>Ga0247845_1000196_pt1 | contig 12927 bp, 7 predicted proteins | sample PFST25metaG_2_FD_186008 | JGI IMG/M metagenome (GOLD analysis project Ga0247845, IMG submission 186008) | Peat soil microbial communities from Stordalen Mire, Sweden - P.F.S.T-25 | ecosystem: Environmental > Terrestrial > Soil > Wetlands > Peat | place: Sweden: Norrbotten County, Stordalen Mire...
GACCTGCGCCGGCGAAGAGCAAGCCGGACGCTGCGACGAGAATGATCCAGGCATCTCGTCGCGACTGACCTTTGATCCGAATGAAGATGTTGCGGCGACCTTGTTGAATGCGCGCCCGCGGGTAGCCATCCTGCGCGAGCAGGGTGTGAACGGCCAGGTTGAGATGGCTGCGGCCTTTCACCGCGCGGGGTTCGAGGCGGTGGATGTGCACATGAGCGACATCCTGAGCGGCCGCATGAACCTTGATTCGTTCCGCGGGCTGGCCGCGTGCGGCGGGTTTTCCTACGGCGACGTGCTGGGCGCAGGCGAGGGCTGGGCCAAATCGATTCTGTTTCACGCCCGAGCGCGGGAGGCCTTCGAGCGATTTTTTGCCCGGCCCGACACCTTCACCCTCGGGGTGTGCAACGGCTGTCAGGCGATTTCCAACCTGAAGGAGATCATCCCGGGCGCGCAAGACTGGCCGCGCTTCGTGCGCAACCGCTGCGAACAATTCGAGGCCCGCCTGGCGCTGGTGCGCATCGAGGAGAGCCCTTCGGTGCTTCTGCGCGGCATGGCCGGCTCGCAATTGCCCATCGCGGTTGCTCACGGTGAGGGCCGCGCCGAGTTTGAATCCGACGCGCAGCAGGCCAATCTGGAGAAATCGGGTTTGGTGGCCGGGCGCTTCGTGAACCACTACGGTGCGATCGCCAACCGCTACCCGGACAACCCCAACGGCTCGCCCAGTGGCATGACCGCACTGACCACCCCCGACGGCCGCGCCACCATCCTGATGCCGCACCCCGAGCGCATGTTCCGGGCGGTTCAGTATTCCTGGCGCCCTGATGACTGGCAGGAAGACGGTCCATGGCTGCGGTTGTTCCGCAACGCGCGGGTCTTCGTGGGCTAGTTTTGATATATGATGATGGCCATGCCGGTGATGATCGCATGGATGCTGTGGGCCGCTGCCGAGGCAGCTGCCAGCCCAGTGGCAAAACTGCCCTTGCCGATCGCCAGGGAAATGGCGGCGGCCGTGCTACAGCTCAACAAGGTGTTGGGCCTGGAGAGCTGGCCAGCCCAGGGCGTCCAGTCGTGCCTTGACCGCGGCGGCTTGGAGGCCACCGCAAAGGACGTCAGCGCGGAAGACACCAAGCAGTGCGCCGACAGCGCGCTCGACGCCGGCTTTCCCGAGCTGGGCAGGTCGTACGTGATCGGCATTCCCATGGCCGGCATCGGTCCGGTCACGGTATTTGCGATTGGCCAGGGCCAGGCAGAAGGCTGGGGCGCCTATTCCTGCGACGCCACCCGCCCCAAGTGCCCGCCGACCAAATTGAACGGGCCGTCCAAGCAGGCCCAGCGACTGGCCGACCGCTACCGCCGCGCCTGCGCCGACAAGGCGACGATCTGGTTTCCTGCGCGCAAAGGCGTTTGCGAAACGGGTCCGAGCCCCGCGCAAGAATCGCCGTAGCAGAGCTAGGCTGATCCCGGTAGCGCCTTTCCTCTGGTTGCGTGGCATTATGGCGCCATGAAGCGTCTCTTTGCCTTTGTGCTGGCCGCAATCGCGACACTACTGTTTTCGGCCCCGCTGGCCCGTGCCTCAAGTGAGCTGGAGATGCTCGGTTCACCCACCGGTGGCAACTCACTTACCGCGCGTCTCTTTTCCCGCAACGCAGCGGCTACCTACTTCAACCCGGCACTGCTGCCAGTGGCCGACTTCAAGCTGGAAGCCGGCTTCTTCGGCCTGGTCACGCGTGGCAAGATTCGCCTCAAACCACGGTGTGCCAATGTGGACGTGCCAACCTCGGTCTACGACACGTCGACGCCCAGCATGGCAACCGTCGATTTGCCCAGCCCGCGCAGCAATACCGACGAGAACGACCACGTCATCTATGCGGTCGTGGGCTTGGTCCGCCCGCTGGCCGGGAAGTACTTGGTCTTCGGCTTCTACGGTCTTCTGCCGGTAAACAGCTTTATGGACGAAAAGGGGTTTTTTTCCGACGAGCGGGAACAGTACTTCTCGAACAAGCTGTACTTCGAGCAACTGGGCGATCGTTTGACCGCATCTAGTTTCGCGTTTTCGCTCGGCAGCCAGCTCAACGACTGGCTCGCCATCGGAGCTGGCATTGACATCGCAGTGGTCACGGAGTCCAGCATGGCGGTGTACATGCCCGACGCGGGCAACCAAGCGAATGTCTTGCTCGACCCGGACATCCACACCGACAGCAAATTCAAGCCGTACCTGGGCGTCGCTTTGCGGCCCTCGCCGCGGATAGCGGTCACAGCGACGCTTCACCTGGGCACCAGCAACGACACCAACGGCCAAAACCAGGTGCGGATGCGGAATTACACCAACCAGTACCCGGCGGGCCTGAACTATGTTCCCCAGGTCTACACGCTCAGCGAGGGCAACGAACCAGCGCGTTTGGGGCTCGGCGCCAGTCTGGCCAGCCAGCGTCTGGTTGAAGGCGGCCGCCCGGCCTGGGAAGTTGGGCTGGTGGCGGTGGGAGAACGCTGGTCGCAATACCGAGATCGACACGGTGAATCCCCAGAGGACCCCTGGAACAACACGATTACCGTCGTGGCAGGCGGAAACTTCGCCTGGCGCGAACGCCGCCTCTCCTTTGATCTCGGCTATGTGCCGTCGCCGGTTCCTGATCAGACGGGACGGAGCAACTACGTGGACAACTCGCGCGTCGTTTCCAGCGCAAGCATCGAGTCACCGGTCAAACTGTTGGGCCGCGAGATTGAGGCTGGCTTCTACCTCTTCGGTTCGGTGTTCATCCCGCGTTCCGTCGAAAAGGACCCACATGCGGCCCATCCCGTGCTGGATGAATTCCCTGACAACTCCATCGATGTCCGCACCAACCAACCGGTGGCGGCCTCCGCCGGCCTGCAGACCAACAATCCTGGCTACCCAGGCTTCACAAGCACGGGCTACATGCTAGGGGCTGGGGTCTGCCTGCGCATCGCGCGCTAGTCGAGAAACCCTTTCACAGCGCCAATCCCAAAAACGCCTCGTTGGCGCGCACCCACTCGCAATCCACCACGCCGGCGTCCGCGACAGTGGGCACCCTGACCATGATGAAGGAGCTGCTGCACGCCGTCGGATCAGCGCTGGACTTGGAACCCGCGTACAGAGCCTTGATGTTTGGCGGGTCAGATGCGACAACCGATTGGTCCGACTGGTAGGCCATCCCGCCTTCGATTCGATCCGCGGCCGAGACCACACCGTCAAGCGCAGTCGCCTGCCGCTGAACCGAGCGAAGCGTTCCCGAGATGAAACCGCTCAGGTCGACCGTGATACCGGGGAAGCCGTCATTGTCGGTGTCGACCAAACGGGGATCGTTGGCATCCGCGGGAAGGCCTTCGCAGACAGGGTCAGCAAGAGCGGCGCCGAAGACCTCGATCAGGGTGGGCAGCGTGAGCGTCAATTGCCCAGTGTCGTCGGCCGCGAAAGTCCCGCTGCGTACTAGCGGCGCCGGGGTCAGCCGCCAAGCGTCCGGAAGGACGACCTTGGCCGGGTTGGCGGGATCGTCATGCTGGATACGGTCGCAGTAGCTCGCGCTGAGGGTAACGGCGCTCCCCGTCTGGACGACCTGGGCCAAGAGCACGGCGACAGACTTGATGTGGAATGGCTGCGCGTAGGCAGGTGTCGTGACCACTTGCGCCCCAATCGTCTCAAGTACCCAAGTGCCCGACAGATCCGTGACTGACAGCAACGAAGGGTTGCTAGTGCAGAGTGAGGCGGTGGCCGCAACGTCGATGCACTGGTTCACCGGGCTAGTGTCTGCGCCCGTCGCGGGAGCGGCATCACCCCCTGATCCACCACTACCACATCCGGCAAGCAGCCCGGCCACAAACGTCAGCACTCTGGTATTACTCAAGGATTCACGTAGATGGAGCATCGATGCGCAAGATATCAGATCGCCGGCTCTGAGCCTGTATTATTCATGCATGATCGCCCCTAACGTTGCTGATATGGGAACCCTGAGAGGGTTCGCTCTGCCCTTCGGCCCCCCACCTGCCACCACCCCCCGCTCGCTCCGCTCGGCCTCGCCAAACCCTCCCGCGATGGTGCGCGGCCGGCAGAGCCGCCCGGCTCCCCACGCGACTGGTCCCGGCCGCCGGCTGGCCATCACGCTGGCTCTACTGGCCTTGGCCATCTTGGCCCCGGCCGTGGCACATGCGGAGGCGTTCTCCGACGCTGCCGGGCGCGGAGTTGTGAGCGCTTTCCTCTTCGCATTCACGGCAGGCTTTCTCACCTCCCTCACCCCTTGCGTCTATCCCATGATTCCCATCACCATCAGCGTGTTCGGCGGCCACGGCGGTGTGCCACGCGTCCATGCGGTTGCCCTGGCGACGCTATATGTAGCGGGAATCGCCACAATGTTCGGCACACTGGGCACGAGCTTCGCGCTGCTGGGGAGGGCGTTCGGAACGTTTCTGGCCAACCCCTGGGTAGTGGTGCCGCTCGCGCTCTTCTTCTTCGCCATGGCGGCATCGATGTTCGGTGGCTTCGATTTGGCACTTCCCTCGGGTCTGCAGCAACGCCTGGCACGGGTGGGCGGACGCGGTTTTCTCGGCGCGTTTCTCATGGGCCTGGTCGGTGGACTCATCGCTGCGCCGTGCACCGGGCCGCCCTTGGCCGGAATTCTCGCCTACGTGGCAACCACGCGCGACGCTGTACGGGGCTTCTTGCTGCTTGCCACCTACGCGGCCGGGATCGGTGTCCCCTTCTGGGCCATCGCAGGCTTTTCGCTACACCTTCCGAAGTCGGGCGCCTGGATGGAGGGCGTGAAGAGCATCTTCGGCATCGCGCTGGTTGTGGCCGGCCTCTACTACTTGAGGGTCGTGTTTCCGCCCCTGGCGCAGTTGACCGGCCGGTCGCCGGTTTTCCTGGCTGCGGCCATTGTTGTGGTTGGGTTGGGGATCATGTTGGGCGCCGTCCACCTTTCGTTTCACGCGGGCTCACGCACCCGCATGCGCAAAGCGCTCGCTATCGCGCTGACAGTGGCTGGCCTGTTTGCCGCTATCAACTACGTCTTGACCCCCAAGCTGATCCTCCACTGGTTGCCCACAGAAGCCGCTGGTTTGGCCCACGCGCGGGTCAGGGGGAAACCGGTGGTGATAGATTTCACCGCCGACTGGTGCCTGCCCTGTCGAGAATTCGAGGTCAGCGTGTTTGCCCGGCCCGAGATCGCCGCCCTGCTGGAGGACTTTGTCCTGGTGAAGATCGACCTGACCCGCGAAGACCAGGACGATGCCCTGCCCGCTCTTAAAGATCGCTACGGCGTCTCCACCCTGCCGGCGGTGCGGTTTCTCGCGCCCGGCGGCCAGATCGTGGGTCGCATCGACAACCTGGTCCCCTGGCGCGCCTTCAGAAACGCCCTACTCGAGGCGCAGACGGCGACGAATCGCAAGTAGCGACTCCGCGTCTCACGCGGTCCTGCGGCTAGAAATCCAGGCCGGCGACAGGAATTGTGCAGGTGCCGGCGTAGTAGGTGCCCCACCACCATATCTCGTCCTGGTCACTCCCAGTCGTTCCGGCGGTGATGTCGATGACGGTGTAGGGAGGGGTCTTGGCCGCAGCAGTTGGCAAGGACCCGCAACTCACTGAACTGCCGTTGATCTTGATCGTGCGACTGGTTGTGGCATAGCACTGGAAGCCATCAGTAATGCTATCGCAGGTCACGAAACATATCGCGCCAGTGGTATTGAACTTCCCTGTGTGGCCGGCCGACGGCGCCGGCGCGAGCGGGGTGGCGCCCGAAACCACCCTGCAATCCCTTGGTGTAGCAGCGGACGACGCACCGGAATTGGCCGAGCTACAAACGCCGCCAGCGTTTTGGGCAGAAACCTCATAGTAGTAGGTAGTCCCATCGGTGACGTTCGAGTCGACGTAGCTAGTAGCTGTCACTGCCGTCTTGATGACCCCGAAGGACCCGGTGGTACCAGTCCTGCGCGAAACGGTGTACGAGGTTGGACCGCCAGTCGACGCTGTCCACGACACCGTAGCCCGCCCAATCCCCGCCGTGGCCTTGACACCGCTCGGAACACCCGGCGAACTGCATGACACAGCCGACACAGCAGGAGTGGAGTTGCTCGAGACGCACGTGCCACTCGCGTTGCACGCGCTGACGACGTAGTAATAGGTGATGCCGGCGGTTAGGCCTGTGCCCAAGTCGGTGAAGGTGGCAGCGGTCTGGTTGGTGCTCACGGCAGTGAACGGTCCGCTCGCGCTCGTCCCGCGCGACACTGTGTACCCCGTGGCGAGGTTCACCGTGCTCCATCCCACTGTGATGTTGCCATTGCTGTTGTTTGCGGTTGCCGTAACACCGGTCGGCGCTGTCGGCGGAATACAGACCGGCTTGGCAGTGACCTCGTTCGAATTGGGCGAGGTACAAACGCCATCGCTGGCGGTAACCACGTAGTAATAAGTTGTCCCATTGCTGACTGCCGTGTCTATGGTACCCGCCGGGTTCGGGTTGGGAACCACGGTGGTGTAGGGACCGCCAGCGGCTGCGCCGCGTTTCACGACATACGACAGCGAACCGCCGTCGGGAGCTGACCAGGAAATCGTCACTTGCTGGTTGCCTGCCACGGCAGTCACGCCAATCGGCGCAAGCAGGTTGCAGGACTTGACCGGCGTGGCAGAAGCCCGAACCGAAGGAACTGAGAGGCAGGTTCCATTGCTGGCACTTACTACATAGGAATAGGTCGTCCCGTTGGTGAGTGGCGAGTCTTGGTAAGTGGTCGCTTTCAAGTTGGGGATGTCGGTGTGGGAATCGGCACCGGCGGTAGTGCGCGTGAGTGTGTACGACACCACATTTCCCGTCGTCGGGGCGGTCCAGGAAAGCGTGATTTGGCCGTCGCCCGGGCTTGCGAGCAGATTGGTCGGCGCCGATGGAGGCGTGCACACAGGCTTGGCAGAAACCTCGGCGGAGGGGTTGGAGGTGCAAGACCCGTTGGCGTACACGACGTAGTAGTAGGTCGTCCCGTCTACCAGATTGGTATCCGTGAAGGCTGCACTGGTTACCGTGGCGCTGCTGTCGGTGTACGGACCGCCGGGGGTTCGGCTGCGCTTGACTAGATACGAAATCGCACCTCCCGTTGATGGCGTCCACGTGAGAGTGATCTGGCCATCGCCTGGCGTGACCAACAGACCGGTTGGCACTGACGGCGGCGAACACTTGGGAGTGGCGGACACCTCGGCGGAATAGCCCGAGTTGCACATACCGTTGCTTGCCGCAACCACATAGTAGTAGGTGGTCCCATTGACGACGGTGGCATCGGTGTAGCTTGCGGTGCTTGAAGTGCCCACCAGGCCATAGCCGGAACCTGCGGTCGTGCTGCGCGAGATGCGGTAGGAGACTGCCCCAATTGGTGCGGTCCAGGTCAACGCCACCGAGCCATTGTTGGCCACGGCGACCAGGTTGGTTGGCGTAGCTGGCGGAGTGCAAGTCGGCGATGCGGGAATCTCATTCGAGTAGACGGAGCTGCACGTGCCGTTGCTGGCCGTCACCACATAGTAGTAGGTCGTCCCGTTCGAAACATTGATGTCGCTGTAGCTCGTGCTCGTAGTGGTGGTCTGAAACAGGTAGCCTGTCCCGGCCGTGGTACTGCGCGTAACAGTGTACGAGGTGGCGCCAGCTGACGCCGTCCAGGTGAGCAAGACTTGGCCGTTGCTCGCGGTGGCAGTCAACGTGGGCGCTGCGGGTGGGATGCAGGCACCGGTCGGCGTGACAGAGGTTTCGAGAGAATTGGCCGACTCGCAGGTCGAGATGGTGTTCACGGAAGACACGACGTAGTAATAAGTCGTGCCGCCGGTCAGGCCGGTGTTGACGTAGGGAGCTGCGGTCGCCGTGGGCGGCTCGCCTTGTGTCGTGTACCCGGATCCCGAGGTGGGGCTGCGCTTGACGTTGTACCCGGTAGCCCCAGCAACCAGATCCCAAGAGATGGTGGCCTGCTGAATCCCTGCCACCGCCCCGACATTCGTGGGCGCCCCAGGAAGCACGTAGACGACGTCGGCGGGACAGGACACGCTCGAACCGGTGCAGGTTTCAGCCGGATCGCAATGATTTCCGTCAGTGGATGCACGGCAGATCGTTACCGCCGGAGCCATTAGATCATCGGGACAGCGGGGGTCGGTCCCCGAACAGCTCTCGGCCACGTCACAAGGACCCGCGGCCGCGCGGCAAAGCGTGCCCGGGGTCAGGACAGCATCGACCGGACAATCGGGGCTGGTTCCGGTGCAGCTCTCGGCGATATCGCAGAGGCCTGCGACCGCGCGGCAGATGGTCGTTGCGGGCGCGTACTGGTCGGGTGGACACGCGGCGCTGACGCCATCGCAGACCTCGTCTACGTCGCACGGACCCAGGGCTTTGCGGCACACGGTCCCGGAGGGAACCGGGCCACTAGCGCCCCAACAAGCACCGCTGGCCAAGTCTGTCGCGACATCTCTCGCGGCATCTTGTGCCACATCCCGGGGAAGGTCTTGCGCAGCATCTTGCGCGCGGTCAGGCACACTATCGGGCGAACCGCCGGTTTCAGCGCCGGGGATAGTAGATACGTCCTGAACAGCAGGTCCATCCAGGACGGCAACGCCATCTTTCACAACAGGTGCGTCTTGGACAGCAAGCCCATCTCGAGCGGCAGGTGCATCTTGGACCGAACCCGGATTCACGTCGCTGTTTCTCTCGGCGTCCCGGCCAGGCTGCGCCTCGGAACCCGTCCTGGCATCAACCACGCGGTTCGTGCACCCACTATCGCTCCCCTCGCACAAGACCACCGCGGCAGGCTTGTCTACGTTCACACAGGCCCCTATCCACACCAAGGAAACCGCCCAAGAAAAGGCCGCAAAGCTGCGCATCATGAGTCCTTACTCCTAGTGGGGTTGGCGAGCTCAGAATATGGGTCAGCCTTCATTGTGGTCAGGGCATCGCAGCGAGCACAAGACTTTTCTTCGCCGCCTCCGAGGCGGTCGCTGTCCTATGGCGAACCGCGCTGAGAGTGTCAGGTGGGGGATACACCCCGCCGCCCTTACAGTTCCGCTGTGCTAGCCGTTTCGCCGTGAATCGCCCGCCTGCGGATCGCACTCGCCCGTTCGCGCAGGTCATCCGCGGTTGCCGCCCTACCCGTCCGTTCCTCGTACTCCGCGTAGGCAGAAAAGGCTCGGCCCAACTCCAGTTCCGCACGCGATTCTCCAAGCACCTCCACCGCCCGATCAAAGACCTCGCGCGGACCGCCGCGTTCCGACTCACCCGGCGCGCCGCGCGAGAGCGCAGTGGCCAACACGCGCAGGGCCGTGCCGACTAGCGGCCCTGCACCCAGTTTCTCCCCCTCGGCGGCTGCCCGGCTGGCGTGCTCGCGTGCGCCTACATTGTCTTCGCGGACCAGGCAAATCTCGGCAAGCCCGCGATCGGCCTCAGCGCAAAGTCGCCGCGCCCCGAACTTGCGCGCAACGTCCCGGGCCGCTTTCAGCTCAGCCTCGGCCTCATCCACCTGGCCGAGCGCCAGATGGCACTCGCCGATCTGCAGAGCCACGTGACACTCGTGCAGGCACTCTCCCATCTCGCGGGCCACCGCGCGCGCCTGCTCCAGCAAGTTGTGCGCCAGCCCCGGATGACCGGCCTCGCGCGCCAAGCTTCCAAGATCAAGCAGCGAAAAGACGATGCCATGCGGGTCGCGCGTGGTCTTGCTGATGAGAAGTGCCTGCTGGAAACTCTGTTGCGCCCGGCCCAACTCGCCAATATGCGCCTCGACCAGCCCCATCCATGACAGGGTGAGCGCTTTCCCGCGCTGGTCATGCAGTTCCTCGCGGATTGCCAACGCGGCCTTGTGGCAGCGGATGGCCTCGTCGGGCCTTCCGATGAGGTAGTTGACCCGGCCGATATCGTCCAAACTGGCCGCCACCCCGGGCCGGTCGCCGGCTAGATCGAAAAGCAGGTGCGCCATGTCCAGGTGCTGTAGCGCCAGTCGGTAGTCCCCGAGCGAACGATGAATGCGCCCTATCCGCGAATGCGCCGCTCCGCCCTTGGCCGGCAGATCCAGTCGCCATGCCACCCTGAGCATCTCGCCGAAGTGAGCCAGCGCCTCACGGCCTCGTCCGAGCCGCGCCGCCGCGTCGCCGAGCTTGTGGCAGACATCGATCTTGAGCAGAGCATCGTCCGCTCCGAGCAGACGGATGCCGAGCAGATACAAAGCCCGCGCGCGCTCGTAGCACCGCTGTCGGCCCGCCAGGTCCCCAGCTGCCAGGTAGGCGAGAGCCGCCCGGCGATGGTCTCCACCCTCGTCATACGCGACTGCCACGTACTCGCGCTGCGCGCTCGACGGCGAGGCGCCGACCCTGGCTTCAATCCACTGGGCCGCGAAACGCCGGTACTCGGCCAAAATCCGCGGGTCAATTGCAGTTTCGATGAGGGCACGCACGGCCGGTTCAACAAAGGCCCACGCAGTCTCACCACGGTCCAGGATCTTGGCATTGGCTTGCTGTATGAAGCCTCGTTCCTGCAACGACACTGCCAGTCGTTTGGTTTCCTCGATGGACGGATCAGGGGCAAACACCATGGTCGGATCCCAGGGATCGGCACCGATGCGCCCCATGGCCACTACGCCGCCGGCCCAAAATACCGGCCCCATGGCCACCCCACGGCCGAGCAGCTCGCGCTCGGCAGACGACAGCGTGGCCACACGCGCCTGGGCTGCCGCTTCAGGGCCGAGTGTGATGGGCTCCTGTCCGGCGCGCTCCATGTCGAACAGCCACGAACTCGCGGTGGCCGCCACCAGAATGCCGTGCTCGTGATACACGCCGAGGAGTTGCTCGAGCAGGAAGGGATTGCCACCGGACTCGATGGCTGCCCGCTCCGCCAGCCCGGACGCCAGCTCCTGTGCGCCGAGCGCGCACTTGATGAAGACATCCATCTCGAGAGGCGCAAGCGGCTTCACGTCAACCCGAGCGTGGCTGCCTTCTTGTTTCATCCACTCGGGCCGGCGCACGAACAACTCGGGCCGAGCCGTGGCCACCACCACGATGGGCGCCTCACCCAGCTCAGCTGACAGACACTGCAACACATCCAGTGATGCGTCATCAGCCAGGTGAACGTCGTCGATCACCAGGGCCAGCGGATGCTTGCGCGCATCCTCTTCCAGAAAACGTCCCAGAACTGCCCGCGCCATGTCGAGCTGCCGCTCGGGCCGCAAGGCCAGAGACTGGGCCAAAGGACTTTCCGACATCTCAAATCCTAGGAACTGGCCCAGCAGGCCGGCGACCTCTGACACACGGCGATCCCCAAAGACCTCCTGCAGCTCGGCGCGAAATGCCGTCTGGGCTGCAATGTCGTCCATTTCCGGCGCAATTCCAAATCGCTTGCGCAGCAACGCGGCAAGCATGGTGAATGGTGCCGCTTTTCCGTCTGTGGACGGCCTACCACTGGCAAGGAATACACGAAATTCTGCGGCCCTATCCACCTGCCTGCCCCATTCCTGGACAAGCCGTGTCTTGCCCAGGCCGTTCTCGCCGATGACCGTTACGAACTGCGGAGCATCGAAATGGATGGCTCGGCTAAGAGCAGCATCGAGCGCACGGCGCTCCTGCTCGCGTCCCACAAAACTCAAAACCCGAAAATCCCGCTTCTTGCCGTCTTGCTCAAGGTCCATCACACCTTGATAAAGGGTTTGCAAGGGAACGCAAAAAACCCGCGTGATCCGCGACCCGCCGCGAAACCGACGCCATTACATGGCGATGATGACGACGCCTCGCTTAGTCTCTGGCTCGTCGTTCTCGTGGTTGCCCGCACCCCTTCCCGGCCTGTCTTCGGGTGTCTCCGGGACGGGCAACTCAAGCTGCGGCCTGTCGCCGCGATGACGCTCTTCTTCTTCGCGGCGTCGGATCTGGTCGATGATCCAGGGCTCGAGCATGGGATAACCCTCTTCTATGGCTTGCAACATCGCCGCCTGTCAGTCAAGAAAGCGGATGCTGGTTGAAATAAACGCCGTAGGATCGATAGGTTGCGTGCCGAAGCCGAGTTTTGGCCCGCCTGCAGCAAGAGGGCTGAACCGGGCCAATTCGTGACACAGGTGTCGTGGTCCCCAACCAGAAACCTCAGTCTCGTCAAGTCCGTCCCTCCCCGGCCATAGAACGCGCCAGAGCGGGGAAGGATCTCCATCGCGGAGCGCGATCCAATGCTGGCTACCTCTTCCACACAGAGGCACAGAGAACTCAGAGATCGGATGAGAAGAAGGAATTTGGACTGCACCGGATCCAACCCTTCCGCTTCTCATCCGGCTCTGTGGCCGCTGCGCGCTCCGTGTGAAATAGCTAACTTTGATCCACGGTCCACGAAACGCTGATCAGTCCCGCTTTCCCCCGTCTCGTTGCGCCGGCCGACTGGCCAACTTCAGAACATAGGGATCGCTGGCGTTTCCGTCGTGCTTGCCCTGCGACAGCCGGATCAGAATCGGTTCGGCCGGACAAGCGATCCCGAGTACGCGCACCGTCTGGTGCGCCTTGGCAGCGATCGACTCAGCCAGGACCTGCCCATCGCGCTCTCTGCTGACTTCGACCTTGACCCTTACCCTGGACGGCGGGCTGACTTCAAGGTCGATCTCGCGCGATTCGACGGCGAGGTAGCGAAAGACGTCTACGTCGCCCAACGGTAGATAGCCCGTGGTCGTGCCTTCTGCCAGAGAAGAGGCATGGGCCGCATCGTCGTTGGGCTCGGTCTCGAAGCTACCCTGGGCTTCGGGCAGCACGGCCTCCGCGTGCAGAACGTATCGGTGCTCGCGATCGAACCCGCTCTCAGCGCGCACGACCAAGTACCACCATCGGCCTCCTGCTGCCGCGACACCGGCGTCAGCAGCCACGCTCGACAGCACGAGGTTGTGCACGGTCAGCCTTTCGCCTTTTCGGCCCCGCACCGCCACGATCTTCCTACCGGCAGAATCGTTCACCGC
>Ga0247845_1000198_pt1 | contig 12890 bp, 14 predicted proteins | sample PFST25metaG_2_FD_186008 | JGI IMG/M metagenome (GOLD analysis project Ga0247845, IMG submission 186008) | Peat soil microbial communities from Stordalen Mire, Sweden - P.F.S.T-25 | ecosystem: Environmental > Terrestrial > Soil > Wetlands > Peat | place: Sweden: Norrbotten County, Stordalen Mire...
GCCTGAATCCCGGGACGAACCCAGAGTCGCCGACGAGAGGAAACGCCACCGGAGCACCGTCGACCTCCGACAGCAGCAGGCGAGCGGAAGCGAGCGCCGGAGCGGCGAGTCGTGCACTGAGGGCGGGGAGCTCGGGCGCCGCGCCGAAGAGGTCCTCGATGCTCGTGCCGAGCGCCGCAGCGAGCGCGAGCGCGACCTCGAGCGAGGGCGACCACCGGCCCGACTCGATCCCCGAGATCGACTGACGGGTCACGCCGGCCATGTCGGCGAGCGTGCCCTGCGACAAGCCGCGCGCGAGCCGTGCGAGCCGGAAGCGGTCGTCGAGCCTCTGGGCGCCGGTGGTCATCGGGCCATGCTGGTATCAGGCCGCCACGACGGGTGGATCGAGCGCCGTGACGGTGCACTCGACGCCGGCGTCTGGCGGCTCATCGACGTGGACGGTGAATTGCTCTCCGCAGCGCTCGGCCACGACGCATTCGTAGCGCGGCCCGAACGGGCGTGTCGACAAGACGGTCCCGGTGAGGATCACGCCGCGCTCCGGCGCTGCGCCAAGCAGGATCCGGTCGGGGTGGATCGCGAACCAGCGGTCCGTAGCTGCGGGGACCGGGACGAAGCCGCCGTAGCCGACCAGCTCCGCCACGCGGCGGCTCACCGGGGAGAGCACCACTTCGTGCGCCCCGCCCAGTTGCAGCAGCCGCCCGCCGTCGATGATCCCGAGTTGACCGCCGAAGGCCTGCGCCTCGGTGAGGTCGTGGGTCACGAGGATGCCGGCGGCCTCGCGTTCGTCGACCGTTTCTGCGGCGAGGACGCGAAGAGCTTCATGTGCCGCGACGTCCACGGCCGACAGCGGCTCGTCGAGCAGCAGCACCCGGAAGGGGCTCGCGAGCGCCCGGCCGAGCGCGACACGCTGGCGCTGGCCACCAGACAGAGCGGCTGCGCGCGCCCGAGCGAGCAAGGTGAGCCCGAGGCGGTCGAGCAGCTCCGCGACCCGGCCCCGGGCGGGGGAGCGGCGGATCCCATAGGCCACGTTCTGCTCGACGGTGAGGTGCGGGAACAGCGTCGTCGGCTGGCGGACAAGGGCGACCTGCCTGTCGCGAGGCGCGAGCGGTGACTCTCCCTTGGTCCTGCCCGCCACAAGCCTGCCGTCGATTCGGACCGTGCCGCGACTGAGATGCGTGAGACCTGCGATCGACTCGAGGATCGTCGTCTTGCCCGCCCCCGAAGTGCCGAATATCGCGAGGCGCTGGCCGTTTGTGAGCGCGAAGCCGGCCCGCACGATCACGTCCCTCCGCTCCACCTCCAAGTCGACGTCGAGAAGTGTCGTGGTGGCCGCACTCATGGCGTTTCGGTTCCGGCGACGCGGGCGCGGGTACGCGCGCTCCACAAGTAGGCGAGGATCGGGAGCGGGAGCGCCGCGACGATGAGCAGCAGCGCGAAGGGGAGCGAACCGGACAGGCCGAATTCCTGGAACGCGATGAAGATCTGGTTCGGCAGCCCGCGAGGGTAGTAAGCGATGATGATCACGGCCCCGAACGCGCCCATGGCCCGCGCCCACGCTGTCGCAAGACCGGTCGCCAGCCCGGGAGCTGAGAGGGGAAGCGTGATCCGGCGGAACGCCTTCAGCGGGCGGTCACCGAGCAAGGTCGCGTCCTGCTCGATCCGGGGGTCGACCGACGCGAACGCGGCGTGCGCGCCGAGCACGTAGAACGGAGCAGCCTCGTAGAACTCGGCGACGATGAGCGCGAAGAACGTGTTGGTTCCTGTCAGGTGGATGTCGGCCAGCAGATTGCCCAGCGTCCCCTGAGGGCCGATGAGGAAGATGAGCAGTAGTCCGATCACCAGCGGCGGCATCATGAGCGGGAGGATGATGCCGAGCTCGACGAGCCTTGCCAGAGGCAGGCGGCCGCGAGCGAGCAGGTAGGCGAGCGGCGTGCCGAGCAGCACCATGGCACCGAGAGCGCTAGCGCTCGCTCCGAGCGACACCCAGAGCGCGTCGAGGGCGCCGGGCGGCCCCAGCGCCGCCCGGATGGAATGAAACGAGAGATGCTGGATCAGCACGGCAAATGGCCCGAGCAGCGCCAGCCAGATCGCGAGAGCGCCAAGAAGTGCCAGCGCAGTCGATCCGCGTGCGACGATGCGCGTCGCCGTAGGGAACCCGGGCACCACCCCGGTCGCGGCCAGATTGCCAGCCGGAGCGGTGGTCTTCATCAGGACGAGGTTGTACCACCCGCGGACTTGAACGCGCTCAGCACATTGCTCGGCAACGTCTTAGCGGCAGTGTCCGCGCTCGTGGCACCGATGTAGACCGGGTGAGTGAGCGGGTAGCCGCCCCTCTTCAGCTGGGCGCGCCCTGCTGAAGAAAGTATCCAGGCGACGAAGGCATCGTCTGCGGCCTGGTTGGCCATCGAGGGAGCGCTCTTGGCGTTGGCGGGTAGGACAAGGGTGATGTTCAAGGTGATCAGGTCGCCCTGGTCGACGGTCCCGCTGGTGAGCCTGATGCTGACCTTCGAGTAGTGGGCCACCTCCGAGCTGACCCCGAAGTTCAAGCTGGGTGGCAGCGCGATGTAGTGCAAGTGGTACTGGATCGCCTGGGTCAGATAAGCACTCGAGGCATCGAACTCACCGGCCTGGAGGTCGGTGATGAGCGAGTCCTCGTCGACCATCTGCGCCGGCAGTCCGAACGGCGTGGACTTGGTCACGCCGAGTACCGTGGTCGCGGGATCGTACGACAGGTGGAGCGTGGACTGGGCGAGCTCCATCATCAAGATGAAGTAGACGCCTTGCGGGTCGGCGTTCGGGTCAGTGCGCCCGATGCGGATCCCCGGTGAGCTCATCAGCGTGAAAAGCGACGAGAGCGACGCTTTGTGATCCGCGATGGCGTTGAACTGCTTCGCGAACCTGCCATTCGGGTTGTAGGCCACGACGAGCGGGTCGGTTGCGAGCTGGATGACGAACTTCGACCTCTTCGCCGGCCAGAGCCTCTTGATGTTCTTCTTGCCGACCGACATGAAGACCCCGGGCGAGATCTCGTTCGCGAGGATCTCCGAGGCGAGCGTGCTTGAGCCCGCCGCGCGGCCCTGGAAGCCGTCGCCGGTCGCGGCCTCGAACTTCGGGCCGAGATCTGTCGCGGCCCACAGCTCGAGAGAGCCGGCGTAGGCGACGCTGGCGGTTCCGTGCGTCGTCTTGGCCGAGGCCGTCGTTGACATGGGCGCTGTCGCCGGCTTGGCGGTCGTGGCGGTTGCAGGCGAGCTGGAGACGGCGAGTGCGAGCACAGCCACCGAGGCGAGGGCTGCGAGGCGGTAGTGGGAGAATATGGTCATTGGCGCAAGTGTAGCTGCCTTCTCGCAAGTGGCGCCGACCGACGGCGATAAGTCGACGCCTTCATTGCACCGAGAGCTACGTTCGTTTGCGTGCGCAGCGCGACCAGTTCCGAGGACGAGCCGGCGTGACCGCGGGACGCCCTCCCAATCTCAAGACCGAACGCGACCTGCTCGCTGCCGGCAAGCTCGCCGTCGCCGGATGCGACGAGGTGGGCCGGGGCTCGCTCGGGGGCCCGGTGTCGGTGGGCATGGTCGTCGTCGATGCCACGACGCGCCGGCCTCCCGCCGGTCTGCGAGACAGCAAGCTCCTGGCACCTGCGGTGCGCGAGTCCCTCGTCCCAAGGATCGAATCCTGGTCGTGTTGCTGGGCGATCGGACATGCGAGCGCGGCCGAGATCGACGAGATAGGGATCCTGCGAGCCCTCCGCCTGGCGGGTGAGCGGGCAGTCGCCCTTCTTCCGACCCGTCCCGATCTCGTCCTGCTCGACGGCAATTACGACTGGTTCACGCGTCCGGAGCGCTCAACGGCTTCGCCGGCCATGATCGAGCCGGGGCAGGTCAGGCTCAAAGTGAAGGCCGACGTGACGTGCGCTTCGGTGGCTGCCGCCAGCGTGATCGCGAAGGTGGCGCGCGACCGACTCATGGTCGAGCTCGCCCGCTCGTATCCCTGGTACGGCTGGCACGCGAACAAGGGCTACGCGGCGCCGGAGCACCGCGCGGCGCTGCTCGAGATGGGCCCGTGCGAGGAGCACCGCAGGTCGTGGCACCTCCTGGTCGCCGCTGAGCCGACGACGCTCGAGGGCGCTGAGCCCGACACCGATGCCGGTTTCGCCGAGGCGCTCGCGCAGCATTAGCCGGTGTGGGGTTTGCCACGGCAGAGTGGTTCCCGACGGTAGTTTGAAGCGAAGGACCAACCTTGGAGGCCGAGCGATGTCCGGATCCGACCCGTGGGAGGCAATTCTCGAGCGTATCGAGGACGGGGCTTCGCTGATCGGGCTCGACGCGGACACGCTGCGCATGCTCTTGCTGCCCGAGCGAGTTCTCGAAGTCGCCGTTCCGATCCGCCGGGACAACGGGAAGATTGACGTGTTTCGCGGGTGGAGGGTGCACCACAACAGTGCCCGAGGCCCCGGCAAGGGCGGGATCCGCTTCCACCAGTCCGTGACTGCGCACGAGATCATGGCGCTCGCCGCCGACATGACCCTCAAGTGTGCCGTGGTCGACGTGCCGTTCGGCGGTGCCAAGGGCGGCGTTCAGGTCGACCCGATGACGCTGTCGGCGAGCGAGCTCGAGCGCCTCACGCGTCGGTACGCGATGGGCATCGCCTCGATGATCGGCCCGGACCGGGACATCCCGGCGCCAGATGTCAACACGGACGCGAATGTGATGGCGTGGCTGATGGACACGATCTCGATGGTGAGCGGAGAGGCCATGACCGGCGTCGTGACCGGCAAGCCGCTGTCGATAGGAGGTAGCCGTGGTCATGTCGGCGCCACGTCTCAGGGCGTGCTCATCTGCACACGGGCCGCCTTCCACGAGCTCGGCCTCTCGATGACCGGGGCGCGGGCGGTGATCCAGGGCCACGGCAAGGTCGGAGGTCCGCTCGTGTACATGTTGTCCTCGGCCGGCATGCGCGTGATAGCCGTGACCGACGCCGGAGGGGGCGTCTACAACCAGGCGGGCTTGGACGCGGCCTCGCTGGCTCGTCACGTAGAACGGACGGGCAGCGTCGCCGGGTTCGAGCTTGCCGACCCGCTCGAGCCCGAGCGGATCTGGGAGCTCGAGTGCGAGCTCGCTATCCCGGCGGCGCTTGCGGGAGTCATCACTGCCGAGGTGGCCGAGCGGACGGGGGCGCGGCTGATCGTGGAGGCGGCCAACGGGCCCACCTTGCCCGAGGCGGACGCGATCCTCGAACGACGCGACATCGTCGTGATCCCGGACATCCTGGCGAACGCCGGCGGAGTCACCGCCTCCTACTTCGAGTGGGCCCAGAGCCGTCAGGGCTTCGCCTGGGAGGGTGACCTTGTCGCCGAGCGCCTCCGGCGCGTCATGTCGGCCGCCTTCGACGCGGTGTGGCGCCGGTCGCGCGACCTGAAAGTGACCCCGCGGCGTGGCGCTGTGGCGGTAGCGCTCGAGAGGGTGGGGGAGGCGATGGAGGTGAGGGGCCTGTTTCCTTGAGGTCCGGCTGATCGTTGAGCGTTGCCAGTCGTTGGTGAGCGGCGCCGGCGGACAGACTGGACGGCATGGACCGCTCCCATCCGGCACCGGAAGGCTCGCGCGCCGGGCCGTTACCGGAGCTGCCGGAATCGGTTGCGGTTCCCGAGCAGGTGGCGGAGCATGCCGAAAGGGCGAGCCGCGGCCGCGGCTTGGCCTCCATGTTTCGGGTCGACGTTGCGCCGCTGCGGCGCTCGAGGGAGTTCCGGCTGCTCTTCGTCGGCCAGGGGGTGTCCTTCTTCGGGAGCATGGTGACCTACGTCGCCCTGCCCTACCAGGCGTACCGCATAAGCCATTCATCACTCATCGTGGGATTGCTCAGTCTCGCCGAACTGATCCCATTGCTCATCACGGCGTTCGTCGGGGGAGCCCTCGCAGACGCCGTTGACCGTCGCCGGATGGTCCGACTCACTGAGAGCGCGATGTGCCTGGTAACCGGCGCGCTGGTCGTGGATTCGCTCTCGGCTCACCCGCGATTGTGGGTGCTCTTTGCCGTCGCTGTAGCCGCGGCCGGCATCGACGGCTTGCAGCGGCCCTCGCTCGACGCAATGGTGCCGAGGCTGGTCTCCACCGAAGAGCTTCCGGCAGCCGCTGCACTGTCGTCGCTCAAGGGCACTCTCGGGATGGTGGCCGGGCCGCCGGTCGCGGGCGTGCTCATCGTCGCGGTCGGGTTGCCGATCACCTACGGGGTCGATGTCGCGACGTTCTTGGTGTCGCTGGTCGCGCTTGCGCTGATGCGAGCCGTGCCTCCGCCGCCTGAGTCCGAAGGGCTCTCGTTTCGGGCGATCGCCGACGGGCTCCGGTACGCAAAGAGCCGCCAGGACTTGGTCGGTTCGTATCTCGTCGACATGAACGCCATGTTCTTCGGGATCCCGACCGCACTGTTCCCACAGGTCGCGACCCACTTCGGTGGAGCGGCCGTGCTCGGCGTCCTCTACGCGGCACCGTCGGCCGGCTCGCTGCTGGTGACCTTGACGAGCGGGTGGGCACGCCGTGTGCGGCGCCATGGCCGCGCCGTGGCGTTGGCTGCCGGGCTGTGGGGACTTGGGATCATCGGCTTCGGCTTTGCGAGGTCGTTCCCGTTGGCGATCGCCGGGCTCGTCGTGGCGGGGGGAGCCGACATGGTAAGTGGACTGTGCAGGACGACGATGTGGAACCAGTCGATCCCGGACTCGCTGCGAGGCCGCCTCGCAGGCATCGAGATGCTCAGCTACTCCTCGGGCCCGTCGCTCGGCAACGTCGAGGCCGGCCTTGTCGAGACTGTTGCTGGTCTGCGCGCTTCCATCGTCTCGGGGGGCGTGCTGTGCGTGGTAGGGACGGCCGTGCTGGCGGCCGCGCTACCCCGGTTCTGGAAGTATGACGCCGCCGAAGGAGCGCGCCTGAGAGGCGTGCCGGGCAGTTGACGCCAGCCGGATGCGGCTGGCCGTCATACTTGGGCGTCGGTGTCGCTTCGGATGGCCCTTCGCGAGCTTACGCCCGCGAGGCCGGTCCCATAGCAAGGAGGCTCATGCGCCGTTCGAGATCATCAGTTGCCGGTCGGTTCGTGATGATCCTCGGCTCGGCCGTCCTGGTCGCGAGCTGCTCTCACGCTGCGACTCCGGCCCCGACTACGACCACGACCACGACGGCTCCGACGTCGACCTCGACCACGACGGCTCCGACGTCGACCTCGACCACCCTTGCACCCACGACGTCAACGACGAGTGCATCCTCCACGACGACGACTTCCACCCAGACAGGACCGCCTTCTCCTTGCGTTGCAAGCCAGCTGAAACTTGTTGCGCTGGAAGGCACCGGAGCCGCCGGCTCGAACTTCAACCCCGTCGAGGTGGTGAACAGGTCAACCTCGGCCTGTTCCCTCGATGGCCGGCCCGGCATCACGCTGATCGGAGGGGTGCAGGGCGCTCAGCCGGCGCCACTGCCGACAACGGTTCGCACCACAGGGCAGGGGTCGGCATTTGCCATCAAGCCGTCGATGTTGACACTGCCTGCCGGCGGCGTCGCTGCCGTCGGTTTCCTGGTGCAGTCGAGTGATGTCCCCTCCGATGGAGAACAGACGTGCCCGGTTGTCAGCTCGATCTCGGTCAAGCTGCCAGGAATTGCGTCGGACTTCGCGGTGAAAGAGACGTTCACCGCGTGCGGGGGGCCGACGATTTCCGTGTCGGCGATCGTCTCGGCGAGCGCGCTGCAGTCGGCCTGAGGTCGGATCAGTCGAACGCGCCTTTGCCGCAACGTCGTGAGAGGATGGCGCTGACGAGAGGACCCATTGTCGCCATGGACGCTGTCGGGTCGGTCTCGAGGCGACGGGGCGCTTAGCTCAGGTGGTTAGAGCAGCTCGCTTACAACGAGCAGGTCGGCGGTTCAAGTCCGTCAGCGCCCACCAGAAGAATTGCCTGCTCAGAGGCTATAAATCCGAGTCTTGAGGGTGCTCGGAGAGCGCCCTAAAGAGCCTCCATCGCGCGTCCATCGCGCGGGACGATTCGCGTGAGCTCTGCTTCGGCGGCGAGATTCGACAAAGCAGAGGCGATGGCCTGGTCGCGATCGGACGTGGCGTGCTGGTAAATGAGGGCTGCCCGCGGGCTTGCGTGACCCATACGTGCCATGAGCTCTCTGGTGCTGGCCCCTGTGGCAGCGGCAAGGGTGTTGCCGGCATGGCGGAGATCATGAAAGTGCAAATGTCTCAAGCCGGTCGCATCCCGCGCCGCGCTCCACGAGCGCAGCCAAGTTGCTGTTGCCACTGGTCCTTCGCCGAGATGACCCGTGAAGAGAAAGGCGTCCGCGTCGGCTCGGACGAACTCCGCCAGGTGTCGGGCGACCTCGTCTCGGATGTGGGGCGGGATCGCGACCCGTCGTCGCCCGGCGTCTGTCTTGGGTGGGCCCGTCACGAATCGCCCTCCTATGTCCACGACTTGCTCACGGACGTCCACCCAGCCGTGCAGCAGATCGATGTCCCGTCTGCGCAGGCCGCGCAGCTCGCCGATGCGAAGGCTGCACCAGTAGGCGAGAAGGACCATTGCCCGCCAGCGCCGGTCGATCGCATCGGAGAGCGCGTCCATCTCGGCCATCGAGGCGACAGGCCGTTCGGCCGAGTGGCCCTGCCCGGCGCCTTTGACCTTGCAGGGGTTGGTGACGAGAACGCCATCGGTCACGGCCGTGTTCAAGCTGGCCCGCAGCACCTGGTATCCCCTCGTCGCTGCGGTCGGAAACCTGGGCAAGAGTGTGGCGTGCCATGACCGGACCGCGGATGGCGTCAGCTTTCCCAGCTCTGTTCTCCCGAGAGTGGGGAGTATGTGATTTTTCAGGAGATAGGCGTACATGCGACGGGTGGTGGGCCGCAGGTCCGTCCGCATGGCCAGCCACGACCGGCACCATTCCTCGACGGTCACCCGTGCGTGTCGGGGATCCACGACGGCTCCTCGCAGCTTGTCCGCCTCCACGGTTGCGGCGTAGGCAACCGCATCCTTGCGTCGCCGGAAGGTGCGGGAGACCACTCGCCCGTCGATCCTCGTGCGTACGTCGTATCGGGTGTCGCCTTCCGCAGTCTTGCGCGTGCTGATCTGCGCCATCGGTAGCTCTCCTCAGCGTTGTCGTCCCGTGCGAGGGCAGTGGACGAGGTCACTCGCTCGTTTCCAGTCATCGCCACCTCGATGGCTCTGGCAGGTCACGGTCCCATGCCTGGCGAGCACCGAGCGCTCGCGATCTGTTCGACGTGGCATCCACTCGGAAGAGCCGAAGGGCGCCCGGCGAAGTCAGGATCCTACTCAAAGGGTGAGCGCTCCCCGCCGTATTCGCGATGATGCCTGTCACTATTCTTGTCGTCGACAAGCCGCGTGACGAAGGACCTCAGGGCGCTGAGGGGAACGCGCCTGCAGCGGCCGATGTTGACCGACAAGAGTTCACCACTTGCCATGAGCGCGTAGACAGTCGTTCGTCCGACCGACAGCCGACGAGCGGCCTCTTCGGGCGTGACGAGCAGATGGTCGTCGGCGGTGAAGGACTGGTTCATGAGGGCCTCCTCCCGGACAGTCACAGCGCCGGCCCGTCAGCGGTCACCAGAAGGGCCGGGTCAGCGGTCATCTCGACAACCCCCGCGTGGGTCGCGAAGCACCTTCCCGCCGGGAGTCGGCTTGAAGAAAAGTCCCGACGGGAGGGCGACGATTCGTGTGCGGCCCACGCGCGCGTGAGCGCGCAGCCCGAGTCGAGGATGCGGCTCGTCTGACGCCATCCCACGCCTTCGCTCTGGCACACCCACTCGACGACGTCTCTCGTCTGGCCGCAGCCGAAGCAGTGCCAGATGCCGTCGTCGAGATGCAGTTGCAAAGAGGGGGAGCGCTCGAAGTGGCCACGGGAGGCCAGCCGAGCCACGTCGTCAAGGTTGTGGCGGGCGCGGGCGGCCTCGATGGTGGCGAGGTGCCGGGTCGTTCGCGATGACACCGACGCCAGGTGATCGTCATGGGTGGAGTGGAATCGAATCATCGCGCAATCGTGCGCCGACCGACTCACAGCACTTCTCACAGGACTACTCACAGCAGTGCTCACAGACGAGATCGCGGCATGCAGTGGAAGGGCCTGCGTGCTCCGGCAACTCACAGCAACACTCACAGCAACACTCACAGCAACACTCACAGGACTACTCACAGCAACACTCACAGATCCTGGTCACAACCCTGTGAGTGGAAGGGCTCGATCGAATTGTCGCGGCTCATGATCGGGTTGTCGGGGAGGCCGGGGCTCAGGAAACCGCGCAGAATTTCTCCTCCTGTGAGTGTTGCTGTGAGTAGTCCTGTGAGTCCCCGGGCGCAACATCATCGTCGTCCCGCAAGAAAGGAGCGACGAAAATGCGCAACGAGGAACCAACCCGCAGCAGTGATCCGCCGCCGGGCTTCACCGGTGATCTCGCAGCTGACGTCGGCACGTCGCTCGGGGGGATGAGGGCCCACCCCGAGCGGCGGTTCGAGGACTCGGTCGAGGACCGCTCAAGGGCACAGCGCGAGCAGGAGCTTGCCGCGGCGCTCTCGCGTGAGTCCGAGCTCGCGGAGGGCTTCGCCGACGCGCGCCTCGTGCTCCTGGCCGCCCAAGGCCACGTCGAGCTCCGTCGTCTCTACGGCCGGCCGTGCTGAGCGCGCACAAGCTCGGCCCGAAGGGCGTCGAGTACTACGTCTCCTATGCCGGGCGCGGCGCGGAGGGCTACTGGCTCGGAAAAGCGGCTCTCCTGACGGATCCGTGGGTCGAGATATCAAACACACGGACGTTCTTCACCGCGACGACCTCGTAGCTGTTGAGCGATGATGGGGAGATGGCTCGACCGACGCCCCCGTTCGACCCGACTCCCGAGGAGGAGGGCTACGAAGCCTCCCGCTCCTATCTGAAGAAGCGCTTCGCGACCTGGGGTGCTGAGCAGCGCGTGGAGCTCGGTACCGATGCCGGCGAGGCACCGATCCACTACAAGTACCACTACGTCGACGGTCATCTCACTCGATGGAGCTGTGCCGATCTCGACCAGGTCTATCTCGAGCTCCACCCGGCCAAGGTGATCGTGGAGGCCGATGAGCTCGAGGCGGTGCTCGACGAAGCCAAGGCCTTCCTCGCCTTTCTCGAGGACGTGGGTCTGCTCGACCCGGAAAGTGACGATCCCCGCGTGCTCGCGGACCATATCGATGCCATAGCTTCCCGGTTTCGCACGAACATGGCCGATGTCTCCCGCTTCAGCCCCGGCAAGCACCTGTGGAGTGCTGCGATCTCCGAGGGTGTCCAGCTCGACGACGAGGCGGCGGTGCAGTCGTTCATGGCGAGCTTCAACGCGCGCTCACGTGCCGAGCGTGAGCTCGTCTTCGGCCATGCACTACCAGCTACCTCGTCCCGGACGCCGTCGGGTAGGGCCACGCCGCCAGGCACCCGCCCCCGTCAGATCTCGGCGAGCCGTCGGCGCAAGCGACACTGAGCGCGCTGCAGGTGGTCTCGCCGGCTCTTCAGCCCCGCCCTGGAAGTGCCGGGCAGTAACCACCCCGATCGAGGAGTGCGAGGGCGATCAGGTGCTCGGGCTCCTTGAAACCGAAGGCCATCCGGTGTAGCACCCGCAGCTTGGTGTTGGTCGACTCGATCAAGGCGTTACTCAAGTTGTTTATCATCGCGGCCTCGATGCCCGGAAGGTGTCGACGGATCTTGCGACCGAGCTCGACAAAGGCGGGGATGCGTGAGCGTTGTGCCCAGGCGAGCCACGCCTCGAGCATGGTGAGCGAGAGCACTCCCTTGGTCCGGATCGCGATCCGGAGCTGTTCTTTCATCAGGTAGGCGCGATACAGCCGCGTGTTGACCTTTGCGATGAAGGCGAGCTTTGCTTCTTGACGCGCGGTGAGGTCCTCGGGGTTCTTCCACAGCGCGTAGCGGCAGCCCTTCAGCTCTGCGGCGTGGCCGGTCATGCCCGAGCGCCGGGCAGTGTTCCAGACCTCGCGACGGACCTCGTCGAGGGCGTCGGTGGCCCACTGGACCACGTGGAAGCTGTCGATGCAGAGCGTGGCGTTCTTGGCCCGCTCTGCGACGACGTCACCGATCCACTCGGCGCCGTCGGCCGAGACGAGGGTGATCTTGGCGCAGCGCTCACTCCCGAGCAGGTCGAAGAACCCGTTCAGCGTCTTCTTGTCGCGACCGACCGCCGCCCAGACGAGGCGCCCGGAGTCGTGGTCCACGACGACCGTCAAGTAGCGGTGCCCGCGCTTATAGCTGATCTCGTCGATCCCAATACGCGAGAGCCCGTCGAAGGGGTCACGGGCCGCGCGCCCGTCCGCGACGACGCGAGCGACGACCGAGCCTACGGTCCGCCAGGCGACGCGCATGAGCTCGCACACCGTCGACTTCGCGGTGTGGGTGACGAGCCAGGCCACTGCGTCGTCGAAGTCGCGGGTGTGACCCGCCCCATGGCGGGCCCAGGGCGCCTGGGCAACGGTCGGTCCGTGCGTCGGACAGCTCACCCTCGGCGAGTCGGCCTCGAGGAAGCACATCACCACTCCGAGGTCGAGGCATCGCCAGCGCCGGCGACCCTCGCCTTGGTCATAGCCCGGCGCGCGGACCCCGCACCGTCCGCAGCGACGCTTGGTCACCTTGCGCGGGCGCACGCACGCGACGACAGCGTTCGCCTCCTCGTCGATCCCCACCGACTCGATCACCGTCGCCTTGTCGACACCGAGCATCTGACGCCATACGTTGGCACCGAGCAACGCCGTTCTCCTCACCTCGTCTTCGGACCCTTCGTCAGGTCGAAAACGTAGACAGGAGGCGGCGTTGCTCGCTATTCAGCAGCTCAGGGCGCCCACGGATCCGTCAGGAGAGCCGGAAAATGGTCGTTGACAGACCAGCCCC
>Ga0247845_1000201_pt1 | contig 12772 bp, 13 predicted proteins | sample PFST25metaG_2_FD_186008 | JGI IMG/M metagenome (GOLD analysis project Ga0247845, IMG submission 186008) | Peat soil microbial communities from Stordalen Mire, Sweden - P.F.S.T-25 | ecosystem: Environmental > Terrestrial > Soil > Wetlands > Peat | place: Sweden: Norrbotten County, Stordalen Mire...
GGTTCACGCCACTGTTGGCTTTCGGTCTCGGCGGATTCGCGGCGGCGAGCGCATTGCGTCAGTTGGTGCTTGCTGGTCTCGCGTCGCACAGCGTGCATGCGGGAGCGTGGCGGGCGCTGTTCGGCCGGGCCAACGGCGGGATGATCGTGCATCTCGGCGTCGTCGTCGTGGCCGTGGCCCTCGCGGCCGCGAGCTCGTATGGGCAGCGGACCCAACTCGAGCTGAAGCCGGGCCAGTCTGTTCGCTACGACGGTCACGTCTTCACCTACGTGGGCTCGAAACGTTTCAGCCTTCCGAACAAGAGCGGTGAGATCGCGACGGTTGTCGTGGACGGAGCCCCGTTCTATCCGGCCATCAGCGTGTTTGCGGCAAGCGAAGGGATCGGCACCCCGGCAGTGGATTCGTCGCTGCGCGAGGACACCTACCTCACGGTCGCGAACATCGATGTCTCGCCCCAAGGCCCGGCCACCATCGACGTGGTCATCCAGCCCATGGTGCTGTGGCTCTGGGTTGGCGGGGCCCTGACGGCATTTGGAGCTGTGCTGGCTGCCATACCGAGCCGTCGTCGCCGGCGCGGGCCCGAGGAGAGACCCGGAGCGCCAGGTTCGGGTGAGCTGACCGAGCCGGGCACAGGGCCCGCGCCTGTCGGCGCCGGAGCAGGTTCGTGAGCACTCGACGCCGTCAGATGAGGTTCGTGCGGTGGGCCGCGTGTGGTGCCGGGCTGGGCGCGCTCGTGCTGGTCGCCGTCTTGGCGACCCGACCGCCCGCGACACAGACGACCTCGAGCTTTCTGATCGGCAAGCCGGCTCCGCCGGTCGCGGGTCGCAATCTTGCCGGCGGCGTCTCGTCGCTGTCCTCGATGCGAGGCCGCTGGGTGCTCCTCAATTTCTTCGCAAGCTGGTGCCCCCCGTGCCGGGCCGAGTCACCCGACCTCGTCAAGTTCGCGTACAGCCGTCCCGCCGACCAGCGTGTCGCAGTGCTTGGTGTCGTGTACGGCGACACGGCCTCGAACGCGGCCGCGTTCGAACGGCAGGTCGGAGCCACGTGGCCATCGGTCGTCGACCCGAACGAGCAGATCGCGATCAGCTACGGAGTCGACGATCCACCACAGTCGTTTCTCGTAGCGCCTGACGGCCGGGTCGCGGACAGGATCCTCGGGGGAGTGACGGTTGGGGCGCTGGACCGTCTTGTCGAGCACGCTCTGGCGGCGCACGCGTGAGTGCCGACATCGGCCCAGGAACCGGGCGCGAGGGCGAGCGCGTCAGACGCCCGGCATCGTCGGTCCTCGCGTCCAGGCCGGCGTGGGTGATAGTGGCCGTTGTCGCGGTGGTCGCCCTGAGCATCGGAAGTGTGCATCCGACCCAGCCGAGCTCGTCGGTGAGGATCGCCCACCTCGACAGCGTCATCAAGTGTCCGAGCTGTGTCGATCTCTCCATCGCGCAGTCGGACGCGCCCATCGCGGTCGGGCTGCGGGCCGAGGTCGCCGCCTGGGTCCATGAAGGCCTGAGCGACACGCGGATCGAGCAACTCGTCGTGGCCCGTTTCGGCGCTCAGGCTCTGCTCGTCCCATCGGGATCGGGTGTGGACGTCCTGCTGTGGGCGGTGCCGGCCTCAGTCGTCGGTGGAGCCGCCGTTCTTCTTGCTGTCTACCTGTGGCGGCGCCGTCGTCTCGAGGCTTGCCAGTGAGGCGCGCACGATCGATCACACGGCGGGGCGCCGGGCCCGGAACGCAGCGGTCGAGCCCCTATGCGCTGGCGAACGAGCAGGAGTTCCTCCGGCAATCGATCGAGGATCTCGAGGAACAGCTCGTGTCCGGCGAGGTCGATAAGGAGGACTTCGCAGTCCTTCATTCTCGTTATGGAAGCCGGCTTACCGAGGTCGAAGCGGCGATCGCCGACCTGGCGAGTGCCGGGCAAGCTGGAAACTCTGAGGATCCGGAAGTCTCCGTGGGAGGGCTTGATGGCGTCCCGTCCGCACCGTCCGCTCCGTCCGGGAGCCGGCTACGCCGCCGGCTGGCAAGCCCGCGAGCGCGGCTGGTGATCGGGATCGCCGCGGCGGGCTGTTTCGTCGTGGCGGCGACACTGTTGGCGGCGTCGCTCGCGGGTGTCCGCCTGCCAGGCGAGTCGGCAACCGGGTCGGCGTCGCTTTCGTCGGCCCAGCAGGAACAGGAGACATTGGACCAGGCCGCGATCCTTGGCAGTGAGGGACGGGCGTCGGAAGCAGTCCGACTCTACGACCAGGTCCTGCAGGCGGACCCGAATCAACCGGACGCCCTTACCTACGGTGGCTGGCTGGTTCGCCTCGCGGGGCTGTCGTCGAAGAACCAGCTCGTGCTCGCGCGTGGTGACGCCTCGGTCGCGCGGGCTGTCAGCGTCGCGCCCGGCTATCCGGATGGTCACGCGCTCTTCGGTGTGATCCTTTACGAGGATCTCGGCAGACCTGCGGCCGCCGCGGTTCAGTTCCGCGACGCGCTGGCTGCGGGAGCCTCGAAGAGCCTGGTCGTGTCGGTTGCCGCGGTCGCGACTAAGGCCTTCGCGGCCGCCAAAGAGCCGTTGCCGCCTCGCTATCGAGCAGCCATGAGGAGCGGCGCCGCGCCATGAGGACCGCCGCCGCAGCCTCAGGAGCCGCAGCGGGCTGACGAGCGTTGTCAGTTGCCGGTGGCTCCGAGCGCGCGCAGGCGTTTCACCACCGGCGGGAAGGCCGAGGCAAATGCCTCGACATCCGCCCCGGTCGTCGACCAGCCGACCGAGAGTCGAAGCGAGCGGTCAGGGTCGTCGCCCATCGCTGCGAGGACCGGGGACGGCTCGGCGGACTCCGACGAGCACGCGGAGCCCGAGTGTGCGGCCACGCCGGATTGATCGAGCCCGAGCAGCACGGCCTCGGCTTGCACGCCACCGACGGCCACGTTCACGATGTGCGGCGCGCGCCGGTCGGTGTCGCCGAGTTCCAGGACGTCGTCGACGGACGTGGCCGCGTCGACGAGCGCACTTGTCAGCTGCCGGGCGGCAGCTTCCTCCTGCTCTAGCCGCCCCGGCTCGCTGAGCGCAGCTGCAGCTGCGCCGAAACCGACCATGCCGATGACGTTCTCGAGGCCGCCGCGCCGTGCCCGTTCTTGCGCGCCCCCGATGATGAACGGCTCCACACGCAGGCCCCGGCGGACGACGAGCGCTCCGATGCCAGGCGGGCCCCCAAACTTGTGGGCGCTGACCGAGACGAAGTCGGCGCCGAGCGCATCGAGCTCCATAGGAACGTGACCAGCCGCTGCGGCAGCGTCGACGTGCACAGGCACGCCCGCAGACCGACAGGACGCCACGACCTCGGCCACCGGTTGCAGGGTCCCGACCTCGTGGTTGCACCATTGGCAATTCACCAGCGCCGGCCGATCACCGCGATCGGCGGTGAGCAGTGCTCGGAGATGGTCGAGATCGATGCGACCGGTGAGGTCCACCTCGAGGAGGAGGACGGCTCCGGAGCGCCGGGCAGCCTCGCGCACGCAGGAGTGCTCGACGTCCGCGCAGATCATCGGTGCACCGTTGCGAGCCCGGCCGGCCGCGAAGATCGCGGCGTTGGCGGCCTCTGTGCCGCCACTGGTGAACACGACACGGTTCGCCGCAGTCCCGAGCAGCAGCGCCACGGCTTCTCGCGCGATCTCGATGGTGTCGCGCACCGCACGACCCTCGGCGTGAACGCGACCGGGATCGCCGGCCCATCGACCACTGAGCCAAGTCGACATCGCCTGGGACGCCTCGGGCCGCAGGACCGAGGTCGACGCATGGTCGAGATAGTGGCGATCGCTCAACGGTGCATGCACCCGCAACGCTCTAGAGCCAGGGGTCAGCCCGCAACGGTGGCACAGACCTCGTCGCCGCGCGCCCGGGACGAGAGCTGAACCGGCACGCCGTCTCGGCACAGGCCGTTCAGCAGGCCTTCGACGAGGCCCCGGTCGGCCGCGCACAGCACCGGATGATCGATTGCCGCGTCTCCGAAGGGGCAATGGTCACGGACGATGGAGTTGGGCGATCCGGCGACTCCCCCATGTGCGGCGAATCCCTGTGCGGTCAACGCGTGGGCCACCGATTGCATGGCCGAGCGCAGTGATCTCGGTGCGTCGCCTGGCGCCATTTGCGAGGCGAGCGAGCGGCCGTACTCCGCGCCCACTTCGTGGGCGATCTGCTCGGCCTGGACGGGGTCGACGATGGTCAGCAGGCGGCCCAGCAGCGCGAGGAGAAGATCGTCCCGGAGCGCCGGCACCGCGGCTGTCGTGTTGCCGGCACCCGACAGGTAGCGCTTTGAAGGGCGTCCGACCCCGGCGTTGCCGCGGTCGACGTAGACGTCGAGGTATCCGCCCGCGGCCAACTTGTCAAGGTGATGACGGGCGACGTTTGGATGAAGCGCGAAGTGCTCGGCCACCTCGGTCGCGGTCACACCTTGGCGCTCTCGCGCGAACAGGTAGATCTGCCGCCGGGTGCTGTCACCGAACGCAGAGGTGATCGCGGCCACCGTCGCCGAGAAGCCCTCGTCGGTGACCACCGGTCCTTGTGACTGGCGGGTGCCTTCACTCACACCGTTAGCGTACCGGTGGCCGCCGCGATGTTGAGCAGGAGGCCAGGATCGACGAAGGACGTGAATGACCGGACTCCCGCCAGGCTGATGACCCATCCCGTCGAGCCCCTCGAGGCGGCCGTCCGTGCTGTAGTCGATCCTGGCCTGTTTCACAGCATCGGCGAGCTCGGGTTGCTTCGCTCGGTTCAGGTCCACCGGGACCGTACCGACGTTGTCCTTGCCGTGCCTGCCGCCGGGCACCCAGCACCGCGGGACCTTGCCGACGAGGTCGCGGAAGCGGTTGCCACCGCTGGGGGCGCCCCCTCGGCGGTCGAGTTCGTCAACATGACCGAGGCCGAGGAGGCTGACCTGCGTGCGAGGCTTCACGATCTCGGCCGGACATCGGCGCGTCAGGCGGGCAACCAGGCCGCCGGGCTCCACGGTCACGACAGCGCCGGTCCTCGTGCCGGTCCTGGTGGCGGTGGGAACGGTCACGGTGCTGAAGGGCCCACGCCCCACACGAACCCTTTTGCCGACAAGGCGTCGCGCACCCGCGTCATCGCTGTCTCTTCGGGCAAGGGTGGAGTGGGCAAGTCGACCGTGACGGTCAATCTCGCGGTCGCCCTGGCGCGCCAGGGCGCTTCGGTGGCGATCCTTGATGCAGACGTCTACGGCTTCTCTGTTCCTTCCATGTTGGGAATCGATCGTCCCCCGGTCCTGCTCGGCGATCTTCTCGTCCCACCGGTGGCCCACGGCGTCCGGTGCATCTCGATGGGTTTCTTCGTGGACGACGACCAGGCGGTCATGTGGCGCGGACCGATGTTGCACAAGGCCTTGGAACAGTTCCTCGTGGATGTGCACTGGGGCAAGCCGGACTTCCTGATGCTCGATCTTCCACCCGGCACCGGCGACGTCGCGATGTCGATCGCTCAGTTCGTGCCCCGCGCCGAGGTGCTGGTAGTGACGACACCGCAGGTTGCGGCCGAGCGTGTGGCCCAGCGTGCCGCCGTGCTCGCCCGCCAGCTCCGCCTGCCGGTCAGGGGAGTGGTGGAGAACCAGTCGTGGTTCACCGGCGACGACGGCAAGCGGTATGAGCTGTTCGGTCACGGTGGCGGCGAGACGCTGGCCAAGTCTCTGGGCGTGGCGCTGCTGGGGCAGATCCCCTTCCTGACTACGTTGCGCCAGGCAGGTGACTCCGGCGTGCCAGTCGCGGTCTCCGACCCGGAGGGGGAGGCGGGTCGGGCTTTCGCGTCGCTTGCCGAGCGCGTGGTGGCACTGGGCCCTGGGCGGGTGTACCGATCCGAGCTTTCGATCGGCTGAGATCGGCTTCCGCTGAACCGGGCGTGTGACACCCGACAGTTAGCTTCGGAGTTGTGGAAGCTGCATCCTTGTCAGCGATGAGCGAGCAGTCGCGGCGGTGGGCATCGACCATGAGCGGTAACCCCGGCGACGACGCGGGCACTCGGACCGCGCATCATCCGGCCGTTTCTGCTGTGGGCTCGTTCGGCGTGCTCGACCGGGAGGCGCGAGAGGCCGAGGAGGAGCGTTTGCTGGGGCCTGGCGCGACCCGGTCACTCGGGGCCGGCGGCCGTGCCGTCGAGGAGGTCGCTGATCCGTGGCGGACCTGTTTCGAGCGCGATCGGGACCGGATCCTGCACTCGACGGCATTCCGGCGCCTGGCTGGGAAGACCCAGGTCTTCATCTTCCCGGCCGACCACCAGCGGACGCGGCTCACCCATGCCCTGGAGGTCGCGCAGGTTGCAACCGCGATCTCCCGCGCGTGCCGGTTGAACGTCGTACTGACCGAGGCGATCGCCCTCGGTCACGACTGCGGCCACGGCCCTGGCGGCCACGCCAGCGAGGAGGCGCTTTCGCCGTTCTTGTCGGAGGGATTCGACCACGCGGTCTGGGGCGCTGACGTCACCGCCGCTTCGCTCAACTTGTGTGAGGAGACCTTGGACGGGATCCGCAACCACTCCTGGTCGCGCCCGTCGCCTGCCACGCCTGAGGGCGAGGTCGTCGCGCTCGCGGACCGGATCGCCTACTGCGCGCATGACCTCGAGGACGCAGTTCACGCGGAGATCGTGACCGGCGACGAGCTGCCGCTCCTCGTCGCCGAGCGGTGCGGCACTTCAAGGGCCCGTCAGCTGGACGTGTTTGTGACCGACGTTGTCACGACGACGCTGTCCTCGGGCACGGTCGCGATCAGCGAAGCGATGGGCGAGGCGCTCGAGGAGCTGCGCCGGTTCAACTACGAGCGCATCTACCTCCGCCAAGACTCGATCGAACAGTCGGCGGCGGTCGTCGACCTGCTGCGTGCCCTCGTCGTTCACTACGTCAGTCACCCAATGGCGCTCCCCGTGGGAGCCGAGCTCGTGCCTGACGATCCGGACACGGTTCGAGCCGCAGTCGGATACGTGAGCGGGATGACCGACCGTTTTGCGTGCACCAAGGCCGCCGAGCTCTTGGGCTGGTCGCTGCCGCCCTGGTGGGAGCCACGAATACCTTAGAAACGCCGGGATGTCTAGCTCTCGCTCATTCAAGCGATGTCCAGCGATACCCATGCCCGCTTGCCGGCGTCACTGACACGGTCACTGACACGCGCAGGCTGGCGCGGAGTCCTGGACAGGCGGGAGGGGGTTGCGCCGGAGGTTGCGAGCGCGCTGCGGGCGACGTTCCTGTCGCACAGAGGTTCACACTGCGACCACAAGGTGAACCGTGCCGGCCGGTCAGTCCCCTACGATGACTCGCGGAAGCGGAAGGAGCACTCGTGGACGTTCGTATCGGGATCATCCATACAGTGAGAGAGCTCGACATCGATCTACCGGAGGGGACCAGGCATGACGAGATCGTCGCCGATGTCGACAAGGCTCTCGCTCAACCCGATGGCGTGCTCTGGCTGACCGACAAGCGAGGTCGTCGCGTGGCAGTGCCCTCGGCCAAGGTCGCCTACATCGAGATCGGCGGCGGGAACGAGGAGCGGCGCGTCGGCTTCGGAACCTCCTGACGCCCGAGCTCGGTGCCTGAGCTCCTCGCTCACCAGCTGCTCTTCGTCACCGGCAAGGGCGGTGTCGGCAAGACCACAGTTGCCGCCGCGATCGCTTTGCTTGCGAGCGAGCAGGGTCGCCGCACCCTTATCTGCGAGGCCGAACCGAAGGGAGATCTCGCCCGCGCCTACGAGTGCGGTCCGACGCCGTTCAGTGGTCGCCGCGTCAGCGATCACCTCATGGCGATGTCGATGGATACCGAGGCGTCGCTGCGTGAGTATCTTCGGCTGGTCGCGAAGGTACCGATCATCGGCCACGTCGGTCCGGTTGCCCGAGCATTTGATTTTGTGGCGACGGCGGCGCCGGGGATCAGGGAGATCCTGACGGTCGGCAAGCTGTGTTTCGAGATTCGGGCGGGCCATTATGACCTCGTTGTGGTCGATGCCTCTTCGACGGGCAGTGTTGTCGGCCAGCTCGCAGCGCCGACCGGTATCAACGAGTTGATCCGGGTGGGCGTTGTTCGGTCCCAGACCGACTGGATACTCGAGATCCTCGGTGACCCGGTCCGAACCGGGGCGGTGCTGGTCACGACGCCGGAAGAGATGCCCGTGAACGAGGCGGTCGACTTGGCTGGTCGGCTGGCTAGCGAAACGCCGGTTCATCTCGCCTGCGTGGTGGCCAATCGGGTCCTGCCGGAGCTCTTTGGCCGCTCCGAGGAGCAGGTCTTCAACGAGATCACCCGCCCCGCCAGGCTCGACCTTCTTGCTCGCGGAATTGGCGCTTCCCGTGAACTCGTCGAGGACGTGCTCGCGGCAGCAAGGCTTGCCGTCACCGTCCGGCGGGACGGCGTCGCCCACCTGGAACGGTTACGCGCCGAGATCGCGCCGGACGTGCCGTTGTTGTACGTGCCGTATCTTTTCGCACGCTCGCACGGGCTTTGTGCCGTTCGCCAGGTTGCCCGTGCCCTGTCGGAGGAGCTGCTGACGTGAGCCGACCTCAGCGTCGGCTCGAGTCACGGCCCGAGACCGGTCCGATCCCCGGTCGAACCGGCTCACTGGCCGGACTGGATCAGACGCGCCACATGGAACAACTCCTTTCGGCTAAGGAAGTCGTGGTCGCTTGCGGACCAGGCGGGGTGGGCAAGACCACGATCTCGGCCTCGCTCGCCGCCACGGCCGCCGCCCGCCTGGGAGGTCGGGTACTCGTGCTCACCGTCGACCCGGCGCGCCGCCTGGCAGATGCACTCGGAGTCGGGGGGCTGGGCAACGTGGCCCGCCGGGTACCTGACGAGGCGTTCGCCGATGCAGGAGCGCGCCCGAAAGGTGAGCTGTACGCGGCCATGCTCGACATGAGCGAGTCGTGGGACGCACTTGTCCGCAGGCATGCGCCCGATCCGCGGACGGCAAACGAGATCCTCGCCAACCCGCTCTATCGCAACATCACGAGGCGGTTCGCCCAGGGCCACGACTACATCGCGATGGAGCGGCTCTACGAGCTTCATGAGGAAGGTGAGTACGACCTCATGGTCGTCGACACGCCGCCGTCGCTGAACGCGCTCGATCTGCTCGATGCGCCAGGGCGCATGGCTGAGTTCTTCTCGTCGAGATTGCTCCGGTGGCTCATCGTGCCTTACCGCTCCCGGTTCGTGAACTTCGCCTCGCGGCCCTTCTACCAGATCGCGGATCGCATCCTGGGCAGCCAGTTCCTGGAGGACCTTGCCGGTTTCTTCATTCTCTTCCAGACCATGAGGGACGGCTTTGTCGCCCGCGCGGAAGCTGTGAACCGCCTGCTCCGGGATGTGCGCACGACGTTCGTGGTCGTGACCACGCTCGAGGCGGTGCCGGCTATGGAGGCCGAGCAGCTCATCGGGAGCCTTCGCGACCGCCGCCTGCATCTCGGCCTGCTCGTTTGCAACAAGGTGTTGCCGGGATCATTTTCGGATCCGCCAGTTGGCCGAACCGCCGAGCTGCTGGGGCAGCGCGCGGACGAGCTGGCGAAGTCCCTGGCGGGTCGTTTACCGGTGGACCGCGCGACCTCAGGACGTCCTACAGCCGAGATGGTCGGCCGGGTGCTCGACGAAGTTGCCCGCAGCTTCGCCAACTTCCGGCTCGTGGCGACGCGCGAGGCGGAGCTCCTGACGGAGCTTTCTGCTACGCACGAGGTGACAGCGACCGTGCCCTACCACCCGGGGCACGTCACAGACCTGCGCGGTCTTCTCGACGTCGGCGCCAAGATCTGGGGCGACGAGAGCACGGTGTCGCCCGAGGCTTCGAGCTCTCGCTCTGGCCGCAGCGCCCGAGCCGGCGGTGGCACCCGCGCGGCCGGTGGCTCTCATGGTGGCGCGGCCGGTGGCTCCCGCGCCGCCGGTCCTCCCGGTGGCCTGGGCGGTGGTTCCCGTGGTGGCTTGGGCGGTGGCTCGGCGGCGGGCACTTCGAGAGGGCCCAGTACCGGCGGGTCGACGGAGGACCAGAAGCATTCTTCGGCCGAGCCGGAATCCGACGTCGGCCGAGCCGGAATCCGACGTCGGCCCTTGAGGTCTTCATGAGCCTCGGTAGGCGCGGCATGATCTCGCGGTCGAGCCGGGGCACCGAGTCCTGCCGAGCGTGCGTGAGCCGAGACACGAGGATGGAGCACATCGATGTCTGAGATCGTGGCTGCCGGGACCGAGCAGGATGTGCTCGAGCCTCGTAACGGGAAGGTCGTCACTTGTAAGTTGTCACCAGTGCACGTTGGTCACGCGCGACGTCATCTCGGGGCCAGGCCCCACGCGGACCAGATCGAGATCCGAGAGGGACCCGCACTGACGGTGTCACGCTCGTGGGCCTCGCCGGTCCGGGTGGCTCGGCCCGACTGAAACCGATGGACTCCTCTCTCGTCCCGCTTCCCGTCAAGATTGTCCCGGCGCCCGACCTGATCCGCCGGTATACCTCGTTTGACGTCACCGAACGCCTCCATCTGGAGAGCCTTATGGCGTCCTGGAGCCTTCTTGCCGACTTGTCGTTCTCCGACCTGTTGTTGTTCGCACCTGTCACACGTGATAGCGGAGAAGGCGACGAGGCGGTACCCGAACCGGCGCTCACGTCGCCTGAGCCCGGGGATCTCGAGCCCAGGGAGCCTGAGCCCGGGGAGCCGGCGCTGGAGGGATCGGCGCTCACCCCGCCTGAGCCCGGGGAGCCTGAGCCCAAGGAATCAGGAATTCCAGGGGTTGACAGGCTCGACGCGTTCGTCGTGCTCGGACAGATCCGGCCCACGACGAGCCAGACGCTCTACGAGGTTGACCTGGTCGGTCAGGTTGAGTCCGCCGAGAGCTTGCCGAACCTGGTCGAGTCTTATCAGTCCGGGGTGATCGTCCGCGCCGAGCAGCCCAGCGAGTTTGTCGACACGCTCGTGCGTGTCACCCACATCCCCGTGCGTCACAGCGGGACGGTCCTGGGAGTGCTCTGTCGCGTCTGGTCGCCACGTACCACCCGGCGCCGGGGCACGCTGGAGCGGGTCTATCTGGACCTGTTCGAGCGGTTGTCAGTCATGGTCACCGATGGGCTGTTCCCTTTCGTCGCCGACGATGCTGCGGTCGAAGAGGCGCCCCGCGTAGGCGACGGTGTGCTCGTCATCGACGCTCATGAGCGCATCACCTACGCATCACCGAACGCGGTCAACGCTTTGCACCGTGCCTCGATCAACTCCTCGATCGTCGGCTCGCGCCTGGCCGTGCTCGGGCTCGAGACGTCGGCTGTCGACGCGGCGTTCTCGGGCAAGCGTCCGGTGATCGAGGAGGTCGAGCGGCCTCCTGACGTCATCTTGATGATCCGGTGCATTCCTCTTATCTCGAGGGGCGCGTTGACGGGAGCGGCAATCCTGCTTCGCGACGTGACGGACTTGCGCCGCAGGGACCGGCTCATTTTGACCAAGGACGCGACCATTCGTGAGGTGCACCACCGTGTCAAGAACAACCTCCAGACGATCTCGTCCCTCCTCCGTCTCCAAGCGCGGCGCCTGGACGAAGCGGAGGCGACAGGCCGGATCGCCCTACTCGAGGCCGAGCGCCGTATCCGTGCGATTGCCCTGGTTCACGACATCCTGGCGCGCGAGGCGACCGAGCAGGTGCCCTTCGAAGAGATCGTTGCAGCGCTCGTCAACATGATTCGCGAGACGAGCACGATCTCGTTCACGGTGACGATCGAGGTCGAGGGAAGCCTCGGCGACCTATCGGCCGATGTGGCAACCCCGCTCGCGGTCGCCATCGCGGAGTTGCTTCAGAACGCCATGGAGCACGCTTTTCCCGAGCCTTGGTATGCCGAGAGCTCGCAATCTTCGGCTCAGGAGTCGGGGTCTCCGGCACCCGGGCCGGCGCCCAGTGGTCGGCAGGCGACACCAGGCACCGACGCACGTGTCGATCTCATGCTTTGCGAGCAACCGGACGCGTTGGGGGTCGTGGTGCGCGACAACGGATGTGGGTTGCCCGAGGGGTTCGACATCGACCAGACGCGCAGTCTCGGCTTGTCGATCGTTCGCGATCTCGTCCGAAGTCAGCTAGGTGGCACGATCAAGATGGAGACGGATGGCGGCACCGTTGTCCGCCTCGATATTCCGGTGAGTCGACGAGCTAACTGAAGCGCTGGCAGGTCAGCAAGCGCGACGGCGCTGAGCGGCCAGCCATGCCTTGCGGAGCTTTCGGCGCTCGTCTTCCGAAGTGGCGCCCCAGACGCCGGACTCCTGATTTGTCGCGAGCGCGAATTCAAGACAAGGCTCTCGAGCCTCGCACGAGAAACAGACGGCTTTGGCCGCGTCGATCTGCTCGATCGCTTGACCGGTTGTCCCGATGGGAAAAAACAGGTCGGGGTCAGTGTCTCGGCATTCAGCAACCTTGCGCCAATCATCACTGTCCCACTCACTCGAGCGGGTCCAGGTCAGAGCCACTCTGCCTCCTCTGCGGCTTGGAGACCGCGGTCAACGTCCATGGCCGCCCAAGCGCGCCCGTGGACAGAATCACAAGACTTGAATCGAGCAATCAACCGATACCGCGACCTGTTGGCCAGCGAAGAGGCGGTCGATTCCCGAACTGCGGTCCTCAATCCTAAGGGAGGGGGCGGGATCGTGCAAGCATGTGATCACGAGCACGATTGCCGATCTGATGGCCAAACGAAGTCGTGGCCATGCCGCAGCCGACCCACGCGCGGTGAGGAACACGCTGTGACCGAGATTTTCGCCCACCGAGGATCCTGCCATCCGGCCAGGGAGAACAC
>Ga0247845_1000209_pt1 | contig 12505 bp, 10 predicted proteins | sample PFST25metaG_2_FD_186008 | JGI IMG/M metagenome (GOLD analysis project Ga0247845, IMG submission 186008) | Peat soil microbial communities from Stordalen Mire, Sweden - P.F.S.T-25 | ecosystem: Environmental > Terrestrial > Soil > Wetlands > Peat | place: Sweden: Norrbotten County, Stordalen Mire...
CCCCTGAATCAGGTCATCTATTCGTACAATCCGCTCACCTTCCTGCTGTCCCTGTCGGCACACACAACCCAGATCGACATTCCGTGGCCGCGTGAGAGGGTGGGCGACGGTGGACTGGAGCCCCGCCGCCTTAGCTACGTGCCGTCTGACGACTGGCTCAAGCCGGCCACCTCCGATTCCAAGGAACTGCGGCTTCCTCCTCTGATCGGCGTTGATCTGCAGGCTAGGCGCAAGGATCAGATACCGCTTATCGAGCTGCCTCCAACCGACCAGCGCTAGCTCTTCTCGATCCTGTCCAATTCCGCTTTTCGTATGCGCGGACGTGCTAATGATCGGCGCAGGTCGCATGGTCGGAAACGAGATCGGCAGCTACCGCGTCATAGGCCCCGCGGTTCCGTGGCCTCTCGCTGATGTGTACCTGGGACAGGACACTCGGACAGGTCAGGCCGTGGACATCATCCTCCTGCCTGCCGATTCCGCCGCCAGCGCTGGCGGCGCGGACCAGTTCCTCGCTGAGCTGCGCGCGGTGCTTGCGTTTCGCCATCCGGGGTTCGCTCACCTGCTCGACTGCGATCGCCTGACCGATGGGGCTGTCTACCTGGTCAACGAGCACGTCGAGGCCGAGCGTCTCTCCGAGCGGCTAAGGCGCGACGGTGGGCTTGCCTCCGACTTGGTCACCGTCCGTGAGGTCGTCGGCCAGACCGCGGCAGCCCTGGAAGCCGCGCACAACGCGGGTTTGCTCTATCTCTGCCTGCGACCCGAAAGCATGCTTCTGGTCCCGGCCACCCAGCGCGGGCTGCCGGTCACGGTGAGACTCCTGGGACTTGGTCTGGGTAGCCACTTTCTGTCTCGCATCCGCCAGATGGCGCCGGGCAAGGAGCTGCCCGCCTCCATGCTCCGGTACGCCTCCCCTGAACAATGCCGTGGCAGCGGGGCGGACCACCGGTCGGATATCTACGCGCTGGGCTGCATTCTGTTCGAACTGCTGGTCGACCGGCCCCCGTTCCGTGAGACGGAGATCTGGGGCCTGGTGTCGGCCCATGCGCACGAGGTGCCACCCCGGATCCATGAGCTGCGTCCCGAGCTGCCGCCCGCGCTGGACGATTTGGTGGCCACCATGCTGGAAAAGGATCCAGGGCAACGGCCCTTCTGCATGGGGGAGATTATTGCTGTCCTGCGGGCCGCCGTTCGCGAGCCAGCCGCCCGTCTCGAAGCGGCAGAATCTCCGGCTTCCGCCCCGATCACGAGGACCGCCGTGCTCGACCCGGAGTCACTCGTCCCCCCGCTGCCCGCCGAGGATCTCCAATCCACGCCCGCGTTCCGACCGACCCGTCTGCTGACCCCCGCAGAGAGTGAGGGTGCGGTCGCGCCGTTGCGGCCGGCGGCCGTTGTCAGCCCGCCGCGGGCGCTGCGGGATCTGTTACCGGCGTCCACCGAGCCTGCGTCTGCGCAGCGTCGGCCAACGCCGCCTCCCAAGCGCAGGGGTGGAAGCGGTGGGGTGCGGAGAGTGTCTCGCGTACCGATACTCGTCGTGGTCACGCTCGTCTGCCTCGCCCTAGGCGTGGGCCTGTTCCTCTGGTTCCTCCGTCCGAAAGCCCCCGAAGCCCGGCACGCCCCTGTCGAGGAGACACCTGCCCGTCAGCCGTTCCTCCCTCCCCCACAGCCGTTGACATACCGACGCCGTCCACCCAGCGGCCCGCAGCGGAGCTGGGCCAGCCGAAACCAGAGCCAACCGACAAGCCTCGGTCGAACCTGGGCAGGAATCGTTTACCCCGCCGACGGACGAGATCCCAAGACCCAGCCAACCTGCCCGCCCTGGAATTCGAAGATGGTGTACTCCCACCGAGCTTCCCTAGAAAGTGAACGGGATCGAGCTTTCCCGCTTCGACAGTCGACGTGGCCGGACGCTGCAACAGGCTGACTGCTGACGGCTCGCTCCTGAGCCGCTACTCGAGCCTGTTCGTTCCGTCAAACGGCGCCGTAAGCGGGAATCTTCTGCGCGCGGTAGCCATCACAGGCAAGGCGTGCAAACTGCCCCTGTCGTGATCGCTCACTGCCTGGACCCAGGCGACCATGCCCTGGCAGGCGCTGTCGACCACACCGGCCAGCGAAGCTGCGCTGGGAGCCTTGGCGGTAGACACTTCGAAGGTGGCGGCCAGGGTGTGGCTTCTCCAATAGGCGAAGTCGATGTATTCGCCCTGGGTCGGGTAGTCGTCGTAGGATTGCTGGAATATGACGAAATCCATCGCCTGAGCGGTCTTCTGTCCGGCGGCAGTGAAGAAGCCGGCGTCGGCTGTGGCATCGCCGGTGTAGCACCAGGGCCAAAGCACTTCTTGCGCCCCACTGTGGTACGCGATGGCCGCGTGGAAGCCGACGCTTTCTTGCAGGGACTTGACAAGTCTGGCTTCGACGGTCTTGAACGAGTCCGCATCGCTGCGTAGTGGGTACGAGTAGTCGCGGTTGATGTCCAGCCCATCTGCGTTCTCTCGCGTATTCAAGGCGAACCCATCTGGGTTCACCAGGGGCAGCACGAAGAAGGCGTAGGTTTCAAGTAGGCTGCGTACCGACGCATCCGAGGTGCTCTTTCGCAAGAGATAGTCTGGGATCGCCAAGACCGCTTCTGTGCTGGAGGGTTCGTCGCCGTGGTGGGTCCCGTTGGTGAAAACGGCTAGCGGACTGGCCTGGCAAGTTGCATTGATGATGAGGTACGGCAAATCGCGACCTTGCGCCGATTGGCCGAGCACCTTGTACTGGGCCATGCTGGGCAAGGCCGAGGCCACCGCCTGCAGGTAGTCCTCGATCTGCAGCTGATTGTGATAGGCGTGAAAATCAGTGACCGGCAGCCTGTCGACTGGAATGTTGTCGGCCAGGGTGCAGCCACCGTCGTCTGCCCCGCCGCTCGCCGCGTCTCCGCCGGCCAAATCGCCACGCGCCACCGCGTCCGTAGCCAAATCAACGGCGGCGCCGGTGTCCGCAGCCAGATCGGGACCAATGGGCATGTCGGCGGCCAGGTCCGGGCTGGCCCCAATCTCCGCCGCCTGATCAGGGCTGCTGCCCCTGTCAATCGTCGAATCGCGATCCGGTCCGCCATCCGGGGCGCCGGCCGCTGGGCCGCTCTGCCCGTCGGGCTGGGCGAGGCGGCCAAGATCGAAGGCGCCGTCGTGCCGTGGGACGCGCCCCGCATCGGCTCCCTGGCCACAGCCAACCAGAAGCACGGCCAGGGAAAGAAGAGGGGCGCGCATCATCATGAGGTTAGCCGGTTAGCCACGGATGGCACAGAAACCGCGGAGGTCAGGAGAGAAGCGGCCGGACCAGCCAGGAGACACACCTGTCTCACCGTTCCGGCTCTGTACCGCCAACTACATCCCGGATTTGGCGGTGATATCTGCTGGACAGGTGGTCTTCTGGTACACAATCTGGGGATTGTCGGCGGCGCTGAACCAGCCGGCGACCCAGTTGCAGCCCGCCAAGAGCTGGGGCATGTTGCCGAAGGCAGCTTGGCACTTCTGCTGGACGCAACTCTTGTCATCCTTGCAGGTCGTGAGCATGCCCCCATTTGTGTCGCCTATGTCGGCGCCGCTCCATTGGGCTGAGCCGCCGGTACAGGCGTTGTTCGCACCCACGCCGCCGCCTGGGATCAAAAGGTCGAATTGGTTTGAACTGATGCCTCCGATGTTGATGACCTGAACAATCATCGTCTTGCCGCTGATGGCGTTTGATCCCGGGTCGCCTGAGTTGTATTGCCCCTTGCCGGTGAACTGGAGTTGAAAGCAGGTGCCACAGTCCACGCCATTGTAGGCAGCGAAGCCATAGGACAGGGTGTCGCTTACGGACCAGGGAGCACCCCAGTAGCACATGTATCCGCTTCCCCCGTTGCACGCGCTTTGGGTGTCATTGCCGACGGTCGAACTGCCATCCTTACCACAGGTATGGGTCGGTTTGCCATTGGCGTTGGCGGACCAACCACAGGATGGCTTGCAGCAGTCCCAGTAGCGGGTGGCAAAGCCGCTGCTGCCGTTGGTTATGGGCGGCGGCTGAGCATGGGTGTTGCCAGTGGAAGTGGACGAACCGCCTGTGGATGTGCCACCGGTCGCCATTCCGCCTGTCGCTGTGGTTCCGCCTTTGGCGCTGGTGCCGCCGCTCGCCGTACTCCCACCCGGAATGCCTCCGGTCCTGGTGCCCCCTGACACCGAGCCGCCGGTCAACGTGCCGCCCGTGGACGAGCCACCGGTCGCGCTGCCTCCGGCAGTGGTGCCGCCGGTCACGCTGCCGCCGATCGCATTGCCGCCGGTCACCGTGCCCCCTGACGCCGAGCCGCCGGTCGGCGTGCTGCCTCCGGACGAGGTGCCTCCGAGCGCAGTCGCAGCGCCCGTCGTGGTGGTGCCCCCAGTTGCCAGAGTGCCGTCCGTCGTAGCCGCGCCACCGTAGGCTGTGACGCTGCCAGACGCCGTGGTTGAACCGGTGCTTCCGCCAGCGTGGCTTGCTCCGCTGCTCCCGCCACTGTCAGCGCCGCCAAGCGTGCCTCCGCTCCCCACCTGTCCATGGTGGGCGGTCGGGGGAGCCAAACCGCACGCTCCCCCCAGCGCAAGCAAGGCAAGAATCGGAGTCGCAGGAAACTTCATGAACACACTCCTCTGCTTTGGACGTTAGAACCCCGCTCGGCGGCCGATTGGGAATCGTGGGAGGATGCCCGGAGGGACGCACGGTACGCAAGACACATGATTTCAGCAAGTTCCACGACGGTACTCTCGCACCAGGCGATCGGCAAACGCAGATGATCGGCTGCCTGATTGCACCGCGGAATCGCCGGAGGTCTCGGCAAATCGGGTGGGAACCTGCCGGCTCCCCTCCCAGGGTTCCTATGTCAGAGATCGCTGCCCCTTGACTTGAGCCACAGCACTCGCTAAGCACTGTGCGCCATGACTCGCGACGAAGAAGCCCCGGACCCCAGCCTGTTCGATCGTCGGATCGTTGAACGCAACATCAAACGCGGCCTCATCACACGCAAAGACTATGAGAAGTTCTTGAAGTCGTTGTCCGACGCCTCGGACAAGATCAAGTCGCCCGACGATGCCCCCGAGCCGAGCTCGAGCCCCGCGGGAACAGGCACCCCGTCTCCCACAACCCCAAGGGAACCAGTCTAGAGCCCCAGATCAGAGCAGGGGGTTGAAAGCCGGCGCTCGGCTGCGTACCCTTCCCGTATGTCGGACTCTGAGCAAAAGCCTGGTTTCACGGTAACGGATCGCCGGTCTTTCTCCGAGAGTGGAGAGGCCCAGTCGGGGCCGGCCGCAGAAGTGCCCTCGGGTGAGGCACCCGCGCCAGGGGCCGAAGCCCCGTCACGGAACGCGGCGCGCCCAGAACCGGGCAGCGACCGTGCCCTGCCAACGGCGGACTTTTCCACTTTCATCCTTTCCTTGGGCAGCTCGGCGTTGATCCACCTAGGCGAAATGGAGCCGCCGGGAGAAACGGGAAAGCGCCGGGACCTGCCCATGGCCAAGCACACCATCGATCTTTTGACCCTCCTTCGGGAGAAGACCCATTCCAACCTCACCCCAGAGGAGGACCAGCTCCTGGCGAGTCTTCTCTACGACTTGCGTCTGCGCTACGTCGAGGCGATCAAGGCTGGGTCGTAGGACCAGCCAACTTTGATCCACGGTCTATACGACAAGGCTAGATCGCCGGACCACTGCCCATTTGCAGCAGCCGCGATAGTCGCGAGATCAGCATCGGATCGCCGACGATCTTCAGCTTGCCGCTCAGAAAAACCTGCATGGCCGCCTGTGTCCCCCCGTCAATGACGCTGCGGAAGTCTTCATCTGCGGCTTCGATGGTGCACTGAGGCTGGCCGACGCTTCCAGATTGGCAGATCGGCGGCGAGCTAATGAGGTCAGCGGTCCAGGTCCCGCCATCAGCACCGGTGATTCTGAACAAGAAAGTCGCAGCCACCTCCTTGGCCTTTTCAGGGTGCCGGCCCAGGGCATCCGGGACGCGTCGGTCGAAGAAGTCTCTTACCGAACTTGGCATGGAACCTCAGCGCGCGATTGTGGCTGCGAAAGGGCGGCTGTCAATCTCAGGGTTTGGTCGCAGCCTTGTTCGCATAGCGTTCCGCCACCCGGTCGGCGTACCCGTCGACCTGCTTGAGCGGCGCTCGGGTGATGGCAAGAGCCCCCTCGCGAATATCCTCCGTGATGGTGGCACCAGCGGCCACAACCGCGCGTTTGCCCACGCGCACCGGCGCGACCAGTTGCGTGTCCGATCCGATGAAAGCGCCGTCCTCGATGATGGTCTGGCGCTTCTCATAGCCGTTGTAGTTGCACGTAATGGTGCCCGCGCCCACGTTGACCCCTTCGCCGATGATGGTGTCGCCGAGGTAGGTTAGGTGGTTGGCTTTGCTGCCGCGGCCCAGGCGGGCCTTCTTGGTTTCAACATAGTTGCCCACATGCACGTCGGGCCCCAGCTCGGTGCCCGGCCGTAGATGGGCAAAGGGTCCCACCTTGGCGCCTGGCCCGATGCAGGACTGGGCGGCCACCGTGTAGGGCAGGAGCGTGGCGCCCGCGCCCACGTCAGTGTCGGTGAGGATGCAGCCAGCGTCGATGCGCGCACCGGTGCCAATCCGAGTGCGACCGCGCAGCACCACGTTGCGGCCGATCTCGGCATCCTCGTCAATGGTAACACTGGCTTCGACCAATACCGTCTCGGGATCGCGGAAAGTGGCGTGCTTCATCCAGTGGCCCACGATGCGTCGGCACAGGGTCTTCTCGACCGATACGAGCTGCTGCCGATCATTGATACCGGCCATCTCCTCGGCGCTCACCTTGACCGAAGCGACGCCGATCCCGGTCGCGGCCTTGGCAATGATGTCGGTGAGGTACAGCTCGCCCTGGGCGTTGCGGGGTGAGAGCCGCGCCGTGGCCTGGCGCAAGAAGGCTGCTGGCGCGGCGTAGATGCCAGCGTTGACTTCGGTGATCCGGCACTCGTCCTCGCTGGCATCCTTGTCCTCCACCACCCCGGCGATGCGGCCCCGGCTGTCGCGGACGACCCGGCCATAGCCGTGCGGGTCAGCCAGCTCGGCGGTCAGAATGGCCAATGCGCCCTTGGCCCGCGATCTCTTCACCAAGGCGGTCAATGTCTCTCGGCTCAGCAGGGGCACGTCTCCGTACAGGATCAGAACCGTCCCCTCCCACCGCTGCAGGGCCGCAAGTCCCAGGCGGACGGCATGCCCGGTCCCCTTCTGTTCTGCCTGTTCGACCACGGTCACCGTGCCCTGTCCGTGGCGAGCGATGAGCGCCTTTTCCACTTCGGCACGCTGGTAACCGAGTACCGCCACGATGGGGGAGGCGTGGAGCTCCAGCGCCCGCTCGACCGGATATGAGGCCAAGGGAACGCCCAGGAGCGGATGCAGCATCTTGGCCCGCTTCGAGTACATGCGGGTCCCCTTCCCGGCCGCGAGAATCAGGCAGGCTAGGTTGTTCTTCGCTTTCGGCTGGCTGCTACTCACGAGAATCCTCCCGCCCATCGTCTACCACCCCACGTCAGAAGTCGCACCTGTGAAAAGCAGTCTGGGAATCCCGGAGCCTTGCTTGCGAGTTGCGGAGACATTTGCGGTATACAATCCTCGCTGATGGCTTCCTACGTCCTGGTAGTCGAGAGCAATACCGCGCTGGCTCGTCGCATTAACGAGACACTCAGCGAAGCGAACTACCTGCTCTCGACCGAGACCGAGCTGACCTGGGCTCGGCGCACCCTGGACGTGCGTGCGCCCGACGCCATCATCCTGGATACCAGCCTTTCCGACGGCAGCGGCTTCGCGTTGGCCAACGAGGTGCGCCAGAATCCTAGCACCGCCCGGATTCCGATTTTCTTCATCGCCAGCACACACCGCGGAGCCAGCCATCAGGCCGAGGCACAGCGCCGTTTCGCCCCAGCCGAGTACCTGCCCACGCCGCTCGACACAGACCGTCTGCTGGCGCGCCTGCTGGAGACCGTACCGCCCGGTGAACCGCCCGAAGTTGCCGCCGTGCCCAACTACCCAAGCGCCGCCGCAGCCGATCCGGCGCAGAAGCGCGAGAAGCGTGCCGTGGAAACCACGGCCAGGCACTTCGCCGCCGGCGAGCCCGAACTGCGCGGGTCGCTGGCTCGCCAACCCTTCGCCCGCGTCCTGCAGCGGGTGTATGCCGCCCGCATGTCCGGCGCCCTGCTGCTCGCGCGCAACAAGGTCAAGAAGATAGTCAACTTCGACAAGGGCTACCCTGTCTCGGTACGTTCCAACATGTTGTCCGAGTGCTTGGGGCAGATCCTGCTGGAACAGCGTCTCATCTCTGCCGAGACTTTGGCGGGGTCTCTGCGCGAGATGAAAGAGACGCGCAAGCATCAGGGTGAGGTTCTGGTGGCCATGGGCGCGCTCTCGCCCTACAACCTGTCGCGCGCCCTCATGCTGCAGATGGAATCGAAATTGCTCGAGATCTTCTCGTGGTCCAGCGGCGATTTCATGTTCAAGCGGGGGCTGCCCCGACACGACGCACCCTTGCGACTGGAACGCACACCTGCGGCCTTGATCCTGGAGGGCATTCGGCGCCACTACGATGTGGAGCGCATCCACCGCGTGTTGGAACCCCTCTCAGGGAAGTACCTGACACCCAATCCCGATCCACGCCGGCGCCTGCAGGACATCACCGCCGACGTCAACGAGCGGCGCTTTATGGATGGCTTGGACGGGACGGTCAAATTGGAGGCAGCACTGGCCTCATCGCCCATCCCCATCGACCGCGCACGCCTTCTCTTGGTGGCCATGGCCGAGGCTGGCATGATCACGGCCACCCAGGCGCCCCCGCCTGTGCGGAAGGACCAAGCCCGCCGTACGCCCCAGCCGGTGGATCTGGGCAGCCCCAGTGCGCCGACCAGCGAACGCAGCCGGGAAGAGCTGGTCGCCCTGCTGGCGGTGATGCGGGTACAGAGTCACTTCGAGGTGTTGGGCGTCGACCGGGACGCTACGCCCGCCGAGATCGCGGATGCCTACCAAGCCCTGGCGCGCAATTTCCATCCTGACCTCTTCCGCCTTCGCGACGATGACGTGCGGGACTCGGCCCGCCAGATCTTCGAGCGTCTGCAGAAGGCCTTTGAGGTTCTCCGCGACAGCGTTGCACGGCGCAAGTACCTCGCCGACTTGGAACGCGCCCCGTTGCCTGCGCACGTCGATACGGAGGCGGCCCACGGATCCGAATCCGCGGCAACCGCAGCCGAGCGGGTGTACTTCACAGGTGTGTCGCACCTGCGCGCCCGCCGCTACCCGCAGGCGGCCGAGGCCTTTCGCCAGGCCACCACCCTGGCACCCAAACAGGCGAGCTATCGCAGCGCCCTGGGCTGGGCGCTCTATCGCCAGGCGCCCGCCGACACGCGTGCGTTGGCCGCGGGCCTGGCCGAGCTGCGCGGGGCGGTAGAGACCGAGCCCGCCAATCCCTGGGTGCGCATCTCGCTCGGTCGCTTCTACGCGGAGACCGGGTTTGCTGATGATGCCATTCGTGAATTTGAGACTGCCCTGGGCATGAGTCCCGGCTTGGCCGACATCGAAGAGGAGATCCGGCGTCTGAAAGGAGAAACATGATCAAGTCCGAGTTCGCCTGGATGAATGGAAAGTTGTTGCCTTTCGCACAGGCGACCACGCACGTTTCTGCCTTCACCCTCCACTACGGCGTGGCAGTTTTCGAAGGCATTCGCTGCTACAAGCGCAACGATGGCCGCAGCGCGGTCTTCCGCTTGCGCGAGCATGTGGATCGGCTGGTCACGTCGGCCAAGATCTGTGACATGGCCATTCCCTACTCGCGCGAGCAGATCGAGGCCGCCTGCCTCGACACCCTACGCGCCAACAAGCTGGAAGAGGCGTACATCAGGCCACTCGCCTACCTCGGCGCCGGGGCACTGGGGCTCGGCTCGCGCGACAACCCGGTCGAGCTGGTCGTCATCGCTTTCCCTTGGGGGGCCTATCTGGGCGCCGACGCCATCAACAAGGGCATCCGCGCTCACCTGTCCACGTTCGTGCGCGGGCACCTCAACCACACCATGAGCAAGGCCAAGATCTCGGGCCAGTACGTGAATTCCGTGCTGGCCAAGCGCGAGGTGGTGAGCATGGGCTACGACGAGGCCATCATGCTCGACGCCGCCGGGGCTGTGGCCGAGGGCACGGGTGAGAACATCTTCATGGTCCACCGCGGACGCCTTTTCACCCCGCCGCTGTCGATGCCCATCCTGGACGGTATCACGCGCGACGCGGTCATCACCCTGGCGCGCGAGAACGGCATCGAGGTCGTGGAACAGGCTTTCACGCGCGACATGCTCTACGCGGCCAGCGAGGTCTTCTTCACCGGCACAGCCTGCGAGGTCACGCCGGTGCGCGAGATCGACAAGATCTCCATCGGAACCGGCGAGCCGGGTCCGATCACGCGCCGGCTGCAGGCGGCTTTCACAGCGGTCGTGAAGGGTGCCATTGAGGCTCACGCGGAGTGGCTGGCGTTCCTGTAGTGGCTCTCCGGCCGCAACCAAGCTGACGAGTCTATTCACCTCGCCAGCCACCCGCTGCTGAGAACACCGAGAGAACAGAGGTCGCAGAGCAACAGCAGGGATAGGCAAGGTGTTCAGGGAGAACTACCAATTGGCTTGGTGTCCCTGCGCCTTGCGTAGCGTTCCACCTCGGGCCTTTGGACACGAAATTCTGAGGGTGGAGCAGCGTTCGACGCCAGTTTTGTCCGGATCCCGTCGTGCTCCCAAGCGACAACTCTGGACTGGTCGCGCGGATCCTTGGCGTTTCGAGTGCGGCACTGGTCTTGCTTTGATGGTTGGGCACAACGAGGTGACCATGCGCGCAACGGCGATGTCAGCAGGCTTCGCGGCAATCGTGGCTCTAAGCCTAGGAGGCTGTGGCGGTGTTGCGGTTGGTACCGGCGACGGAGGATCCGGAAGCGACGGACTCGCCCAAGACACCGCGGTGCTTGGTTCAACCGGAGGTCAGGCTGGGGCAACTGCAGCGACCGGCGGGCGTGGTGAGGCGGGCAGCGCTGGCAGTACCGGCGGCGTCGCTGGAGCCGCCCCCGGTTCCAGTAGCAGTGGGGGAAGCGCCGGCGACAGGGGAGGGGCTGCTGGAATCTCGGGAAGCGGAGGATCTGGCGGTTTGATTGTCGATGGTGGCGCCAAGGATGCAGCGCCGTATTGTGACGGGATCTCGCAACCCAACGCGGACTGCGCCTATGGGCTGCCCATCTGGTCCTGCGTGCCCACGAACAGCGGCGGCGTCTGGACCTTCACCTGCCCGGTTCCGCCGTCCGACGGCGACAGCGCGGTCGAAGGCGTGGCCGACACGCGCGGTGATAGGTCCGCCGACCTGGACAGCAGCCGCAGCGACGGGGGCGTTGACGCTCCGGCATCCGACGCGACGGTCGATGGCAAGGCCTGCGGTCCCAACCCGGCCGAGGTGTGCCCCACCTCACCCGGTCAGTGCGTCCCGTCCTCGTGTTTCTGCTCCGACGGAGTCTGGGGTTGCACAGCCGACTGCACTAGCGGCGCGCGCAACTGCGTCGACGCAGGGACCGGCAAGGCCGACGGCGCACGCTCGGGCGTTCCTTGCGGCAGCGGTTTTTGCACGGACGGAAACTACTGCTGCAATGCGAATTGCGGCACATGCGCACCCATGGGCGCGCTATGCATCCAGATCGCGTGCCAGCCACCATTGACCTGGGCCTGCGCTAGCGATGCTGACTGCCGGCTTGTGGACGACTACTGCACCGGCTGCGACTGCCGCGCTCTCGGTCCGGGCGGGACGCTCGCGACCTGCACCGGTCCAGGCGTGCAGTGCTTTGTGGCTGGCTGTTTCAACAAAGTCCCCCGCTGTGTCGAAGGACAGTGCGTGGCAGCGGCCAAGGCGACGAACTGATCCGGGAGCCGGTCCCTCTTCTTGATGGCAGTGAGAATGGCCGAACTCGCGCGCGCGTGGGCACGGCCCGCACCGGTTCGTGCTCGTCAAAGTTGAACGTCACCTTCGACCGTCGGATACTGTGGCCGTGAAGCGGCCCATTATTCTCGCCCTCGCGGTCTTAGCCCTGGGATGCAGCGGCTTGTTCTCGTCGGGTAGCACGTCGGGTGCCAGCGGGTCTCCCACGTCTGAAATATCGGCCGGGGTGCGCGCCCTGCGCGCGCGCGTGCTGGAAGACATGGCGTTCGTCGCCGAGGGGGACACCGACCCTAGGCTCAACGAACGGGTGAAGGCTGCGGTGCAAGCCGAGTTGGGTCACGCCGGCCTCACAGTGATACACGGCCAGGGTGAGACGCCCGACATCGACGTCCGTCTGGAGATCCGCGTGACCGCGGTCGTCACCTTCCTGCACGGGCATGTGACCTTGACCGCTGAAAGCGGTGGCACAGCCGTGGCCATCGCGGCAACTCCCGACGAGTTCCACCGCGACGGAGAGTTTCCCCTCATCATGGCGGAGAAGGCGGTGCAGGCCCTACTTCACTCACC
>Ga0247845_1000210_pt1 | contig 12478 bp, 9 predicted proteins | sample PFST25metaG_2_FD_186008 | JGI IMG/M metagenome (GOLD analysis project Ga0247845, IMG submission 186008) | Peat soil microbial communities from Stordalen Mire, Sweden - P.F.S.T-25 | ecosystem: Environmental > Terrestrial > Soil > Wetlands > Peat | place: Sweden: Norrbotten County, Stordalen Mire...
TACGCGCTCCGGCCGAGCTGGTTCGTCAACGACAGCAGCCGCGGCTTCGAGCTGGTTCACGGACCCGTGGGCAGCATCCAGCTCGCCTATATTCCGCGCACGCTGGTTGGATTTCTGGAAGGACCGAGGGCGGGGACCATCGGCCTCGCGTTTTCCGTGGGGCGCTGGCTCCCGGACGGCGGCGCGACGGTGCTGGCCATCTCGTTGTCGATGAACTGATCGTGCCGGCCTGCCTTGAGCTGCAACGCCGGATGGATTGCGGCATCCAAAGAGAGGAAGGAAACTCCCGCGAAGGTTGACTATTCCGATCTCGAACGTATCGTGCGCGTTCGGTTTTCCCTGTTTGATGCTTGGAATTATTCTTGCCGCCTTTGCAGAACCCCATCGCCGCTCCGCCGACCGGCGGGCCGCCGCCCGTAAACAAGTGGCTGGTCACGGTCTCGGTCACCTTTGGCACGCTGATGGGAACCATCGACGCGTCGATCGTGAACGTGGCGGTGCCACACTTGCGCGGATCGCTTGGGGCCACGGTTGAGGAGATCACCTGGGTTACGACTGGCTTCGTCATCGCTAACGTGGTGGTGATGCCACTGACTGCGTTTCTGGGACACCTTTTTGGCCAGAAGCGCGTGTACATGGCCGCGTTGCTGATCTTCATTCTGTCGTCCGCCCTTTGCGGCCTGGCGCGCAGCCTGACCACGCTGGTGGCATTTCGTTTCGTGCAGGGGTTGGGGGCAGGGGCCTTGCAGCCCACCGAGCAGGCCATCTTGCGCCAGACCTTTCCACTTAAGGAACAAGGAATGGCCATGGCGGTGTTCGGCATGGCGGTGATCATCGGACCAGCGTTGGGGCCGACCCTGGGCGGCTACATAGTGGACAACTACAGTTGGCCGTGGATTTTCTTCATCAACGTGCCAGTGGGCGTCCTGGCGCTGACCATGGTGTCCAATTTCGTGCGCGAGCCCGAGGACCTTCGCGCCGCTCAGCGGGCCATGGCGGCAAAGCGCCGGGCGAATCTGGATTGGATCGGCATCGCCCTGCTCAGCGTGGGGTTGGCGACCCTGCAATACGTGCTTGAGGAGGGAAATCGCGACGACTGGTTCAATTCTCAGGTCATCTCGAGCCTCAGCCTGGTGTCGTTCATGGCGCTCGCCAGCTTCATCGTTCGCGAGCTGACCGCTGCCGCTCCTGCCGTGGACATCACGCTGTTCAAGGATAGCGTGTTCATGGCGGGCACGCTGGTGGGTGGGGTGATGTTTGCGCTGCTCATGTCGGTGACGTTCTTGTTGCCAGTGTTCCTGCAAGAGGTTTTGGGCTACACCGCGACGCAATCAGGGCTTGCGCTCATGCCTCGCGCGCTCATCATGATGGTCATCACGCCCATCGTGGGCCGCACCTACAACATCCTCTCGCCGCGCTTGGTGGTCAGCTTCGGCGTCACGTGCGTGGCGATCAGCACCTGGATGATGAGCCACTACACCCTGGCCACCTCCGAACGCGGGATCGTCACTGCGTTGCTGGTGCAGGGTGTGGGGTTCAGTTGTCTGTTCGTGCCCTTGGCCACCATGGCGCTCAGCCGCGTGCCGCGCCCCAAGCTGGCCGACGCGGCCGGCTTGAATTCGGTGGTGCGGTTCATTGGCGGCTCGACGGGGCTGGCGATCTTCGCCACTCTGCTCACTCGCCACATGACGACGGTTCGATCCGTTCTCGGCACGCATGTCGTGGCCGGCTCGCCCACGCTCCTGCCGCGCCTCTACGGCGCGCAACGGATGTTCGAGCAGATGGGGATGAATGCCTCCGCGGCCCACGACGGCGCCGTGCGCGTGCTGGCCGGGGCCCTGGAGCGACAGTCCGCCGTGATCGCTTTCGAGCAGGTTTTTCTGCTTACGGGGCTCTCGTTCTTGTGCGTGTTGCCCCTGGTGTACTTCCTGAAGCGCTCGCCTCAACCGGCACCGGCCGTCGGTGCGGGGCCTGAGGTTCAGGTGGAGATGTAATATGAACGAATCCCCGCAGCTTGTGGATTTGAAGAACGCCCATCCGACCACCGACGCCACGCCCAGCCCGCGTAAGAGACGGAAGCCCTTCGTGGTGCTGGCCGTGGTCATTGGCACGGTTTTGGCTGGCGTGGGCGTCTACCTCATAGCCACCGCTGGCCAGGAGGAGACTGACGACGCCCAGATCACCTCCGACGTGGTCCCGGTGGCCACCCGGGTGGCGGGACAAGTCGTCGCGGTTCGCATTCAGGAAAACCAAGTCGTAAAAAAGGGCGACTTGTTGGCCGAGATCGACGCTGTCGACTATGAGGCACGGGTGCGCCAGGCGGAGGCCGAGCTGGCAAGCGCCCAGGCGCAAGCCCAGTCCGCCGACGCCCAGGTGCATGTCGTGCAGGCTACCTCGCGCGGTGGGTTCGCCAGCGCACAAGCCGCATTCAGTGGTTCGTCAGTTGGGGTCAGCAGCGCGTCGGCCCAGGTGGCGGCGGCTCATGCCGCTGTTGCGCGCGCCGAGGCTGATTTTCACAAGACCGAGATTGATCTCGATCGCGCCAAGCAGTTGCGCGCGGCGCACGCCATGCCGCAGGATCGCCTAGACGCGGCCCAGATCGCCTACGACGGCAGCCAGGCGGCGTTGGCCCAGGCACGCGCGCAACTGGCCTTTGCCCAGGACGCCCGGCGCAGCGCCGAAACGCGCGTGAAGGAAGCCCAAGGACGTTTGAGCCAGACTGCGCCGGTGGAGCCGCAGATCGCCGCAGCCGAGGCCAACGCAGCTTTGGCCCACGCGCGTGTGCAAAGCGCACAGGCGGCGCTGGACCTGGCCCGTTTACAACTGTCGTACACCAAGATCCTGGCCCCGGTCGACGGTTGGGCATCCAAGCTGGTGGCGCACGCGGGGCAGCTTACCGCTGTTGGGCAGCCGGTGGTTTCCATCGTCCCGACTGCGACCTATGTGGTGGCCAATTTCAAAGAGACGGAGGTGGGCGGTATGAAGGCTGGCCAGCGGGCGGTTATCACCGTGGATGCCTACCCGGGTCGCAAATTGGAAGGGCGGGTGGAAAGCTTTTCGGGCGGTACCGGTGCGACCTTCTCACTGATCCCGGCGGACAATGCCACGGGCAATTTCGTGAAACTGGTGCAGCGGATTCCGGTGCGCATCGCCTGGGTCAATCCGCCCAAAGATCTCGATCTGCGGGCCGGGTATTCCGTGGACGTGACCGTGCATCTCAGGTGATCCATGCGTCGTCTTTCCACCCTGCTCCTAGGTTGTTGCGTACTCACCCTGCCGTCTTCCGCTAGCGCGTCGGCGGGCGAGTCACGCGTCATCACGGTCGATGAGGCCGTCGCGCTGGCCATCGGACAAAACGCCAGCCTGCAGGCGGCGCGGGCGCGCCTGGAAGGGGGCCAGGCCGCGGCGAGCAGCACTGCGCGCCGCCTGGCGCCCGCGATTCACCTGAGCGACGAATACCAGCACTACAATTCGGCCTTCATCGTGCCCATGGGAGGCGGGGCCTTGTTCCCGGTTCGCAAGCAGGACACCAACCTGTTCACGGTTGCGGCGGATCAGCCGTTGCTCGGCCTTTTGCGCCTGTCTGCTGACTACGAGAGCCAGCAAAAGGGCGCCGAGGCCGGCGCGGCCCAGGTGCAAAGCGCGGAGCTGTCTTTGCGCCAGGCAGTCGAAACCGTGTACCTGCGCGTGTTCGAAGCCAGGGCGCTGGAGGGCACGGCGCTCGCTTCCGAGCGCGAGCTCAACGACCGTCTGGAAGTGGCGCGCGCGCAGCTCGCCACCGGCGTGCTCACAGAAGCCGATGTTCTGCGTGTGCAGGTGGCCGTGGCGAACGCGCGCCAGCAGGCGATTCAAGCCCACGCGCAGGAGCTGGTTGCGCGCGCCAGCCTGCTGGCGCTGCTGGGCCTGCCGGCCGACGACGCGGGAGTGACCTTGGTGGAGCCAAGTTCGCTCCTCGCGCCGGCTGACAGGGCCCCCGAGGCTGCGGTGGCTCAGAACCAGGCCCTGAGCGGCCGGCCGGAGATCCTGCAAACCCGGCTGTCTTTGGAGGCGGGCGAACACCAGCGACGGGCGCGCCAGTATGCGCTCTTGCCCGAGATCGATCTGGAGGGAGCGTATCTGCGCTCCTATGGTCAGGTCATCCTGCCCACCAACTCCGCCTTCGTAGGGATCAATGCCAAGTGGGCCATCTGGGAATGGGGCGCCAGCTACGCCGCCTATCGCGCCAGCCAGGCGCAGGCGCGCGCGGCCGCGTTCGATCTGGAAAACCAGAAGCAGCAGATTCGCGCCGAGGTGACCGCTGGAATGGCCCAGCTTGACGCCGCGGCCAGCGCCATTTCCGTCGCAGAGCAAGCCATCACCAGTGCGCAGGAAGCCTATCGCGTGACCGACGCGCAACTGCGGGCCGGCACCGCCACGACCACGGATCTCCTGGAAGCGCAGTCAGCCCTGACCCAAGCCCGCCTCAACTACCTGCGCGCCCAGTACGAGCTGGCGATCGCGCGGGTGAATCTGCGGCGCGCGCTGGGACGGTAGATTGCCTCGGTGACTCGCTGGTCGGGCTGGCGCTGGGCTGATAGGCTCGCCGGCTGGTTTCATGCCAGGCAACATTCCGCGGATCTACGCCTTTCGATTTCTGCGGGATTTCCTGCTCATCATGCCGGCCATCGTGCCGGTGTACCGTTCGAGCGGGCTCGATGCGACGCACATTCTTTTGGTGCAGGCCATCTTTTCGGCAGCCAGTGTTTCGTTTGAAGTGCCATCCGGCTACTTGGCGGACGTTCTCGGCCGGCGTCGGGCTCTGCTGTTGGGCTCGGTCGGCATGGCCACGGGCATGGCTGCGTATGGACTGGCCAGCAGGTTCTGGCTGTTTGCCGGGGCTGAGGTCGTGCTCGCTTTCGGCTATAGCCTGTTCTCGGGGACCGAGTCCGCGCTGATATTCGACACCTTGAAGGCCGAGGGCAGGGAGACCGAGTACACGCGCATCGAGGGCAAGGCTGAGGCTTGGACTCGGGTGGGTACGGCCGCTGCCGCAGTGGCTGGCGGATTGCTTGCCGTGGTCTGGTTGCGCCTGCCGTTTGTTGCCAACACAGGCACCGCCCTCGTCATGTTCGCCATTGTGCTCACCTTGGTCGAGCCCCCGCGACCCACGCTGGCTGGCCGCGCATCCGTGCGCCAAATTCTGCAAATCTCGCGCGAGTCCCTGGCCGACGCGCGCCTCTTGCCGGTCATGGTGCTGTCATCTGGAATCTTCGTGACCGGTATCACCGGCATCTGGGGCTACTTCCTGCGGCTCACGAATCACGGCATCACGGTCGCCTCGTATGGCGTCTACTTCGCGGCTTTTCAGGGCGCCACGGCTGCGGGTGCCGCCAGCGCCACACCACTGGCGCGTGTTTTTGGTCCGCGCGGCAGTTACGCGCTTCTCGCGGTCATTCCGACCGTGCTGGTCGTTTTCGCCTGCACGTCGTCGCCTTGGCCGGTGTTGCTCACGCCGCTGGCGGCCGCGACTTGGGGATTTTCCACGCCCCTGCTGCTCAACCTGCTCAATCGCCACATCACCTCCGAGCGCCGTGCCACCGTGCTCTCAGTTTCGGCCATGCTCGGGCGTGTGCTCTTCGTTGTGATCTCGCCCCTCTTCGGCGTGCTGTCGGATCGGGTCTCTGACCGGGCCGGGTTCGGTTTCCTGGCAGGGGTCTTCGCGGTGGTGGCAGGCGTCGCCTGGCTGCTCAACTGCCGCAATCCAGGCTAGAGTGGCCGGCGTCATGATAGGGACAACCCGAGGGTCAAGGACGGTGGGCGTGCGCGGGCTCCGGGCGGTGCAACCTGGAACGCCCGTCGAGATGGTAGGTACGCCCTCTCCACGCCACTTCTGGCTTGAGAATCGCGCTCAGCAGAATCACAGGCCCCAGCAACAGGACCATGGCTGGAACCCAAGCGTAGCGCCAGCTGATGGCTGCGCCGCCGAGCGCGCGGTGCAGTCGCACAAGGCTGACACTCACCGCGACCACAGTGGCGGCGCCGACCATGGCGACGGCGTACTGGCGAGAGAACAAGGCGAGCGTGGCTATGAGCAATCCCAGCCAGAACTCGGCGCCGCGCAGCCACACCGGCAGCTTGAACGACCAGCTCGGCAAGCCGGAGCGAGAGAAGATGAGCCACCGACGGAACATCCGGGCGAATTGCAGGAAGCCAAGCCCGCGCATCACCACGGGAAGGGTGTCCTCCGAAACGACGTTGCGATACCCGGCCGCCACCACGTGCATCCCGATTCGCATGTCGTCCACCAACTCGCCGCGTACGCTTTGCAGGTCGTGCAGGGCCCTGAGCGTCTCGCGCCGAAAGACCATCAGTTGTCCCATAATGAAGGGCATGTCCCCGCTCTTGCGGACGGTGCCGGCCACGGCCGGGCCGTAAAGTCCATTGAGCATGAGCGCAACGCCCACGTCGCCCGCGGTTTGTGGAGGCTCGGTGGCTACGACTGGCACGAACGCGGATCCTGCCCGCTCGGTTGTGAGCAGCTTCTCGACGAGTTTGCGCAGCGAATTGGGATGAGGGCGCGTGTCTGAGTCCCCGAACGCCACCAAGTTGCCGGTGGCCTCGCCCAGACCAGCGATCATCGCGTGAAGCTTGCCAGTCATGGTCGGAGGCGGCGGCCCGGCGACCATGATCATCGCCGTGCCACGCCGGCCCGCAGCCAGGTGAGCGGCAATGCCCCTGCGGACAGCCCCAAAGGCGGGATCGAGCTCGTCGTCGAAAACGAAGATGGTTTCAACTTCCCCCGGGTAATCGTTGTCGAGCGCCGCGGCCACATTCTTGTCCGCGTCCACGTCGAGCCCGCGCACGGGCCGTATGACGGTGATGGATGGCAGCGTCTCGGAGCCAAGGCTCCAGCCCCCTTCGCGTCTAGGTCCGGGGCTGCCGGCAGCCCGCTGTTCGAGCACCGCACGGCGGAGTCGGAAGTGGTCCCAGATCGTTGCAATGAAAAGCAGCAAGCCCAACAAGATAGCCTCGAATTCCACGTTCCTCCTCCTTGCACGAGCCCAGATGAACTTGCGCACATCTGACGCACGCCGCCTCCCGACAAACCCCGCCGCGAAGTCCCAAAACGCGGCGCCCAACGGAGCCATCTGTTCTCGCTCAGTTGGATGCTTGCCTCTGGCAACGGTTTCTCTGAAAAGTCGCGGCGGTCGTCAAGCACTGGATTCGCCGCCCACAACTTTGCGGCAACACGGGACAGCCTTGCAGCATCAGACTCCCCAAGAGATTTTGCCAAAGCCTGGGTTGCGTGGTGCGGCCCGACTGCCCGCAGCAAGGAGGAAACTAGAATGATTTGTCGACTTGGTCTCGCTCCAAGCAAGGCGCACCGGACCGGCGCGGCGGCGACGGTCGGGCTGTTTGTCGCGGCAGCCGCGACGGCCTGGGCGCAAGAAGGCTCACCGCCAGCAAGGGCGCCCGAGGCGACCATCGAGGAGATTGACAACCCGCAAGTCTTCAACCTTTGGCTCGAGCCCGAGAACTACCCGCGCATTGAACGCGCGGTCAACGTCATGAATGCCCGCACGACGAGAGCCCGCGCGCTCAACTTTTTGGTCGACCACCGTACCCATGAGCCCTTCCAAACCAATGCCTTTCGTGATTGGGTCGGCTTCGATGCGGGTGGGCTCAAGATCGGGCTTGCCCTCCGCTACGGCATTTTGGACAACCTTGAAGTGGGCGTAGTGCGCCTGAGCAACAACTTCAGTGAATACTTCGACACCTACCAGTTCGACGTCAAATACTGGGCCCTGCGCGCGGAGCGCTGCTTCGTCGACGTGGCTGCGCGCGCCGGGGCCACCTGGTACTCGGTGGCCAATGGTCCCGACTCGGGCGGAGGCTTCGCTCAACTCATCGTCAGCCGGTCGCTACGCGAGCACCTTTGGCTGTCGAGTGGGCTGCTTTATCACTCGAACGCGAGCAACGACGTCCGCACAGGCCAGGATCCCCAGCGGCGCAGCGGCCAGGCCTACGCCCTGGCCATCCCGCTAGCCTTGGAGGTGCGGCTGCAGACCTTTCTCGCCTGGGACGCCGAGGCCTCCTTCAATGTGGCGGGCTATCACGCGAAATACCCGGTCTTGTCGACAGCCCTGAAGATCATCTCCTATCGCCATACCTTCGCGCTCATCTTCAGCAACTCGCAGTACATCACCGCCGATGGCCTGGTGGCCAACACCAGCCGCGGCATCCACGATCTCATCGTGGGCTTCACCATCACGCGCGAATTCAATCTATGACCGCCAAGGAGTTCGTCATGTCCAGCTCGACATTCGGTCGTCGCCCCTTTCTCTTGGGCACGGGGCTGAGCCTGGGCGCGCTGCTGGTCCTGCCCACCGCCGCGGCACGCGCTGGGGGAGGCAAGGTTGCTATCCCGCTGGCCAAGCTGGAGGTGCTGAAGTCGGTGGGGGGATCCATCGCCCTCAAGGTGAAGGACAAGCTACTGCTGCTTGTCCGCGACAGCGCGGCCAGCGTGCGCGCCTTCAATCCCGTCTGTACACACCGGCAGTGCGTGGTCGCATTCAGCGCGAACGACCGCAAGATCAAGTGTCCTTGTCATGGCTCGCAGTTCGACCTCGACGGACATGTTGTCCACGGGCCGGCGTCGCGGCCGCTCGAGACCTACGCCGCGGAACTGGCAGGCGAGCAGGTCATCGTGACCCTGTAGGCAGGCCATGCGACGCCTAACGATCCTCTTGCTTTTGGGCGTCCTGGTGTCATCCGCGCTCGGTTTGGCATCAGAGATGGCTGTCTATGCGGCAGACCCAACGCCAGGCGTGGAACAGCTCGGCGATGTCCAGACGGTGACTCCGAGCGAGGTTGAGGGCAAGCCGACCGGCCTCGCGGATCTCATCGGCCGGTTGCACCCGGCGTTGGTACATTTCCCCATCGCGTGGCTGGTGGGACTGGCATTTGTCGACCTCTTCGGCCTGGTGTTGAAACGCGAGGCGTGGCAGCGCGCGGGCGTCTTCGTGCTGGCCGGGACAACGCTCAGCTTGTTGCCTACAGCCGCAACGGGCCTCCTGCGTGCGGCTCATATGCCATCGGATGCGGCGGTCCACGCACTCTTGGTCACGCACCGGACGCTCAACTTCATGGTGGCCGGCCTGGTCCTGGCCGCGTTTGCGCTCCGGCTCTTGCGACGCGACCGTCTGCAGGGATCGTGGCGCGTGGTCTACCTGGCACTGGTGTTCGCCGCCACCGGCTTGGTCTTGGTGGCAGCCGATTTCGGCGGCCGCATGGTGTATGGCCCTGACTACCTGCCTTGGTAGCGAGCGGTCAGAACGCCACCAGCACGCTGGCCAGCGCGTAGGGCATGGGCACGACCACGCCATCGCTGTCCACTTTGAGGCCGCGAATTTTGCGTTCCCGAGCGTCGCACAGCGTGGCGCTTCGGATGGGGCGGCTCGGGCAGGACAGGCGCACCTCAACCGGCGCCTGCGCGAAACTCGCGAGCCGCACCACCACGGCCCCGCCCTGAAAGGCCGGCTTGAGCGCAGTGACTTGCACGTCGTCGCGGTCGACCACCATCACCGAGTTGGCCAGGTCGTCCAGGTCTAGCTCATTCGGACCGAAAAGCGCGGCTCGCAGCGCCCGCCGCACGTAGTGGGGTAGGCGATTGCTCCTGGCATCTCCCCCGGCGGTGAACCAAACGGCGTAGTCGAGTTGTCCCTGGTGCGGCTCGGTCCCCGACGCGGGGTGTGCGAGAATCGGCAGCACGTGAAACGCCGTCTCGCGTGGTGCGTAGCGCAGGGCGATCCACTCCAGCCCTCCCGCGCCATCGCTGGCGACGGCGGCAGGGCCCCCCAGGAACACGGCCAGCCCGATGTCGCGCCGTCCGTCGCGCAGATGCACGAACGAGCGCGCGGGCCAGAAGGTGGGACGGTAGAGCTTGTGCGCCGGACGCTCGACGATTCCGCCCGGCACGTCCATGGTGAGTCCCTGAGCGCGCAGCAGGGTCGGGAACCGGCAGGTGATGGTCCGGCCGCGCTGGGCCGAACCGACCAGGCGCATGCGCAAGACCGGCGAATCCTTGCGCATCCACAGCCAGCGAACAAAGCAACGCTCCTCGAACTCCGAGTCGACGCGTACCTCGAGCACACCCTGGCGCGGCTCCACCCGGATGCGCGCTGGTTCGTGACTGGCTCGTGCCCGTTCGAGGAAGACCCCGCCACGGAATTCGTGCCCCAGGCGCCACAGGCCGCCGCTGTCACGATAGCTCACCAGATCATTGGCAGGAGCAGAAAGCAACTCCTCGCCCGACCTATTGAGGCGGAAACTGGTGATGGCACCTCCCTGTTCCTCGCTGAGCTCAACGCGGTAGGTGTCGGTCTCTACTTCAAGCCTCCCCCCGTCGAGCCGGAAGGCGGGTAGCGGGCTGGGCGGGAACTTGGGCGCCGAGGGGCGGAGGGAACGAATGCGTGCGAGCGCGTGGTCGGCCAGCCCCTCGGCTTGTTCGAGCCAGGGCTGCTGCTCTTCCCGCCAGATGCGGTCGGGCGACGTCCCGGTAATGAAGTCGTGATGATTGCTCAGGACCGCCAGATCCCAGGCGGTACGTAGGTCGCGCGCAATCTCGGACTCGACAGGAGCGCCTCCCGCGGACGAGCTCGATGCCGCGAGCGCCGGCAGCACGGTCAGCTTCTCGGCGATCACGAGCTTGCGCACGATGCGCTTGGCGCGTCGCTTGGCCTCCGGGCGGCTGGCATAGAACCCCATCCAGTAGGGATTCGGGTCCAGCGCCAGCACTGGAAGCACGGAGCGATGGCAGTCGACCAGGGCAAGGTAGTCGTCCAAGCCCGCGTTCAGCGCCCAGACCCCACTCGATGGGTAGCGGGTGCGGTTGTAGCGGTCGAGGAGCTCCCAGAGGCCCGCAATGGGCCCGTTGAAGTCGCCGCCCATCGGGCAGTACAGGTAGGGTGTGCGCGCGAGCGGCGCGAGGTCCCGGACGTAGCGTCGGATACGGCGCGCGACGTGGGATTCGGTTCGCCACGGGAAACCATAGATCCGGTCCATCCAGCGAATCACGCCGACGTGAGCCAGCAGATCGCCTTGGAAGTAGGTGAAGGCATTCCAGTGGCACAAAACCTGCGAACCATCGGGGCCGCGCCACACGAAATCGGCGGTCTTGAGTTCCTTGGCCAGCAACTCCGCGCTCGATCCGGGCAGGGGGAAGGCCGACTTTCTGCGATAGTCGCTGCCGACGAAGTACATACCGTCGATGCGGGTGATGGCCGCCATGTCGAAGCCCAGAGCCATGAGCAGCGTGGGCAGCGCCGGCGAATGGCCGAAGTCGTCCGGCAGGTAGGCCAGCCGTGGTTCAGCGGTCATGCCGTTGTCCTTGAGCCAGCGCTGTCCGTCGGCGTAGTCGCGCAGGATGGCCTCGGTGTCGGGCAGGACCGTATCGGGCGTGGTGATGCCAGTGCCCGTCAAGCGCAGGCGGCCCTGGTTGACCAGGCCGCGCAACCGTTCGTGCTGGGCCGGGTTGGATTGCCAGTAGCGTTGCAGGAAGAACAGGCTCTCGATGGAGAAGACCCGGCGCGGCTCCTGTTCGAGGGCCAGGAAAACCCGTTCAAGGATGCGCGGAATACAGAGTTCGTAGTACTCCTCGGTGGTGTGCAGCCAGTTGGGATCCCAGTGACTGGTTTCGCCGAAAACAAGTACGCGGCTTGCGTCTGGGGGAATTCCCAGCCGGGCGCGAAGCCCAGCCTCCTCGGTGCGGGTAGCTGCTGCGGCGTTCATGCCGACTGGTGAGTCATCGGCTGGGTTGGACAAGAAAGCTCCGACACAGGAACCCCGTGGGGCAGGGGTTCGCGGCGTCAAATGGAAGCCTAGCAGATAGGATGGACTCGCAGCCAGCGTCAGTGACGGCCGCGCCCAGGGTCATTGTGCGCTGGACGATCTCTCACGCAAAGACGAAAGCAACTCCTCAAGCTTGTCCATGCGTGGTGGCTTGGCGACGTGCTGGTCAAAGCCAGCCTCAGCTGCCCGCTGCTGATCCTCCGGCAGCCCTCGGGGTGGTGCCATATTCAGAAGCATATTCAGAGGTGCGGCAAACGGGGGCGGTGAAGAGGTGAATGTAGGCGTGTCGTAGGTAGTTAAGATCGTTGCCATTGCCGACGCGAGTTCTGCTGCTTCGACCAGTACCCGTGCCCTCGCTTCAGGCGAGCCGACGTCACAGTCTCGATCTCATCCCCCGCGATCTCTCGATACACGACCGCGAAAGGAAAGGTCAACCAGCCCTTGCCCGTGATAACAATCTGCGGTAACTTGTTATCATGGTACGCACTCAAATCAGCCTGACCGAGGACGAATACGTCGCCACGAAGCGAGAGGCCAAGCGCCTGGGTATCTCGCTCGCGGCACTCCTCCGCCGCTCGCTGCGGGGCATGGTGTCGGTGGATGACAGCAGGCCCTGGATGCGCTACGCGGGCATGGTCCAGTCGGGGGA
>Ga0247845_1000211_pt1 | contig 12471 bp, 11 predicted proteins | sample PFST25metaG_2_FD_186008 | JGI IMG/M metagenome (GOLD analysis project Ga0247845, IMG submission 186008) | Peat soil microbial communities from Stordalen Mire, Sweden - P.F.S.T-25 | ecosystem: Environmental > Terrestrial > Soil > Wetlands > Peat | place: Sweden: Norrbotten County, Stordalen Mire...
GGACTTTGTGCTTGGGGCGCATGTCCGCGTGCTAACCTGACTGACACCTGTATCGTATGGCCAGGATTCACGCCCCATGATCCCGATCAGCGACGACAACCCAACCCTGCGCTTTCCGCTGGTTACCGTCGGCCTGCTGGTCGTCATGGGCCTGGTGTGGGTCCTGGTCCAGGGGGCGGGCCTCAACCCGACCATACTGGCGGCCAGCGTGTGCAACCTGGGTCTGGTAGCGGGCGAGATCACTGGCCGCGCCCCCATCGGCGAGGCCGTACCGCTGGGCCGCGGACTTCTCTGCCTGGTGGATCGCGACCCCATCAACTACCTGACACCCATCTTCTCCATGTTTCTGCATGGCGGCTGGATGCACCTCCTCGGCAATGGCCTGTTTCTGTGGGTGTTTGGCAACAACGTAGAAGACAGCATGGGGCGACTGCGCTTCCTGGTTTTCTACTTCGTGTGCGGCTTGGCGGCCGCGGCAGCGCAGATTGCCATTGACCCCGCGTCGCCGGTTCCCATGGTGGGCGCCTCCGGGGCCATCTCGGGAGTGCTGGGCGCGTACCTGATGCTGTATCCGCGCGTGCGGGTCAACGTGCTGTTCATCTGGGTGATATTCGTGCAGGTGCTTTCGCTGCCCGCGTACCTGGTGCTGCTGTGGTGGATCGGGCTGCAACTGTTGAGCGGCCTGCCCCAGCTCTCGTCGATGCGCCCGGATGTCTCGTCGGGCGTCGCAGTTTGGGCCCATATCGGCGGCTTTTTCACTGGGTTCGTCCTGGTCAAGCTATTCGAAGACCCGGCGCTGGTCCGTGCCCGCACCTTGGCGCGACGGCGCGCCCATCCCGATCATTGGTAGGCACAGGGTGGACAGGCCAACGAGTCTCGCTTGGGCAGGCATGCTTTCTCTCCTGCTCGCGTCATCTCCGGTCGACGCGTCCGAGGCTTGTCACGAATCGCCCGAAGTCCGCATCTGGTGGTCACCCGAGAATCCGTCGGCTGGCTCGCCCTTGCGGCTCATGGTGGTCAGCGAACAGGCCCGCGACGGGGCCATTACCGTCAGCACGGCTGGGCGGCCGGTGCAGAAGCTTTCAACCGTGCGCCGAGGCGGACCGCCGTTCAGCTTCTCGGCCGAGTTGCCCGCGCCCGCGGCGGGCGAGGCTCGGGTCGCGCTGGTTTCCGGCGGCCAGACCATCTCCTGCCACCGCATTTTGCTCGCACCCCGCGGCCGCGCGCTGCCGGCACGCGGCCGGCCCCCAGGGCCAGGGGCTTGGCCCGTCACCCGCGCCTGGAACCGCGGCCTCGAGAACCTCTACTCAGCCTGGATCGAGCGCTTGTTCGACGCGCCGGACGACGTCGCGCTGGGCTTCCCGTCGCTTGCGCCCGTGCTTCGTGATCCGGCGCGCAACTTCCTCTGGGGCCACCTTGGCCTGCACGAGGATGATCCCAAGAACCGCGCCGCGCCCCGGGCTGTGCCCGACTGTGCGGATCTGCCCTACTACCTGCGCGCCACCTTTGCCTGGAAGATGGGCCTGCCCTTCGGGTTGCGCGACTGCAGCCGTGGCAGCAGCGACCACCCACCCACCTGCGGCGCGCTGGTCAGTCAGGATGAACCGGTGGCCGGCACCGACGCACTCGACCGTTTTCGCAAGTTCCTGCGGCTGCTCGCCAACAAAGTCCACTCGGGTAGCGCGCGCACTGCGCTTGACGACGACGAGACCGATTTCTACCCGGTCAAGCTGGCGCGTGATATCTTGCGACCGGGCCTGATCTACGCCGACCCCTATGGACACGTGATGATGATCGCCAAGTGGGCCGAACAGGACGGAACCAAGAGCGGCCGCCTCTTCGCCGTCGACGGCCAGCCCGACAATTCGGTGGGCCGCAAACGCTTCTGGGAGGGCACATTTCTCTTCGCCCGAGATGTCAAAAGCGCAGGCCCCGGCTTCAAGGCCTTTCGCCCTCTGGAAAAGTCGGCCGGAAATGGGTCGACGGTCGCGTTGTCCAACCGCTCGCTGGCCACCGACCACCGCTTCGCGCCCTATTCGGCGGACCAGGCCACGTTGTCCTCAGACGATTTTTACGCGCGCATGGCCAGCCTCATCAATCCCAAGGGTCTGGACGCCCAGGCCAGCTATGAAGAAACCCTGAACGCCCTGGTGGAACAGCTGGAGACGCGGCTAGGTTCTGTCGACAACGGCGAGCGTTTCATGCGCGACAAGGGCAACCCTGTGGTGCCGATGCCCGTCGGCGCCAAGATCTTCGAGACCGTGGGTCCTTGGGAGGACTACGCCACCCCGTCGCGCGATATGCGCCTGCTCATTGCGCTCGACGTCCTGGCGCGCCTGCCGGCCCGCGTGTCGGCGCACCCCGAGCTGTTCATCCTGGGCGGCCGCAAGCCCGAGGAGATTCGGGCCGAGCTGGAAAAGCTGCATCAGCGCCGCATTCACGAGCGTTCGGTGGAGTACCGGCGCAGCGACGGGACGCCGTTGAGACTGACCGTCGCCGACGTGTACGCGCGACGCATCGCCCTGGAGATGGCATACAACCCGAACGACTGCGTCGAAGTGCGCTGGGGGGCCGATCCGACAACCGCCGACTACGCCACCTGCAACCGACACGCACCCGCCGAGCAGCACAGTCGTATGCAGGAGTATCGAGTCTGGTTTCACGAAGCTCATCGCCCGTCACGATAGCGGTGATTGCTGTGGTCGGGGGCGCCACCATGTGCGCATGTGCGCACTTGGGAGCACGAACAGCCTTGCGCCCCATGAAATGTTTTCCTAGCACAAGTCCCGTCTTCCTTATGATCGAGGGGGATTCTTCCGAGGATTCTTGATGGCCGCAGCTTTGCAGGCACAGGACTAGGGAATCATGTTGCCAAGCCGCATTCGGCAGGCTGGATTTACCATCACCGAGTTGATGGTGGTGCTCGTCATCATCGGGCTGCTTGCTGCCGTCGCGACCCCCTCCCTGACCCGAGATAGCACCGCGCGCAAAGGACGCGACTTTGCCAACATGGTCGCCCAGGCCCTACAGCGGGCGCACCTCGATGCCATGAGCCTGCGCGTTGCCCACTTTGCGTTGGTCTGTGCGGACGGGGTGGACACCTACCGAACGGACCAAAATCCGACCATACGCTCGCTGTTTGCACCTCCGGGCGTTGCCATCTGGAACGCGACCACGGACGCTAGCACAGTGCCATCGGGCCGCGTCCTTACCACCGTCCGGCCCAACGGCTGTGCATGGATCTACTTCAACTCAATGGGCAATGCAGGGACCAACGTCAGCTCCGCGAACCTGGCTTCGTGGCGGGTCTATGTTCGCAATGAGAACCTCAAAGCCACTCACCCCGATGGGGGCTTCATCATTTCGGTGACCGGCCTCACGTCGTTTGTTTCCACGAGGAACTTCAACTTCTCGCAATGAGACGCAACTCTGGATTTACGCTGGTCGAGGTCCTGGTGGCCCTGCTGCTGGGGGCCATCGGACTGCTCGGAACCCTGGCTGTGCAGCAAGCCGTAATTGGCGCCTCGAAGTCTGCCAACGATGCGGCCGTGGCCCTGCGCCTGGCCAGCCAGAAGCTCGAAGAGTTCAGCACCGTGCTGACGACCGGGGACCCCGCGAATGTTTTCCCCTTGCCCAACGTGGACCAGTTCCGAGCGCCCGTCGCCATTGCGAACGCAGTCGGCAACACGAGCTGGAGCGCACCCGCCTATCTGAACGTTGAGGGCATCACGGCCACCACTCCGAGTGCCGCATTTCGCTGGACCCGCAGGTGGCGGGTGGTCAACCTCGGGTGCGCTCAGCCCTACGTCATTTCGGTAACCGTCACCTACGCCACGGACACCGGGAGTCCCAAGACCGTGCGCCTGGACATGGAACGGAGGAAGTCGTGGTGCTAGGCCGGCGCGAGCCTGAGCGGGGTATGACGCTGGTCGAGCTGATGGTGACCATGGTCATCGCGTCCATCGTGGCTGCCTCCACCTTCATGTTCTTTGCCGGCCAGCAGCGGGTGTACGAAACCCAGACCAAGCTGCTCAATGTTCAGCAAAGTGCATGGGCCGCCATGGAGGTCCTCAGCCGGTTCGTCCGATCCGTGGGTTCTGGGATGTATGGCTGCGTGCGGCCGGTGGGGGGAATCGTTCCTTCTCCTCCCCTCAATCGCTTCCCCGTCGTCGACCCGGACGTCAGTGACGATCCGCCGGTGTTTCCGCCCAATCCAGCTGGGGTCGTCACCGTACACGATCTTTCCCAGCGTCCCAACGCCGGCCTGCGCGCGTACAACAGCCCTAGCCTGCCTGCGTACAACGCCGCGACCGGCCAGATGCAACGAATTCCCCCCCTTTGGATCGTTGATCAAGTGGCCGGCACAGACGCCTCGATTACTGGAATTGTACCTGGGACCGACGTGATTACCATTGCTTTCGGCAATCGCACCTCAGGTACCAATTTCGATTCCCCCCTCTTCGGAAATGTTCCCAATACGGCCAGTGCCATCGCGCTTCCGACAGGCAACGGCGCCATGTTTCAAGCGGGCGAGTTCATCGTGCTGATCGGCGACCCACCAATGGGCTTGGCCAGCGACATCGGATGCACCCTGTTCCAGGTTACCAGCGTAGCCAATGGGACTCCCGACACTCTGAGCCATGCATCCGGCGGCACAACTGCCTGCTCGCCCCCACCCACCACCGGATGCACAGCCTCGGTCTGGAACCCCCCAGGCACGGTTGCAACCATGATTCCTGGCACCGGCTACGGTGCGTATGTCGCCGGGCCTCCAGCCCAGTTCGCAAACACCGGTGTTCGCAACTTCGGCGAGTTCTGGTGGGTACGCTTTGCCATAAGGACGACCGACAGCAATGGCAACTATCTCTCCAACCGTGGCGTTGCAGGCCTGACCCACGATGTTCCTGTCCTGACCATGGAACGCCTCGACGGCTCATCCACGGCTGGTCCTCAGGTGCTTGCCGAAGGCATCGAGGACCTGCAGGTGGCTTACGCCTGCGACCTCAACGCCGATGGCGTTTTGACCGAGGGCCTCCCCACCCCGGCCACGGACGAGTGGATGCTCAACAACGCCAGCGATGTGATCGCCACCAGCAACGCCCTCAAGTGCAACCAGCCATCTGCGGTGCGTCTGACGCTGGTTGCCCGCTCATTGACCGAGGACAATGGCATCGATGCCACCCTGACTGACAATGGCCGGCCCGCGGTCGAGAATCACGCGGCGCACACGCCGGACAACAACTTCACCACCGGTCGCGACCAGTTCCGCCGGCGGGTCCTGAGCACCACGGTGTATCCGCGCAACAACTGAGAAGAGGCCTGATGACAACCGACGGCTCGACAAGACGACCTGCGCTTCGCCGTTCCGAAACCGGGGCCGTGCTCGTGGTGGTCCTGCTGGCCATGATTGCCCTGCTTGGCATGGGCCTCACCGGCCTGTACCTGACCAGCGGCAGTATCCAGATGAGCTCGAACATCAACATGCGTAACCAAGCCCTCTATGTCGCCGAGGCAGGCATTCAGACCGCCAAGAGCCTTCTCAACCGGACCATCGCCGGATTCCCGGGCATGCCGCTCAATGTGACCGGTATGCTCGCTGGCACCAGCCCCATGGGCACCCCGGTTGCTCTGCCCTCGGGCCTGGCGGACAAGATCCCGCTGAACGCCACCGGCTGCCTCGGCGTGGATTCCGATGGCAACCCAACCCCCGGGGCCTACCTGCGCGACGAACCCGGTCTTGGTTGTCGAACTGATACATCGGCGTACGTCGACTGCAACTACCCCGCCAGCATCAGTCACAATCAGGCAACGCCCGACAACAGCAGTCCCGTTCTCGCTCAATTCATGGGCACCTACACCCTCTTCGTTCGTCAGGACCTGGCCGAGTGCCGACAGGGGTATTTCACTGACGAGAATCCTGTTCGCAACCCCAACGGCATCATCGTCATTCGCTCCGAGGGAACGGCCTCTGACAACCGCACCAAGGTGGTCCTGGAAGTCACCATGTCGCCCAACCCGAATGCGACGCAGGTGCAAACAGGAATCGCCTCAGTCTGCCCTGCTGGCCAAGCCGGCTGCGACGACAATGCTTCGGTGCAACAGGGTATCACCGTGAGCGGCAGCCTCACGCCACCGCCTCCTGGCGCGGGCGGCGCGGGCGGCACCACCGGCACAGGCGGTGCTGGCGGCTCGGCTGGCGGCGCGGGTGGCGCGGGCGGCGCGGGTGGAAGCAGCACCACCACCCCTCTGCCCGGAAGCGGAGGGAGCGGCCCGGCAGGCGGCGCGGCAGGAGGCGCGACCGGCGCGGGAGGTACGGCCGGCACCTGTGGCACCGGCTGCCCGTCCGGACAGACATGCTGCAACGGCGTTTGTGTCGACCTGACCACAGACACCAGCAACTGCGGCCAGTGCGGCAACGCCTGCGCCTCTCAACAGATGTGCTGCGTCGGCTTATGCGAGGCGGACCCTGGGTGCCCGTCAATCGCCACCATGGGTGTCTACGGACCTTGGGACGGGAACTCCACCGTCACAGGCGTTGTTCAGTTCCAAAAATGGCTCACACAGCACTCCAACGCTTGCAAGGCCCCAAAGCAGCTGAATATCGAAGACTTCTCGGTGGGCACGGCACTTAACAGCCTCGGAACAACAGGCTACGTCGTCATCCTCTTGGACGTAATCCACGACCAGGCAGACCTCACACAGTTCCTGACCGGCGGCAAAAAGGGCTGGTATCGCGGAGCAGGAGACTCCCAATATGCCGGCGGTATGCGCGTCCTCACAACCACCGGGCAAGGCAATGACGCCCAAGCTCTTGGGCAATGGGTCCGGGCCGGAGGCGGTCTTGCGACCACGCTCGGTATCTCATGCTTGGATTATGAGCGAACCTTCCCGAACCGCGTGCTGCAATATGCCACTGATTCTACCAATTCCAGTAACCCCACCAATCAGAATATCGTGTTCCTAAACACCAACCCCAACGTATGTGCTTTCCACAGCCAGACGTCGATCACCGGCACGTGGGCGTGGCCCGGCTACAACGCCGGCGGGGGCCTTTACGGTTTCAAGAGGTATCCTTCCCATCCCACTTTGATCCCAGAGGCGATTACCAATAGTGTCAACAAGATGTTGGTGAGCGGCGCATATGTCCTTAGCACCACCCTAACAGACTCTGTTGTCTTCCCCACTTTCTCCTCCTATACCGCAGGCCAGGAAACAGTCAGCGGCAACAAGTACCAATACCTCGTCGGCGTGGCGGGTGATTTCGGCAGCGGGCGCCTGAACGTCTGGGGCGACGAGTGGCTCACATATGACGATGTGTGGAATAACTACGACGCGAATACCTACTGGAACAATGTCATCAAGTGGCTCGGCAAGTGCCAATAGAGCCAACGGCAAGACGAAACCCCGCTTCGCATTGTCCACCCGTAATATGAAGAGCCCACCGCCCGCTGACCCTTCGGTCAACCGACAGTGGGCTCCTTCGCCGTTGCGATGGTTGCCGCGAGTGGCAGCCTACATCATGCCGCCCATGCCACCCATGCCGCCCATGCCACCACCGCCGTGGCCGCCAGGCGCGGGCTTGTCTTCCTTGGGCGCCTCGACAATCAGTGCCTGTGTGGTGATGAGTAGGCCGGCCACTGAGGCCGCGTTCTGCAGGGCCGAGCGCACGACCTTGGTGGGATCGATGACACCGGCTTCGAACAGATCCTCGAAAGCGTCGGTCTGGGCGTTGTAGCCGAAGGCCCCCTTCCCTTCCTTGATCCGCTGTACGACGATCGAGCCCTCCTGGCCCGCGTTGGCCGCAATCATGCGGCAGGGCTCCTCACAGGCGCGCGTGACGATGGCCACGCCGACCGCTTGCTCCTCGCCCAGCTTGTCCAGCTTCTCCATGCTGGCCACCGCGCGAATCAGCGCCACGCCGCCACCCGTCACGATACCCTCTTCAACCGCCGCGCGTGTCGCGTGCAGGGCGTCCTCCACCCGTGCCTTCTTCTCCTTCATCTCGGTCTCAGTCGCCGCGCCCACCTTGATGACCGCGACGCCGCCCACCAGCTTGGCCAGCCGCTCCTGCAGCTTCTCCCGATCGTAGTCGGAGGTGGTTTCTTCGATCTGGGCCCTGATCTGCTTCACCCGGCCCTCGATCTCAGCGCGCTTGCCGGCGCCGTCCACAATGGTGGTGTTGTCCTTGTCGATGCTGACCCGCTTGGCCCGGCCCATGTCCTTGATGCCGATGCTCTCCAGCTTCAGGCCCAGGTCCTCGGTGATGGCCTGGCCGCCGGTGAGCACCGCGATGTCCTTGAGCATTTCCTTGCGTCGATCGCCGAAGCCAGGCGCCTTGACCGCGCAGACCTGCAGGGTGCCGCGCAGCTTGTTGACCACCAGGGTGGCGAGAGCCTCACCCTCGATATCCTCGGCGATGATGAGCAGCGGCTTGCCCGCGCGCGCCACCTGCTCCAGCAGGGGCAGCAGTTCCTTCATGTTCGACAGCTTCTTCTCGTGAATCAGGATGAACGGGTCATCCAGCTTCACTTCCATACGCTCGGCGTCGGTGACGAAGTAGGGCGACAGGTAGCCGCGGTCGAACTGCATGCCCTCCACCACGTCCAGGGTGGTCTCCATCGACTTGGCCTCTTCAATAGTGACCACGCCTTCCTTGCCCACCTTCTCCATGGCCTCGGCCAGCAGCTTGCCGATGGCCTCGTCGCCATTGGCGCTGATGGTTCCCACCTGGGCGATGTCCTTCTGGCCCTTGGTGGCCTTGGACGCCTTCTTGAGCGCTTCGATGATCTTCTCCACCGCGCGGTCGATGCCCCGCTTGAGCTCCATCGGGCTGTGGCCGGCGGCCACCATCTTGGCGCCCTCGCGGAAAATCGCCTGCGCCAGCACGGTGGCCGTGGTGGTGCCGTCCCCCGCCACGTCGGAGGTCTTGGACGCCACCTCGCGCACCATCTGGGCGCCCAGATTCTGGAACCTGTCTTCCAGCTCGATTTCCTTGGCCACCGTCACGCCATCCTTGGTGATGGTGGGCGAGCCCCAGGATTTCTCGATGACCACGTTGCGGCCGCGCGGACCCAGTGTCGCCTTCACAGCGTCCGCCAGGATGTTCACGCCAGCCAAAATCTGCGTACGGCCCTTCTCGTCGAAGAGGATCTCCTTCGCCGCCATTGGTTATTCTCCTTTTCCTTTGCTTTCGGTTTCAGTTACTTCTCGATGATGCCCAGCACCTCATCCTCACGCAGGATGATGTGCTCCACACCTTCGAGTTTGATCTCGTTGCCGCTGTATTTGCCGAACAGCACGCGGTCGCCCTTCTTCACGTCGAGCGGACGAACGACGCCCTTGTCATTGGCTTTGCCGGGCCCCACGGCCACGACTTCGCCCTCGGCGGGCTTCTCCTTGGCCGAGTCGGGAATGATGATCCCGCCCTTGGTCTTCTCTTCTTCGGCCACACGGCGAACCACGATACGGTCTTGTACTGGGCGAATTTTCATCGTCTCTTGCCTCCGGTGCTGGTTAGCAGTCGCCCCTCGCGACTGCTAGGTCGCAAACATATGCACAAGCGCGCGAGAGTCAACGGCCTAGGACGAAAAAAGCTGAGGCCGCGATCCTCGTGAAGCCAGGAGCTTTTGGCTAAGTATGCGACATCATTGGGTTGGTTAGCGGTTCCTCAGAGAGAGCGCAGAGGGCACAGAGATCGGAAGAGAAGAAAGGGGTTCGGACCGGAGGGGAACCTACCCCTCCGTCGCTTCCGACCTCTGCCTCTTCCGACCTCTGCGCTCTCCGTGAGAAGTAGCTAGCTCACCCGAGACGAAGGTTGTCGATGAGGCGCGTCCCGCCCACGAAAGCAGCCACCAGCATCACGGCGGGCCGGTCGATGATCTGCAGCGGCTTGAGATCGTCGGAGGCACGAACCTCAAGATAGTCGATGCGGTCTACCCGCCTCGCGATCTCGGTCGTGGCGGCATCAAGCAGGACGGAGGCCCGACGCTCGCCCTTCTCGGCCAAGGCTTTGGCCGCCGACAAGCCCGCCAAGAGCGCCCCGGCCCGCTGGCGGTCGGCCGGCGAAAGGTAGGCGTTGCGCGAGGACATGGCTAGGCCGTCAGGCTCGCGCACCGTCGGCAGCCCGACGATTTCGACCGGCAGGTTCAAGTCCGCCCCCATGCGCCGGATGACCGCGAGCTGCTGGAAGTCCTTCTCGCCGAAGAGCGCAACATGCGGTCGCACGATATTGAAAAGCTTGCACACCACGGTGGCCACGCCCACGAAGTGACCCGGCCGGCACTCCCCACACAGCCCTCGCGACACCTCGCGCACGTCAATGGCGGTCTGGAAACTGGGGCCGTACATGCTTGCCGCCTCGGGGACAAAGGCCACGTCGCAGCCCATACTGGCGGCCCTGGTGAGATCGCCAGGCAAGTCGCGCGGATACTTGGCCAAGTCTTCCTGGGGCCCGAATTGCATCGGATTCACGAAGATGGACAGCACGACCCGATGCGCGCGACGCCGGCCCTCTGCCAGAAGCGACAGGTGCCCGGCGTGCAACGCGCCCATGGTTGGCACCAAGGCGATGCGCTCGCCCTGCCCGCGCGCCGCCTCGGACCAGGCGCTCATGGCCGCAAGATCCGCGATCACGGGAACGTCGTTCACGAGAAAGACTCTTTCTTCGACGGAAACCGTCCCGCGCGCACGTCGGCGGCAAAATCGGCGAAAGCCTTTCCCGCCGTGCGCCCCAATTCAGCGTAGCGGCGTGCGAAGCGCGGCGACCAATCGGGGTCCAGCCCGAGCAGGTCGTGCATCACCAGCACCTGGCCGTCGCAGGAAGCCCCGGCGCCGATGCCAATGGTGGGCACGGCTACCGCCGCGGTGATCTCGGCGGCCAGGGGAGCCGGAATGCTTTCCAAGACCATGGCATAGACGCCCGCGTCGGCGATGGCGTGCGCGCCAGCCACGATGGTGCGCGCCTGCGCCTCGCTGCGGCCTTGCAGCTTGAAGCCGCCAAACTTGTGCACCGACTGCGGCGTCATGCCCACATGGCCCATGACGGGGATGCCGACGGAGACCAATCGACGGACCAGCTCTGCTACTTCCTCACCGCCCTCAAGTTTCACTGCCTCGGCGCCGCCTTCTTTCAGCAAACGGCCCGCTGCACGCATGCCATCTTCTGCGCTCGCCTGGTAGCTCATGAAGGGCATGTCGACCACCACGTGGGCCGATGCCACGCCCCGGGCCACGGCCCGACCGTGGTACACCATTTCGTCGAGCGTGACCGGCAGGGTACTCGACTGCCCTTGCACCACCATGCCCAGGCTGTCACCCACCAGAACGATGTCGATGCCCGCCCGGTCGGCCAAGCGGGCAAAGGCCACGTCGTAGGCCGTCACCGCGACGATCTTGTCGCCCTGGCTCTTGCGTTCGCGCAGCGAAACCGTAGTGATCTTCTTTCCTTGCGCCGCCATTCGCCCTTACCTTCCCACGACTTGGCAGGACTTGCACGTCGACCGTCGACTACCGCCGGCTCCAGTGATTCACGCCCACCCGGGTTTGGGCAATCACCTCCAGCAGGGCCGTGCGGTCCTCGGCATCGCCCACAAAATCGATCTCCGAGGTATCCACGATGAGCAACGGACCATCGTTGTAGGCGAAGAAGAACTCGGAGTAGGCCTTGGCAACCTCGCGCATGTACTCCCGGCGGATGGGTTTCTCCTCGGGCCGCCCGCGCTTTTCGACCCGAGCCATCAGCACCTCGGCGCGTGCCTGCAGGTACACCACCAGATCGGGCGCCACCACGCGCGGCCGCAGCGCCTGGTACACGCGGTCGTAGAGGGCCAACTCGTCGGCCGACAGGGTTAAAGTCGCGAAGAGGCGATCCTTGGCGAAGAGGTAGTCGGCCACCAGGCCACCCTGCTCGAACAGATGGCCCTGGGCCAAGTCCGCCTGCTGCCCGTAGCGCTGCAGGAGGAAGAAGAGCTGGGCCGACAGGGCATAGCGCCGCGGGTCGCGGTAGAAGGAAGCCAGAAAGGGATTCCCGTGGGGGTCTTCGCGCACAAGCCGCGCGCCCAGGCTTTCGGCCAAGATCTCAGCCAGGCTGCTCTTGCCCACGCCGATGGGACCTTCCACCGCGATGTAGCGAGGCCGTTTTTGTGGCTTCATGGTCACGGGTCGGCGTCCTTGCGCCTTATCGCTAGCACAACTTCCAGCCGAGCCGAAGTAAACGACTGTCGGGCCGCACATCCGGTGGATTGCCCGCGTCAGCGGCCGGCTCCGTTGCGGCGACGCGAAGACTCGCAGCCGCGACGGCCATGACCGCCAGGACCGCACAGCGAAGCATGCGAGCTCCAGTGTAGCAGAGACGGATCTACGACCGTCACTGGAGCAGGATGCGCGTGCCGTCGAAATCGAAACGGAATCGCAACTCCTCGAGCCCCGCCTCCGCCATCGCCCGCCCCAACTTTCGGCGATTCTCCGCGTAAA
>Ga0247845_1000213_pt1 | contig 12450 bp, 10 predicted proteins | sample PFST25metaG_2_FD_186008 | JGI IMG/M metagenome (GOLD analysis project Ga0247845, IMG submission 186008) | Peat soil microbial communities from Stordalen Mire, Sweden - P.F.S.T-25 | ecosystem: Environmental > Terrestrial > Soil > Wetlands > Peat | place: Sweden: Norrbotten County, Stordalen Mire...
GCTGTAGTCTGGCCGGTAGGGCATGGCCACCACGTCGGCCGTTGCGTACACCGAGGGAACGATGTCCTGGGGGATGAAGCCGCCCCAGAAGCGACAACGACCCGAGACGCCGAGCAGAGCCGCGCGCGCGCGCAGGGTGCTGACGTAGAAGGACCAGCGCCGGTGGCGCGTGTGACCGCCGACCAGGAGAAAGGCCTCGGGCACCTGTCGCTGCACGCCCCGGAAGACGTCGAGCAGAAACTCGATGCCCTTGCCCAGCCAGATGAAGCCGAAGAACAGAATCACCTTGGCGTCCGGCGGAATCTGCAGTTGGGCTCGACTCTGGGCCACGTCGGTCTCGGGCAGGATGCGGCTGCCGTGCGGGACCACGGCGATACGATCAGGCGCCACCCCGCGCGTGATGAGATCGTGCTTCATGCGCGGGCTGTGCACGGTGATGAGCGAAGCGCTCTCGGCCACGGCCCGATCGAAGGCGGCCGCGCTGCGCCCCGGCCGGTAGCCCGAGCGCCAGTTTTCCGGGTACACGGAATGGGTGTTGACGACCGTCTGGACGCCCAGCTCACGCAGCCGGGCCAAAAGGCGCGGGAGGCGATTGTCGTGGCCGAAGAGATCCTTGGCATACTGGATGATCAACACGTCGGGCTGCGCGGCCGCGGCAGCCGCAGCGATCGGCTCGACGTAGTCGTCGTCGCGGCGGTAGCACGGGATGCATTCATACGCCTCGGTCTGGGCCGGGGCCGATCCGATCTCGGCCAAGATGGTGTGGCGCAGGGGTCGATGGGCACGCATGCCGGAAATGAGCAGATCCGTGTAAAGGGACAGCCCGTATCCGATGGGCCAGAAGGTGCTCAGGTGAGCGATCTTCATGGCGGCGGGGAACCCGCGCGAAAACTCGCCCGGTGCTTGATGAACGGCCGATAGCGCAGAAGATAGTATGCGTAGGCGAAGCCGAATTGCACGCGACGGGGCCACGACAGCCCGTCGAAGCTCGGCCAGAACAGGTTGCACGTGCCGCAGGGTGGGATCTGCTTGCGCCGGCCCTGGCGGTGCATCGTGCGGTAGGCGCGGGCACGCGGGCCGTTGTAGATGTCCAGGATCGATTCCTTGCTGGCGTCACCCCAGCCAAACTTCCCTTCCGTGTCCATGCAGCACAGGGTCACGATGCCGTTCGACAGGATGTCGACGCGTGTGATGTGCTCGCAAGGAAACGACGGCACGGGCAACCGGCTCTTGACGTCGCCCAGGTAGTTGAACAGTCCGACGATCATACAGTTGACCTTGCGCTGCTTGCAGTAGGCCACGAAGCGCGCCTCGTCGGCGGCGGTCGTATCATCGGTGCGCGTCATGCGGATCGTGATCTCGCGCGCGAGCCGGTTTCGGCGCGAGGGATCGACGAGGTAGTCGATATTGCGCAACGTGCGCTCGAGCCCCAACCCCATGACCGCCTCGTACTTGGCCGGGTCCAGGGTATTGAGGCTGATAAAGAGATGGTCGATGCCGACACCCTGCAGCTCGTCGGCCCGTTTGGGCACCAGGGCAAAGCCGTTGGTGTAGAGCCGTAGCTTGGTGGCCGGCAGCCGCTCGCGCAGGTACCGGAGGCGCGGAACGATCTGTGGGTCCATGAACGGCTCGCCGTTGAGGAACGGCTCGATGGCTTGCACCCCGAAGGTCGCACAGTCGTCGATGATCTTGCGGTAGAGATCGTCCGCCATCACCTCTCGATCGCGATTCATGGCGCTGTTCGGACAGAACGCGCACTTGGCGTTGCACGCGTTGGTGGTCTCGATGGCGACCAGGCGCGGAACCTCGCGCTTGTCGTGCTTCACCATGGGGCCTCCCCCATCCCTGTGGGCGTTAAGCGGCCGGCCAGCGGAAGCCCAGGCATGGCGGACCGGGGAGAAGGGGTCATAGATTCCTCCATCAGGCCTCGCTTAATGGCGACTATCCCCATCCTCGCCTGGCATTCCTGACCTGCCCAGAGCACCCCATGGGAAATCAGCAGGTGCAGGTCTTGAAGTCTGGTCAACCCGACGGTTGGAAGGGGACTGTTTTTCATCACGAGGAGCGAAGAGCTTGGCCTAGCGTGCAGCGGCGCGGGGCCACCTGTCTAGCCTGCATGCCGCCAAGTCCGAAGCCAAGTACAACCTAGACTAGCCGAAATTCCAGTGCGGGCGAGAATACATCCGTCGCGCAGACCGTCTTACATACCTCCTACCAGTCATGCCCCAGTGTCGTCGTCTCCAAAAGGTATGGTCTGTGCAACCTTGGTCCCGGCGAGAAGTGGTTTCCCCATGCGCGATCTCGTGCTAGCAATCCTCGAAACATGAAGCGACCACTGCGCGGTGCGATAGTTGGCTACGGATTCATCGCTGGCCAAGGCCACGCGCCGACCTATGCCAAGCATATGGGCAACGGCCGGGCGGTCGAGATCACAGCCATAGCCGACATCTGTGAAGCCCGCAGGCAGGTAGCGCACGAGATGTTTCCTGCGGCCCGCGTCTACCCGGACCATGCCTCCCTGCTCGTTGCCGAAGCTGACGCGCTGGACTTCCTCGATATCGCTACGCCGCCGGTCCACCACGCTGAGATCGCCCACGCTGCGCTTGGCCGCGGGCTGCACGTGCTGTGCGAGAAACCCATGGCGACCACCGCAGAGGACGCTCAGGCCATGCTCCGGCACGCAAGTGAAGCCCGCCGGGTCATTTTCCCCTGCCACAACTACAAGCATGCGCCGGTGGTCAAGGTCGTGCGCAGCATTCTGGACGAGGGAGTCATCGGTCCCGTGCACCTGGTGACCATGCAGACATTTCGCAACACCCACGCCAAAGGCGTAGAGGAGTGGCGGCCTGACTGGCGCCGTGAACGCGCTCTGTCGGGCGGCGGGATTGCCATGGATCACGGCAGCCACACCTTCTACTTGGCCTTTGACTGGATGGCCGCCTACCCCACTACCCTCACCGCCCATTCTTCGACCGGCAATGGCCATGACACCGAGGATGTCTTCGGCTGCACCTTGACCTTTCCGACCGGCGTTGTGTCGGCCCACCTTTCGTGGACCGCGGGCGTGCGCAAGGTCATGTACACCTTGCATGGCACCAAGGGTGCAATTCGCGTTGAAGACGAGGACGTCGAGCTGGCCGTGCTGGAAGCAGGGCCTGGCGTGGTCGCGCCCGGATCACCGGGGCAATGGCGCTTCGAGCGTCGGGTGGCGCCCTCTCATTGGATGGACGCAAGCCACGTGGGCTGGTTCGGCTCGCTCTTTGACGAGTTCCGCGGTGCCGTCGCGCGCAGCGAGTACGTGGGCAAGGACGCCAGGGAGGCCTGCCTGTGCGTCGAGCTCATCGAACGCGCGTATCGATCCGCCGCCGAGGGCAGCCGCGTGCTCGACCTGCCCGACGGCACCGTCGATCGGCTGGCGCGGCCGCGCGCACAGCGCCCGCTACCAGCGCCAGGCATGGGTGGGGATCCCGCGGCCGCGACCTAGAGCGCCGAACGGAGCCCGTGCCCTACGGAATCGTCGGCGCGAAGAGAAGATTCATGAGGGCCCGCCCCTTGAGGCCAGGGTACTGGCCTGCCACGCAGGTGGCCTCGTTGTAGTACCGCAAGGCCGGGTCGGCAGACACGCCTTCGCCCGAAACCATGAACGGCACCGGGTCGCGGGTGTGCTTGCGCAGCTTGACCGGCACCGGATGGTCAGGCAGCACCATCACGCGCAGCTTGTCAGAGTGGACCTTGCGGTACTGGTCGAGAAAGACCTTGATGAGCCGGGTGTCGCAGTCCTCGATGCCCTTGATTTTGTTGGGCAAGTCGCCCAGGTGGCCGCATTCGTCGACCGCCTCCACGTGCACATAGACGAAGTCGTTGCGGCGCAAAAGGTCTACGGCCGCGGCCGCCTTGTTTTCGTAGTTGGTGTCGAGGAACCCGGTGGCCCCCTCGGGCCGCAGCGACTCCATCCCGCCCAGCCGGCCAAGCCCGAGGATCACGTCCACCGCAGAAATGATGCCACCCTTCTTGCCATGCAGTTCTTCGAACGACGGCATCTGTGGCTTGCGACCGCCGGACCAGGGCCAGATGAGATTCGCCGGATTCTTGCCTTCTGCCCGCCGCTTCACATTGACGGGATGGTCTTCCAGGATCTCCCGCGACCTCCAGACGAGCTGGCGCAGAAGCTCGGCCGTGGGCTCAGCCTCGGGCTTGGCCGCCCGGGGGAGAATCGTCTCCCATCTCATGCCGTGTGACGAATCCGGTTTGTCGTATGCCACATCAGCCGAGAATTCCTTGCCGATGAGATAGAGGATGTGGCGATAGGACACTCCCGTCTTGAAGCGAATCTCTGGTGTGCCGAGCTTCTCCGAAAGAGTCCCAATCAGTGCATCCGCCTCGGGCTCGGAGATATGGCCGGCTGAATAGTCTTCCAGGATGTCGTCCTTGACCGTGATGAGGTTCATGCGGAAGGCCACGGTTTGCTCGTCGAGTGGCACGCCCAGGCCGTAGCTCTCGATGGCGCCGCGGCCGGTGTACGCGGTGGCCAGATCCCAGCCAAGTACGGACATATTGGCCACGTCCGACGAGGTCGGGAACTCCTCGGGGAGGGTCACGAAGGTGCCGAACTGCGCCGCCTGCGCCAGCTTGTCAAGGGTGGGCGTATGTGCGATCTCGACCGGCGTCTTGCCGCCCAGTTCGGGCAGCGGGTAGTCGGCCATGCCGTCGATGAGAAAAGCCACGTATTTCATGACGTCCGTCTCGCTTTCCGAGCTTGGCATACCACGGCGCAGGCCCTGGCGGGTCGCTGACGTTAGCTCGCGGCTGGGGCAAATCCCCGGGCAAACGGCAAGATCCTCGGCCGCGCACTATGTGTGGCGTCAGGATAGTCCTTGACGGATGCGGTCGCTCGGATATCCTGACCCAACTCGAACACTGACCGGATGTGTTATTCGACAATGGAGGGAAATTTAACGATGCGAAAGAACATTGCGATCCTGTCGATCCTGGCCACGAGCTTGATGTCCTACGCAGCCGTCGCGCAGGACGAAGCTGAAGCTGCCCCGCCTCCGGAGGGTGCCGCTCCTGCAGCGCCTGAGGCTGCTGCGCCCGCGCCCGCCCCAGAGGCTGCTCCCGTGCCTGCGGCCGCTCCCGCTGCGGCGCCGGGGAGCTATCCAGATGAGTACACCCTGCGCCCGCTCACCCTTGCGGCCGGCATGTTCCAGGTCACGCTGCCCGTGGTGCTCAATCTCTCCAAGAGCAAAGCACTCAAGCCCGTGTGGATTCCGCTCGACCTGCGCTATGGCGTGATGGACCAGCTGGAGGTGTTTGTGAGCCACACTACCTTCGGCGGACCGCTGGCAACAGGCGGAGGCGTTTGCCTGGGCAAAAAGGCAAACTGCCCCAAGATCTACAACAACCTCAATGTCGGCGGGCAGTATTCATTCCTCAAGGCCAGCGGCCTGGAGCTCTCCGGCCTGCTCGCCGCCGAGTTCAGGGAGTTCTCCCCTGACATGCTGTTCGCCGTGGACGTGGGCGTTGGCGTGAAGTACATCGCTGCGCCGGTTTCCGTGAAGCTTGCCCCCCAGATCGGTATCGGCGTCAACAAGCGCTCGGCGCTGGACAACAAAGAGTTCGTCAGCGTGCCCCTCCAGATCGCCGTCCAGGCTGCGCCACAAATCGCTGCCTTCCTCGACTCCGGAATCTTTGGACCGACCAGCCACTTCGGCGACAACTACGTCGTTCCCTTGGGCATTGGCGTCGACTTCCTCGCCATGCACGGCCTTGATGTGGGCGCCGAATTCATGCTCACCAGGCTCGTCACAGGCGAAAAAGGCGACAAGGCGCTTGACGCCCGCACCCTCATGATCTACGGCGCTTGGCGCAGCATGTAGTCTCTACGCAGCCTAGCTGGATTCACGAGCCCGGCGCTCCGAAGGGGGCACCGGGCTTTTTCTTTGCCCACTGCTACGCGAACCAGCGTTCGCGTTCCACCGTGTCGAAGACCTCGCGCAGCACGGCTAGGCCATTTCTCGCCGTGGCCTCATCCATGGTCAGCGCCGGCTGAATGCGAAAGTTCGCAGCATAGGCCATGGTCAGAAGGCCCCGACGTACGCACTCGTGGAAGATCCGCTCGGTCACCGGCCGCGGCAGGGGCTCCTTGCTGGCCTTGTCCTTGACCAGCTCCACCCGCATGAACATGCCAGCGCCTTGCACGCAGCCAACGAAGGGGTAGCGTTCGACGAAGCCCTCCAGCTCGCGCAGCATGACCGCGCCGACCTGGGCCGAGTTCTCCACCAGGCGCTCGTCCGCGATGATCTTCAGCGCTGTGGCGCCGGCCATGGCGCCCAGCGGATTTCCGCCGTAGCTCGACGACGAGCCTGATGGATAGCTCCACGGCTTGGCGGCAGAGATCTCATCCGTGGTCACAATGCCGGAAAGCGGGAAACCGCCGCCAAAAGCCTTGCCCACGGTCATGATGTCAGGCACCACGCCGCTATGGTCCACGCCAAAATTGCGGCCCGTGCGGCCCAGCCCGGTGATCATTTCATCGGCGATAAGCAACCCACCCAGGTCCTGCGCTAGCCCGCGCACGGCCGGCAAGAACTCCTTGGGCGGAATCACGTTGCCAGCGGTGCCCTGCATGGGCTCGACAACCACGGCCGCGATAGATCCCGCGCTGCTCATGCGAACCTGCTTGCGAGCAAGCTCCACGCAGGCCAATGAACAGCCGGGATAGGGCAGCTTGAGCGGACAGCGGTAGCAGTCCGCGTAGGGGACGATGTGCGAGCCCGGCAGCATGGGCCCCAGCCTCTCCTTGAAACGTGAGCCCATGAGCGACAGGGCGCCCATGGTCTTGCCGTGAAAGCCGCCCCAGAAGCTGACGAACTCATGCTTGCCCGTGTAGCATTTGGCCAGGCGCAGGGCGCTCTCCACCGCCTCGGCGCCGCTGGAATAGAGCTGCAACCTGTGCAGCTTGGGCGAGGGTGAGAATTTGGCCAGGCGCTCGCACAGCTCCACGCGCGCCAGGCTGGTGAGTGCCCCCACCGACACGCGTGCCACCTGGTCCTGCAACGCCTTGATGTAGACCGGGTGCGAGTGCCCGAGGGCGTTGACCGCGATACCGCCGATGAAGTCGAGGTAGGTGTTGCCATCGACGTCGGTGATGGCGCTGCCGCGCGCGTCGGCAACCGCGATCCCGGCCATGAGCGCGTAGCCCTGCAGGCCAGGCGCGATATGAGCGTCCTCGCGCTGGCGCAGCGCCTGGCTGCCTGGGCCGGGTACCGCGATGACGATGTTGGGCTTCTGGTTCTTGGGCTGCGACGGATTCATGCGGGGCGCGCCCGAAGGGAATCGGCGACGCGGGAGAGTCGCCGGACAGCGGACACGTTGGTCACTGTTGCTACCACCAAAATGGCCAGCTCGATGGGGATTTCTCGACCTAGGCGCAAGGGTGATCCCCCTGCCATGGGCGGCCACAGGAGTCCCGCCAGGGGAACAAAGGCACAGCCGAAGATCAGGTACACGGCGCGCTCGGCCCGACGCATCGCCCCCTTGGGCGGCGCGACGCCCAGGGCCTCGGCCTTGGCCGTCGCGTAGCTGACCATGAACGACCCCAGGATCGCGCCCAAGGTCAGGATCTGAATGGCCGGCGTTTCGCGGAAGTAGAAGGCCAGGCCAGCCAGGAGAAAGAACTCAACGTAACGATCCACCGTGGCATCGAATAGCTCGCCCAGGTCAGAGGTCAGTTTCAGACGGCGCGCCAGGATGCCGTCGAGCATATCGCAAAACGCGGATGCGGTGGCCAGCATGGCGCCCAGGCCAAAGTGACCGCGAGCCAGGGCCACGCCGGAGAGTAGCGCCGGAACCAGCGAGAAGGCGGTGATCGTGTTGGGCGTCACGCGCAGGGCCAGCAGCAATCTCACCAACGGGCCGAACAGCACATAGGTGGCCTCCATCGCCCCGCGGCCCAGCATGACGCCGCCATGGCCTTCCAGTCGGGCGTTGGACGCTCGCCCACCCACGACGAAGAGAATGACGTAGGCGACCACGACACTCAGGATAAACGCGTACAGCAGCAGGGCGCAGACGAAATCAAGCATGATTTGCCGATAGTGAAGGAATCGGCCAGGGCGTTCAAGGCTGCGGTTGTGTCCCGGCGCCCGCGTCAGGGCGAAGCCGCGCAGCGCACCTCGGCGATGTTTCTTGCCCAGCACCAACCGCGACGTTTTCCCATGTGCCTCTTGCGTTATGTCGCGATCCGCTTGACCTAGGACGGGGGCACTTGCTCTATTCGCTGCGCTATGGCGGATGACCGTGATCGGCTTGTCGAGGAGAACCTCGATCTGGTGCGGTCGATTGCTGGGAAGCTCACGCGAAGCCTGGGCCGCACCTTGGACCTCGATGAGCTGGAGGCCTACGGGGCCAAGGGTCTGGTCGAGGCGGCCAGCCGCTTCGATTCCAAGCAGGGCGTGGCTTTTTCCACCTTCGCCTACTACCGTATCCGCGGCGCCATGCTGGATGGCCTTCGCAGCATGGGGTGGTACTCCCGCAGCGACTACGCCCGCTATCGCGCCGAGGCGCGCGCCAACGAGTATCTGCGCAATCTGGCCGAGCGGGAAGGCGCCGGGGCCTCCCCCGCTGGCCAGGCTCGCGACGCAGCCGAGACCCTAGCGGAGATCGCGGAGATCCTGAGCAGTGTGGCCACGGTGCATATCACCTCGTTGGAGGCAGCGGCCTGTGTGACGGACGAACGCCTGCCACCGCCCGACCAGCAACTGGAACGTCTGCACCTGCAGGCACGGACGCGCCGAGCCCTGGAGAAGCTGCCGGAAAGGGAGCGGCGCCTCTTGCAGCTCCACTACTTCGAGGACAGAAATCTGGAAGTCGCCAGCGCGGAGCTGGGGCTGTCAAAGTCCTGGGGCTGCCGCCTGCACGCCCGTGCCGTCGATCGGCTGCGCAAGGTGCTGGAAGCAGAAGAAGAAGACGGCAACGCAGAAACTGAGGCCGAGTAGATGAACCTACGCTCTTGCTTGCGGCCAAACCGCCACGTGGACCAATTTCTGGTAATGTCACGCGCCATGCGCGCCCTGTGGATTGTTGTGGTGGCATTCGCGATCGGATGCTCGACACCTATCCAGCATGGCCTCGACGAAACTGCGGCCAATGAGGTGTTGACCGCGCTGGAGCGAGGCGGGGTCGAGGCCAACAAGACCCGCGACGAGTCGAATGGCGAGGCTTTCGTCATCAGCGTGCCCAAGGTCCATGCGGTTCGCGCTCTCCAGCTCCTACAGTCGCTGGGCCTGCCGCGCGGCCGACGCGCCGGTTTCGGCGAGGTCTACAAGCAGACCAGCCTGGTGCCCACGCCCACCGAGGAGCGCGCCCGCTATCTAGAGGCGTTGGCAGGAGAGATCGAACGCACCCTGGAGACCGTGGATGGCGTGGTCACGGCCCGGGTTCACCTGGTACTTGCCGAGCCTGATCCGCTGGCTGTCGACAGCAAGCCACGCGTCGCTGCACAGGCGGCCGTGTTGCTCAAGGTGCGGCCGGAACCGGTGGCGCTACGCGAGGCCGACGTGCAGAAGCTGGTCGCGGGGAGTGTGGCTGGGCTCCTGCCTGAATCGGTGGCCGTCGTCGTCACTCCCGCAGCCGAAGCGCCGTCGCAGCGTGCGCCTACCCTGGCCAGCGTCGGGCCTCTGCAGGTGGATCCAGGCAGCCGCAAGCTGCTTCTGGTCGCACTCTTGGGCGGCCTGGCGGTCATTGCCACGCTGGCTGTCTTGCTGCTCATCACCGCCCGCCGCCTCGCCGCCGTCGACCGCCGGGACCGGGAGAATAGCTAGAGCCACTATCCTCCCAGTTTCTTCTTTAGATCGGCCAGAGCGTCGTCGACCGATTTCTGCTCGCTCATCTCGCGCAGTTTGCGCTCGGCCTCGACCGATGCGGCCGTCTGGCCCTTGAGCTCATCGGAGAGTCCCACCTCGGCCTCCAGAGCATCGATCTTTCCTGACATGCGCTCGAAGTCTTCGAAGGCCCCAGTCTTGCCGGAAACGGGGCTCTCGCCGCGCTTGGCTGCGCGTGCCTTCTCGCGCAGCGTTCCCTGGCGCAGCTTCACATCTTGCACCCGCGCCTCCAACGTCTTCAATCCGGCGCCCAGTTGCACCGAATACGCCCGCTGATCGGACAGTGCCTTTTCTGCCTCGATGCGGTCGGCCTCCTTTTCAGCCTTGCGGCGCAGCGCCTCCTTGGCCAACGCGTCGTCGCCCGCCTGCACCGCCCTCATCGCGTGCCCCTCCCATGACTTGACCTCTTCGGCCAGGTCGTCCACCCGCTTGCCCATCCGCTTCTCGTCGGCCAGGCACTGGGCGACCTCGACGCGCGCCTCGCGGACTGAATCCTCCATGTCCCGAATGAGTTGATCGATCTCCTTGGCCGGGTCCTGCATGGAGTCGATGAGGTCGTTGACATTGGATTTCACCAACGAAGAAAGGCGTCCTAGGGTTCCCATGGGGTCCAGTCTACCGGCGCCGCGCGCGCGTGTCGATTCGGCCGGAACTTTCTGCTAGCGTTAGCATCGATGCGTCTACGCGACATCGCGGGCCAAGATCAGGCAACCGCGCTGCTCCTGCGCGCTGTCGCGTCGGGCCGACTGGCGCACGCCATACTTTTCGACGGGCCGGACGGCGTGGGCAAGCGAAGCGCGGCCCTGGGTCTGGCCTTGGCCCTCTGCTGCCCTGAGCAGCCCAACCTGGGCTGCGGAGCCTGTGAAGTTTGCCGCCGCATCCTGACCGGCCAGCATCCCGACGTACGTGTGCTGGCGCCCGAAACCAACCAGTTCCTGCTAGAACAGGCCAGGGACATCGTGGCGCTGGCCTCGACCCGGCCCCACGAGGCGCGCGCACGCGTGCTGGTCATCGATCAGGCTGACTGCCTCAACCCCAGCGCGGCCAACTGCCTGCTCAAGACCTTGGAAGAACCCCTGCCCGGCAACTTCATCGTGCTGGTCACGGCTGCGCCGGCTCGCCTCTTGCCCACGATTCGCTCGCGTTGCCAGCGCGTGCGTTTCGCAGGCATCCGTCCGGCCCTCCTGATCGAGCTTGCCAGCCGCCGGGGAATTGATCGCTCGCGGGCCGAGACTGCCGCGGCCATGGCGGGCGGGTCAGCGGCGCGCCTGTTCGCGCTGTGCGAGGCGGAGGTGGAGTCCAATCTATGGACCGTGGCCAGCCGTTTCCGCCAGGCGGTCGCGGCCAACGAGATGGGACCGATCTTCGATGCAGCCGCGGCTTTCGCCGACAAGGAAGAGCGGCAAGACCTGCCCGAGGCCCTGGCGCTGTTGGCCCGCTTCTACCGCGATGCCCTGGCCCTCGCGGCTGGTGCGGAGGATCTCATTCTCTTGCGCAGCCGCAGTGCCGAAATGGCCGGACCCGCGGGCGTCTGCCAGCGGCGGCACAACCTGATGCCGTTGCGCCGGGCGGTGGCCGCGGTACTCGATGCCTGTTCAGGACTGGCCGCCAACGTGAATGCGGTCACGGCGCTGGAGAAAATGATGATGGACATCCGCGACTCGGCTGTGGAGGCCTCATGAACGATCTGCCCGCCCCACCCCCGCCGCGACCTGCCGGGCGGGACCAGCCAGTCCCGCGACCGGAAGAGCGCAATGTCGTGGGCGTCAAGTACACGCCCACCGGCCCAACCATCGACTGCGACTCGGGCACCTTGGTGCTCCGGCGCGGCGAAGGGGTTGTGGTGGACGACCGGTCCGGCGGAAGCGTGGCCACGGTCAGCGTGCCGACGACCACCCGCAAAGCTGCCGGCTCACTGGGCCGCGTCCTGCGTCGAGCCGAGCCGCGCGACCTCGCGCGGGCCCAAGAGGAACAGCGGCGCCAGGCCGACGCGCTCGGGTATGCTCGCTCGCGCGCCCACGCGTTGCGCCTGCCTATCAAGGTGTTTCAGGTCGACTTCGGCCACGGCGGCGACCGTGTCCTCTTTTGCTTCTCATCCGAGAGGCGGGTCGACTTCCGCGATCTGGTCCGCGATCTGTCCGCTCGCCTGCACGCCCGCATCGAGATGCGACAAGTGGGCGTGCGCGACGAGGCCAAGCTGGTCGGCGGAATCGGGTCCTGCGGTCGCGAGCTGTGTTGCTCCACCTTCCTCGCGCACTTCGCGCCGGTGTCGATCAAGATGGCGAAGAATCAGCGCCTGGTGCTCAACCCAACCAAGGTGGCGGGCCAGTGCGGTCGGCTCAAGTGCTGCCTGATGTACGAGGATGCGCTGTACGTGGAAGCAGGCAAAGGCTTGCCCAGGGTAGGCAAGCAGGTACACACGCCCGACGGCGTGGGGCGGGTGGACGATCTCGATGTCCTCGGCCGCAAGGTGCGGGTGTCGTTCCCCGATCGGCCGCCCGCAACCTTCGATGCCGCCGAGGTTCGTCCGCTCGATCCGAACGTCACGCCGACGCCGGTGCAGGTGGCT
>Ga0247845_1000225_pt1 | contig 12029 bp, 9 predicted proteins | sample PFST25metaG_2_FD_186008 | JGI IMG/M metagenome (GOLD analysis project Ga0247845, IMG submission 186008) | Peat soil microbial communities from Stordalen Mire, Sweden - P.F.S.T-25 | ecosystem: Environmental > Terrestrial > Soil > Wetlands > Peat | place: Sweden: Norrbotten County, Stordalen Mire...
AGCACAGAGGACGCAGAGACGGAGGCTACTTGACTCCGTCCTACGATTCACCAACATGGGGTAAATGCTAGGTCCTGGTCTGGCAGGAATATTCATCTCGCTGCTGGCCGCCTTGTGGGGCGGATCAGCCGCGGCTGCGCCTCGGGTGGTTTTGTTGGAAATGGCGGGCGGTGCCCGGGACATCCGGCAAGAGGTCCGTGCGTCGGCCGAGCAGGCCATGCGTGCGCTGGGCGTCGAGGTCGTGCCGCAGAACCAGGTCAGGACCGCTTTCGACGACTGCAATGTTCCATCCTGCCTGGCCGAGCTGGGTCGGCAGGCCGGGGCGAGCCACATTCTGGAGATTCAGGGCAGCTACGTGAACGAGTCGTACAACCTCCGCCTGGACCTGCGCGATGGCGAGACCGGGCGAATCCTGGGCAGCGATTCCAAGGAATGCGAGATCTGTTCGGCCAAGGATTTCTATCGTGCAGTGAGGGATCGAACCACCGCACTCTGGACGCGCGTGGTGCGTGAGCAGGGCAGCGCGGGCGCGGTGTCGTTGCCGGCTGTCAGCACGCCGCCAGCTCAGACCGACTTTAGCGAGGGCAGGGCGGCCTCGCCTGCTACACGCCGATCTTTCTGGCGGCAACCGTTCCCCTTGTTTGGGGTGGGCCTCGTCGCGGCCGGGGCGGTGCTCTTGGGCTTCGGGGGCTACTACCTGGCGGTGGACGGTGATTGCGTAGCCGATCCGCCTTGCGTTTCAAGACATGCCACTGCGGCGCCGGGCTGGGGCTTGCTGGCGGGCGGAGGCGCGGCCCTTCTCGGGGGAGTGGCCATCATAATTTGGGGGCGCGATGAGCCAGCCGGTCCGGCAATCTCTCTTGGCCCAGGAACTATTTCCCTGTTCGGACGTTTTTGACATAGGCCCCATGCCTACTATATTGTTGTTCGACGTCGACGGAACCTTGGTGTCGAGCGGCGGCGTCGGACGTCTAGCCATTGAGAAGACGTTCGAGCGGCGTCACGGTCGCCGCGACGTCGTGTCGTTTTCCTTCGCCGGCATGACCGACAAGGCGATTGTGCGCAACGGCCTACTGGCCCTCGCCAAGGGTTTTGCTTCTGAACCCGAATTGCTGGCCGAGATGGACGCCACGCTCGCCTTCTATTTGCGCGTTCTGGAGGAAGAGGCAGCCGCCCACGACGGAATTCGCGTTCACGACGGCATCCTGCGCGTGCTCGATCTGGCCGAGGCTTGCCCCAATCTGGCCCTGGGCCTCGGCACCGGGAATCTGCGCGAAGGCGCCCGCATCAAATTGGGCCACGCCGGGATCTACCACCGCTTCAGCTTTGGCGGGTTCGGTGACGATTCGATCGATCGTCCCGAAATCCTGGCGGCCGGCGCGCGGAGGGGCGCGGCGGAGCTCGGCTTGCCGCTGCAGGCTTGCCGGGTGGTTGTCGTCGGTGACACGCCCAAAGACATTGCCGCTGCCCAGGCCATCGGCGCCGAGTGCGTCGCGGTGGCCACGGGCATGCACTCGCTCGCCGAGCTGGAGGCCCACTCGCCCACCCTCGCGTGCCAAACCCTGGCCGACCAACGCGCCGACGCTGTCCTGTTCGGGGAACCTTAGTTAGCTTGGTTCTCACAGAGGTCACAGAGAGCACAGAGATCGGATGAGAAGAAGGGGTTCGGACCGGACAAGAGCCAACCCTACTTCTTCTCCTCCTCCTCCTCTGCGTCCTCTGTGATCTCTGTGAGAACCAAGCTAACTATGTTCTCCGGATGGTTCGGTGTGGACGGTCACACGTCCTAGGTTTGGGATTTGGCCACGCAGGTACTGCTCGATGCGTTCGGTGAAGGCATGCGCATCCTTGATAGACGTCGCGGCTGCGAGGGTGCAGTGAAACGAGATCGCCAGCTCGCTTCCGGTGCGCCGGACGCTTAGCTCATGCGCTTGGATTCCCAATTGAACCAGCTCGGGAAAACGCAGCAACGAAGCACTGATGCGTTCGACCTCAGCCGGCTCCGCGTTGCCGGCGGTGTCGCTTTTTCCGGCGGGCTCGATATGGGTGATGACCTTGGCAAGACCGGGCACGCTCGTCTGAAGGTCGCTCTCCAAGGCCGAGGCCCGACGGTGTGCCTCGCCCAGGGGCAGGCTTTCTGCCATCTCCAGATGCAACTCCATGGTCCGGCGGCCGTCTTCTTCGAACACGCGGATGTCGTGCGCGCTCGAACCGTGGCGTTCGGCCCGCCGGCGCGCCATCGCCGCCAGATCGTCGGTGGAAATCGGGCCGGGCTCCACGTGCACCACAACGTCGGCATGGGCAAACTGCGCCTTTATAGCGGCCTCGGCCCGATCAGCGATCTCGTGGCTTCGCTCCAGCGACTCGCCCGGGTCGAGGACCAAGGCCAGGTCCACGAAGATGCCGGGCCCGCTGCGGCGCACGCGCACCTGCCTCACTTCGCGCACATCGGCGACCTTGGCCGCGGCCGCGATGCCCTGGCTCAGCTCAGGGGACACGGAATCCAGCAGGTCGGCAACCGCTTTGCGTCCCAGTTGCAAACTGACCCAGACCACCACCACCGCCACACCCAGCGCCGCAACCGCATCGGTCTTGGCCAGCCAAGCTATTCCTAGCTCGTGCGCGGCTAGAACACCCAACAGCCCGAGAAGCACGACCAGCGACGACCATATGTCAGTGGAGAAATGCAGGGCATCTGCCTCCAGGGCCTGGCTGTCGTACTTTTTTGCCACCCGCAGAAGAGCGCGGGAGCGGGAGTAGTCGATGATGATCGACAGGATGACGACCAGGAACGCCCACAGGTTGGCGTCGACATGAATGGCGGCGCGAAAGAACAGACGTTCCACCGCCTCCCGGATGATCCAGACACCGGTGCCCAGCAGCAGCACGGTCTCGAAGAGCGCCGACAGGTTCTCTATCTTGCCGTGGCCGTAGGCATGCTCGGCGTCTGCGGGTCGGCCAGAAACCCGCACCGCCCACAGCGTGACCACCGCCGCGGCCAGATCCAGACCCGAGTGCAGCGCCTCAGCCACAATACCCAAGCTGCCTGTCCATAGCCCGACGGTGATCTTGCCGCCGGTGAGAAGCAGCGCGGCCAGCACGGAATAGAGCGCCACCAACCGTTTTTCGCCGTCCGCTGCGGCGAGCCCGCGCACGCCCTCGTGCAGGTGATGGTGGTGGCCGTGCATGTGTCCCGCCAAGGTGAAAGCGTGAAGTGTAGCCCGGCTGGTCGGCCGGGGATACTCCCGAGATCGCTAGGGCAAATTCTGCGTTCAAAGCCCTTGCCAGCCGTGTGGCAACGCTATACTGAAGACCATCGCCGCGTGGCCGACGGGGAAGCCAGCGCGCCCCGTCTGCCGCCACAGCTTGCCATGCGAAATCCCTTTTCCCTTCCATCTATTCTGCCCAAACGGCTGGGCTTGCCCGTACGGAACAGCGTGTCCGTCGCTTTGTCGCAACAGCTCGCCAGCGCGGCGACTTGTGAAGGGGACAAGTTGGTGGCGGATCTGGGCTCGTCGCCCACCGGGCTGGCCCAGGAGGAAGTCGAGCGGCGGCTGGAACAGTATGGGCCGAACGCCGTGGCGCAGGAGGAACGGCACACTTATCGCGACCTCCTGGTCAAGGCCCTGCTCAATCCCCTGGTCATCTTGTTGTCGCTTCTGGCGGTGGTGTCAGCGCTGACTGGCGACCTGCGGGCCGCCGTTGTGATGGTCATGATGGTGGTCTTGGGAGTGGCATTGCGTTTCGTCCAAGAGACCAGGGCGAGCACCGCGGCCGCCAAGCTGAAGGCCATGATCCGGGTCACCGCCACGGTGATCCGCGGCGGTCCCGCACGTGAGGTACCGCTGTCCGAGCTGGTGCCCGGCGACATCGTGCGCTTGTCGGCCGGGGACATGATCCCGGCCGACCTTCGCCTGCTTTCGAGCAAGGACCTGTTCATCATCCAGGCCAGCCTCACCGGCGAATCCCTGCCGGTCGAGAAGTTCGACGCGCGCGAAGCCGTCCCGCCGGCCTCGCCGCTGGAAGGGAAGAACATCTGCTTCCTGGGCACCAGCGTTGAGAGCGGCACGGCGACCGGCGTGGTGGTGGGCACCGGCGGGCGCACCTACCTGGGCGGCCTGGCCAAGGCCATCGTGGGTCAGCGGGTGCAGACCAGCTTCGACAAAGGGGTGGCTCGCTTCACCTGGTTGATGATCCGCTTCATGGCGGTGATGGTGCCCATGGTCTTTCTCATCAATGGGTTGACCAAGCACAACTGGCATGAGGCATTCTTTTTCGCCTTGGCCGTGGCGGTGGGCATGACGCCCGAGATGCTGCCTATGATCGTGACGGTGTGTCTTTCCAAGGGGGCCATCGCCATGGCGAGGAAGAAGGTCATCGTCAAACGGCTGAACTCCATTCAGAACCTTGGCGCGATGGACGTGCTATGCACGGACAAGACCGGCACGTTGACCATGGACCGGGTGGTGCTGGAACGGCACTGCGACGTGGAACTGGAAGAAGACGACGATGTCTTGATGCTGGCCTACCTCAATAGCCACTTCCAAACCGGCCTGCGCAACGTGCTTGATCGCGCGGTGCTGGCACACAAGGAAGAGATTCACGATCAGTTCCACGTTCCCGAGCATCGAAAACTGGACGAAATTCCGTTCGACTTTGCCCGCCGGTTGATGTCAGTTGTGGTGGAAACGCCGACCGGGCAGCCGCGTCTCATCTGCAAAGGCGCGCCCGAGGAGCTGTTCAAGCGCTGTGCGCATTTTGAATACCAGGGCGAGATCTTGCCCATGGAGCGGGTGCTCATCGAGGATCTGAAGGAAGAATATCGTCGTCTGTCCAGCGACGGATTTCGCGTGCTGGCGGTTGCCTACCGCGACCTGGAGCGCAAGCCTGCCTATTCCAAGGCCGACGAATGCGATCTGGTGCTGCGTGGCTACGTGGCATTCTTCGATCCACCCAAGGACACCACCGCACCCGCGGTAGTGGCGCTGGGCCAGCACGGGGTAGCGGTAAAGGTTCTCACTGGCGACAACGAGCTGGTGAGCAAGAAGATCTGCCACGAGGTCGGCATTCCTACTGAACACGTGCTGCTCGGCTCTCAGATCGAGGCCATGACCGATGCCGAACTGGCTGCGGTGGTGGAAGAGACCACGCTGTTTGCGCGGCTGGCCCCCATCCACAAGCAACGCATCATCGCAGCCCTGCAAAGCAAGAAGCACGTGGTGGGCTTTCTCGGCGACGGCATCAACGATGCGCCGGCGCTACGCACCGCCGACGTCGGGATCTCGGTGGATTCCGCGGTCGACATCGCCAAGGAATCGGCCGACCTCGTGCTGTTGGAGAAGAGCCTGCTGGTGCTCGAAGATGGCCTGTTGGAGGGGCGCAAAGTCTTCGCCAACATTCTCAAGTACATCCGGATGGGCGCCAGTTCCAGCTTCGGCAATATGTTCAGCGTAGTGGGCGCCAGCGCCTTTCTACCCTATGTGCCCATGGCACCCATCCAAATTTTGAGCAACAACCTGCTCTACGACTTCTCGCAGGTGGCCATTCCCACCGATGACGTGGACCCAGAACAGATCGCACGGCCGCGTCCCTGGTCGATGAACGAGATCACACGCTTCATCCTTTTCATCGGGCCGTGCAGCTCACTCTTCGACTACACCACATATCTCGTGATGCTCTACGTTTTCAAGGCGTGGGATCCCAGCCAGTCTCACTTGTTTCAGACCGGGTGGTTCGTCGAGTCGCTGCTTACCCAGACCCTGATAATCCACGTCATTCGCACCAACAAGATTCCGTTCCTGCAGAGTCGGGCAAGTTGGCCGCTCACGGTCAGCACAGTCTTGGTCATGGCGGTGGGCCTCTACCTCCCCTTTTCGCCGGTTGCCAGCGCTCTGGGATTCGTGGCTCTGCCACACCTGTACTGGGTTTTCCTGCTCGGGACACTGGCCTGCTACATGGTGCTCACGCAGGCGGTGAAGGCCTGGCTGCTGAAGAAGGCATGGGCGTGATGTTGGCAAGAGGGCACATTCTGAGGCTGGGCCTTGCCAAGGCATGACCTGTCCTCGGCACCCGTCAGGGCAAGCCGCCTGGCCGAGGGCACGCCGGTCGCTGCGCCTCTATCGGTGACGACCATCGTGTCGCGCAATGCCCAGTGGCTCCGCCGCTTCTTCCTGATCTTTGGCGTCGCCCTGGTGGCGGCCGTGGCGTTCAACATCTACATGACCCGGCGCTTGGATGCCGAGGCGGCAGCCAGACATACGCCACCTGCCGGCGGGGTGCCATCGCCTGAGGCCTCGGCTACTCGCGTCGCCGGTGGGGCAGCGGCCGTGACCACGGCGACTGGGCTGTCAGCCGGTGAGCCTGCCGCTCGGCCATCGCAAGGCGCCCAGCCGCCTGCACCGATGCCACCCCTGACCAGGCCGGACCGGCCGGCGGCAGGTCCCGCGGCTTCAGTCGTCGCGGCCGCAAGACCGCTCGCGGGCTCCGCCACCGAGCCGCCGGCCGACCGGACGCGACCACGCGCCAGCGGAGAGGGAAAGAAGGCACTTTTCCAGGCTCACGCCGCTTTCGAACGCGACGATTTTGCGCAAGCTATTCTCCTGGGGCGGGCCGCCCTGGCCGCAGGTGAAGGAGGCGCTCACAACATCCTGGGCGCAGCCTATTTCAAGCTTGGCCGTTTCGAGGACGCGGCACGCGAGTACGGCGAGGCCTTGCGCCTGGAGCCGAGCAATCCGGTGCTGGCCAAGCGGTTGGAGATCGCGCGCAGAGCCGCCAGTCGCCGTGCCGAGGGCGCGCCACCGTAGTATCGTTTCACTGCATGGCCCTTGTCACCTCGTCCGTTACTGTCGTTCCGGGACCTGACCCCGATGCCGAGGCGCTTGATCGGCGGGTGGAGGAGTTGCGGCATCGCTTTCCGCGCGCCATCATCGATCGCTATCTCGACCGCGTGCCATCAGCCGGGCAGGGTGCGTTCGTCGCCCCGGGCGCCTCGCTGGTGGCCGATGTCCGCTTGGGCATGGGTGTGTCGATCTGGTACGGTGCGGTTCTCCGTGGCGATATCGCGCCGGTCATCATCGGCGATCGCAGCAACGTGCAGGATGGAACCGTTATTCATGTGGCGGACAACGGCCCCTGCCTGGTGGGTGCCGATGTGGTGGTTGGCCATCGTGCCATGCTGCACGCCTGCCGGGTTGAGGATGCTTGCCTCATCGGCATGCAGGCCACGGTTCTCGACGACGCGGTCATCGGGTTCGGTTCCATCGTGGGTGCCGGTGCGGTGGTTACCCCGCGCACCATCGTTCCACCGCACAGTCTCATGCTCGGCGTACCGGCCAAGCTGGCGCGCACGCTCGAACCGGGGGTTGCCGACGAGCATCGTGCGTTGGCCGGCAAATATGCCCGTATCACCGAGAACTACTTGCGCGACAGTTTGCGACGTGGCTAGCTAGCCCACCATGGAAATCGGCCCTATCCGCGACCGCATCGAGAAGCTGGCACGCCGTCTGGAGATTCTCCGGGGGCATCTTTGACATCGACGGCAAGCGCTCCCGCATAGCCGAGCTCGATGGCGAGGCGTCGCAACCCAACTTCTGGAACGCGAATGAGCAGGCCCAGACCCTGCTACGCGAACAGGCGCGTCTGAAGGCAGCCGTGGACGGTTACGCCATGCAGATGCGCGCCCTGGAGGACGTACGGGTTCTGGCGGACTTGGCCGACGAGGCCAAGGACGAGCCCACCGCCGTCGAGGCCACAGGTGTTCTCTCGCGCGTCGAGGACGCCGTGGGCAAGATGGAATTCGCCCGCATGCTCTCCGGTCCCTACGATCGGCAGGGCGCCATCGTGAGCATCAATGCCGGTGCGGGGGGGACCGAGTCGCAGGACTGGGCCGAGATGCTGCAGCGGATGTACACGCGCTGGGTGGCGCGTCGTGGCTACAAAGCCGAGATCCTGGACCTGCAGCCAGGCGACGAGGCAGGCATCAAGAGCGTCACGTTGGGCGTCTCGGGCGAGTGGGCTTACGGCTACCTGCGCGCCGAATCGGGCGTGCACCGCCTGGTGCGCATTTCGCCGTTTGACGCCCAGGCGCGCCGGCACACGTCGTTTGCTAGCGTGTTCGTCTACCCCGACATCGACGAGACGGTGAAGGTCGACATCGACGAGAAGGATCTGCGCATTGAAACCATGCGCTCGGGCGGAGCGGGCGGCCAGCACGTCAACAAGACCGAGTCCGCCATTCGCATTACGCACATTCCGACGGGAATCGCCGTGCACTGCCAGCAGGAACGATCCCAGCACAAGAATCGCTCCACCGCCATGCGCATCCTGCGGTCCAAGCTCATCGAGGTCGAGCAGAAGAAGCTGGACGAAAAGATGGGGGGCATCCACGCGCAGAAGAAGTCGATCGAGTGGGGCAGCCAGATTCGCTCGTACGTCCTGGCGCCCTATCGGCTGGCGTCCGACCATCGAACCGGTTTGAAGGTGGGCAACGTGGATGCGGTCCTTGATGGCGATCTCGACCAATTCATGGTCGCGTTGCTGCTGCAGATGGCCGGGGATCCATCCGCGAGACCTGTGCCCAAGCCGGACGAGGATGACATCGATGCCTGAGTCGGGTCTTCTCCCACATTTTGCGTTGAGCTGTTGATGGATCATGAAATACCAAATTGTTTCAAATGGTTCCATGACGGATCCCTGTGGACACATGGTGGACAGGGCGTGATCAATGTCTGACGAACGTGAGTTGATCGCCGAACGGGAGCGCAAGGTCGCCGAACTCCGCGCTGCCGGTCACAACCCCTATGCGAACGGCTTTCGCCCCACATCGACGGCGCGCTCGATCCACGATTGGTTCGCCAGCGGGGCGGATCAAGGGCACCCTCCGCAAGGCACGAGCGATGATGGTCGGGTGTCGGTGGCCGGTCGCATCGTCGCGATCCGCAGTTTCGGCAAGGCGGCCTTCGCCAAGATCCGCGACCGCACCGGGGAAATCCAAATCTGGGTCAAGCTGGATGTGGTGGGCGAGCAGGACTTTGCTGTGTGGAAATTTGTCGAGCGCGGCGACTTCGTTGGGGTCGAAGGACCTACCCGCCTGCTCACCAAGACCAAGGCTGGCGAAGACAGCGTGGTCGCCGATCGCCTTCACCTTCTCACCAAGGCCACTCGTCCCTTGCCCGAAAAGTGGCACGGCCTGCAGGACATGGAGATCCGCTACCGCCAGCGCTACGTGGATCTGGTGGCCAATCCCGAGGTGATGGAGGTGTTTCGCAAGCGCACCCGGATCGTGCGCCACCTGCGCCGTTTCCTCGACGAGCGCGACTTCGTCGAGGTGGAGACGCCAATGATGCACACCGTGTTGGGCGGGGCGGCGGCGCGGCCCTTTCGCACGCATCACAATGCGCTCAATCTCGATCTCACCATGCGCATCGCTCCCGAGCTGCACCTTAAGCGCTTGGTGGTGGGCGGGTTCGATCGCGTCTACGAGATCGGCCGCAACTTCCGCAACGAGGGACTGTCGCGCCAGCACAATCCCGAATTCACCATGCTGGAATTCTATCAGGCCTACGCGACCTACGAAGATCTGATGGGGTTGACCCAGCAGCTTCTCACTGAGCTGGCGCGCGAGATCTGCGGCGGCACGCAAATCAGCTACCAGGGCCAGCAGGTCGATCTGGGCCGCTGGGAGCGCATTCCCATGAAGGATGCCATCGTCGCGGCGGGCGCCGCAGGCAAACTCCCCAAGGGTCTGGAACGTCCCATGCTCGACGACGAGGCCGCCCTGTTGCGCTGGGTGGCCGGCTCGGGCGTGCTGGACGGCAAGGACGAGCTGGCGGCGGTGTTGTCCAAGTGTGAGACGCATGGCCACCGGGTAGGAGCGCTCTTCGACTACGCGGGTGAGCAGGCGCTGCCGCAGGATCGGCCGGTGTTCGTGGTCGACTATCCCGCGGAAACCTCGCCGCTCTCGCGACGCAACGATGCGGAGCCGGGCAAAGTGGATCGTTTCGAGTTGTTCATCGTGGGGCGCGAGCACGCCAACGCCTTTTCCGAGTTGAACGACCCGGCCGACCAGCGGGCGCGTTTCCAACGGCAGGTCGAGGCCAAGGCACGCGGTGCTGAAGAAACTATGGACTACGACGAGGACTACTGCCGTGCCCTGGAGTACGGCTTGCCACCGACTGCGGGCGAGGGTATCGGCGTGGATCGCTTGGTCATGCTGCTTGCCGACCAGCCCTCCATCCGCGACGTGATTCTATTCCCACTGATGAGGCCAGAGTGAGCGACAAGGTCCGCACTGGTTTCGAGTGGTTTGTGGCCTGGCGCCACCTGCGCGATCCCGAACGTCGCTCGCGCCGGGCCCTGTATTTCGGCCTCGGCGTCGTGCTGCTTGCCGTCCTCGATCTGACTGCGCTCAAGCTGTTTGGCCAGCCGGCGCGCTCCCCGGCGGGCCTGCTGGCGCTGCAGCCCTCGCCGACCTTCGAACGCCTGTGGATGGCGGGCGCGGTCGGGGTGATTGCCGGCGCGGTGATCACCTTCTTGGGCGTGCTGTTTGCTTCCTTTACCGTGTTCACCGCCATCTCGATTTTCGGCGTGTTCTTGGGTACCGCCGCACCCATCCTGGCCCTTTCCGTGATGTCTGGCTTCGAGGTGGATCTGAAGACCAAGATCCGTGGAGCCAAGGCCGATGTCGTAATCACAACTGCGGAAGATCGGCCTTTTCTCGACTGGCGCAAGGTGCGTGAAACTGTCTTGCGTGAGCCCGGGGTGGTGGGTGCCACTCCCTACCTGGAGGCAGAAGTGATGGTTCGCGCCGGGGCCGCTCCTGCGGGAATCATACTGCGAGGGATCGATCCGGACACCGCGCGCTCCGTGCTTGACCTCGGCCGCACCTTGCGCGAGGGCAGCGTGGACGATCTGGAACATCCAGACAAGGTCCCCGACGACCCATTTGCCCGCGAAGCTGGGGAACGCGAATCCGGCGACGATGAGCCAGTCCCAAGCCGGGGCAAGCGAGCGCCGCCCCACGCGGTGGCGGTCGATGGGGTTGTGCCGTCGATCCTGCTGGGCGAAGAGCTTTCCGCGCGTACCCTGCGCGTCATTCGCGGCAGCCACGTCGATGTGGTTTGTCCGCTGTGCAAGATGGGTCCTTCGGGCCCCATGCCCGGCCTTAAGGTGTTTCGGGCGGCAGGACATTTCTACAGCGGGATGTATGAGTACGACTCCAAGCTAGCCTACGTGGCGCTGGACGAGGCACAGAAGTTCCTGGGTGCGCCGGGCGAGGTGACCGGGATCGACTTGCGCACCTTGGGTCCCGACGCCGCTCCAGGGGTCGCCGCCGCGGTCCAGGCCACCCTGGGTGATCGCTATGAGGTTCGCTCGTGGGAGGATCTCAACAAAGGGCTGTTCATGGCTCTGCGCCTGGAGAAGATTGCGATGTTCGTGGTGATGACTTTCATCGCGCTCGTGGCATCCTTTTCCATCATTTCCACCCTCATCATGATGGCCACCCAGAAAGCGCGCGAGGTCGCCATTCTCAAGGCCATGGGTGCCGGCGACGGCGCCATCCGGCGCGTGTTTATCGCCGAGGGCGTGTACATCGGCCTGCTCGGCCTGGCGGTTGGTGTTCCCGCCGGGGTTCTCGGGTGCAAGCTGATCGAGAAGTACGGCCTGCCCCTGCCCACCGATGTCTACTACATCAGCAAGCTTCCGGTGGTGATGCGTCCGGGCGAGATTCTGGTCCTGGCGGCCTCGGCCATGGCCCTATGTTGTCTGGCCACCGTGTATCCGGCGCTGCTCGCATCACGTATGCGTCCCGTCGACGGACTGAGGTACGAGTGAGCGCATTGACACCGCCCAAGCCGGTCGCTACGGTGCCAGTCCCGATGGCAAAAGCTGGCGCCGCACAAGCAAGGCCAGGCGCAGCCCCTGGCGGCGCGCGCGTGCTAGTGCGCGAGCTATGGAAGGTATTCGAGCACGGCGGTCGCTCGATCGAAGTCCTGCGCGGAATCAACCTCGACCTCCCGCCGGGGGCGCTG
>Ga0247845_1000233_pt1 | contig 11868 bp, 11 predicted proteins | sample PFST25metaG_2_FD_186008 | JGI IMG/M metagenome (GOLD analysis project Ga0247845, IMG submission 186008) | Peat soil microbial communities from Stordalen Mire, Sweden - P.F.S.T-25 | ecosystem: Environmental > Terrestrial > Soil > Wetlands > Peat | place: Sweden: Norrbotten County, Stordalen Mire...
CCCGTCAGGATAGACGATATTGGGCCTGGGCGGGTCGGTCATCCCGTCGCCCAAGTAGTAGTCCAACATGTGCGACTGGATGTAGCCCTTTTCGCACATGCTGTTTCGATATTCGGGATCATGCACCAGGGTATAGATGCGCTTGTCGGTCGGAATGGCGGTTGTGTAGACCCTAAACCCCGTACTGTCGGTCTTTTCAAGCAGCACTTCCTCGCGCCAGTCGCCGAACATATCGCCGTACAAAGGGGCCGCATTGCGGGCTCCATAGATACCTTCGAGCGTCACTTTGCTGAAACTGCCGGCGGGCATGCCGGGATAGGCATATTTCGATACGATGTTTCCGTCCAGGTTTTCACTCAGCACGTCGCCGTCCCACCAGATGCGAAAGTTCACCGCAGGATCATAGGAATCCACTGTCGTACCGGCCGTACCATTGCCAGGCTTCAAATTCTTGGAACCGTCTAGATTGTATATCCCATCCGTGGCGTCCCAGCATTCGTACCCCGGACTCGTCGGGTCGACATCTCCACATGTCCCGCGATTGATATCTGATGAACCGCTGCCAAACTTTTGAAGTACGGTGCCGGTCTTGGCGTTATAACGGGCCCAGTTATATCCAGAAGACTGTCCAACGGCCCAACCCAACAGGTCGGCGGACGGGTTGGGATCCATGGCGCCTATATGCCACCGGTCGCCGTGGCTTATGCCCTGAGAACCCATATTCCAGAAGACCGTTCCATCCCCCTTGATGGCATAGCCGCCGTTGACACATTCGTCGATGCCATCGCGATCAAGGTCGACACATCTGACCTGGTGGTCGTTTGGAAAGGAACCCATAGGGGTACGGACGGCCTTGAACCGCATGGACCAGGCGCCATTCGTGAAATCAAATCCCATGTCCATCATAGCCCTCGTCCCACCGGCTTTTCCCTTGAAGTACAGGCTCGGATGCACGCCGTCCCAATAGGCGATGCTGAAATGGCCGGTTACGTTACCAGTAGCTTTAAGATCTTGGGGGACAGCGACTTCCTTGCCTTTTTCCGCGCCGGTTACTCCGTCGACCGCGACGATGAACGAGTCGGTTTGCGTTGTCGACGCGTTCAGTACTTTTCCATCCCCGAAGATCATGCCGTTGCCCCCTCTGAGCAGGAGTTCGGCTTTGCCGTCGCTGTCAATGTCATACACGGTTTCATCGTCGGCATGCCCACAACTAAGGGTGTCCGGACCGGAGAGTGAAAGGTCGGTATTCGTGCTGTTGGGGCCCATATCGACCCGCCACATGAACGTCCCGTCTCTCTTGTATGCATCTACATACTGGGATACGTTGTTCAGGAACCGGTCCACAACATATTCGTATTCGCCATCCCCGTCGAGATCCCCGACATAGGCAAGGTGGATTTTCCTGCCGGCTGCGTCTTTGAGCGGGATCTCAAGATAGCCATTTGGCAAGGCCATCGCCTGTGTCCCTGTCGCTTCCTCGACGCCCCCGATTATCGCTTTCAGGGTGTAGTCGGTGCCGCCGGCGGCAGTGTCCTGGTAGTTGGTTGAGTCGGTTATCGGCGCGGCATTGAGTTTTGTCGTCCCCTTGTACACGTTGAAGGCGACATCGGTGCCCTGTTCCGTGCCGAAGAGCCGCCACGACAGAAGGGTTCCGGTTCCTCCCCCAACCGCGACAAAGCCCCGGCCCAGTCTCTCCATGATGCGCTGCCCGTGGGCAGGCACAGCCAAGAGGCCAGCGGCCAGGAAAACACAAGACCAAGAGCCTTTGAATCTCATCGTGTCGCTCCTTTCAGATTACAGGGTCGCCGGGCCGGCTTCCTGACATCTATAAAGGGGGGAGAGAACCGCCCAAACGGGTCATGGCCATCTCGTATCAGAACGCTAGACAGCGTTTTCGGTTTGGCCTGTGCCTCGCCAAGAGATCATCCGCAACGTTTTCCCGACGGTGGCGATGTGAAACTGACGCTCTCGTACCAGGCCCACGCGACGCGGATTCCGTGGGGGGAGTAAACTAGGCGGTATGGACCGAAGCAGTACCGCTCCTTGCGCAGGTGTTTCCTGGGCCCGGATGATCCCGCTGGCTTTCTTGGGTGGGCTGATCGCTGGGGGCTGTGGCGCAAATGAGCAGACCTTCTCAGACTCGGGCGGAACGCGGGGCACAGGTGGTGCGGAGGTCACCGGCGGAGCGCCAGGAACAGGTGACCCGCTATACTCGGGTGGCGTGGTTATCGACACCGGCGTTCAGTTCTGACGCCGAATTTGCGCGCGAGGATCTTGCCGACGCGCAACTTGCTGTCGAACAGTCCGGCATTGGTGGTAACGTGGGCTCGTGCCCGAGTTGCCTGATCTCGTTCACGTCGAAGCCGTGCTGGCCCGGTCGGTGTGCGGCTTGCCCATCGTCGACGCCCGCGTGGGCGATCCTGTGGTCCTGCGGCTCATGCTGCCGGAGCCGTTTCCGGCGGTGCTCTTGGGCAAGCGCATCGCCGACGTGAAGCGGCGCGGTCAGTTCCTGCGCTTCGACCTGGACGATGGGCTGTGCCTGGTGGTGAACGCCATGCTGACCGGCCGGTACTCGCTGGCGACGGTGGGGACACCGCCTGGACGAGACCCGATCCTGGCGCTGGCCCTCTCGGGCGGCACCGAGTTGCGCTACTCGGACGAGACCCGCATGGGCAAGATCTATGTGGCTCGCGTGGATCAACTGGATCAGATCCCCGGCTTCGCCAGTCTAGGCGTCGACCTGCTCTCAGAGGATTTCACGCTGCCGTACATACGGCGCCTGGTGGCCCGCCGGCGTGATCAAGTCCGCCAGTTCCTGCTCGACAAGACCGCGCTGGCCTCCATCGGAAACGCCTACGCCGACGAGATCCTCTTCGCCGCGCGCCTACACCCCAAGACCTTTTGCCACAAGCTGCAGCCCGACGAAGTGCAGCGCCTCTATGCGGCTATCCGCAACACACTGGATAGCGCCATTCGCGAGATCCAGGCCCGCAACCTGCCCATCGAGGTCAAGGTGCGCGACTTCCTCAAGGTGCGCGGCCGCGCCGGCGAGCCCTGCCTGGTCTGCGGGACCACAATCCGCCGGGTGCGCGTGGGCCGTGACGACGCCTGCTTCTGCCCTATCTGCCAGCCCACCGAGCGCAAGCCTTTCGTGGATTTTCGCAACGTGCCGAAGAGACCAACAACTTAGCTCGACTGTGGGAAGCTGTTCCATGAGCACGCAAAGCTTCGGCGGGTCGGCGCTCTTTCTTGCAGCCTTTGGTTTGCTGGCAGTTTTCGGGTCACCACTCAGTCCAACGTCCTCTCTTGGATTTCCGGCGTGAGCACGACGTCGATCCGTCGGTTCCGCTGCCGGTTCGCGGCCGAATCATTGGGCGCCAGCGCCCGATATTCAGAGAAGCCCGCAGCGCCCAGATATTTGGGGGCCACCCCTTTCTCCTGGAGGTATCGCACGACCGTAGCCGCACGCGCGGCGGAAAGCTCCCAGTTGCTCGGAAACCTGTCGCGAAGCTTGGGACCGATCGGCACATCGTCGGTGTGGCCCTCCACCATGATCATGCGGTTCTCGATGCTGTTCAGGGCATTCGCCACCCTGTCTAGGACCTGCCTTCCGTCGGCGTGGATCTCGGTGCTCCCGGAGTTGAAGAGGACTTCTTCGACGACCGAGATGGTAAGTCGATCCCTGAGTTGTTTGATGGTGAGCTGTCCCTTGGCCATCTCGTCCTGGAGTTCCCTGGAAAGGGCCCGGTTGGCCTTGGTCAACTTATCGACTTTGGCCTGGTCGGCCTTCAGTCTCGTTTCGTCGGCCCTGAGCACACGCGATTCCTTCTCCAGGGCTGCAACCCTCTGATCGCATTCCTTGGTCGAGGCGCAGCCCACCAGGCCCAGTGCCAGCGTCAGTGCGATCAATGCCAGCTTCTTCATCGCATTCTCCCTTCGTGATTTGGGTGTCCCATGGTCCCCGGGCGCTTCCTTGGACAACTCTCCCGAGAACTGCGGCACAGAAGCCCCCTCGCTCCCTGTTCGATGCCCGAGACCGGCCATAGTTACGGACCGGGCGTGAGCTACGCGGTGGGATCCGCGCCGCGGATGGTCGGGACCGCCGGAATGCGCGCGCTCACCAGCCAACCGCGCACCCATTTCTCTGCTTCTTTGCGCGTGGTCACCTCTCGAATGGCCGTATCGACAAACCCCGCTTCCCCGAGAACATGCTGCAGATATCCAAGGGTGTGGCTGTAGCGGCCATGGGGATTGATGCGATAGCCCTTCGGCGCGTCCTGGGGCTCCGCGCGTTCAACAGTAAATATCAGAGCCCCTGTGGGGCGCAGCACTCTAGCGGCGGCCATGATGACATCAGTGAGATCGCCGAAGTAGACGAGCGTATCGGCCGAGACGATCAAGTCACTCGTCAGGACGTGCTGAGCGAGGAACGCTGTCAATTCTTGAACAACGAGCGTGTCGTACACCCCGCGGGCGCGAGCCAATTCGACCATGGCGGCGGATAGATCGACGCCGAGCAGGACGCGAGCGGCGGGGCGCAAGAGCGGGCCGCATAGGCCGGTGCCACAGCCGGCGTCGAGCACCGCCAGCCGCCCCTGAGGCTCGCCGAAGACCTGAGCAACCGCCTCGGCGATGAGCGCGGGTCCGCGGTAGTCGAGTCGAGCCAGATTCGCGTCGAAATTGGGAGCGAATCTCTCAAACTCAGCGCGCACGTACTCGTCCGACGCGCGAAGGGGTGCGGCTTCGCCAGAGCAAGCCGCGAGCAAATGGCGTGCGCGAGGATCATCGGGAAAGAGGGCGTGCCATCGGCGATAGATCTCGGCGGCCTCCTCGACGCGGCCGACAGTACTCAACAGCGCGCCCAGCTGGCGATGGGACTCTGCCTCTTGGGGCGCGAGACGCATCGCCTCGCGATAGGCATCCAGGGCTTCTTCCACACGGTCCAGGCTCCCCAGCGCGTTGCCCAAGTTCTGCCAGGCCGGCGCATGATCCGGTCTCAGCGCTATGACCTCACGAAATGTGACGACCGCGCCCTCCAGGTCGCCCCGCTCGCGGCGAACCGTACCCAGGTTGTTGAGGGCGTTTGCGTCCCTGGGGCGCAACTCAAGCGCGCGTCGGTAGTCCGCCTCGGCCTCATCGAGGCGGCGAAGCTGCTTGAGCACATTGCCCCGGTTGTTCAGGATATCTGGGTGGTCGGGTTTCAGCGCAAGCGCGCGTCCCATGAGCTGCAGGGCTTTCTCCGACTGACCCAGTTGATGCTCGGCCACGCCGAGGAAGTTCAGGGCATCAATGTGGTGAGGGGAGGCGGCCAGGATCGCGCGATAGACCTTCGCTGCCTCTTCAATGTGGCCTTCCTGATGCTTGCGTATCGCCGAAGCCAGGTCCTCGCGGACTGATTGGCCGGTGGCGTGGCGACCCAACTTCCTTTTGCGGCGCTTCAGTTTGGCTGACATAGGCTCACCTTGCGGGCACGAATTTGCTCGGAAGAGAAAAATCGCAGCCCGTAGGGCAGGCGTCAACACCGGATCTCCGGCGCCGGGGCACGCGTGATTGTCGCCGGCAATGACGTGGGCTATCGGTAGACCTCGGCGCTCGCGAGCGACGAACCCGAGCTGTCTCCGCCTGTGATCAGCACGGCTCCATCCGGCAACAACGTCGCCGCGTGGAACTCCCTTTCCGCGGCCATGCTGGCGGTGGCCGCGCAGGTGCCGGCGGTAGGGTCGTACAGCTCCGCACTCGCGAGGGAATTCCCCCAGGTCCCTCCGCCCTGGTATCCCCCAGCAATGAGCACCAACCCACTCGGGAGCAAGGTCGTCGTGTGGCAAGTCCTTGCCGCAGTCATCGAGCCGGTGGACGCAAATTTCCCGTTCGCGGGGTCGTATAGCTCCAGGCTGCTGCTCGCGAAATAGCCCTCAAAGCCGTGCGGCCCGCCCGCCACAAGCACGCTTCCGTTCGGCAACAGCGTGCCGGTGGGAGATGATCTTCGATTGCTCATGCTGCCTGTCGCTGTGAACGTCGCGGCCGTTGGGTCATAGAGCTCCGCGCTGACGAGTCCGTCATTGTTCCCGGTGTCAGTCGGCGCGACAAATCCGCCAGCAAGGAGCACGGTCCCGTCTCGCAGCAGAGTGGCCGCGTGTTGACGTCTTGCGACGGCCAAGTTGCCGGTCGGCGTGAATCTCGCAGTTGCTGGCTCGTACAGCTCGGCGCTCACCAGCGCGCTTGTGCCCGAGTATCCGCCCGCGAGGAGCACCATCCCGCTCTGCAAAAGAGTGGCGGTGTGCTCGGTCCTTGGTACGGTCAGGTTTCCGGTGACCGCGAATGTCCCGGTGGCTGCGTCATATAGCTCCGCGCCCGCACCGCCCCCTCCGCCGGTGACAAGGACCTTGCCCGTGGTCAAGAGCGTCGCCGTATGGCCGGACCGTGCCACCGTCATGTTGCCAGTGGCTGTGAATGTGCCGCTGCTCGGGTCGTAGAGCTCCGCGCTCGCAAGAGCCTGGTTGTTGCTGACACCTCCGGCGATGAGGATTTTGCCGCCGGGCAACAATGTCGCCGTGTGGTGGGACCTTGCCGCAGTCATGTTGCCCACCCGCGCGAAACCGGACGCGCCAGCTGCGGCAACGGACGCGTCGTTGCCGGCGGCGCCTCCTGTGCCCATCCCGATTGTGCCGCCGGTGCCGACTGCGCCGCCAGTCCTTCCCACGTCAGCCCTGCCCGGGTTGCCGCCGGTGCTCGTCAGATCGCTCGCGGAGTCCCAGGTGAAAGGAGCGTCAGCTCCGGTGCCGACTGCGCCGCCAGCCGGGACCGCGCCATCGGGAGTGCCGCCCTGGCGGGTTTCCTTGGAGCCGCAGCCGAGTGCTACGACAGCGGCGAAAAACCCAGCAGCGCTAGAGTGTCTTCGTATCAGGAGGCTCCCCATACTGAAGTTCCCGCCGGCCGAGAGAAAACGACCCCGCCACCGTCGACAATTTCGGAGCCGGGCCACGGGAAGGATTGATGAAGACAACGAACCATTGCGAGTGTCTTCCCCTACGCTAATGCAAGCGCGCTGCCAAGCCAAGTACGGCGCAATCTCGCGCCGTTGACGGGAGCGAGGACGACACGACTATGGCGCATATGTCATCCCCCGTGCCGAGATTCGCCTCTGTGGGAAAGGAAATTGAAGTCCAAGCCGGGGCGGAGAATCTGGCCAAGAAAGACGCGCGCCCATTAGAGTGGCCGCCATCCTCGCGCCCCCGCCTGCCCGTGCTAGAACCAGAGCATCTTGAGTCCTGACGGCCCCATAGGTCAGATGATGTCGTGGTTGGGTGCCGCGACGGTGTTGTGGTCGACACCATTGCTGGTGCTCATCGCGCTGGTGTTCATTTTCGACCCGAAAGGCGCGCTGGAGATCCTTGGGCTGAATCGCAAAGGCAAGGTGGACCAGTCATGGGCACCCTCCAGACGACGCTGGATACGCGCGGGTGCCTGCATCGGTGGGGTCTTGATGTTGTGGTGGACGGGCCTGTTGCTCGAGGTCATCCGTGGCGAGCTGGCCCAAGGCGGGCATGGCCTGCTCCGCTTCGCCTGGCGCGCGCACGGCGGCGTGACCCACGCGCTCCTGTTACTGGTTGGCGTCCCAGTACTGCTGGCGGGATCGGTGGTAATACCGGTCAGGGTGTGGCGGGTCACACGCGCGCCTACGGCAAGCCCGCCGTTCTAAATCCCTGGTTCCCTGCCCGTCGTCCCGAAGACACGCCCGTTGCTATCGCCTGGCGTAGATCCCCCTCGACCGCCGCTTCGGACCATCCTCGAGCGCCCATGCTGGATCCACGCCCACGGAACGGCACAGCTCCTCGTACGCCGCCTGCCGCTCCGCGCGAACGCGAGAACCCAACCGGAGATACAGCGGTCTGTGCGTCCAGTCGAACGACGCGGTCGAACCGCCATAAAGGAAATGCGCCAACGCCGCCGCGTGTACGCGGAGATCGTCGTTCCCCTTGACTGCACAGTACAGCAACCGCCGGCGTACGGCTTCGGTCGGGTGTGCCTCAGCCAGCGACAAAGCCTCCGTCAGGCCCTTGCCGGGGGTGACATTCGGCAGGGTATCAAGCAGAATGCTTTCGACTTTGTCGCTCGAAATGCGCTTTCGCGCCGCCAGGCGCCGGGTCGCGTGCAACCGGAGTTCGAGATTGCGGCTCGACAGCAGACCCTCAATCCCGTCCAGCGCGCGAGCCGTTCCCAGAGTGTCCAGCGCTTCGATGTCGCGAAAGTCGCTGCGGCGGGACAACAACAGATCCTCGGCCTGCTGCCTTTCCGTCGGGCAAAGACTCTTCAGAGCCTCCAGGTCGTAGCCAATCCCATCATGCCATTCCACGTAGCCAATGTTCACACTTTGCAGAAAGCGCTGGTATTCAGGGCTGGCCATCAGCAATCTCCATGAGAGATGGACATCTTGACTTGTCCGCAGGATTTGGTCCACTCTCCGTGCGGGATTGCGAGATGACACGAAAGCGACGCACACCATCCGACAGAGTTCCGGAAGAACTCCGCAGAGCGGGCCGATCCTTGGAGAACGAAGTCCTATCGCTCGCCCTGGAAGGGCTTGTGGCAACTCAACGCCGGCTGCGCCAACGGCGGCCCGAAGTCGCACCGGATCACGCCGATGAGTTGGATACCCATTGCCGACACGTCATGAGGTCCTGCTTCGAGATCGTCGCCACCACTCTTGCGAAACGAGGGGACCCGCTGCAGGCGCAAGGCCTGATCCTGAAGACCTATCCGTGGATAGACACCCACAATCTCGAGGAGCTCTTGCAGGAAGGCCTCTACTACGCGAAATAGCCACTTCGGATGGGCGTGGTAGTGGCCGGCCACTTCTGACACTCGGGGTTGGCTTCACAATCTCGTATCTGTGGGAGGCCGCTGGGAGCACCCAATGCGCTGCCCGCGCAACCTTCTTCAGCCCGCCATTGGCTCGTCGTCGCAGAGCCAACCCAAGTATTGGCTCTTGTCTTTCGCAATAATTGCCATCTTCTCATTGTCGGAAAGTTTGGCGATTCGAATTGCGTGCTTTGTGTAGTTTGGGTACTCAGCTTCGCTTACCCCGGACCCATCGAGCGTGCTGCCGCACCACGGAAATCAACCTAAGTCGGGGATTGATTCAGATAGAGCTCTTGGGGGATTGGAAGATTCGGGAGCCCTCCGACAGGATCTGCCCGATGCAAGAACGAAGCAGGTCGCTATAGGCATGAGCCATCTCAATCCAATGCGATGGCGAACGACGATGCGTTCTGTTCAGACTCCTCACCCGCTCCAATGCCTTCACATCGACATCTAGCCTCAGATCGCTAATCGCGTTCTCGATATGAACACGACACAGCATCCCGTGCGCGACGTAGTAGCCATCGGGAAGGTGTCCGCTTTCGAGGCCCCTGCGCAAGACTCTGGCACTGCCCCTGCGGAAGTTGGGTTAGCCAATACCTACATTCACCGCTTGGCCTGTACTAATTGCCGCAGATCTGAATATGCCTCTGGCACTACCCCAGCGCACTGCCCCAGCGCCCCCAACGAGGGTCGGTGACAGTCCCAGGGCGGCAGAGCATTTCCGGCTGATCAGGGTCAAAACGTGAGCGTCGTGCGGTGGCCGATGCCGAGGCCGATTAGGGCTCCGATCGTCGCCGTGAAGGCGCCCAAGCCGAGTCCGTACTTGAGCGCGTATGACTTGCATTCCCCGCGCTGACTTTCGTCGCTCGAGCATTGCATCGATTCGGCTGCTGAGCCGAGCAGTAGTCCCCCCACAAGACCGGGCAATACTCCGATCAAGGCCCCTTCGAGGGCCCCGAGACTCCGGTTCTTGTAGGTGATGGCCCGCGTACGGTCGAAGGGGATTTCCGTCAGGTTAGGGGAAGAGAGCCGGCTGTCCTCGCGAAAGATGAAGGAGCCAGCGTTTGCGCCAAGCAAGTACCCGGCGCGCGGCTCCGGGGTTGTGGCCGTGCTACCGGATGGCTGCAGAGCCACCTCCATTCGCCGATCGGATACTCCGCGCAGCACCGCTTGGGCGGCCGCAGGCGTAACCGGTCTCGTCACGGCCTTGGTGTTCGAGCACGCCATCGCTGGCAGCAAGGTCACTGCCACCGCCACAAACGTCGGTCTGCGATACCTCATGAGTGGCACAGCGCGAACCATCTTAACACCGCACGTCCCCATACAGAATGCGGTTCTGAGCCGCGAACCGTCGCTCATCGCTGGCCCACCGTGAGCATAGGGCGGACAAGCCCACTCTTCGCCGAACATCGTCGCGTGCCAAGGTGGCCGACAGCCATATCGCCTCTTCGCGATTGAGGTTGCAGAGGCCGAAGAGGAAACCCGAAAGCAACGCCCACGGCGAGCGGCTGGAAGGTGGCTCTCTGCGCGCGCAGAGCCAGCCCAATCGTCGCAACAAGGCAGAGATTCGTCAGGGCGAGGGGGGTGGGGGAAGCTGGGCAGCGCCCGCGTTCTGACCCTCACGCAACCATTTCCCGCCCCCGCCGAAAATCACGTATGCCGCGATCACTGCGCTTCGTACCTGAGAATGCCCTCGTTGAGGTCACCACCCGTACCTTGCAAGGCAGGCTGCTGCTCAGACCGTCGCCAGAACTGAACGACCTGGTTCTTGGTGTCATCGGCAAGGCCCAAGATCGCTACAGAATGGTCATTCACGCCTTTGTTGTGACCTCGACACACGCACACTACATTCTGTCCCCCACCAGCGCCGAGCAGCTTGCCCGGTTCATGCAGTTCGTGGACGCCAATATCGCCAAGGAAGCCGGACGCTTGCACCTGTGGCCGGAACGGTTGTGGTCGAGACGGTACCGGTCAATTGTCATCGCCGACGATAATGCCGCCCTGGCACGCCTTCGCTATGTCCTGGCCCACGGGGCGAAGGAAGGCCTGGTTGGGGGCGGCCCAGGGTCTTGGCCAGGCCCCCACTGCATCGCGGCTCTCTCCAGTGGCCAGTTGCTGCGCGGAACATGGTTCGACCGCGGCGCCGAGTACAAGGCCAGGCAACGTGGCGAGTCCGTCCTCGCCATGCAGTTCGCCACCACCTTCGACGTCAACCTGACCCCGCTCCCATGCTTGCGCCACCTGACTCAATCCCAGCGTCAGGCGGAGATTCGGCACATGGTGAGGGAAATCGAAGCCCAGGCCGAGGCGGAGAATCTGGCCAAGGGACGCACGCCTATGGGAGTGGCCGCCATCCTTGCGCAGGATCCACATTCGCGGCCGGCCTCCACGGACCGCAGCCCGGCACCCTTTGTCCATGCGTCGGACAAACAGACGGCACTCGAGTTCCGCGCCAAGTACCGTGTCTACGTTGATGCGTTTCGCTCAGGCGCTTGGCGGCTGAAGGCGCGGGCTGCCGATTTCGCGGAAATGTTCCCTTTGTGGTCGTTCCCGCCCGCCTTGCCATTCAACGCCCCGGCCTGACCGACGACAGCGTCCTACGCGTCCACGCCTCCACGCCACGGAAGCTGCAGACCCAGCGACGGGTGGAGTCTCTCCAGACCCCACGAGCGCATCGAACTGCAGCGGCCTTGCCCGTGTTTGCCTGCCCTCGCGAGGACCCCGGGCCTTCCAGTAGGCGTCCTGTCCGGCATCTCCACTGCCCATGGGCTCCTTCGCCAGCCTTCCTGCCCGCCGGCCGGTCGAGGATCCGAGGATCCTGCAAGACTCTGGCACTGCCCCTACGCCGGCCGGTCGAGGATCCCGCAAGACTCTGGCACTGCCCCTGCGCGCCGCTGGATCCCGTACCTGCACGCGGCGGCCGAGCCCGTCGTATTCCCACCCCGTCTCCGCCCCGTCCGGCGTGCGCAGCAGCACCAGGTTGCCCGCCCCGTCGTAGCCCAGCAT
>Ga0247845_1000238_pt1 | contig 11738 bp, 11 predicted proteins | sample PFST25metaG_2_FD_186008 | JGI IMG/M metagenome (GOLD analysis project Ga0247845, IMG submission 186008) | Peat soil microbial communities from Stordalen Mire, Sweden - P.F.S.T-25 | ecosystem: Environmental > Terrestrial > Soil > Wetlands > Peat | place: Sweden: Norrbotten County, Stordalen Mire...
AGCAACGACCCGCAGGTGATGTCAGCCGGCGAGCAACGAGACATCACGCCCACCATCCTGCAAGCCCTGGGCGTGGACATCAGCACGATCACCCCGGTTTTGCCTGGCAAGTCTCTGCGCAAGCAGGAATAGGACACAGGCCGGACCAAGGACTGAAAGCCACAGCGACGCCCGATGCCGCCGTCTGCATCACGACGCCTCACCGTCAGATGCAGCCGGGCTCGGCCGGCGCACCGCCCGCCACATGACCCCCAACTCGTCCACCGTGACCAAACGGAGCGAGAAAAGCAGACCGCCATAGCCCAAGACGAACACGCCGAATAGGGCGGCATCGACCGCGGGCGACGATCGCAGAAACCCCAGGGGCAAAAAGATGACTCCCAATCCCACCACCCACGCCCAACGGCGCAGGGAATACCCCACCACTTTCCGCATACGCCAGGTGAAAAACCCAGCCTGCGCGACCACTGCGCCCAGCACAGCCAGGCTCGCGCCCCAGCTTCCCCAGCGGCCGGCGAACGACAGACCCAGCAACCAGAAGGTTCCCAGCCGCAACACCGCTGCGACCAGGGCCACCGCGGGCCGGTCGTGCGTCAGCGCCGACAGGTTGGCCGCACTGGTCAGCGACAAGGCCACCAGGCCGGTTGCCAACAGGATCAAGTTCGCCGCCACCGGCCGATACGCACTACCCAGCACCAGGGGCACGAGATCGCGGCCGATCAGCACGGCTGCCAGCACCATGACCACGCTCCCCAGTGCCTGCCACTTCAACAAGCGCTCGATCCACAAACGTACCGCGGCCCGGTCACCTTCCAAACGGAGTATGGTCAGAAGCGGGGCAAACGCGAGCGCGATCTGCGGAAGCCCCACCGCCGCCGTCAGATAGGCCGAGTAGGCCACGCCGAAAAAACCAACTTCAGCGTAGTCGCCGCAGGTGGCTCGCACCAGAGCCTCGCCGCTGCGCTCAAATGCCGCCAGGACTAAGTCGCTGACGTAGAAGATCAATCCCAGACGCAGGTAGGGCGCTACGCCGTGAAGGTCGATGCGAATGGCCGCCCAGGTCAGGAAGGGCCGCGCCCCAATGAGCCCCACCAGCAACACGACCAACTCCGCCAGCAACACGCCCAGGGCGGCACCGCGTAGCCCGCTCACCAAGTACCCGGGCAACATGAAAGCCAGAGTCCCCCACTGCCGCACGATATCCGCAATACCCCAGCGGGCCGCCTGGTTGAGCCCCAAGTAGAAGGAGAAGAACAACCCGGCTGGCGCGCGCACGAACACCGCCCCGGCGAGGATAGCCATGGCCACTGCATCCAGGTCACGCAGCCAGGTGGTGGTGGCGGCCAGGTAAAGCCCGGCGGCCAGCAAGCCCGCCGCCATGCGGATGGCCAGCAGGTTTCCGAAGAAAGCGCGCAGGCCCTTGTCGTCGCCAGTCTGACCGAAGTGGGGGACGTGGCGGCCCATGACCTGGGTGAAGCCCAGGCTGGCGGCCAGCGTGAACCAGAAACTCAGCGCCACCAACAAGGCAACCTGGCCGTAGCCAGTCGGGCCCATCAGGCGTGGAACCACCGCGGCGACCACCACACCACCGGCGACCAACAGGCCGCGCAGGATCAGCAGGAGGCCCAGGTTGCGAACCGCGGTGTGCTCGCGCGCGATCATGGGCCTTGGCGCAACGATCCTTCCAAGTCCAAGCCTTCGCGGATCACCGCATCGAGATTGAGGCAACCGAACGTCCCGGTCCGACCGAGAGGATGCAGGGTTGCTTGGACGTCGCGATCGGATGGCACGGGCGGTCCAACTTCACCCCTTGCCGCGCCGCCGTCAAGTGGGACATGGATCTCGGACGCGGTAGAGCGTTTCCGTGCTCTCAGATCGACGCCGGAGTCTCCGCCACTTGCAGGGTAACGGCTGCGGCGGCGCTGCGCTGCTTGGGCTGGTAGTAGAGGTACACCTCGGCGCCGCCGTCGCTGGCGGTGACGCGCATGGTGGCGCAACGACACAAACTTGAAAAACCGTGAACCGAATTGGGCCTGTGGTACTACTGCAGCAACCAAAGGGGTACGAGATGAGACAGCACAAGCTTGCACTGGCCATCCTACTTCTGGCCGGGTGTTCGTCCGGAAGCGGCAACCCAACGCCAGGCGCAGGTGGAAACGGGGCCGGAGGCTCTCTCACCGCGACCGGCGGAAGCACCACAGAGACCGGCGGAAAGATGGCCGTTGGGGGATCTTCGGCGCCCAACCCCGCAGGCGGCAGCACGACGGCCGGCGGAGCCGCCGGAACGACCAATAGTGGGGGCACAAGTGCGAGCGGAGCGACGACGAGCTCCGCGGGTGGATCTGGCAGCGGTGGTAGTGCGGCCGGCAGTGGCGGGACAACAGGCAGTGGCGGTGTCAGGAGCAGTGCGGGTACTGGCGCGACATCCAGTGGCGGTGCGACATCCAGTGGCGGCACGACATCCAGTGGCGGTGCGACATCCAGTGGTGGCGCGACGTCCAGTGGAGGCGCGACGTCCAGTGGAGGCGCGACGTCCAGTGGAGGCGCGACGTCCAGTGGCGGCGCGACGTCCAGTGGCGGTTCCACAGCTACTGGCGGCACTACGGCTAGTGGCGGGAGCACCAGCTCAGGTGGAAGCTCGGGGACTGGCGGGACGACAAGAACCAGTACACCGGATGCCGGCAGCACAGGAGGGACAGGCGGGACGAACACCATACCGTCTAGTGGCACCGGGGTGTCTAGCTTCCACTGCTTCAACTGGGCCGATCAGAGAGACAACTTCGTCGATGGGACGCTTCTGCTCTCCGGAACACTCAGTACGGACACCACCGCCGCCGCCATCACGCCCAAGGCCACCAATGTCCTCACTGCCTTCACCGACCAACTGAAGGCCAACTCCGTCCGCATGCCGATCAACGAGCCCACTGTCAATGGCTCCTACTGGACCGCGTACAAGGCCGCCATCGACGTCGCCGTCTCGAGGGGAATGAAAGTCATTCTCGGCTTCTGGGCAAAAGACAAGAGCATCGGCCGACCGGCCGATATCAACGTTTGGTACACGATGTGGCAGACCGTTACTGATGTCTATTCGAGCAGCCCGCTCGTGTACTTCGACATTCACAACGAGCCCCACGGCTATACCAGCGCACAGTGGGTTCAACAGGTCAAAGATTGGATGGCCAAGTTCCCCACCGTACCGGCGAATCGAATTGTTGCGGCAGGGACCGGATGGGATGACAACCTCAGCGACGTTACAAACGCTTTCCCCGCAGCCACTTACCCCGGCATGATCCTCCAGATACATGACTATCCGTTCAACAACACGAGCATCACAACTGAGGCAGCTTGGGAGAGCGAGCTGACGGGACGGCTCGGCAATGCCATCAGCCGCACTCTCGTCGGAGAGTGGGGAACCACGATGACGGGCAATGTGGACTTCAGCACGGGAACCGAGGGCAACAACTCGAAGTCCTTCATGGTCGGAATGTCCAACGCGATCAACAAGGGTAAGATGGGGAGCTGCTATTGGCCAGGACTGCGGACCGGCGATTCATGGGGCATGCTCGCCGCGAGCACAAGTGGATACGCCATCGTGAATCAATCGGCACTCAACCTGGTTTGGCACTCCTGGGGTCTCAACTAGATTCTTCTTTCCTTCAGATAGTCGACCTGCTCTTGGAGAACGCGGCCAAGCCAGACCGCGGACCACGCTACCAGAAATTGGAGCGGCAGCGGCAAGCTCAGGTCTGTCTTTCTCGTGGCCATCGGAGTGCCAAAACCCGTGGTCTTCACCAATCTTGCGCTGGGGAAGACCGAGGAGAACCGCCCGATATTACGGCGACTTCATCAGATCCAATTTCGGCACAGGACGGGATGTGCGAGGGCGGTGGGCCAACGGATATCACATGCGCCAGGCCGTAGCTGCGAGGCCCCATGACCGCCGCGACTGACCGTCTCTGCTCGGGCCGGGACTGAATCGGGGAAGGAGATCCTGCTCAACGGCGTCGCGCCCGAGCGCGAGCGAACTCAGTGACTTCGAGACCTTCACTTCCGTTGGGTTTGGCGCGTCCGACGGACCCATCCAGTGGGCGCACCTGGGCCCGACCGAGGGCGAAGACTGCCCTCCCTAGCACTACTGATTGAAATTCGGACCGAGCCGGCGCGTCGCGAGGAGCCCTGGCCGCGACGAGCGACGAGGGAAGATACTCGGCGTATCTGACTGAGGAGCGAGAAAGCGGACAGGGCCCGCAGCAGCGACGGCGACGGGAGAATTTCAATCAGTAGTGCTAGGCTGGCTTCGTCTTTGTCCACTCCCAGGGTTTGGTTCGCTTGTGCCGTGATAGTAACCTTGGGGGTATCAGGATGTTCAAGCAACTCCGGGCTACCGGGTGCTACGGGTGACGCCGCCAAGGAACAGGGTGGCGTTGCGGGAGCGGGAGGAACGACGAGCGTAGCCGGCGGTGCAGGTGGAACCACCACCAGAATTGGTGGCGCAGGAGCAACAAATCTCCGCCCGAAAACCAAGCCAGCCCACCGTCTAGGATTTGTCTGGGTACCTCGGCACCGCGAATTCCGCAGTTCACCTCAAGAACCTCGCCGTGATAGGAAAGCCTCGCACAAAGAATTGTGTCCACCGTCGGCCCGTGGAAGCATAATTGCCCCATGCAAAAGCATGGGATGATCTTCATTGTGATCTTTGCCCTGTCAGCCGCGTGCGTCTCGGGCGGGGGTCCGCTGCCTGACCGTCTCTATCCACCCGGGCCGCAGCCCCTCGGTCCGCAGCAGGTTTCCACCCTCACCGGCTACGTTCAATTCGTCGACGACAAGGACGTCTCGTCGCTCGGCGGGTACTTCGAACTCTTGCCCGGTTGCCACGTCATCGGCACGCTATCGCACTGGGCCGATCAGTCGCCCGGCGGCAATTTAACCGTCACCGCGACCACGGGGCGATGGACCTTCGCCTTGCCCATGAAGGCGGGCCACCAGTATCGGATTGAGGTCATCGCCGGCGTGATGACGGCGATGACGGGGCCTCTCACGATCAAGGGTTACGAGCGCGACCTGGCCGGCAACAAGACGCGCGAGTTCGAGCGCGCCAAGAGCCAAAAGGACGTCGAGGCTTGTAAAAAGGAAGCCGCGCGATCTTTGCCCGCGCTGCAGTGATTGATGGCGATTCCGACCCTGCCCTATTTCTCGGCCGCAATCTTGTCGATGTAGACGTTGAAATCCCGCGCTGTGGCGCTCCATGTGGACAGCTGGAACTCCCAAACTTTCTCCCAATCGAACTGCGCGCCTTCACCGCGGCTGAGGTCGGCGATGGGGATGGTTATCTTGTGCCACTTGCCGTCGTCGAACCTCCCGTCATACTTGTGAACCATCGCGCCGGCCGTGATCTTCTTCCCGTTGCTGCATGCCAAACGAACCACGACACTGCGGGGGTCGGGTGCGGCGTCGCTAGACTTCGATTCGACACGAATCTGGAAGGTCAGGCTCCGGTACGGCCTGAGGTCCGTTCCGGCCGTCGGAGGCCACCAAGCGAACCAGTTCCAGCCCGACCCGGCCCAGCCAGATCCTGTCGCGTGGAACTCGAGGCCCTTGGCGCCGTCGACGTTGATTCCGTCGACCCCGACGCCCGATTTGGCGACAAGGGTCGCCTGGCAATTCGGCTTCGGGTCGCAACTTGCCCAGCTCTTGCCACCGTCCCAGAAATCAAGGCGCGCCGTGCGGCCGGTGCCGACATTGCGAGCGCGAATTCCGGCGCCGTCCCAAATCATGCGGCGTTGCTCGTCGGCAGGGGGCAGCGCGGCGGGAGTCGTCGCAGCCGCCTTGCTCGGGTCTGGACGAAGACATCCGGCCAGAGCGAGCGACGTCCAGACAGCGAACGACGCGATTCGGATACCGCTACCCACTCGGTTCATGGCTCTGATCCTGGCGAGCGAAGCATGGTCGATGGCCCTCGCTGGTGGCGCTGTCAAGCGAGGCTCGGGGCGCAGTTGGTGGAGTTCACAGCGGAAGGTCCTGGTTGATCACAGTGCTCACGCAGTTCGCAAAGCTAGGGCAGTCCTAAGCTGGCTCAGTTGCTGAAGAACGTTGGCCGTGCATTGTGAGACGGTCGAGACATTCCTGAGCGTACTCGATTCAAGGGGGGGCTGGTGCGCGGAAAAGGGGGAGCGTACTCGATTCAAGGGGGGGCTAGTGCGCGGAAAAGGGGAAAGCTGGAGCCAAGGCGACGGCCAAACCTGGACGGGAAGGCAACCCGAGAGGATGAACCCGCGACCCTCGACCTGTAAGCGGTCCCACAATGAGCCTTCGGTGGGCAGACCCCGGCCTTGCAGCGGCGCTGCGGCCTACTCGAGCAGCTCGACCTGGCTGGTCGGCTTGAGGCGGGCTACGGAGCGGAAGCAGTGCGGCGGCCGTGCCTCGGCCAGGCCCAGCGGCTCGGTCGACAGGTTCTGGTGGCGGAGGAAGCGCTCGATGCTCTCGCGGTCGCGGACCAGAGCGCGCAGCTTCATGCGTCCGCAATGGGGGCAGGTGTCCAGGGGCAGGCCGAGCGTCAGGCGCATCAGCTCGGCCGGCCTGCGTGCCCAGGACGCTTCCTGATGCCGAGCAAGTCAGGGACACGCTCACGTGGTTCAAGACCGAGGCGGCACGCCATTGCTTCATGGTCCAGTCGGTGTGAGATCGACAGAGGCCGACCCTCTCCTGTCCGGTCAACTCGCCAGCAACGCCACCCCGCCCACGGCCAGCACGGCGCCGGCGATTTCGACCAGGAAGATGCGCTCGCGAAAGGCGAGGGCCGAGACCGGAATCAGCAACACCGGGACGACGGACATCAGGGTGGCTGCCGTGCCCGCGGGAAGAAGCTGGGTGGAAAGCAATCCCAGGGAAACACCGAGGAACGGCCCGAGCAGGGCGCCCACGCACAGAACCAGCAGGGCCGATTGCAGGGAACGCAGGTGCGCACGATCTCCGGCAGTCCGGTCCGATGCGATGGCGTTCCGGAGGAGATCGCGCAAGGCGCGGACCTTCCCGACGGCGACCAGCACCACAAAAAAGCCCAGAAGCCCTGCCAGCACGCGAATCTGGGTCGCCGCAAAGCTGTCCAGTCCCATGGCACCGCGCTTGGCCAGCAGCAGGCCCGCGGCCTGTCCCGCCGATCCGGCGAAGGCCATCAGGATGCCCGTGGTGCGGCGGGAACCGGCCTTCACGCCGGTTCCATCCTTCGACGCGTCCGGTTTGCCTCCCACCGCGATGGCGATGCCGGCCACAGTGATGGCCATGCCGGCCACAGCACGTCCGCTCATGCTCTCGCCGAGAAACAGAAATCCGCACAGCGCGGTCATGAGCGGCACTGAAGCGTAGATGAGCATGGACAAGCGTGCGCCAATCAGCGCGAAGGCTTGGAAGAGGGGAACATCGCCCACCACGAACCCGACGAGTCCGGAAAGCCCCAGGTAGAACCACGCCTCCTGAGACAGGGCCGTAGGCAGAAGATGGTGCGTGCGCAGCAGTGAAAGCGCCGTGAAAAGGATTGCCGCCACTGCCAGGCGCAACACATTGACTGTCAGACTCCCGAGACGACGGCTGGACGACTCGAAGCACACGGCTGTGGCTGCCCACAGTACTGCCGTGGACAACCCGGCCAGCACGCCCAGCCCGCTGGTAGAGAGGCCTGCGAGATTCAACGGAGCGTTCATACCAAGCTCAGCCCGGTGGAGACAGCATTTCGGTGGCAAAGCTGACCGCCAGATGCTTGGGCAGAAGATAGAAGGTGGAAACGGAGAACCCAAAGGCCGTATTCGTCGCCAGCAGGCGGACGAACACCGGCGAGAAGAGCCACTTCTCGCGCGCGGTTTCGTCCTGTCCTGGAAGGATTTCCAGGATTGCTGGCGACAGACGTTGCTCGCCGATGTCGGCGGGTGCTTCCTCGGGTAACGCGGACATGATTCGCTCCAGAACTGCCGGACTGGAGCGAGTAAGGCCGCATTACCCTCGCCCGTTCGGCGGAGAGGGTGAAAACGGCTTGCTCAGCGGTCGTACACACTCTCCCAGACGGGCCCCACGCGGCCGAGGAAGCGCCACAAGGCGGAGGCCGCGGACATCGACCTTGCGCGCCCACTGAAATGAAACAGAAGCAGCCAAACCCGAGCCTGCAGGTGTTGGACAAGACGTCCCCGGGAGAGCTTGCCCAGGTACTGCACGCGCTGCTGAAGAAACACCCGGATCTCAAACCCGAGGCTCAGGCCATCGCTGTCGAGTTCGTGTCCTCCTCTTCAGTTGAAGAAACTGCCGAGGAGGTTCTCGATGCGGTCACTGCCCTCGACCTCGATTCGCTGAACGGCCGGGCGGGATCGCACTCATGGGGATACGTGGAGCCGACCGAGGCTGCCTGGGAATTACTTGAGGAAGCCGTCCAGGATGTCATCGCCGACATGAAGCGGCGCATGGACCTCGGACTGGAAACGGCGGCCGAAACGATCTGCCTCGGTATCGTGGTCGGGCTGCACAAGGCGAAAAATGTTGTCTTATCGTGGGCATCGGCAGCCTGAGCTGGACCGCCGCGGTCGCGGTGGTGGTCTGTGCCCTGTTGGCGCATGACCGCTTCGTCGCGCGCGAGCCCATCGCGTGGCGGCGCCGGGGTTAGTAGGTTAGTAGTTGGCTCTCATCGGCCCTCAACAAACTGCGGTAGACTGTTTTCGATGTCACGCCATGCGAATCCGGGTACCGATTTGGCGGGCGCTGTCGGCTTCCCTAATCCGCCTCCATATTGTGTGGACCTGCCGGCCGGTTGTAGCGATGCCTGCGATTGCCTGTGTCGGGCTATGGGAGGGATGTGCGAGGGCGGCGGGCCAACGGATATCATATGCGCCAGGCCGTAGCTGCGAGGCCCCATGACCGGCAATACGGAGCGGAAGTAGGGCGGCGGCCGTGCCTCGGCGTGTTCTCGCAGAGAGCGATGGGGTAGACTGCGCCCAATGGTCGGAACGGACTCCTCAGCACGCGAACCGAGTCGACGCCGAGCGTTTCGGCGGCCTCACCTATGAGGATCCCTGAGCGGCGTTTCGCGGCCTCGCTCGCCTTCGCGATCCTCGCGTCCTGCGGGTGCACGAGTCCCTCCGGCCCGGACGCTGGCCCGCGCGACGCCGAGATCCCGGGCGTCGATGCACGGCCCGCCTCCGCTGACGCTTCCCTCGGCCTCGACGCCGGTGCGCTCGACGGAAGGCCCAGCGACGTGGAGTTCCCGGACGCGACGCTCGCGGACGCGTCGGCCGCGGACGTGGACGCGCTCCGCTGCCGGAGCCTGGGATCCTTCACGCGTTCCGCGCCGCTCACCTCGACCTCGGGCAAGCCGTTCCACCCGTATGGCATGACGAGCGATCCCTCGGTGCTCTTCGAAGGCGGCCACTACCGCATGTGGCTCACCTCGGTCGACTGGACCACTCCGCCCTGGCTGGGAGGAGTGGGCACCATGGGTACCGCCTACCTGGAGAGCACGGACGGCCAGATCTGGGACGATCGCTGGATCGCCCCCACGCTCCCGGGCCACCAGGTGTCGCTGGTCCTGCCGCCCGGCACGTTCGATTCCCGCGGCGTCGAGACGCCCAGCGTCCTGCGCGGACCGGACGGGGCCTTGCGCGAGTACTACACCGCCGACCTCGCTGTCGCCGAGAATCAGTGGGCCATCGGCATGGCGACCTCGATCGACGGCCTGTCGTGGACCCGTCGTGAGGGCCCCGTGTTCGTCGGGCAGTCGGACTGGGAGCAGCCAACCTGCCTGGATCCGCCCTCGTGCACGGTCACGGTGGGCGGCGTACTCGAGCCGAGCGTGGTTTGGGAGCCTTCCTCCGGCCGCTACCTGATGGCCTACGCCGGCTTCGGCCCGCTGCCCGGCGAGCTGGCGACGATGCGCATCGGCCTGGCCACATCGAGCGATGGCCTGACCTGGACCCCGCGCCCGGACCCCGCGCTGGGGGGCGGCCCGGCAGGAGCCTGGGACGAGCAGCTGGTCAGCCACGCCAACCTGCTGGCAGCGCCGGGCGGCGGTTACCACCTGTTCTACTTCGGCTACTCCAAGGCGGAGGAAGCCGAGTGCGCCAACGACGCCTGCTCGAGCCTGATGCCGGGCGCTGTCGGTCACGCCTTCAGCGAGGACGGCGTCCACTTCACCCGCGAGCCCGCGCCGGTCCTGCCGCGACGGCCGGGCCAGTTCGACGCGTTTCTGACCGCGGGCCCCAGCGCGGTTCTCGTTGGCAACCAGGTTTGGGTTTTCTACTTCGCCTCCGACACCCTCGAACACGCCCAGCAGCTCAACCTCGAGCTGGCCTTCGCGACGGCGCCGTGCCTCGACTAGAGCGCCGAACGGTTTGACGGACCGAGTGAAATTGGGTAGTTGCGAGCGGCCCGAGGCGCGAGGAGGGAGAATACTCGACGTATTTGGCCGACGAGCAACGAAGGGACGCGACGCAAATGCGCGATTTCACGACGGGAGGCAAACCGTTCGGCGCTCTAGGGCTGTGGCACCCTGTCGCAGTCAGCTTCGAGAAGTCGGGGCGCGGACACACGACTCGGCCGAGGGCGCATGAGCGTACTCGATTCAAGGGGGGGCTGGTGCGCGGAAAAGGGGAAGGCTGGAGCCAAGGCGACGGCCTGCCAAACCTGGACGGGAAGACAACCCGAGAGGATGAACCTGCGACCCTCGACCTGTAAGCGGTCCCACAATGAGCCTTCGGTGGGCAGACCCCGGCCTTGCGGCGGGGCGCTGCGGCCTACTCAAACTCATGCGGCCGCCGTACGGCGCGAGGTTCACCCGGATCGTGGCCAGCCAGATCAAGCCCTAGCCAGGCGGTCGTCCGTGCCGCCGATTTTCCGACGGTGGCGGAAAATCCACAGCCGGCTGGCCGCGACCGACCAACATCATGCACAATCGTGCGATGGTTGCCTTGCTTGTGAGCCTGCTCGGAGCGCTGCGCTCCGCTTTCTTCCCCTGTCCTTGCTTTCCGACGACGGCCGCGCTCAGCGCGGCCGAGAACCCGCGGAACTGCGCGAGCATCTCCACTGGCGGAGTCCTTCTTTCAACAGCACAACAGGTGGGCCATCTCGTTGCCGCGGGAGGACTATTAATGCAGCGCGTCTCACCGCCGGCGCCTCTTTCTTGCGCACGAGAAAAGTGAGCCATTCGTGGGCCATTTTCTTGGGTCAGTGCTACTGAACCGATAGGAACGCGACCGTCGGTTCCATTACAGGGAGAAGCGCATGCAACGAGACAACACAAACCAACGTGGAAAGGGTGGACTTTTGGCGTCACTCCTGCTTGCCGGCAGCTTGGGAATGCTGTTCCCCGCATGCGGCAACTCGGGTACTGGAGAAGGCAATACCACGCCCTCTGGCGGCTCACCCCCAGGCGGCACCACCGCGCCGGCGACGGGCGGTGGTACCACGAGCACCGGGGGGAGGGTCGCGGCCGGTGGCAGCACGGCGACTCCGGCCACAGGAGGGACGCTTGCGACTGGAGGAAGCATCCAACCTTCCGGTGGCTCAAGCGGCGGCACGAGCGCAACGGGAGGCAACCCCACCAGCGGCGGCTCCCCAGCCACCGGTGGCTCGAAGCCGACGGGCGGCACGACGGCCAGCGGTGGATCCACGGTTGCGGGCGGGACCATGGCCAGCGGTGGATCCACGGTTGCGGGCGGGACCACGGCCAGTGGGGGAAGAATGGGCGGCACGACGGCCAGCGGTGG
>Ga0247845_1000246_pt1 | contig 11616 bp, 14 predicted proteins | sample PFST25metaG_2_FD_186008 | JGI IMG/M metagenome (GOLD analysis project Ga0247845, IMG submission 186008) | Peat soil microbial communities from Stordalen Mire, Sweden - P.F.S.T-25 | ecosystem: Environmental > Terrestrial > Soil > Wetlands > Peat | place: Sweden: Norrbotten County, Stordalen Mire...
CGTCGCGTGCATGCACAAACTCCTCACCATTCTCAACGCCATGGTCCGCTCAAACTCTCGTTGGTCACCTGCACTTCCCGCTTGACGAGGAACACAGATGCTCTCCCCGCTGCGCGGGGCGAGGCGATACGGCCGCTGCCGCGGCCGGGGACAAGCAGATCTCACCCAGGGCCTCAACAAAACAGTTGCTCATCCCAACCTTCTCCCCGGCGGATCCTAGAGAAGGGGTCACTGTCGCCACCGGCGGAGCAGGTGCGCCTATCCGCCGCTTGGTGCCCCGGACGCCTTCTCCGCCCAGTTCTCCAGTTGCAGGCCTGGAACGCGGGCGAATTCGCGAGTGTTGTTGGTGACCAGAATCCATCCTTCGGCGCGTGCGTGCACCGCGAGCCAAAGGTCGTTGTTGCCAATGGTCGCATCACCCCCCTGCAGAGCGGCGCGAATCTGGCCGTAGTGCTCGCCGGCTGTCTCTGGCAAGGCGCAAGGGGGAATCAGCGATTCGAGCTTCTGGATGGTGGCCATCGCCCGTTCGCGCGATTGGCTTTTCTCAGCGCCGAAGCGCAATTCACCCAACGTGATGACGGACATCGCAAACTCGTTGGCCGCATGGCGAGCGAAGTTCTCGCGCACGGTGGGCGGGTTGTGCTTGGCGATGTAGATGCAGATGTTGGTATCAAGCAGATACCGAACGCTCATCAGAGGCTATCCCTCTCCTGGGGCGGTGTGTCCTCGCGGCCATCTGTCATGAAGTCTGTGGGCAGACTGGCAAGCGCGTCAAAGATTGCGGTCGCGTTGATCGGCGCCTCGCGCATCACAAGTTCGTCACCGCGCCGGTAGATCTCAACTCGATCAGTGTGGAATCGGAATTCCTTGGGCAGGCGTACCGCCTGACTGTTACCGGACTGAAAAACACGGGCGTATGTCATCGTTCGCCTCTTCAGAGGAGAGTATATACGTCCCAGTATATACATGCCAGGATTCGATCGCTAGCCGTGGCATACGTACGGAACCCATTTGTATACATCTCCCCTGGGCCAGACTGCGTCCCAGGTCGACGAAATTCAGCGATCCGGGTCTCTCGTCAGATTGAAAAAGCCATTTTGTATTTGACATGAACCAGGGGTTCGGCGACAAGATCCCTTCGTGTATCATCGAGTGCTGGCAGGCGAGCTTCGTGCGGCTGCGAGTCGCATGCCGGTAGTCACCCTTACCGGACCTCGCCAATCGGGCAAGACTTTCCTCGCCCGCGCGACGTTCCCCAACCACGCCTATGTGTCGCTGGAAGATCCGGACGAGCGTTCGCGCGCCGCGACGGATCCGCGCGGATTTCTGTCCCGCTTCACGCACGAGTCGGTCATCCTCGACGAAGTGCAACGCTCGCCCGACCTGCTGTCGTACGTGCAGGGGATGGTCGATGCCGATGCCCGTCCCGGCCGGTTCGTCCTGACGGGCTCGCAGAATCTGTTGCTCATGCACAAGGTGTCCCAGACGCTCGCCGGGCGAACCGCTCTTCTGCGCTTGCTGCCGCTTTCCCTCTCCGAACTGCTCGGCCGGCCCCCCATTGTTCCCGCCGATCTCCATCATGCGCCCAAGGGCCGGCTGTCGGCGCCAGCGGTTTCATTGTGGCCGACGATTTGGGCGGGCTTCTATCCGCGCATCCACGATCAGAAGCTGCCTCCCCAATCCTGGCTGGCTGACTATCGCCGCACCTATGTCGAGCGGGATCTTCGCGACATCCTCCGCGTTACCGATCTGCCGGCTTTCGACGCGTTTCTGTGCCTGGCTGCGGCCCGAACGGGGCAGGAATTGAATTTGAGCGATCTTGCCGCCGATGCCGGCATCACGCAGCCGACGGCTCGCGCGTGGCTGCATGCACTGGAGATCGCGTTTCTGGTGACTGTGCTCCGGCCGCACCACAAGAGTTTTCGCAAGCGCTTGCGCAGGCGCCCACGGTTGCATTTCCTCGATACTGGACTTGTGTGCCATCTACTGGGTATCCAGTCAGCCGACATGTTGGAACGCCACCCCCTACGCGGCGCTATCTTCGAATCCTACGTCGCGGCCGAGCTGACCAAGGCCTTCGTTCATCGCGGGCGCGAGGCGCCCCTTTTCTTCTGGCGCGACTCGACCGGCCACGAAGTCGACATCCTCATGGATCTGGGCGACCGACTTGTTCCCATTGAGGTCAAGTCTGGCCAGACGGTCGCAGCCGACGCGACCGACAGCCTGATTTGGTGGAGCAATCTCGCGCGCAGCCAAAGCGGTTTGCTTATTCACGGGGGCGCCGCCGCACATTTTCTGCACGGCATCTCAATCCGACCGTGGTTCATCGCCTGACCAGGCTGCACAGCGGCCTCGCCATCCACTACTTCGCCAGCCGATTGGGCGTGCTTGACCATTCTGACGTCGCCGCTGCCGGCTGTTTTCGCCGCAAGGGATAGACGACATCCATGCTCGATCGTATCGCTCGCGCCCTCGGTGGGACGCCGGTGGTCGCTGCCTACCTGTTCGGCAGTCGCCAGTGTGATCGTGCCCTGCCTGACAGCGACACCGACATGGCGGTGCTGTTGCCGCGCGGGACCGCGGCCAGCGTGGCCCTCCTGGGTCAGCTGACCGTGCTCCCTGTTGAGCAACAGTGACGAAATCCTGCCGAAAACGACAACGTGGCTCTCTTTCTCGCTCGTCGCCGCGCCCTGCGCTGTACCAGCACCGACGCCGAGGTCCCCCTGTGGGCTCGGCTACGCGCCAAACGACTCATGGGTTTCAAGTTTCGACGGCAGCACCCCTGCGGTCCGTACATCTTGGACTTCTACTGTCCAGACAGGCATCTGGCCGTGGAGCTCGACGGCGGCCAACACTTCCACTCGGCGGCACAGAAGCCTGGAACGACCGGCTGCGCTCGTGCGCTCGGCCGTCCCTATACTTGCGTCGACATCTCGAGGAGTTTCGCGAGCGGGACGGCCCGGATGCGCTCGCCCATGGGGTACTCGTCAACACCCGCGTGGACGACGGTCAGCCGGTCGAGGTGCAGATCCGCAAGTGCGTTGCGCATGCTGGGCGTGACCCGGGGCGCATCCGTCCGTTTGATCTCAAAGCCATGGCGATGCTTTCCGCGCAGAATGAGAAGGTCCAGCTCCGCGCCATCGTGGGTTCGCCAGAAGAAGCACTCATCGCGCCGGGCGCGAAAGTGCCGCGTGATTTCCCGAATCACGAAGCCTTCCCACGACGCCCCCAGCCTGGGATGGACGTCAAGGGCGCGCCTGTTCGTGATGCCAAGCAGGGCATGGAGCAGCCCGGAGTCCGTGACATAGACCCTGGGGGCCTTCACCTGGCGCTTGCCCAGATTTTCGTGAAACGGCGCAAGCACCCGCACAACGAAGGCGGAGGCGAGGACGTCCAGGTAGTGGCGCACGGTCGCGTCGGTCACGCCCAACGATCGACCGATCTCGGACGCGTTCCAGATTTGCCCGTGCAAATGCGCCAGCATCCGCCAGAAGCGCCCCAGCAGCGCAGGCGGCAACCGGAACCCCAGGGCTGGAATGTCGCGCGCAAGGAATGTGTCGAGAAACTGCTGGCGCCAACGCAGGCTCTGCACCTCGCTGGCAGCCAGAAAGCTCTTGGGAAATCCACCCCGCAGCCAGAGCTGTTCGGCCCGTTTCGGAGCGATCTCCCCAAGATTGAATCCATCAAGCTCGAAGGTGGCGATACGTCCGGCCAGTGTCTCAGAGGATTGCCGCAGGAGCGCCGGGGACGCGCTGCCGAGAACCAAGAACCGCGCTGGATGTCGAGGGCGGTCCGCGAGCACACGCAAAGTCGGGAACAAATCAGGGCGGCGCTGAATCTCGTCGATGACCACCAGACCGCGAAGGCCGCCGAGTGCAAGTGACGGCTCGTCGAGGCGGGCGAGGTCAGCGTCAATCTCAAGGTCAAAAATTGTGGCCTGCTTGACCCGGCTTGCCACCTGGCGGGCCAGCGTGCTCTTGCCGACCTGGCGAGCGCCAATCAGTGCTACGACAGGGAACTGCCCAAGCAGGTTCTCGAGAGACTTGACCGCTTCCCGGCGTGGTAGCACCGAAGAAGTGTACCCCGAAAATTCGAAGGCAGACTACGAGATTTCGGGGTATGTCGGACCATCCGGTGGGCGCGGCTAGCGCGGAATGGCGAAGCCGAGGGTCCGTGCGGCCTGGACCAGGCCGGCGTCGAACGCAAGAAAGCGAACCTCGCCGTCGAACCAGCTCAGCATGCGCTTGGCTTCTCTGGCTGAGGCCAGATGGATGGCGTCGTAGGTTCGCAGCGGGAATCGCTGGGCCAATTGGCGGGCGTCTCGCAAGACATCCTCGCTGAGATCCACCTCTTGGATGGATTCCTCCCAGTACTTTTCCAGAGCTCCCAAGAGGTGGGGCAGGTCAGCGGCGAGGACTCTTCCCAGGTGGACCATGCGCGCCAAACTGACCGAGGCCTCCGTGTAGCCGAGCCGGCTCACCAGTAGGGCGGCGGCATTCGCGCGTCCTTTGGCCAGGGTTCGGACCTGCGCGCTACCATCCTCCTCGACGAACAGCTTCACCAGGGCGGAGGTATCGAGGTAGAGAGCGAAGTTCTCATGGCCAGCCGCCACTTCAACCGGCCCGATCCATCAGAACCAGTTCCGATGCGGTAGGCCCCTTGCCTCGCAACTGAATCAGTTTGGGCAACGGCCCTGGGTGCTTGAGGTGGCGCATCGGCATGGCACCCGTTCCGTGCTGTACCAAATCGGCAATGGGCGTTCCATGGTTGGTGATGACGACGCGCGTGCCAGCCCTGGCCTGCTTGGTAAGGCTGCTCAGGTGCGCCTTGGCATCCCGCAAGGAGGCGGTTTTCTCCTTCGGAAGCCGTGCTGTGTTCCGCATGGACATACCTCCAAGGTAGGACCCATGTGGTCACGTTGCAACTACATTCGTACACCAAAAGCCGGGGTTTGGCTTGACGATAACATGATGACGATGCATGATAACACCTATGAGAACGATCGTAGACCTACCGGATGAGCAATTGGGGGCACTCGCCCGCCTGTGCGAGAGGCAAAAGATCTCTCGCGCCGAGGCGGTACGCCGCGCTGTCGATCGGCTGATCAAAGAATCGAAAAGTGATCAAAAAGACGTGGGATTCGGAATCTGGAAACACAAGAACATAGAAAGCCGCAGATTCGTCGAAAAGCTCCGGAATGAGTGGAGCCATCGATGAGGGCGATTATCGACAGCGACGTGCTTATCGACTACCTACAAGGGCTCGAGAAGGCCAAACGGGAGCTGGATCGGTATTCCAAGCGCGAGATAAGTATCATCTCCTGGATGGAAGTCATGACTGGCGCAGATACTCCCGAAGAGGAGAACGATGCCCGAGAATTCCTCTCCACCTTCACGATCCATCACTTGTCCGTAGAGATCGCGTCAGAGGCGGTCGAGATCCGGAAAAGCTTTCGGATGCGGCTGCCCGACGCGATCGTGTGGGCGACGGCGCGGACCAACGACTGCCTTCTTGTAACAAGGAATGCCAAGGACTTTTCGACGAAGGAACCGGGCGTACGCATCCCATATTCGGTGCCTTAGCAGGGGATGGCCGCACCGTGCGCGGACTGCTGGTGCCCGAGCACGCGCCTGTCCAGGCGGACGACCGCAGGTCGCCCATACGGCCGCGTACCGCCCGCATTGCCTCGCCCCGCGAAGCGGAGCGCAGCGGGAGGCCGGCGCGCGCAGCGCGCCGGGTGAGGGGAGACAAGGCTTCAAGCACGGAGCCGCCGTTCCGTGCGCGCGGGACCCTCTCCCGCCGACCTTCGGTCGGCGGCCTCTCCCGCTGCGCGGGCGAGGCGATACGGCCGCTGCCGCGGCCGAAGAATGGGAGTTCCTGTGTCGGGACGCGAGTCCCGCTCAGGACCTGCGAACAAAGATCTGGGTAACGATGAGCCCCGACGGGGAGAGGCACGGATCTCGATTCGCCAGGTTCCACGCCATCACCTCGAAGGCGATCTCGTCGTCCATCTCGATGATGGCCGCACCGTGCGTGGACTGCTGGTGCCCGAGCACGCGCCTGTCCAGGCGGACGACCGCGGATCGCCCCTTCCACTCGGCGACACGACTTTCTTCCAGCTATCTGGTCGTTGGTCTTGACTTTCTTCCAGGATGCTGGAAGTTGGTCATGTGGAGCGAAGCCTCGAACACCTGCTCTTGCAGAATCATTTTCGCCAGCAGCACAAGTTTCTGGTGGTGGGAGAGCCCATCGAGGCGGGTACTGCTGGCGACGTGCGCGTGCTGGACGCGTCCGCATTCCTGGCCGCTCTGCCGGTTTGAGCCCGCGGGCGACCGCAGGTCGCCCCTACGGCCCCGCGTGCCGACCCGCCCAAAGGATCACACGTCGACTGGTGCGCCGTGGCTTTCCAGCGAGCGCTGGGCTGCTTCCAGCACGCGCACCACGCGCAGGGCCGATGCGCCGTCGGTAAGCGGGCGCTTGCCCTGTGCCACGCATTCGACGAAGTGGCGACACTCGACTTCCAAGGGCTCGACCATGGGGACCTGCGGGATGTGGATGTCGCCGTTGCGAATGGAAAGGAACTGCGCGTACTCGGTAAAGGGCGGCGGCCGGTCGAATCCCTTGTCATAGATGCGCAGCTTTTCCACCGGATGGACGTCGTCGAACTCGACCATCTTCTGCGATCCCACGATGGTCAGGCGGCGCTCTTTGCGCGGGTCCAGCCAAGAAACCTGGATCTGCGCGTTGACCCCGCTGCGAAACCTCAGGTTCACGAACACCACGTCCTCGATGGCGTTCTGCAAGTAGGTGCCCCCGCGCGCGCTTACCGACTCGGGCTCGTCGTCCAGCAGATAGCTGATCATGGACACGTCGTGCGGGGCCAGGCTCCACAGCGCGTTCTCGTCCTGGCGCACCCGGCCCAGATTCACCCGCAGGGAATAGACGTAGAAGATTCGCCCCAGCTCGCCGGTGCTGATCAGTGTCTTCAGGCGACCCACGGCCGGGTGGTACAGCATCAGGTGGCCGACCATCAGGGTCAGGTGGCGAGCATCAGCCAGGGCTACCACTGCCTGCGCGTCGGCTGCATTCAGGGCCAGCGGCTTCTCCACGAACACGTGCTTGCCCGCGTGCAAGGCCTGGCGCGTATGCTCGGCGTGGTCCTTGGCCGGCGTGGCCAGCACGACCGCGTCCACGTCGTCCGCCGCCAGGGCGTCGTGCAGATCCTTGCCCAGACGCGCATGCGGGGCCAGGGCTCGGGCCCGTTCGCGGCACGCATCCGAGGCGTCGCAAACCAGGTTCAGTTGCGCCCCCTTGCTGCGCGCAAAGGCGCGCACGTGGTTGATGCCCCAGGCTCCGGCTCCGATGACGGCGACGCGAACCATCTTCTTCTCAGCGATAATACGCCGCAATCTGCGTGACGACGAAGGCCTGTTGCTCCTCGGTCAGCTCCGCGAAGATGGGCAGAGCCAGCGCCTCCCTGGTGGCCGCCTCTGCGCGCGGGAAGGCGCCCTCGCGATAGCCCAATCCAGAGAAGCAGGGCTGCAGGTGCAAGGCCAGCGGGTAGTACACCTCGGTCCCGATGCCCTGTTTGGAAAGGTGCTCGCGCAAGCTGTCCCGCCGGGGCGCACGAATCACGAACTGGTTGTAGATATGGCCAGGTACGTCCCACGGCAAGTGCAACTCGGGTGGGATCCCAGGCGTGGCCGCGAACAAGCGGCGGTATCGCTCGGCGTGCGCCCGCCGCCCCTCGGTCCAACTCGGAAGGTGGGGCAGCTTGACCCGCAGGATCGCGGCCTGCAGGGCATCCAGGCGGAAGTTGCCGCCCACCACATGGTGCACGTACTTGGGCCGGCTGCCGTGCGCGCGCAGCAAGACGACCTTGTCCGCCATCTCGACGTCGTCACACAAGACAGCGCCGCCATCGCCGAATGCACCCAGGTTCTTCGAGGGGAAGAAAGACAGGCAGCTCATGATGCCGCCGAGCTTGCAGGCGCCAATGGACTGGGCCGCATCCTCCACCACGGGCAGGTTGACCTTGGGAAGGGCCGCGGGCCGGCCGAACAGGTGGACCGGGATCACGGCGCGGGTTTTGGTTCCGCAGGCTGCTGCTGCCGCCGCTGGATTCAGGTTGAAGCTCTCCGGCTCGATGTCCGCGAACACCGGACGCGCGCCCAGGCGCGCTATGCAGCCCACCGTGGCGTAGAAAGAGAGTGGCGTGGTCACCACTTCGTCGCCCTGGCCCACACCCAGCGCCATCAGCGCGACCAGCAGGGCATCGGTCCCCGACGACACGCCGATGGCCCGGGTCACGCCGAGCGCGGCGGCCAGCTCCTTCTCGAAGGCCTCGACTTCGGGCCCCAGAATGAAGCCCCCGCTGTCCATCACGCGGCCCATGGCCGAAAGCAGGGGGCCACGCAAGGGCGCGTTCTGCGCCTTCACGTCCAGCAGGGGGACTTTCATCGCGCCTCGCCAGGGGTCAGGGTCACGGCTCCAGCAGGCGACCCGGCGGCCACATGCCTCGCCCCGCGAAGCGGAGCGCAGCGGGGAGAGGCCGGCGCACGCAGCGCGCCGGGTGAGGGGAGACAAGGCTTCAAGCACGGAGCTGGCGTTCCGTGCGCGCGGACCCTCTCCCGCCGACCTTCGGTCGGCGGCCTCTCCCGCTGCGCGGGCGAGGCGATACGGCCGCTGCTGCGGCCGAAGAATGGCAGTCCCTGTGTCGGGGCGCGAGTCCCGCTCAGGACCTGCGAACAAAGATCTGGGTAACCATGAGCCGTCGGGGAGAGGATTGGGAGCATAGGCATCGAGCGCGGCTTGACGGAGAGAGCTCTGACCCCTTCTCCCCGGTCCGCCGGGGAGAAGGTGGGGATGAGGGGTCCCGCCTGGCGCCGCCCCTCTCCCCAACCCTCTCCCCGCTTCGCGGGGCGAGGGGGCGGAATGCGTCGGCTTCCGCTGGCCGGCCACCTAATGCCTATGAGAGTTGGGTGAGGGGTTCGCCAGGTCGGAAGGGGGCGCGGGTCTAAGTCCCCTCGACCCAGGCAGACCCTCTCCCGCCGACCTTCGGTCGGCGGCCTCTCCCGCTCCGCGGGCGAGGCGATACGGCCGCTGCTGCGGCCGAAGAATGGGAGTCCCTGTCTCGGAATGCGAGTCGCGCTCACGACCTGCGAACAATGATCTGGCTGACGATGAGCCGTCGAGGAGACGATTGGGAGCATAGGCATTGAGCGCAGCGCGACGGAGAGAGCTGTGACCCCTTCTCCCCGGTCCGCCGGGGAGAAGGTGGGGATGAGGGGTCCGGCCTGGCGCCGCCCCTCTCCCCAACCCTCTCCCCGCTTCGCGGGGCGAGGGGGCGGAGTGCGTCGGCTTTCGCTGGCCGGCCACCTAATGCCTATGAGGGTTGGGTAAGGGGTTCGCCAGGTCGGAAGGGGGCGCGGGTCTAAGTCCCGTGGACGTCGGCGACCTCTCCCCGTCGGGGAGAGGCACGGATCTGGCCTCTCCGGGGCCCCCGCCGACACCTTGAAACCGGCCGGGGTCAAGGCTCCTCGGGCTGCAGGGATTTTCGACTGGCTGTGGTTGTCTCGCGGTAACGCTGGCCACAGGCCTTGCACTCCCGGACATTGTCGCTTCCGTCAGGAAGGCGCACCCCGCAGCGGCAGATCCAGCCCATTTGGCGTGCCGGCACACCAGTGACCAGCGCATAGGCGGGAACGTCCTTGGTGACCACGGCGCCTGCGCCCACAAAGGCGTATTCGCCGATGTCGTGGCCGCAGACCACGGTGGCGTTGGCCCCCACCGAGGCGCCCCGGTGGAGGCGCGTGGTCCGGTATTCGTGCTTGCGCTCGATGAACGAGCGCGGGTTGACCACGTTGGTGAACACCGCCGAGGGCGCGACAAAGACGTCATCTTCCAGAATCACGTCGTCATAGAGCGAGACGTTGTTCTGGATCTTGCAGCCGTTGCCCAGCACCGCCCGCGAGGCCACGAACACGTTCTGTCCCAGCACGCAACCGGCGCCGATGCGGGCCCCGGCCATCACATGGCAGAAGTGCCAGATCTTGGTGCCCTCGCCGATCTGCGCCGGCTGGTCGACAATCGCGGTTGGGTGCGCCCAGTAGGTCATGGCCTTGTCTGACCCAGCCACCCTGGGGTTTGGGGAGCCGACTAGTAAAGGACGCCCGCGCGGGCAACCACCACATGCTTGGTGAAGTCCACGCCACCGCCATTGCTCGACTGGTTGTTGGTCGACACGTAGGTCAAGGTATAGCCAACACCCAGATAGAAGACCCGCTGGATCATATAGTCAGCAGTGAGGCCCGCCGTCACGACATTGTCGGTCCGGCCCTGGGTTGTAAACTGTGCGCCGTGATACCTGCGGTTTTCGAAGCGAGCGTAGGCGGACAGCACGACCCTGCCCCCGACCAAGTCCCGCAACGAACCATAGACCGTGTCCAGATCGTAAAAATCACCGACCAAGGGTGAGTTCTGGAACTCGTGCTTGTAGCCCAGCCCCGCCTGCGAGATCATGGAGATGCTGTAGTTGAGCTCACCGAGCAGGACGACGTCACCAAAGCCCGATGAGGTGGCCGCACCCGAAGCGTAGAAGCCGTTGGTGTAGCCGGCACCAAGGTTGAGGGCCAACTTCGCGGTCAAAAGCCCGCGCAAGCCCGCTATGGCCCTGAATGGGTAGGAAGCGAACCTGCCGGTATTCGATTGCAGGTAGGTCACCGCCCCCTGAGCCACCTGCACGTAGAACGCGGTCTTGGGCAGCCAGCGCCACGAGAGATCGAGCAACCCCTCGTTGTACATGTTGTTGCCGCTCTTGTAGAGGTCGGTCTCGTATACATCGATAGCGTTGGTGTAGCGCAGGATCGCCTGGATGCGCCCCCCTCCTGGCGCGAGCTTGAGCTGGAGCGCCGCCGTGTTCCGGTCGTGGACAATAGCCGGCGAGTTCACTGCATACGGCGGGTCCTGGCTGCGGGCAAAGGCTTCGGAGAGTGACAAACTGAGGGTCTGCCTAGACGAGAATCTCAGCAAACCCATTACGGTGGGGTTGAAGGCACGCTGCGACCGGACTGCATCGCCGCCCGAGAGGTACTCGCGGTAAACCAGGTTTGCGCCAAGGTCGTAGTAGACAGCGTCCGGCGCGCTGCCGTCCCGCGAGGCATTGCTGACGTCGACAGCAGGCGTGACATGCGCGACCGTGGCCGAGATTGGAGTCTGGGTATAGAAGACGTTGCTGTCATAGCCGATATCAGCGCCCAACGACGCGTGCAGAAGACTGCCTTCACCCAGTTTGAGCCCGAAGGGTCCATTCGCCATCCCCATTGCGGTACCCCCATATGACCTCGCCTCCAGGTTCGGGCCCGAGTCGCTCTCCTCCCCCCAGGCGACAGAGGTCGCCCCACAGGTAAAGCAAACAAGCAAGGCTGATAGCCGGAGCCTCATGGGTGGTTTCGCTGGTTGAGCACGGTTAGGGGTATCTTGGTCCGAGGTTCTCTAGTTGCGGGAGGCGACCGGTCTACCGATAGGGGCTGGCGTAGGGCGGACGCTCCAGGGGCGGCGGTTCTAGGCTGGGATCCGTAACCCCCTCGGGCAACTCAGGAGCCTCGACTTCCACAC
>Ga0247845_1000249_pt1 | contig 11543 bp, 8 predicted proteins | sample PFST25metaG_2_FD_186008 | JGI IMG/M metagenome (GOLD analysis project Ga0247845, IMG submission 186008) | Peat soil microbial communities from Stordalen Mire, Sweden - P.F.S.T-25 | ecosystem: Environmental > Terrestrial > Soil > Wetlands > Peat | place: Sweden: Norrbotten County, Stordalen Mire...
TGAGCATACCGAAGGTTGGGGATGGAACTCTATAAGACGGATGGTACAGACTGCCCTGGACGAATCTTTATCGGCTAACGGCATGCGGGAAAGTTATGTGACTTATTACATGGGTTGGTCGCAGTCGGCGATCGGGAAAGCTTTCGGCGGATCCGCGATGGCTGGGCATTACAACCATGCCGAAGAGGTCGCTGATGACCCATGGCGGTTGGAGAAACAGATTATAGCTGTTCACCCATTTGTTAATATGTGGCTAAAGACTAATGTTAAAGGTGAAGTGGTCTTTAGCTAAAACAACCTCAAACAACTAGTGATCAAAATTAAAACAGGTTTCTAAAATTACAGGAATCTAACTATAAAACGAAATGATAACATGTCGTTTTAGCTCTTAGCATTCGTTCACCGGGTAAATGCCCACTTTTTTGTTTTCGGTCTTTCTCTGTGTCAGTCCCCACGAAAGCCCTTTTTATGTTCCCCACGTTGTACCCTAGGACGCCGGTGCTTTCTGCCGATCTTGTATCTAAAAACAATTAGGCAGGACTTTGGTACCGTTTTTATAGTACTAATGGGCAAAATTACAATTACCAGAGCCGGTTACCCTGCCTGGACGTTAACAATATCCATTACAGCCGGCCAAACGACCGCGGTTAACGCCACGTTGCCAAAATAATTTCTTTAAATATATATCAAATACTAAACGGTAACGCTACCATTTGCTAGATATATGATTTGGGTAACGTGACCCTCACCCTATCAACTGTTCGGGCTTTATTGGAGATTTGGGCATGGCGACTACGCTTCTCCACGGTCTTATTGGACCCAAGGTCAATCGATCTGCCACACCCAACCCCCGACGGATATTCTATCACAGAGCGTGAGATACAAGGTCATGTTTTGTGTATCCTGCTGCATTTTTCCTTTTCTTACGTCACGTTTTGACAATACAAAAACAATCGTGGTTATTTTAAACCTCTATTATAATCGTTGCCAATCTGTAAACCTCAGTCAACTAAAGCTAAAGAAGACAAATTTTCCCAACCCAGAGCCAATTGAATTTATCGTTGTACTAATCTCACGTAGGCACGTAAATTTATATAACAAAGTGCTATCCAGATTTTCTTGATTCAATTGCCCCTATATGGGAAACTAACGTACCTGTCTAAACGGTACTATAAGTGGATTTCATAATATCGAAAAATATCTTACATTTAAAATATCTAAGAAAGAATTCAAGAGAACTGTAATGAATGCATCTAAGAATAATATGGCTGCTGCTATTTTTATTTGACATATTTAATACACGGTACAAAAGTTATTAACATGGATCATCAATGGCAAACAAAAGTAATAGGAGAATAAATGAAGAAGAAAATCTTAGCACTGGTTTTCATTGTGGCCATCTTAGCGGCCATGGTGGTGCCATCAGCCGTGATGGCTGCCGGCGGCTCCTCGATAGTATCAGGGGCAATGCCCGTTGGCGCACTGACTCAATTTGTCGTGGCTACGATTGGAACGCAGACGGCGGGAACGGCGTTTACCATTACTACTATTACCGCCGAGGACGCCGCCGGTAACACCGTGACCACCTTTAACTCGACAGTAGCTTTAACTGATACCGGCGGTGGAGCGGGTGGTACGGTCAGTCCCGCCACATCCGGTTCTTTCACTTCCGGTGTGCTTACGAATCAGAGTGTGACGCTCACCAAAGCAGGATCTGGTGTTACCATCACTGCCACCAATGGGTCGACCGGAGTCAGCGGTTCGTTTACGGTGAGTGCGGGCGCGGCAGCGAAATTACAGGTATTGATGCCGGGAGAAACAGCACAGCAGCGGGCAGTACTCTCGGTAAGACGGGCTCACCTTCGGCACAGACCGCAGGTACTGCCTTTACAGTGACGGTCAACGCGGTGGATACTAACTGGAATCTGGTCAGTTCGACCCACACTATCGGTATTACCTCATCTGATGGGAATGCAGTTTTACCGGCTAACGCAGCTCTTGTGGCCGGTACAAAAACATTCAGTGTAACTTTGAAAACAGCGAGCGCCGGTCAGACAGTGACAGCAACCGATCAAACCGCACCCTTATTGACAGCCAACACGGGTGCGGGCAATGTGACCGCTGGAGGACTTGGTGCCGGTAGCTATTCGGTAACCGTAAGCGGCAGTCCCACTAATTTGACAAACGGAGTTAATGTTTTAGCTAATCCCTTGTTGATTGCCACAGGGAACGCGTCCGCTCAAATAGGAAACATTACTTCGGCAGCTGGTGTGACGTCAGGCAATTACTCAGCGACAGATGCCGGTTACTTTACAGCTGTAACCGGATCATCTCAAACTATAGGCACAGGTATAACGGCTGCTTCTTTCGTATTAAACCTTTACGCGTATCAGGAGATCAATGCCCTTGAAGCGCATCGCGCTGGGACTTATACTCTTACCATCACGTATACTGCCACCACGAGTTTTTAGAGGTTAAGTACTAAAAGGGAACGATTGCCTCCACTTTACGGAAGACTGTGCGCTACTTAAAAAGTGCCTTACAGTCCATTCGTGCCTCTTAGTGGTACAGAAGAGCTCATTAAACATTCAAAATGAATTATTTGAGTTTACACTGCGTTCTTTTATAAAATGATTCTTGAAATGTCACTAAAAGCTGAAATGCTACTTTACATTTTGATAGCGTTCAACTGGGGCGGACTGAGATTATATTCCGCCACATGCCGAGGAACCGACCGATCCGCTGGCAATAGGCGGAGATAGTGAGAGGTGAAACTTCCTCAGCTCAAATAGAGCTCTAAGATGTTGTTAAAACAGGTAGGACTGGGGTCTATGTTAGGCTTGGTGCGAGGCTGGGAAAATGCAATAGGACTGTGTTCTAGAACCATTATGTTAAGAAGCCCAATAGTGGTAATTTAGCTTCAAATTTGGTGGAAAGTGGGCGATTCAAGATTCGAACTTGAGACCCCAGTCTTATCAGGACTGTGCTCTAACCAGCTGAGCTAATCGCCCGTAGACTATTATTTTACGATAGAACCACGACTAAATCAAGCCGAATGGGAAAATAGTTACTTTCCCCCTACAATAAACTCAAGATATTCCCGGTTTTCTTCTTCACCCGGTCCTCTTTTATAATGTGCACCGACAAGGTTTAATATCAATGTATTCCAGAATTGCATACCTGCGGTATTTTTAACATTATATTCGATGTGCCATTTTCCCGGATATTTGTAAATAATTTCGAGAGCGTATGATGTTCCAAGTCCATTTCTGCGAAAATTTGGCAGGACAGAAAATTCCGCCATACTGAAGAATTTTTCTTCTTTGCTAACTAAAGCAAAGCCTGAAATGTCTGCGTTGCAATATAAAATGTACGGATACCTGTTATTTTCCGTCCAATAATATTTTAAATACGGATATTTGTATTCTCCGGATTCATTTTGGCTGATAGTTTCGAATTCAGTTAAATCCCGAAGATAATTTTGCAGCATTGTATGAATAACAGGTTTGTCTTTAATATCCGCTATTTTGACAGTATATTTCATAATTTTGAGTTACCGGTTATTACGTTTCCTAAAAATACCAATAAAAAAGGGAGTGCTTTTAACACTCCCTTTTAGAGTCTTAGCAACCGGATAGCGGAAGGATGGTATTAGTCCCTGACTTGCGTCAGGAAACCGACCTAAGGAGAAATTTGGTCATTTTGTAACCTCGGTACTCCCTTGAAAGGAGGTGATCCAGCCGCAGCTTCCGCTACGGCTACCTTGTTACGACTTCGTCCCAATTACCAGCCCCACCTTCGGCGACTGCCTCCCTTGCGGGTTAGCCCATCGACTTCAGGCGTTGCCGGCTTTCATGACGTGACGGGCGGTGTGTACAAGCCCCGAGAACGTATTCAACGCAGTCTGCTGACCTGCGTTTACTAGCAACTCCAACTTCATGTAGGCGGGTTTCAGCCTGCAATCCGTACTGAGGACGGTTTTTCGGATTTGCTCCAGATCGCTCTATTGCTACCCATTGTACCGTCCATTGTAGCGTGTGTGTAGCCCAAGGTGTAAGGGCCGTGCTGACTTGACGTCATCCCCACCTTCCTCCCCGTTTTGCAGGGCAGTCTCGCTAGAGAAAATAACTAGCAATGAGGGTTGCGCTCGTTGCAGGACTTAACCGAACACCTCACGGCACGAGCTGACGACAGCCATGCAGCACCTGTGGTAGCTCCTGACTTAACAGGTCGTCCCCCTTTCGGGTTCCTACTTCTATCATGTCAAACCTTGGTAAGGTTCTTCGCTTTGCATCGAATTAAACCACACGCTCCGCTGCTTGTGCGGGGCCCCGTCAATTCCTTTGAGTTTTAACCTTGCGGCCGTAGTCCCCAGACGGGACACTTAACGCGTTAGCTTCGGCACAGAGAGGGTCGATACTCCCTGTACCCAGTGTCCATTGTTTACAGCGTGGACTACCAGGGTATCTAATCCTGTTTGCTCCCCACGCTTTCGTGCAACAGCGTCAGTAACAGCCCAGAAAGCCGCTTTCGCCACTGGTGTTCCTCCCGATATCTACGCATTCCACCACTACACCGGGAATTCCACTTCCCTCTGCTGTACTCTAGCCAAACAGTATCAAATGGTCCCTCCCAGTTGAGCCGGGAGATTTTACATCTGACTTGAAAGGCCGCCTGCGCACTCTTTACGCCCAGTAAATCCGGATAACGCTAGCCACCTACGTCTTACCGCGGCTGCTGGCACGTAGTTAGCCGTGACTTATTCCCCGAGTACTGTCATTATTCATCCCCGAGAAAAGAAGTTTACGACCCGAAGGCCTTCATCCTTCACGCGGCGTCGCGAGGTCAGGCTTTCGCCCATTGCCTACTATTCCTTGCTGCTGCCTCCCGTAGGAGTCTGGGCCGTGTCTCAGTCCCAGTGTGGCTGATCGTCCTCTCAGACCAGCTACCGATCCTCGCCTTGGTAGGCCGTTACCCTACCAACTAGCTAATCGGACGCAAGCCCCTCCAAAAGCGCCTTACGGCTTTCCTGATGAAGCATCACCCTCATCATAACATGCGGTATTAGTCCACCTTTCGGTAGATTATTCCCCACTTTAGGACAGGTCACTTACGTATTACTCACCCGTTTGCCACTATCTTTCTTGCGATTGACCGTTCGACTTGCATGCATAAGGCACGCCGCCAGCGTTTATCCTGAGCCGGGATCAAACTCTCCAAAAAAATTGATCTATCCCTAAATAAATAGAGTTTAGTTGTGTTTTAAACCTTCCTTCCGCTATCCAGTTGTTAAGGTACTCGCGCCTTCTAGGGCGCACAATATTAGACTGTAACACAGCCAACAAAGTTTGTCAACACTATTTTTCAGACATTTCTTTGCGGCTTAGTGTTGCCTGTCTCGATGTATGTTCGCAGGTGAAATCCTGGAACAAGTTTGGTAATTGAAGCCCTTTGTTAAGAACTTATTAAGGTTATATTCTTATATTACCATTTTTAGAAAAATAAAACAGCAATATTTCAGGGAATTTCCTTTTTTATTTTTTATCCGCTTTTGCCGCGACCGGACCTATCGAGAGCACTACCTTGCCGTAGACCTCATTTATTACCTGAGCTAAACCGGCGTAAACCGCCGATGCTCCACAGAGTATGCCTTCATAACCGGCAATTTTCCCGATTGTGCTGGAGAAACCCGCAGCACTGACAGCGGTCGCATCTCTGATACAGAGCAGGAAGAAAAGGACAAACAATGTCCCGAAGACAACCTGCAGCGCTTTGTTCAACTTTAATGTGGCGAAGAACATCACCAGGGTGAACAGACCCCACATAAAGAAATAGGATGCAGTGGCGGTTTTATCCGGCTTGTCGTAACCCGTCAGCATAAAAAGGGCTACCAGGGAAAGCCAGAAGAGCCCGTAAGAAGTGAAGGCTGTGGCGCCGAAGGTATTGCCTTTTTTCCATTCCTGAATACCGGCAATGATCTGGGCGATGCCGCCGTAGGCTAAACCCATGCCCAGTATCATCGTATTAAATCCAAAATACCCCGCATTATGAAGATTCAAGAGGACAGTTGTCATCCCGAATCCCAACAAACCGAGCGGAGCAGGATTACTGGTAGTATCCTTGATCTTTGTAATGGTTTCGTTTTGCTGCATTTAGGCCTCCATAAATAATTTAAAAATAATATCCATTTTGAGCTTGAAGCGATTGTACTATATACCGGACTTTTTGTAAAGCTAAATTATACATTCCCGCATCTGTTTTTTTACTTACTTTTCGTTCAAAATGCTTACTTTTTATGTTTTGCCTGTTCCCATAATTGACAGCAGCCCTCTTGATTTAATATGATAAGATTTTGTAGGGTCTCAGCGGGTCCGCGGAACTATTATTCTCAAGGTTCTTAACCTCCCCTCCTCAGTGCCCCGGTATATAAATGATAAAAACAAGAATACATCGTGCAGTTTTTCAAGACTGCATTTATAATACTCAGTCAATCAGACCACAGCACTAGCCGAAGATTACTAAAATGATGAATTTGCTATTTATCTGTGGTCTTTGCGTGCTTTTTGGGGTGACGCTGTTTCAGACAGTGTTAGTGACTAAAGCTTCGGCTGTTACCCGGCGTTTTAGCCTCTGGGCGATGCTTTTCGCCACTTTGTTGTTCCTGGCTTTCTCGCTGGATATTGTTCTCCGCAACATCTCATTCTCTTTCAACCTTTATCAGCTGACCGATACTTTGCATTTTTCTTTCACCGTGGACCGGCTGGCAGCCTATTTCATGATGATAATCTCGCTGTTATCCACCACGGTCTGTTTTTATTCCCTCGGATATATCGAGCACCACGGCAGCAACACCGGTAAAAACTTCCTGGTAGCAATGATGAGTTTATTCATTCTTTCGATGCTGTTACTCGTGGCTTCCGATAACACTTTCTCTCTGCTGTTCTTTTGGGAAACAATGTCGATTACTTCCTTCCTGATGGTGATATTCGACTACGACAAAGCAGACACGCGAAAATCCGGACTGTTTTATTTCGTGATGACGCAGTTAAGCACGGTTTGCCTGATGTTCGGCTTCATCGCTATTTACCACGTCACCGGTTCTTTCGATATCACGGCCGTGCGCGGTGTTTCTCAATTATTAAAAGCTTTCATTTTCCTCTCACTTTTTGTCGGCTTCGGGATTAAAGCCGGTGTGATGCCCTTTCACAAATGGCTGCCTTATGCACATTCCGCCAGCCCCTCAAATATTTCGGCTTTGATGTCCGGCGTGATGATTAAGGTCGCCATCTACGGCCTGGTCAGATACCTGGTTTTTGTGCTCACCCCTGACCGCTGGTGGGGCGTGATGATTTTGATTTTCGGCACGTTTTCTGCCCTGCTCGGCGTGATTTATGCGCTGAAAGAACACGACATTAAAAAACTGCTGGCATACCACAGTATCGAGAATATCGGCATTATTCTCACCGGTATCGGACTTTACCTGATTTTCCAGAGCTACGGTTTTACCGATTTAGCAATATTGGCTTTGATCGGCAGTCTTTTCCATACCTTGAATCACGCCCTTTTCAAGAGCCTGCTGTTCCTCACGACCGGAGCTGTGGTAAATGAAACCGGTACACGCAACATCGAAAAGATGGGCGGACTGCTGAAGGTCATGCCTTACACCGGCATTCTGTTCCTCATTGGTTCAGTATCGATCGCTGCATTGCCCCCTTTCAATGGTTTTGTCAGTGAATTAATGATTTTTCAGGCCTTCTTGCAGTCTTTCATTATCAGTAATCCGTTCCTGAAAATATTGCTATTCCTCGGGCTTTCCCTCTTCGCGCTGACCAGCGCGCTGGCAGCCGCCTGTTTTGTCAAAGCGTTCGGGGTAATATTCCTGGCAACACCCCGTTCCGAAGAAGCCCGGAAAGCAAGAGAGGTGTCTTGGTACATGATTGCCGGACCGGCAGTTATTGCCGTGCTATGCATCCTGCTCGGCATCTTCTCATTCCAGATATTCTCTTCGTTGGGCTTCACACTCCCCATCCCTAATATGATGATTATTGGTCTGACACTCGTAATCACTCTGGGGGTGGTGTGGTTAGTCAGGCGGCTGTTCAGTAACAGAACAAAACGGACGAGTGAGACCTGGGGATGCGGCATTACTTCCCAGAACAGCAAAATGGAATATACCGCTTCCGGTTTTTCGGAACCGATTCTGAAAATATTCCGTCCAATTTACCGGACACAGGAAAAGGCAGAACGGACTTATAACGATGAAGGAAAAAGTATTTTTAAAGACGCGAAAGCCGAAATCCAGACTTTCAAATTATTTGAAGAAAGGATTTATTTACCGATAGTACATTTTGTACAGCGTTTTTCAACGTATATCTCCGACCTGCATGATGTCGACCTGGATACCTATATCCTTTATTCTTTCGCAGCCGTAGTAATTCTAATTCTAGCAATAGGGTGGTTTGTCTAAACGATGTTATTCTTGATTTACGCACTGTTGAATACGGTTTTTATAATCCTGATTTCACCGCTTTTCATCAGTCTGATTAAAAAAGTGAAGGCTTATATGCAGGGGAGACATGGGCCGCCTTTGTTTCAGACGTACTATATGTTATCCAAACTGCTTAAAAAAGAGACTGTTTATTCCAATAACACATCGCTGATCATCAGGATAACGCCTTACATCAATGTAGTCTGCGTCATCGTGGCCTCCCTGTTTGTGCCAGTGGTCTTTATCCCCGGAATGACAGCGGGATTCGGGAATGTCATCCTGTTTTTGTACCTGCTGGTTTGCGCTAAATTTTTCATGGCGCTGGCCGGACTGGATGCCGGCAGCACTTTTGGTGGTATGGGCAGTTCCCGGGAGATGACCTTCTCCGCGGTCATCGAGCCCGTAATTATCATCGTTTTTGCGGCCTTGGGGTTGCTGTTGAAAACCACCAACATTTACCAGATGTTTGCAACGTCGCTGCAGTCCTCACTGCTGATTAACCCGTCAACACTGCTGATTTCACTTTCACTGTTCATCATCCTGATTGTCGAATCATCCCGGATTCCGGTGGATAATCCCGAAACACACCTGGAACTGACGATGATACATGAGGCGATGCTGCTGGAATATTCCGGGCCGGACCTCGCCATGATGGAAATGTCGCATGCGGTCAAGCAAACATTATTGATGGCCGTGCTGATCAATGTCCTTTTCCCCTGGGGATTAACCGCGTCACCGAATGTACTTTCCGTCTCAATATCGATAATTAGCTTTATTGCCAAGGGGGCATTTCTGGCGATTGCAGTCGGTATTTTCGAATCGCTTTTCGCGAAATCACGTCTCTTCCGCCTGCCGAATTTATTTATGCTGGCATTTTTCTTTTCATTTTCAACGATTTTGTTTGAGTTATTAAAATGATGCATATTCAACTGCTGGATGACATTACTAAAATTCTATTTGTGCTGGTGCTCGCAACGGCCGCATTGATTATTACCGTGCGGACGCTGTCTTCACTTTTTAATGTTTATGCCATTCAATCCTGGTTCATTGCCGCCGTGGCCTTTGTGTTGTACTTAAAAAACGGCAGCGTCGTGCTCTTGCTGCTGGCAATATTAACCGTGATCAGTAAGGCTTTCCTGGTGCCATATGTGATGCGGCGGATTCAAAAATCGATGCACATGAAACGCGATTTAGAGTTCCGCTATCTGACACCGGTTGGTTCGATTCTGGTCGGTACGGCTATGATTTTCCTGGTCTACTGGTCATTTTCCAGGTTTTTACCGGAGCTGTCATCGGACGAACTGTTTATTTTTGGCTCGGTTATCGGGGTTTCCCTGACCTTAATGGGCATGATGGTTATTTTCACCCGCAAACGTATGATTACCAAAATCCTCGGCTATCTGACGATGGAAAACGGCGTTCTGCTTTTCAGTCTTTTTATAGCAGAACTTCCCTTTATTATCGAATTGCTGATTGTCATCGACCTGGTGATGCTGATCGTGCTGGCAACTATACTAGCTTTTGGTATCGATTCCAGCATCGACGAATTTCACAATAAGTTAAATTCTTATATCCTATGGTTTAAGGAGTAATCGGACTGATGTTACTGGCATATGTAATATCCGGTTTATTGATAATGGGCTTAATGTTCATGCGTTTTTCCGGACCGGAAAAACGCGCCGATTACCTTAACACCCTGGCAATCGCGCATTCGGCGATATATCTAATTTTGACGGTCGTACCACTGATATACCTGCCCCAGCCGTCATTTTTCTTCAACCGTTATTTAATGGTCGACCCGCTTTCAGTTTACGAAGTGCTGATTAGCTGCGTGATTTTTCTGCTGGCATCATTTTATGCCCGCGGTTATGTCCGGCGTTTAGTCCAGTCCGGCGACATCGAAGTACGGGAATTAAGGCTGTTTTACGCGGCTTATAATCTTTTGTTGGTTGTTGTTGTTTTTGCTTTCTATTGTAATAACATGGCGCTTTTCTGGATACTGCTGGAATTGACGACAATTCTTTCGGCAATGCTGATAGTTACCTTGAATGCTAAAGAAAATATCATTGCCGCCTTGAAATATGTATTTACCGCTTCGACAGCGATGTTGTTCTCCATTATCGGGCTGATTATTCTATTTGCGCTGACCAAACAGGCTACCGGAACCGGTACACTGAACTGGGATGCGCTGATGCAGCAAGCCGCAAGCCTGTCTCCCAGATTATTTACATTCGCGTTTATTTTTGTTTTTGTCGGGTTTGCGGCCAAAGCAGGAATCGTGCCGTTCCACACCTGGCTGCCCCAGGCGCACGCCAAGGCCCCTTCGGTGATCAGCGTGTTGCTTTCTGCGGTTTTGCTTAACATCGGCATTTACGGCATTCTGAGGCTTTACGCGGTGGCACACCGGACACCGGCCTGGCATACCGTTTCGTTAATATTAATTGGATTCGGCGTCCTGACTATTGCCGTCGCGGCGCTGTCCATGCTGCCCCGTGGGAATGTTAAAAAATTAATCGCTTTTTCGAGCATCGAACACATGGGATTTCTGCTGGTCGGCATTGGATTGGGGACGCCGATAGCACTTTTTTGGGTTTTGTTTCATATTCTGGCGCATGCGCTGGTGAAAACCCAGCTCTTCTTTTCATCGGGCATCCTGCACCAGCAGTATCACAGCAACCAGTTTGAAGATATGAAAGATATTTTTACGCTGCAGCCGCTGGCGGCCTGGGGCCTGATCACCGGCAGTATGGCAATAATCGGCGTGCCGTTTTTCCCGGTGTTTTTATCCAAACTGAATATCCTTATTCAACTGGGGAATTTTTCATTACCGCTGCTGTTCGTGATATTGTTATGCTTTTTATTGGTGGCTGCCGCTTTTGCCACGATTTTAATCAGGACAATTCCGCAAACAGCTGAAACAAAACCGGAGCAATACCATGTTTCACTCAGCATGCAGCTCCCGATAATCGTGTTATTTGCGGCCATTGTAATGCTTGGAGTGTATTTCCCCACCGGATTACACACGATGCTGACCAAAATTGTCAGCAGTCTGGGA
>Ga0247845_1000250_pt1 | contig 11537 bp, 8 predicted proteins | sample PFST25metaG_2_FD_186008 | JGI IMG/M metagenome (GOLD analysis project Ga0247845, IMG submission 186008) | Peat soil microbial communities from Stordalen Mire, Sweden - P.F.S.T-25 | ecosystem: Environmental > Terrestrial > Soil > Wetlands > Peat | place: Sweden: Norrbotten County, Stordalen Mire...
GGACTGCCTCAGCGAATTCTTTGGGCCAGACACGATCGATATCAATCGGACCGTTTTCAATTATTTTCAGCTTACTCCCCGGAACGAGTTTATGAACGGGTTCTGCCATGACGCAGAATGGGTCGTGAGTCGCCGAGAGTACCAGTGTCGGACAACGAACCAGGGGTAACTTGGGTCTGGGGTCATACGCACCGCCGGCCCAATGTATTTCTTCACCTCTGGGGCCGGCTTTGATGTATTCCAGTGTCCTATCGTTTGTGATATCCAAAGGGTGGCCCCACAGGGCAGAACGCCGCCACCACTCCATCAAGTGTGAACCGTCTGCCATTATTTCTACCCGGCCCATAAAATTCGGGGGGTCTTTGAAGGTTTTTTCTTTCTCTTCTTCGGGGTAGTTTGGTGAAGACAGGACAAGTTTACTGACGCGTTCCGGCCAGTTCACGGCCATTTCCAACCCGATTTTGCCGCCGACATGCTGCCCTACGACAGCAGCTTTTTTGATGCCAAGACTATCCATGAAATGAATCATCGTGCGGGCGTGGTCGATTATGTCGTAGGCAAACGGCGCCGGGTCGGAATCGCCGTTGCCCAGAAAATCCGGAGCAATTACGCAATAGGTTTTGGAGAGGAACGGGATGACTTTTATGTATTCAAGAGATGATGTTACTCCGGCATGGAGTAAAAGGACCGTTTCACCTTTTCCTTCTATCCGGTAATGGATTTGTCCTTCCGGAATATCCGCATAGGCTCTTTTCATTTTCCCTCTCCCCTTTCTTTCTGTTTTTTAAGCAAAGTGAGAAATTATCCGGGTGTTGAATTTAAAAACTCGAGGACCGCCTCAGCAAATTCCTTGGGCCAAACACGGTCGATATCAATCGGACCGTTCTTAATAATTTTCAGCTTACTGCCAGGAACCAGTTTGTGCACATTTTCTGCGACGACACAGAAGGGGTCGCGGGTGGCGGAGAGTACCAATGTCGGGCAATGAACCAGGGGTAACCTGGGCCTGGGGTCGTAATTGCGGCCCGCCCAATGTATTTCCTCACCTCTTGGCCCGGCTTTAATATATTCTACGGCCCTGTCATGAGTGATATCCAAAGGATGGCCCCAGAGCGCAGAGCGTTCCCACCACTCCAATAGATGCGAACCATCTTTCTTTATTTCCACTCTGCCTCTGAAGTTCGGCGGGTCTTTAATATTTTTACCTTCGCTTTCATAATACCCGATAGAAGAAAGTACCAGCCTGCTTACACGCTCCGGCCAGTTTACGGCCATCTCGACGCCTATTTTGCCGCCGACATGCTGCCCTACGACGCTCGCTTTTTTAATGCCTAGCGCGTCCATAAAGCTAATCATTGTCCGGGCATGGTCAAGGCAATCGTATGCGCGAGGAGCAGGATCTGAATCTCCGTTACCCAGAAAGTCCGGGGCAATCGCCAGGTACGTTTTAGACAGGAAAGGTATCACATCTTTGAATTCAAGGGAAGAAGTCACCCCCGCGTGAAGCAATAAGACAGGCTCCCCGCTTCCCTCAAACCGGTAAAGAATCTGTCCCTCGGGTATTTCCGCATAAGCTCTTTTCATATCTCCTCCATTCAACTTGGTTTCTCACTGAAAACTGCAAGGTTGCATACATTCTAGCAAAAACGGATATTACTTTCTAATCCGTATATTCTGACTATTTTTTCGGTAAATAAAATAATGGGTTCCCATGACCAAAAGCGTTTATAGTGGTGCCGGTTATAGCCCTTCCTTCGGCTGAGGCGAGAAATAAGGCCACTTCAGCCATTTCTTCGGGCGGCATCGGAATATTCGGTATTGCAACTTTATTTTTTAATTTCATAATATATCCCACCTTTCCATTTATTTTGGGGGATATGGGTTACCATTCGGTAAAATTTCCAACCGAAAGCGCCAACTAATATAATCGCAATCATAGTAATCTTACTTTGTGTATAGTTTATCTTAGTGTACATTCATTTTCAACGGTCAATTTATTATGTATATGATTCAGATTATAATGTCTTCCATATTTACGGTCTGTGATATTCTAATAAGGTAGTCTTTACAACCCAATGTCAGGGGTATATCATCAGTGTTAAAATTATGAGTAATTTTCAATAATACAACATCATAACTAAAGGAATACCCTTTACAGCCCATTTTCAGTATCATCCCAGAATAATGATAAAGCTAATTGGAGCGTAAAGATGAAGATAAGAGATGTCCGTCCAATACTAATCAGTATGCCGTTCGTAAGAACAGGCGTTCCTTTGCCAATTCCCAATTCAAGTATCACAGTGATAGTTCAGGTGACTACTGATGAGGGTATCACGGGGATTGGTCAATCCTTCGCTACTTTGTCCTCTAATAGTGCTGCTACCGTGGCAAAAGCCATTGAAACAATGATTAAACCGAAGGCAATCGGCAGAGACCCGATGGCAATCGCTGCACTTTGGGATGAGATGTATCACGCTTTTTACTCTGTCGGTCGTTCGGGAATTACCGTTGCAGCCTTAAGCGGGTTTGAGATCGCATTGTGGGACATCAAAGGAAAAGCTCTTCATACTCCGGTCTACCAGCTTTTGGGTGGGCCGGCTCACGACAAACTTAAGGCTTTTGCGAGTTTGTCGCAATACACCAGACCCGCGGAAGCAGGTAAAGCTTCGGAGCTTGTCGCTGAGAAAGGATTTACCGCGCTCAAATTACATATTGGTGACGTGGAGTCCCTGGCAGCGGTACGGAGCTCAGTCGGAGACGGAATGGATATTATGGTTGATCTAACCGCTAACTGTCGCTGGGATCCAGCTACCGCCGTCAAAAGGGGGCAAGAATTTGAAAAGTATAACCCCTACTGGTACGAACAGCCTGTATTTCCACATGATGATTATTATGGACTCGCATACGTGCGATCTAAAATTAACATACCACTTGCCACCGGAGAAGACGAGTATACAGCACATAGTTTTAACAGGCTGATCGAAACAAAAGCGGCAGATTACTTACAGCCGAGTATAATAAAAATTGGCGGCATTCTACAGGAAAAGAAAGTATTTATTATGGCAGGCGCAGCTAACCTTCGAGTGGCACCCAATTGCTGGTCGACCGGTCCTGCAATGGCAGCCACAATTCATGTGTGTTTTTCTGAACCGGATGCTTTTATCATAGAGACTCCGGTTGATTCACCTGAAACTCCAATGTTAGTCACTTCGATTAGCCCTCCTGAAAAGGGCTACTGGAAGCTTCCTGAAAGTCCAGGGTTAGGCATTGAGTTTGATGAGAGACAATTACAGAAATATATCATTAAATAATCGATCTCCAAATGATTTCAATTGCAGTGCCATTTCATTAGAGGAGCCCAATATGAATCATCGTAAAACTCCATCAAAATCTGAACCTGATGGTTGCGGGGAGATTTATAACTTACCTTATGCTTCCGTTGGAAGGTAACAAGCGCTGAAATGTTTACCTCATTACATCCTAGTACGTTGTGATTCAGCAACGTAATAATACGTTTTTTGTGGTCACAAAACTCTTTTTGTTATCCAACTATCTTTTGTAAATTGTTGCTGCTTACATTAATCAGAAATACATTAAAGAAATTCGATTTAAACCTGTTCTTCTCTTTCTTGGTATATCTCTCTATAGCTCTACCAAAATGTCATAATTTTGTTAGCTATTCTACCCTAATTTTATAACTTCTGCATGGTTTTATTGCTAGACTTAATGTCCAGTGTGTAATTATCAACATAATATCCCCGTGGTAAAAAATTATGACATGAATGGAAAAACGGTTCCAGCAAAACAAAAAACAACGAAAAAGAAAGTCAACTAAGGGGATTGTTCGCGATTGGAATTGGTATTCAGACTTTTGTTATCTGGTACCTGGCAATAGTAATTTGACTGATATTGAAATCATGAAACATGAATAAATGAGATGACTTAATTAAATAAGCCATTCGGAACTCTAAGGACGGGTGAGAGCATGAACGAAGGGCATTGGGTTTACTGTTAACGGCAGGTTCGCATAGTAATCCCGGTGCCCTTTTTGATTTTATTCAGGAAGGTGGGAATAACATTGAGTGTCTCCAGCTTCCCATTATGTAATTGCTAATTAGATTGTAAAAGCTAGCCGGGGGAGGCGATTTATGGCAGATAGGCAGGTACATCTGTTATTAATTGAAGATAATCCTGATGATGCCAAACTTATCCAGGAAATGTTGAAAAAGGCAGCAGTTGAGAGATTTGACGTTGTTAACGTTAACCGGTTATCAACCGGATTGAAGCACATAACGGAAAAACAACCGGATGTTATCTTGCTGGATCTTGGGCTGCCGGATAGTCAGGGACTTGATGCGCTTACTAAAATATATAATTTAGGCTCAAAAATACCCATTGTAGTACTTACCGGGTGGGATGATCAGTCAGCAAGCTTGGCCGCTATTAAACAGGGCGCTCAGGACTATTTGATTAAGGGAAAGATAAACGGGAGTGCATTATGGCGGGTAGTAAATTATGCCATCGAACGGGAAAAGTTGGTACAGGAACTTCAAGAATCAGAGATGCATTATCACGAACTGGTAGAAAAGGGTAATGACGGTATTATTATCATCCAGAATGGTAATATAGAATTCGCTAACCCTCAGATTGCTAAAACGCTAGGTCTCTCACTCAAAGAAATACTAGGAAAGCCATTTGTTAATATGGTAGCCACAGAAAGCCGGAATATGGCCGTGAACATGCTTAAAATGCGGATGGCCGGCGAAACGGTATCCAACAAATACGACCTAGAAGTTAACGATATTGATGGCAAGAAGATCCCGGTTGAGATTAATGCCAGTGTCATCAAGTACCATGGCCAAACCGCTGAGATGGCCATAATCCGTGACATTACGGAGCGAAAACTGGCAGAAGCGACACTGAGGCAGAGTGAGAATAAATATCGAGAACTCACAGAAAGCATCTCCGATGTATTCTTTGCCATGGACAATGAGTTAAGATACACCCACTGGAACAAAGCGTCAGAGAAACTTACCGGCGTCACAGCTAAGGATGCAATAGGAAGAAGGTTCTCAGACATTTTCCCGGAAAATGAAGCGACCAGAAGTTTACAGGAAATGTACCTGAAAGCGATCAGGACACAGCAATCACAACATTTTATCAATGAATATCCGGGCGGCCAAAATATAATTCATGAAATCACCGTTTACCCATCAAAAGATGGTATATCAGTATTTATAAAGGATATAACCGAGCGCAGGCAAGCGGAGAAAACAATAGCAGCGACCGCGGAGCTACTCAAGACGGCTCAAACTTTGGGCAAAATTGGAAGCTGGGAAGTGGATCTTTCAAATCTGGCAATTACCTGGTCAGAAGAAGTTTATGTATTATACGAGCGTGATCCAAAGCTCGGATCTCCTTCTCCCGAGCAAGAAGCGGGGTACTATTCTCCAGAGCAGGCAAAAATATTAAGGGATTATACGGGCAGAGCAATAGGGACTGGACAATCGTTTTCGTCTGATCTTGAGATGAAACTACCAAGCGGAAAGAAAGCGTACTTTCACGCGATAGTGCAACCGGTCAAGGATTCAAATAATAAGGTTGTCAAACTGTCTGGAACCGTACAGGATATCACAGAGCAGAAACTAGCTGAAGAGGCTCTGCTGATTAGCGAGGAGTATAACAGCAGCCTGGTGGAAAATTCACCTTATCCAATTCAAGTTATTAATCTCGATACCACCATCAGGCATGTAAATCCGGCCTTTGAAAAGCTCACAGGTTATACCAAAAGTGAAATCTACGGGATTAAACCCCCTTTTCCCTGGTGGACACTGGAATATCTGAACCGAGATCGTAATTTGCTGGAACAGGGTATGCAATCCGGCCTGGAAAATGCTGAGCTACATTGCCGGAAAAAGAACGGTGAGCTGTTCTGGGCGGAAGTCAAATCAGTTGTGAAAGAGAAGCAGGGTAATAACCCGGGCTATTATCTTTCAATGTGGACGGATATTACCCAGCGTAAAAAAAACGAAGAAGAATTATCAAGACTAAACGAAGAACTGAGAACGTTAAATTCGCAACTGGAAGCAAAGGTCGAAGAAAGAACAAAACAACTTGAAATAACGGCGGTGGAAGCGAATTCAGCGAATAAAGCAAAATCCGAATTTTTAGCCAGTATGTCCCATGAACTCCGGACACCGCTTAATGCAATCAGCGGCTTCGCCCAGGTTTTACAGCAACAATACGCGGGGCAGTTAAATGAAAAACAAACTAAATATGTAGACAATATATTGGAAAGCAGTAAACATCTGCTGTCGTTAATTAGTGATATCCTGGACCTCTCTAAAATTGAAGCCGGTAAAGATGAATTAGTTTTATCTAACATTAAAATTAAAGAATTACTGGAAGGTAGTTTGGTAATGGTAAAGGATAATGCAACCAAACATGGAATTAAACTGGGACTTCAGATGCCAACGGATGTTACCGGCTTAGAAATTGAGGCTGATGAACGGAAAGTTAAACAGATAGTGTTTAATCTTCTCTCCAATGCCGTTAAATTTACCCCCGATGGAGGTTCTGTAACTATTGAATGTATTAAAGAAGAAAAGGAATTAATAATTCGTATTTCCGATAACGGGATTGGACTTACTCCGGAACAACAAAAAAAGCTCTTCGAACGTTTCTATCAGGTGAGTGGAGGAATTACCGCTAAAACACCGGGAACCGGCTTAGGCCTATCGTTGGCAAGACATATGACGGAAATGCACGGCGGTCGGATGTGGGTTGAAAGCGGGGGGTTGGGCAAGGGAAGTTGTTTTTCCTTTACTTTACCGTTATCAAGAATATCGGCGAAATAAAACATAAATCCTATTGCTATATAAAAAATAACAATTATAAAAATTTATTAAACAGGATGGAAAAATGAGTAAAGCTAAAATATTGGTTGTAGATGATGATGCAATTTCATTGGAATTGATGGAAGCCATGCTGGTTCCAAACGGTTATGAAATTATTACAGCCAATGATGGCTCGAAAGCAGTAGCCATTATTGTTGAACAAAAGCCGGATCTTATACTGCTGGATATTATGATGCCGGGGTTGGACGGTTATTCTACCTTAGCGAAAATCAAGGAAAATAAAACGATTTCCAAGATACCGGTAGTTATGCTTACCGCAATGGGTTATCAGCTTAATAAAGAACTTGCTTTACAAATTGGTGCTGTTGGATATATAACAAAACCAGTCGATCTGGCTGAACTGCTAAAAACTATTTCACGTTTACTGCCCGCAGTATAAAGGGTTAGACTACTTTAGATTGTGTTTTGATGAACAATTATTAAGGTCTTCGTGAGATGGAAATAATTTGACCTCTCGATAATCTAAGATATTAAAATATATACAGGGAAGGATATCTCGATGTTAACTCGAATTCAACAAAATGACATTCTCCCCGACGCAAACGTCGGGGTCTCATTAACGTGGCCATTACGGACGTATTGTCTTTTATTAGCATACTCGCCGCAAGCGGTTCGCAGGCTAAAAACCAGAATAAATCTCGTCGAGAAGATCGTAATGAATGAGAGACGGGTTATCTAAAACATGTCTTTACGCTGGAAGATATTGATTGTCCTTACATTGACGGCCGTCATGATAATTGGAGCCGTCTATGCAATATCTGAATTGACTTTTATGAAAAGCTTCCAAGTCGTAGAAAACCAGAATGCACGGAAAACGGTTGAACGTGCCGATAAAGCGCTGACCGACGATATTAATAGTTTGAATACGTTAAACCACGATTGGGCGGCGTGGAATGACACCTATTATTTTGTTCAGAACCCCGCCAAATATCAAAGCTATGCTACTGACAACCCCACGGACGTGACTTTCGCAAGCGCCAAACTAAATTATATTTTCATCATCGACAATTCGAATCAACTGGTATTCGGCAAAGGTTTTAACCTCGAGGCCGGGACAGATGTGCCGATCCCGGAGAGTTTGAACGGACAAATTTTTAATGATATCTTCACCCATCATGTTAATGTAACTGACAATGTCTCCGGGATCATTATGCTTGCGGAGGGACCACTGATGATTTCTGCCGACCCGATTATCACCAGCGAGGGGAAAGGACCGATCGCGGGTACGATTATAATGGCCAGGTATCTGGATAGCGCAGAAATCTCTGAAATGTCCGCCATAATACAATCGCCGATTTTCATCGAAAATTTGAACGCGACGGATATTCCGCCGGATTTTCAAGTCGCCCGCGCATCGCTTTCCGCCCAGAAACTTACATTCACGTATCCCATAAATACGCAGTCTATAGCAGGTTATATTCTGGTACAGGATATTTACGGGAACCCTGCCATCATCTTGAAAGCGACCATGCCTCGCGATATCTTTGCTCAAAGTGTGCGCACAATGCGCTATTTTATATTTTCGGTGTTGGGGCTTGCCATTCTGTTCGGTTTTATACTTATTTATCTCCTGAGTAAGTTTGTTCTTGCGAGAGTGAGCCAAGTTTCAGTTTACGCAAGTAATATACGAACATCCGGCGACCTTTCAAAACGCCTGAATACGACTGGGAATGATGAACTCTCTCAACTCAATCAGAATCTTAACAGTATGGTTGATACCCTGCAGCAATCGCATCAGGAACTACTGGTGAAACAGCAAGCAGAAGAGAGATTGAGACTTACCATCGAGTCCGTGTCTGAAGGCATTGCGTCAACAGATTTGGAAGGTAAAATCACGGATGTAAACGAATCGAAAGTAATGCTCCACGGTTATTCGAACAAAGAAGAGCTTCTTGGGAAACATGCCCTGGATCTGGTAAGTCCTAAAGATATATCGAAAGCCCGGGAAAATATGAAGGTAGCATTGGAAACGGGGTTTAGCCGCGGCGGGGAATATGTGATGTTGAAAAAGGACGGGAGGACGTTTATCGGCGAGCGTTCTACAGCTTTATTGAGGAATGCCGAAGGCAGACCCGTTGGGTTTGTTATTAGTACTAAAGACATTACAGACCGAAAACGTGCCGAAGAACTGTATTCGACCATCGTAGAAAAAAGCAACGATGCGATCATTATCGTTCAGGACAACATAATAAAATTTGTCAATTCCAAAATGGTCGAAGTAACCGGTTTCCCGTTGGGTGAGACTGTGGGTAAACCAATGACCGAAATCCTTTCGCCAAAGTACCGTTCGATAATTCTTGATAGACATATCCGCAGGATTCGCGGCGATTCAATTCCGGACAAATATGAAGCCGAAATTATTTCCCATGATGGGGAAATAATACCTGTTGAAATAAGTGTAAGCGTTATCCAATTTGACGGGAAGCCGGCTACTGTATCCATAGCGCGGGATGTCAGAGAGCGCATGCTTGCTCAGGAAAAGTTGAAAGTGTCAGAGGAAAAATATTCCACCATTGTCGAAAAAGGTAATGACGGTATTGTGATTTTGCAAAATGGTGTAATTAAATTTGCCAACTCCCGGGTACAAAGTCTCTCCGGTTTTACCATTGAAGAGACCATAGGAAGATCGTTCGTTGATTTTGTTTCTGAGCAGTTCCGGCCGCTCGTTATTGAAATGTATAGAAGAAGAACGACCGGTGAAGAAGTGCCGGGAAGATATGAGATAGCAATATCGAATAAAGACGGTAAGGAAATACCGGTGGAAGTAAATGCCAATCAGATTGATTTTGAAGGTAAACCGGCAGATCTGGCGATTATCAGGGACATTACAGAACGCAAGCGGGCTGAAGAAGAGCAGAAACTATCGGAACAAAACTTCCGCAACTCTCTGAATAATTCACCAATGGGCGTTACCATCGCTGATTTAGAGTTTAACACAGTATATGCGAATCAAACATTTCTGGATATCTTTGGCTACGAAAATTTCGACCAGGTGAAAGCAAGTCCACCGCAGGAACATTACACTCATGATACATATGTCGAATATCTACTTCGTAAAGAACAGAGATCACGAGGCGAGACAAACCCGGATAATATAGAAATCGAAGTTATACGCAAAGACGGTTCAATTCGACATTTGCAGATTTTTCTCAAGCATGTGTTATGGGACGGAAAACAGCAGTACCAGACTCTTTACAACGACATCACCGAGCGCAAGCAAGCGACCGATCAGCTAGCCAGGCTTAATGAAGAGCTTAAGTCCTTCAATATACAGTTGGAGACGAAAGTAGAAGAGCGGACGAGACAGCTTGAAGAAGCAGTCAGTATTGCCGAAGCTTCGAATCAGGCAAAATCTGATTTTCTGGCGAGTATGTCCCATGAACTCAGGACACCGCTCAACGCCATTATCGGGTTTTCTCAGCTCTTGCATGAAAAGTACTTTGGAGAACTCAACGACAAGCAATCAGAGTACGTTGTTGATATTGTTGATTCCGGCAAACATCTATTATCGCTGATAAACGATATTTTAGACCTGTCTAAGATAGAGGCCGGCAAGATGGAACTAGATTATTCCGAAGTGAAAATAGCTGACCTTTTGCAAAACAGTCTGGTTATGATCAAGGAGAAAGCTCTGGCTCACAACATAAGTTTGGATTTACAGATCGCAGAAAACGTAGATGGAATGGAAATCAACGCTGATGAGCGAAGGCTCAAGCAGGTGATGTTCAATCTGTTGTCTAACTCAGCCAAATTTACTCCCGATGGGGGAGCTATCACAGTATCAGTAAGAAAGGGAGAAAAGGAATTAATTATCAGCGTCTCGGATACCGGTATCGGGATGACGCCCCAAGAGCAGAAGAAACTCTTTGAGGCATTCTACCAGGCGAGCGGCGGTATCAAGGGCAAGACTCCGGGGACAGGGCTTGGCCTGGCGATAACCAAAAGCATTGTCGAGAAACACGGCGGCAAGATATGGATGGAAAGTGAAGGCTTGAACAAAGGGAGCAAATTTACCTTTACGTTACCCCTTTGATAGTTAAATTCTGAAGAAATTAAGGAGAAAGATATGGGAAAAACAATACTGATCGTCGAAGATGAACCGAAGAACATGAAACTCCTCCGCGATTTGCTTCAGAGATTTGGATATGAAATATTGGAAGCGCCAGACGGTGAGCAAGGCGTAAAAATAACCGGGGAGAAAATCCCGGACCTTATTCTGATGGATATCATGATGCCTAAAATGGATGGACTGGAGGCAACACGAATCATAAAGGCCGATAATAAAACCAAACATATCCCCGTGATCGCACTGACTTCATATGCCATGAAAGGAGACCGGGAGAAAACCATCGAAGCAGGATGTGACGGGTATATTGCCAAACCCATCGACATTCAAGAAGTTTTGAAAACCATCGAACATTTTTTAACCGCGCAAGAGAAAGTATCTTCCCCTGATAAATTGATCGATACGTAAGATGAGTTTGCTCTTACTAAACAACATACTATATTGGATAAGTAAATAGCTCCAGCACGGCATTATCTTTATTTCACATCGGTGGGCAGACCCAAGCCTGCTTTTTCACCTGGTTCCCAACTTAGCTGTTAGATTCGGGTTCACCC
>Ga0247845_1000254_pt1 | contig 11483 bp, 10 predicted proteins | sample PFST25metaG_2_FD_186008 | JGI IMG/M metagenome (GOLD analysis project Ga0247845, IMG submission 186008) | Peat soil microbial communities from Stordalen Mire, Sweden - P.F.S.T-25 | ecosystem: Environmental > Terrestrial > Soil > Wetlands > Peat | place: Sweden: Norrbotten County, Stordalen Mire...
GGTATCGCCAGCACGGGCGGGGCGCTGACCGGCGGTGCCTCCACCACAGGGGGAATCGCCGAAACGGGTGGCAGCGTGGAAGGCGGGAACACGGGATCGGGTGGAGTCCAGACGACCGGCGGCATTTCCCAGGGCGGCGCCTTAGCTACGGGGGGGATCCTCACAACCGGAGGAAGCACGACAATCGGGACCGGAGGCTCGCGCGAAACCACGCCCAGCGGTGGCGCCAGTGGATCGACGCATACGGGAGTGTGGAAGATCATGCTGCTGGGCGAAGGGATGACTGCTACCTCTTGCTACCCGCAACTGCTTTCGCAGGAGTTCAGGAGCCAAGGGCACACAAACTTCCAATTCGTGGGTACGAATCAGATCAGCCAAAGCTGCAACGGCGCTCCGGCCGTCCCAACCGAGGCCCACCCAAGCTGTCGTGTGACTGACCTGCTGACCAACAATCCTCCTGCATTGGGACAGGGAAGTCTGAGCCAACTCCAGGGCTGGGTCACCCAGAACCCCGACATCGTGCTCATGGATCTCGGCAGCGCCGACGCCCATGACGGCAAGAGCACTGCCGCCATCCTGTCGGCTCTTCTCTTCGTGACCAATCAGTTCCGCAGCCAGAATCCCGATGTCATCTTCTTCATTTCCAAAGTCACCCCCGTGAGCACGTCCCGCTATGCGGATTGGGAGAGCAGTGTGGTTGATCTCAATGCCCAAATCACCGACACCTGGGCTGCAAGCAACTCAACGGCGATGTCTCCCATCACCATCATCGATCAATGGACCGGCTTTAGCGCCAGTTCGGACACGAGCGATGGAGTCATCCCCAACATGTCGGGCTCACAGAAGATGGCGGACAAAGCCTACGCGGCCGTTTCGGCGCGCAACTACCTCTGAGCAGGTCCTGAAGGGGATCTAGCGACGGACGAATGGTTGGCGCGAGATCGTCCTACGTTCGCACCCCGGCGACGGCGCGCAGGGCTTTGATCTCGCCCTTGCTGAGGTCGCGCGAGCCGCCCATCTTCAGACCCTCGAACGACATCTCACCCAGGCGCACGCGCGAGATCTTGAGCAGTTGGTGCCGGATAGCCTCGCCCGCGGCCTTGAGAGCACGCGGCCGGCTCTCAGGGACTACCATTTCGATCCACATATTCTTGCCCGTCGTGGCCAGGGCCTCGACTTTGGTTGGGCGCACAGGAGCACCGTTGAAGCGCCAGCCCCGCTGCAGGCGTGCCAGTTCGGATTCGCCTATCGTGCCCTGAAACTTCAGGTGGTAGGTCATGGGCACGCGCCCTCCCCCACGGGACATGCGTTCGGCCAGTGCGCCGTCGGTGGTCAGCAAAATCACGCCCTCGGCCAAAAAATCGAGAGGCGCCACCACTTGCCAGCCCAGCTCGCGGTCGGGCACGTAGCGGGCCAGGGTGGGACGCGCAACGTTCTCGTGCGGCTCCGGCTTGTCCGGGCTGGGCCGATTCAAAGTCCCCAGGCAGCCGCGCGGCTTGAGCAAAAGTCGATACAGCGGCTCCTCGACGTGGACACGCCGGCCGTTCACCTCGACCCGGTCGCGGCGCTCCTGCACCTGCACGCCTAGGGTGGTGATCACCTTCCCGTTGACCGTGACGACACCCGCGGCGATCAGCTCCTCGGCGCGGCGACGGGACGCCACCCCAGCGGCAGCCAGAAGTTTCTGCAGTCTCACGATGGCATTCCCTCTCCCCGCGTTCGCTGGCTCTGGACGGTTGCTTCCTTCGCCTACGAACCGCTGGCCGGCTCTGTCGGCGGCGTGGCCGGCGCAGGCCCCGGCTCAGAAGCCGTTTCGCCTGCCGGCTCGCTGACCGCGCCCAGGATCTTGGATGCGACCTTGGTGGCGCTGTCCAGCTCGTCGAGCAGCGGGTCATTCTCCTCCGGCTCGTCCGGCAGCTGCGAGCGCGGCACAAAGCTCAGCGACGATGGCGTCGAACCCGCCGCGGCGGCGCCCCCTGTCTCGCCTCCCGCAGCCTGCGATGAATCAGCCCCGGACGCCTCCGCCCCGGGCGCCGGACCATGCTGGGCCTCCACGCGCGCCTGTTGCTCGGAGGACAACTCGGCGTATTCGCGCAAGGTGGGCAGGTCACTCAGCTCGCCCAAACTGAACACGCGCAGAAACTCCGGCGTCGTACCGTAAAGCAGCGGCCGTCCGACTTCCTCCTTCTTGCCGATGATGCGAATCAGCCCGCGGTCGAGCAGGGTCTTCAACACGGGCCCGCAATCCACGCCGCGAATCCCGTCAAGCTCTGGCCGCGTCACCGGCTGGCGGTAGGCCACAATGGCCAGGGTCTCCATCATGGCGCGCGACAGGCGCATGGGTTTGCTGGCCAGCAGCCTAGACACCCAGCGGGCATGCTCCGGGTTGGTGCGAAGCTGCCAGCCGTTTGCCAGGTGTACGACTTCAATGCCCGAACCCTTGCGCCGCTCCTGCAAGGCTTCGACGGCAGCCGTGACCTTCTTGCCGTCGCGCTCGCCCAAGAGGCGCTTGAGCTCCGCGAGCCCCAGAACCTTGTCCGAAGCGAAGAGCAGGCTCTCGATGATCGACTCTATCTGCGAGGCGTCGAGCACCGGCGGCGCCTCTTCGGCCGCGTCGTCACCAGCCAGGGCAACCTCACCGTCGGGCGTTTCCCCGTCCGCGCGTACTTCCCCTGCCTCGGCTGACTCGGCCCACACCGCTGAGTCCGTGGCGCTTTCTTCCGTCTCAGCCGGGCCCGGCTCGCTCGCGGCAACTCGATCCGCAGCCCACACATCGGCCTCGGCAGCCCCTGCGGGCTCGCTCGCCGGATCCGTCGCGCCGGCAACCGTTTCGGCCGCAGCAGGGGGTTCGACCGGTGCTTGCGCCTCGTCGTTCTTGGCGCGACTGCGTTGCTTACCTTTGGGCATCGGGCTCTCCACCACCCTCTTTGGGTACGCTCTCTACCACAACCGAGGTCGGCTGCATGACCCGCGCCTGCTCCAATGTGGCGCCCGCGACCCGGGTGACCAGGAACGCGCCGCTGGCCAGATCTTGCAAGACGCGGATCACCTTGAGGCGCGCCAGCTCGAGGATCGCCAGCAGGGAGACCACCGTATTGTGGCGAAACTGCGCCTCGCCGAGGTCATGCCCGACGATCTCATCGAAACGGACGGTCCCCGATCCTGCTTCCAGTTTGTCGATGATCTGGTTGATGCGATCGGTGATTGAGATGCGATCGATCACCACGTCGTGGGTATGCTGGGGCGCTGCTTTGGACAGAATCTGCGCCCACTGCTCGATGAGCTTCCACACCGAGTGCTCGGCGTAGCCCGCCTCGCCGCCGCCCTCCAGCGGAACACCGCGCGTGAAAACGGTGCGGCCCTCGATGGGTCGATTGCCCAGCCTCTCGGCCGCGTCCTTGTACTTCTGGTATTCGAGCAGGCGCCGGATCAACTCCTCGCGCGGGTCGAGCGCCTCTTCTTGCTCGTCCGCCTCCTCCAGGGGCTCGGGCGACGGCACCAACTCGCGCGACTTGAGATAGACCAGGTGCGCGGCCATCACCAGGTATTCGGCCGCCACTTCCACCGCCATGCCCTCCATCATGTCGAGATACTCGCAGTACTTCTCAGCGACGAAGGCAATAGGGATGTTGAGGATGTCCAGCTCGTGCGTCTGGCAGAGGTGCAGAAGCAGATCGAGCGGTCCCTCGAACTCGGGCAGGGTCAGGCGATAGGCCACGCTGGGCGCAGTCTCGGCGCCGCGCCTCTCGAAAGCCGGCGACCGGCTGGCCATGGGGTGCTCGTCGCTCATAAGTTGATCGCCCACACAAGTCCGCCGTGCCAGAGCCCAATCACGATGGCCATGGGGTACATCACGATGCCCAAGAGAGGCAAACCGAGCATAGGGCTCAGCACCAGGAGCAGCAGGATGAAGGAACCGTAGCGCTGCAGGAAATCCACGACCCCCTGCCAGGAGCGCGGCAGCACCCAGGCCAGTACCGCACCCCCGTCGAGCGGGGGAATGGGCAGCAGGTTGAAGCACATCAGAACCAGGTTAAGCCCAACCAGGTAGTTGAAGAGCGCGTCCCGGATCCGCACCGATGCGCCCGCGTGAGAGGCAATCACGATGATGATCGACGTAAGCAACGCCATGAGCAAATTCATGGTCGGCCCGGCGATCGACACCAGCATGCGACCGGTGTTCGTCTTCAGGCGGCGGGTATAGGCGAGAGGATTGGTCTGCACGGGGCGGCCCCAGGCCATCAGCGGCAGCGCCGCCGGACTGACGGCCGAGATGAAGGGAATCAGGAGGGTGCCCACGGGATCGATGTGGTGCAGCGGCGACAGGGTCAGCCGGCCCTGCAGGCGCGGGGTCGGGTCGCCCAGGCGGTTGGCAACCCAGGCATGGCCGAACTCATGCACCGACACACACAGAATAAACGCGATCAAATAGAGAATCGCTTGCTGAATCTGATCAACGCCAATGTTCAACTGAGATCCTTGGACAAGGGGCCTATCCGGGATATAGCCGACGCATTCGGCAGTGGCAACGAGGACGATTGGGGCTCCTGATCCCGCGGTAGGCGCAGGAGGTCGTGGTCGTGGCCGTGGCCGTGGCCGTGGCCGACGGTGATCGCTCCGGCCACGGTCAAGAGGACGACCACGCCGACGTCTACGACGACCACCGATCGCTCCGATTGGAGGCGCGACTCGATCGTGGGAAGGCGTGTTCTTCCGAAATGGTCCGCCTTTCCGCTCCGCCTTCCGCGGGATTGGAGGAATGATCACGCCCGCGGGTGGAAGCGATCGTACACCGTGCGCAGGTGCGCGCGCGACAGATGCGTGTAGATCTCAGTCGTTCCAATGTCGGCGTGGCCGAGCATGGCCTGCACGGCGCGCAAGTCGGCCCCCCGCTCCACCAGGTGCGTGGCGAAGGAATGGCGGAGCTTGTGCGGGGAGATCTCCTTGCGGATTCCGGTTGCACGTGCGTACGCGCCCAGGATCTTCCAGAAGGCCTGCCGAGTCATTCGGCGGCCAAGCCGCGTGAGAAACAGCGCATCGGTGTTGACGCCACGCCGTGGGCGCAGAAAGTGCGGCCGCTCACTTTCCACGTACGACCGCAGCGCCTGCACGGCGGCCTCGCCCAGCGGAACCAGGCGCTGTTTGCCCCCCTTGCCCACCGTCGTCAGGTACCCGGCCTCGAAGTTGATGTCAGAGAGGCGCAGCTTGACCAGCTCGGACACGCGTAGCCCCGTGGCGTACAGGGTCTCCAGCATGGCGCCGTCGCGCGCGCCCCGGTCGGTGCGGCGGTCGGGCGCGGCCAGCAGCCGATCCACTTCAGGGACGGTCAGGAAGGTGGGCAGGGGCCGGCCGAAACGCGGCAAGTCCACATCCTCGGTGGGGTTTGCTTCGCACAGACGTTCCATCTTGAGGAACCTGAAAAACTGGCGCAAGGCCACCAACGCCCGGGCCTGCGAACGGGCGGAGAGCGCGTTTTCGGTCAAAGCGGAAAGGTATTCGAGGATGTGGATGGTGCGAACCCCTGCCAGCTCGGTAAGTTTCTTGGCGGCGGCGAAACGGGAGAAGGCGGTCAGGTCATGGCCGTAGGCTGCCAGGGTAGCCACGCTCAGCTCGCGCTCGACTCGCAGGTGGTCGAGAAACTGTTGAATGGCGGCGTCAAGCGTGAGGCCCACAGGAAGGATCATCGGACGGCGAACCTGGAATCGCAATTTTCCGTAGCGGCTCTGGTAGGCTTGCTACCATGAAGACATCCATCGGGCCGAGGCAGTTGGCCTTCGAGTCCGCGGGTAGCGGCCCAGTCCTCGTGCTGGTGCATGCGTTTCCCTTTGACAGCCGCATGTGGCGCAAGACCGCGACGACGCTAGCCCGCCAGTGCCGGGTCATCACGCCCGACATGCGCGGCTTCGGGCTGTCCGATCTCGGCCCGGGCGGCTTCTCCATCGCCGACCTGGCCGATGATGTGGCCGCCCTGCTCGATGCGCTGAAGCTGGCCGAGGCCACGGTCGGCGGCATGTCGATGGGCGGCTATGTGGCGTTGGCTTTTGCCCGTCGCCATTTCGACCGATTGAAAGCGCTCGTCTTGGCCGATACCAAGGCTGCGGCGGATACGCCCGAGGCTCGACAGGGGCGCGAGGCCGCCATCGCGCTGGTGGAAACGCAAGGCGTGGCTGCCTTGCTCGAAAGACAGATACCACGTCTCTTGTCGGCTTCAGCCAGCGACAGCCTGCGCGCCGAAGTGCGCGCGCTGGGAGCCCAGCCGCCCGATGCGGTCATCGCCGCGCTCCGCGCCTTGCGCGACCGACCTGACCGCACGGACGAGTTGTCGGCAATCGCTGTGCCCACGCTGGTCATGGTAGGCACCCAAGACGTGCTTTCCCCGCCTGAGGAGGCCCGGACCATGGCCGCAGCCATACCCCATGCGCGGGTGGCGGAGATCCCTGGAGCCGCTCACCTGTCCAACCTGGAGAACCCCGACGCCTTCGCTGCCGCACTGGCAGGATTCGTCTAGTCGGGTGGCGGTGGCGGGTGGGGGCCGAAAGGTTTGGGAACCCTTTCATGGTTCCCATGTCAGACTGGGTGCGAGCACTGACAAGCCATGCGAATTTCAGCCCTTTCTTCGTCATCCTGCACAAATCGCGCCGATCCGCGTGCGTCAGCAAGAACGCTTCTGCGCCAGAACTTTCTCCGCTGGACTTCTCAGTATCGCGGGTCACAATTAAAAGACATGTTATTCCCGCCCTTCGGCTGGAGCCAGTTTCTTGCGAGTCCCCCAACTTCTGGGCTTCCACGCGCCAGTCGCATAAGGGTCAGACGGTTTGCGGGCCCTGCGGCATATGCCGGCGCGATGGAACCCATTCGCATCGCGCACCTGACAGACCAGCATGTGGGTCGGGTCACGCCGTTTGCGATTCAGCGCCAGGCAATCGCCCTGACCAACGCCGAGCGACCGGACCTGGTTGTGATCACTGGGGATTTCGTCTGCCACAGCCAGCTCTATCTCGACCAGCTCATCGAGCTGGTGCGGGAATTCCGCGCGCCCGTGATCGGCGTGCTGGGCAACCATGACCACTGGGCAGGCGCCGACGAAGTGGCGGCCGCGCTGAGGCGGGGTGGCGTGGAGGTGCTGCGCAACGACAGCACGATCATCACCATCCGCCGGCAGCGCCTGCAGATCATCGGCCTCGACGACGCGTATACCGGCCACGCTCGGATCGACAAGGCCGTGGTGGGCCTGCGCCGGGATCTTCCTGCGCTTGCGCTGTCCCATATCGCCGAGGAAGCCGACCGTCTTTGGAAGTGCGGTATCCCGCTGGTGCTAGCCGGACACACCCATGGCGGCCAGATAACCGTGGCGCGTCTCCACGAGATTGCTCTGGGCAAGATCGGCGGCCACAAGTACGTGCACGGCCTTTACGGCACGCGGCAGCCGCATCGAGGCGCGGTGGTGACCGGTGCGGTCTACGTGGGGGCCGGCATTGGCTCTTCGGTCATGCCGATTCGCATCGGCGAGCGCGGCAGGCGTGAAATCGCCATCTTCGAATTTGGTCGCCGGCCCGGTGAATTCGAGGAACCGGACCATGAGCAAGCACCCTTGCCCGGTCGCGCACCGTCGCCCGAAAAGATGCGCCGCCGAGCCGAGAAGGTCGCGCGCAGACGCGTCCGCCGTTCGCTCCGCGCGACAGTTGAGTTCCGCCGGTTGTAGCGGCGTGTCGGGAAACTCTCTGCGTTGGTCGGCTAGTGACTCGCGATCCGCGGGCCGGCCTTCGGCGCGGCCCGGAATTGCCCGACAGCCCGCAAGTTAGGTTCGCAGAATCGCAACCAGTTCGGCCGCAATCTGGCGCGCCCGGTCGACCTCACCCTTGGCAAGCGAAATGGCGCCTACGGCCGGGTGGCCGCCGCCGCCGTAGCGTTCACACAGCTTGGCGATGTCATGCGCACGCGGCAGAGTAGGCCAGGGATTGGATCCGACCGAAACCTTCATGCGCTTGCCCGGCGACAGGACCGTGACCGCGTAGCGCGCCTCCGGATAGAGGTAGTAGACGATGAACTTGTTCGCCGAGGTGATGGGTTCCTGCGAAAGATCGGTGAACACCACACCCTGCTCCAGGCGGGCCAGGCGGCGGATCGCTTCCACATTCTTTTGGTGCTGGTTGAGCAGTCCAACCAGCGGCTCGGCCACATAGGGGCTGGCGGCAATTTCGGCCAGCGGCTTCGACACGAGGTCGGCGATAAATCGCTCGGACAGCGCGCGGTCGCGGTTGGCTTCCACCCAGGTCATCAGGCGCAAGGCCGGCTCGCGCAGCTCTACCGCCTGGGCCGCTGATTCGAAGAGCGCGCCGTCGATGATCTCGGCCCATGCAAGCAGTTCCTGCAAAGACGAGACATCGAAGCCAAACTTTTCGGCCACAGTGCGGGCCAGAAAGCGCGTGCAGCTCTTGGCGCTCGGGTTGTAGAATTTCTGGCCGCTTCGGTCGGCGCGAAAATGCGCCTCATCCGCGGCGCTCTGAAAGGTGGAAGCGTGATGATCGAACCACCAATGCAAGCGCGGGTCAGAGGTGTAGCGAAAGTCCACGCAGGCGTTCACATCGCCGTCGAGGAAATCCGGCGGGATGGGGGGGCCCGCCTCCTTGTGGTCCATCGGCGTGAACGCCACTTCGGCAGGTCCCTGCGCCACGCACTCGCGAAAGAAACGGGCGAACAGGCCGGCTGAGCTGGCCCCGTCGAAACAGCTCCCGTGATGAAGAATGCGCACACGCATGCTTAGAACCTTAGGGTGCTCCCCGCCTCCCGGCAAGCCGCATTGCCGAAGGGCGCCAGCTCCGCTTCCTCCTCGACGCCGGGGCCGCTCTCCAGTAGAAATCAGGCCATGCCCGAGTTCCTCAAAGACATAAAGCGCACCCATGACTGCGGCGCCCTGCGCGCCAGCGACGTGGGCAGTAGGGCTGTCCTCTACGGCTGGGTCGCCTCTCGCCGTGACCACGGCGGCTGTGTGTTCATTGACCTGCGCGACCGCGGCGGCATCACGCAAGTGGTGTTCGAACCCGGAGTCAGCGCCCAGGCCCATAGCTTGGCCGGCGAGCTGCGCTCCGAATTCTGCATCGGCGTGTCGGGCGTGGTTCACGACCGCGCCGAGCGGCGCAACCCCAACATGCCCACCGGCGACGTGGAGCTGCACGGTGACCAGCTCACCATTTTTTCACGCTCCGATACGCCACCCTTCGAGATCGTCGACAACAGCACGGCCAACGAAATGGTGCGGCTCAAGTACCGCGCGCTCGACCTGCGCCGTCCTTCCTTGCAACGCAACTTCCTGCTGCGCTCGCAGATCTACCAGACCGCCCGCCGGGTGCTCGCCGGCCATCGCTTCCTGGAAATCGAGACGCCCTTCCTGGTCAAGTACACGCCGGGCGGCGCCCGTAACTTCCTCGTGCCCTCGCGCCTGACGCCGGGAACCTTCTATGCCCTGGCTGAGTCTCCTCAGCTCTTCAAGCAGCTTTTCATGGTGGCGGGGTTCGATCGTTACTTCCAGATCGTCCGCTGCTTCCGCGATGAGGATCTGCGCCAGGACCGGCAGCCCGAGTTTACCCAAATCGATCTCGAGATGAGCTTCGTTGTCGAAGAGGACGTACAAGCCGTGGTGGAAAGCCTGATGGCCGCGCTGTGGAAAGACGTCCTGGGTCTTGACATCCCCACGCCCTTCCCCCGTCTGTCCTTTGCCGAGGCCGTGGGGCGGTATGGCTCGGACAAGCCCGACCTGCGCTTTGGCTTGCCTCTGTGCGACGTCACCGACGTGATTCGCAAACACAACGGCGGCAACGTGGACATGCTGCAGAAGGCGGTCGCGGCCACGGGTCCCGAACCCGCGGTGGTCAAGGCCTGGCGTCTGCCTACGGCCGAGGCGTCCAAGATGTCGAACGCGGAAGTGGACAGGCTGGAGGACTTCGTCAAGGGCCTGGGCGCCCGCGGCCTGGCCCGCGCGCGCATCGGTGCGGCGGGGGCTTGGACCCGCTCGCCCATGAAGACCATGAGTGAAGCCATGCGCCAGGACCTGAACGCGGCCGCGGGCCTGCAAGAGGGCGATCTCTTCTTCCTGCAGTTCGGGACGAGCAAGCTGGTCAACACCGTACTGGGCGGCCTGCGCCTGCATGTTGCCAACAAACTCAACCTGATTCCCAAGGACCAGTGGAGGTTCGCTTGGGTCACCGAGTTTCCGCTCTTTGAGCGCAACGACGAGGGCAGGTTGGTGGCGTCCCACCACCCGTTCACTTCGCCCATGGCCGAGGATCTTGACAAGCTGGAGAGTGCGCCGGCTGAGGTGCGCGCGCGGGCCTACGATCTCGTGCTCAACGGCAACGAGATCGCCGGCGGCAGCATCCGTATCCACCGCGGCGACGTTCAGTCGCGCGTGTTCAAGGCCATCGGCCTCAGCGAGGAAGACGCGCGCGCCAAGTTCGGCTTCTTGCTGGACGCGTTCCGCCACGGGCCCCCGCCCCACGGCGGGATTGCGGCCGGGCTCGACCGGCTGGCCATGCTTCTGTGCGGCGCCGATTCGCTGCGCGACGTGATCGCCTTCCCCAAGACGCAGAAAGGCACCGACCTTTGCACCGAAGCGCCGGCCCCGGTCACCAGCAAGCAACTGGAAGAGTTGCACATCGCGCTCACCCACGTCGAGTCGTAGCGCGATGATCGGGGCGGGCTGGCGGGGGGCTGCGCGACGCCGTCTCGAGCGGGAAGTGTTCGATCTGCTCGTGGTGGGCGGGGGAGCCACCGGGGCAGCCATCGCCCGCGACGCGGCCACGCGCGGGCTGCAGGTGGCCCTGTGTGAACGCGGCGACTTTGCCAGCCAAACCTCCAGCCAGTCGTCCAAACTCATCCACGGAGGCCTGCGCTACCTGCAGCAGGGCGACTTCCACTTGGTCTTCGAATCCCTGGCCGAGCGTCGCCGTTTGCTCGAGACCGCCCCGCACCTCTGTCGCCCGAGGGAGTTTCTCTATCCTGCCTACGCCAGGCACTTTCCCACGCCGACGCTGCTCCGCCTCGGCGTGGGTTTGTACGACGCCCTTGCCCTCTGGCGACCGCCAGTGCACAGCCGCCGCCTCGCCAGCCGTGAGGTCTACCGGCTGGCACCCTGGCTGCGCAGCGCCGGTTTGCTGGGCGGGCAGCAATACGTCGACTGCCAGACCGACGACGCGCGCCTGGTACTGGAGAACGTGCTCGACGCAATGACCTCCGGAGCGGTTGTGGTCTCCTATGTCGAGGTCCAGCCCGACCACCGACGCTCTGGCAGCTTCCGCGTGGCCCGGGCGATGGACCGCGACCTAGGTGACCGGTTCGAGATTCGCGCCCGTCTGCTCGTGAACGCCACCGGACCCTTCTGCGATAGTTTCTCGGGCGGGCCGCCCAAGCTGCGTCCGACCCTCGGCGTCCACCTGGTGGTGGATGGCGATCGCCTTCCTACCTTCGGCCGGGCGGTGGTGGTGCAC
>Ga0247845_1000256_pt1 | contig 11388 bp, 13 predicted proteins | sample PFST25metaG_2_FD_186008 | JGI IMG/M metagenome (GOLD analysis project Ga0247845, IMG submission 186008) | Peat soil microbial communities from Stordalen Mire, Sweden - P.F.S.T-25 | ecosystem: Environmental > Terrestrial > Soil > Wetlands > Peat | place: Sweden: Norrbotten County, Stordalen Mire...
AATCGCGCCGCCGAACCCGCGCCGCGATTCTACACGATGTCCTTCGGCGCCACGTCAGTCAGCAACGGGCGTTGGATGGCAGCCAAAGGGGAGGCGCAGTTGGCGTGGGCGTCGCGCGACAGAGTCGAAGCAGGTTCGTCCGTCCCAGGCCGGGGCACGCCTGCGCTGGTCGTCGACAATTGCAGGGAGCGAGAGCGACGGCGCACGCTGGGGACGCCCGGCCGCTGCAGCCTCAAGCGTGCGGCACTGGTCGTCCAGCCGGCGCAGCGCCGCCAGTTTTTCGTCCTGCCCCAGTTTGGCTTGGTCCACAGCGCGCCTAAGCACCGCCAGCGTCTCATCGTAGATGGTTAGCGGAACCGGGAGTGGGTGTCCGTCCTTGCCACCATCCCGACTGCACAGGGCGGCTGCGAAGACCATCGAACCGGTGGAAAGCCCGGATGAGACTGGACCGCGTTTTGTGGCCACGGTGCGGACGGGATTCGAAAATGACGTGGCCAGTCTGCTGGCCGGCATGGAAAAGCGCGCTCGCGGAATGAAGGTGGACAAGCTCCGCCCCGAAGACCAGTCGAATGCCTTCTGCCCCACATGGGTCAGCGTGAACACGCTGTGCTTGGGCACCGCCTTCCAGCACGTGGCGCGAAGAGGGCATTCGTATGGGTCCGAGCAGTGCAGACCGATTTCCATGTTGGGCGCCCGCTGCTGACCGATGATGCGCACCATCCTCTTCAACTCGCTGCCCACGTCGCCAACCACATCGTCGACATCGGCCGTGACGTCGGTCTTGGCGAAGAGTTTGGGTGGATCGATCTCGCCTCGCCGAACGTATTCGGAATCGAGGTGCATGACGAAACAGCGCCGGATATCGAGCCCGGCGCTTTCGTACACATGCCGTTGCAAAGCCAGGTTGCTGACGTGGATCTCCTTGGCCTTGGTCGTGCTCTTGACCTCGACGATGTCCCACTGGTCGCGGCCGACCGGCACCAACACGTCGGCACGAGCGTACGCGCAGTCCGCGATGAACCCCGCCTCGTAGAGGGGGAGTCGCCTGGACACGGCCACGCGGGACAATTCGTCGACGGCGTCCTTCTTGATCACGCCCGCGCGGCACAACGCTGTCCATGTCGGACTTCGGTGTGCCGTGGCACATGGCCACGCGTACGCCGTCGATCACCTTGTTCCAGACACGCGGCAGCCCGGCCAGGAACGCCATGGCGTCGTCCGATAGCAGCCCGGATGAAGAACCGGCCATGTTCGGGTCCTCGGCCCAGCGGTCGTGGTTGCCGCGCACGCAGGGGATCCTTCTTTCGCGCAGAAGGTCGATGACCTGCATGGGAAACAGGCCATAGCCGACCAGATCGCCCGCGCAGACGACTGCCGTGCAGCCCAGACGCTCGGCCTGCGCAAGGGCGTCGTGCAGGGAGTGGATGTCAGCATGAATGTCGGCGATGACAGCGAGGCGCATGATTACACGATGGCTGACCTGCACAGTGTACGTGGCCGACTGACACGATGCCTGGGCGCAGGGGGCAGGCTCATCGAACAGATGGAATGCCACGAGATCGTCGGCAACGCTGACGGGTTCAATTCAGGCGAGGTATTGGTGAGCCGTGTCAGTCGCTCGGGGGCGAAGCAGTGGTACCATTGGCACAGGTGAGACGATGACCGTGGCCGTGAACGCGACATACGAGAACGGCGTGTTGAAGCCGGAAGGGCCGCTCGGCCTGAAGGAACAGGCGAAGGTGCGTGTCATCATCCAGTCGGACGAGGAAGAGCTGCCGGCCGTGGGGGACGACGACCCGACTGGCTGGAAGGTGGCTCGCGAGCTCATCGGCTGCATTTCCGACGCCCCCGAAGACGTCGCCGAGCACCACGACAAGTATCTCTACGGCCGCGAATGATATTCGTCGATACGGGGTTCTTCTTCGCGCTCTTCTCGATCACGCCGCCCACAATGCGAGGGTTCGCCAGTTCGGGCGGGGGCTGGCGGGACGTGCGAGGCTGGTCCGGGTCCAGCAGACTATCTCGTGATTGGCCGGCGAGCCTGGTGGTAGACGCGCATCACTTCCAAGACGCCGCCGCGCCTGCGGTAGTAGATTCGGTAGGGCGGCAAAGGCCAGCTTCGTACGAGCATTCCCCCTCGTAGTTGCTGCTCCGGCCCTTCGAAGATGCCCTCGTCCAGCCGCTCCAGCAGGTCTAGCACCTCGGCGACCAGCTCAGTGGCGGCGCGAGGATTGCGCTCAGCAAGATATCTGGTCGCGCTGGCCAGATCCTCGGCCGCGTCTTTCGAGATCCTGATCGTCAACGACGCAGAATCCCCTCAAGGCGCCGTCTGACAACATCGAGGCTCAATCCCTCGCCGGCATCCAGCGAACGGGCGGCTGCTTCAAGCCCAGCCTCCTCCTCGGCGGTCAGGTCGAGTACCCTGTCCACGGGCTCGATCACATACCGCCCCGTGGGAAGCGCCCGCAGCTCTTTCGGAAGCTCCTTGCCGTTCCAGTCCAGAAGCGTTGCCATATCCTAATAGTAGCGCAGCTCGGGCCAACCGGCTCGTGCGGTCGAAACCGTGTCAGACCCCTGCGCCATCCTGGGCAGATGGCCGAGAAGTTTCCCGGTTCCGACTTTGCCCGCCTGCCCCCGCACAACCTGGACGCGGAACGCTCCGCGCTTGGCGGCGTTCTGGTCAAGCCCGTCATGTTCGACGAGCTTGCCACCACGCTGGGTACGGACGACTTCTTCCTGCCCGCTCACCGCGAGATCTTCGACGCGATGATGGAGATCTCGCGCCGGCAGCAGCCCATCGACGTGGTATCGCTGGGCGACGAGCTTAAGAGCCGGGGCAGCCTGGCGCGACTGGAAGGCGGCGTCGCATACCTCATCGCCATCGCCAACGCCGTGCCCACGGCCGAGAACTACGTGCGCCTGGTGAAGGAGAAGGCCATCGTGCGCCGGATGATCGCCACGTGCGCCGAGATCCAGTCGTGCGGCTACGGCGACTTCGGCGAGTTCGGGCAGTTCCTGGACCAGTCGGAGACGCTGTTCTTCAAGGTGGCGCAGCAGGGCCGTCGCGACAGCTACCGGCGCGTGGGCGACATGATGCCTGGCCTGGTCGAGAGTCTGGAGACCCGCTCCACCAAACGGCGTCAGGTCACCGGCGTGTACCTGATTCTCTTCGTACACCGCGAGGAGATGTTCGACGACAACCCCGAGTTGAAAGGCCGCGCCGAACTGATCATCGGGGAAGACCGCCACGGCCCCACCGCCGACGTGCCGCTCACGTTCCTGAGCCAGTACACACGGCCCGAGAACTGGGCGGAGGAAACGTGCTCAAACATTGGTCTCACGGTCACAGGCCTGTTGCCATCGGGACTGGGGACTATGGCTGCGGCACTGTACGATCCTGGAGGGAGTCCAAAGAAGCAACTCTATGTGAGTTTGAAAAGGGGAGGCGTCCAGATCGCTCCTGTCTCGCCACCGTGTGCGGAAATACAGCCATCGAGGTACTGGATACCCACCCAGGCGCAGATTAGGGCGTCGAGCGCGTCCTCGTAGGATTTCATCTGGCGCACCCGGGAAGTCCGGCTTGGGAATTCCCAGTGGCTAGGGATAGAAATGTACTCGCCGAGCGCGCTCCCAATTCGCCTCCACTTGCTGCGGACGCAATCACGTGCGGCATCTGGCCCCATATGGGGGTTGTAATGGGCTGCCTTCGTGATCTTGTACGGAACGCGCTCCTTCGCGTGGAGGAGACTCAGAAGAGCCGTGTGCGGATAGACCTCGATGATGGCCGGGCAGGTTCCCGCACCCATGCGAGTGGTAGCCAACCGGAATCCGCGGGACTTGAACTGGTCTCGGATCTTCGCCGCGAGAAAACCGGGGCGTTTTTTGGTTGGAGAGTCAGTGCCACACTTCCAATGGCCAAAGATTGCCAAAATAGCATTGTCGGCCGACCTGCGGCCGGTGATGGGCACCAGCGAAAGAGGCATGTCGACGCAGACGAGGTCCACAGGTAGGCCGTTCAGGAGGTTCTTGGCGGCACGGAGAAGATTCTCGGCTCCCGGAAAGGTGTTGTCGTGCACTTCTGGCCCTGGGAGTTTCGCCCTTTTCATGAAATCGGCGTAGCTGGACGCGACCGCGACGCGTTTCCATTTCTTTCCTGCACGACGTAGTAGCGCCACGCCGCTTGATCCGGCGTCTGTCCAGGCGGGATCGATGCCGAGAATAGCAGTCGCCTTCTTCATCACCGATGCCCCTCCTCAACCCTCTCGGCAATCCCGCACACCCACTTTCGCAATCCCACCGGCGCCACGACCTCCACGCCCTCGCCTTGGCGTAGCAGCCACGCTGCCAGGTAGCCGGTGGCGTGGTCTTTGAACTTCACCTCGACGGCGCCATCGCGCAGGCGCTTCTGCTGCTTGAACCAGGGACGCAATCGCGTGGCTGCGGGCTCGCGCAGGCGTAGCACGATCTGGGTGGGCTTCGCGTCGGTGATGAACATCCGGTCGCCCATGTAGTCGCGCAGGTTGAAGTCGGCCGGGACTGTGAAGGTCTCGTCGAGAACGGTGGCGCCCAGGATGCGCTCGGCGCGGAATATGAGGATGCGGCCCTCTTTGTCGCTCAGGCTCTTGGCCAGCACGTACCAGATGCCCCGGTGATTGAGCAGGCCATAGGGATGGACGCGGATCTCTTTGCGCTTGAGAGCGGCCAACGAGGCGTAGTCCAGTTCGACGGCACGGTGATCGCTGCACGCGCGCGACAGGCAGGTCAAGGTGTCCCGATGTTCGGTGCCGGCGGTCTGCACCACGATGTGTGCACCACGGTCGGCCTCGCTGCGCGAGTTGTAGTCGAGCACCTGGCGCAGCTTTTTGCTGGCGCCGGCGATGGCATCGTCGTAGGGGGCGATGCCGGTCTTCTTCACGGCGGCTGCGCCGGCCAGCAGGGCCAGCGCTTCATGCAGGGTCAGTCGCGGCGGCTTCTTCAGGCGGCAGACCGTGTCGGCGCCGATGTGCGCGTTCGCTCCGCTACCCTCAATCCACAACGTTAGGTACTGGCCGGGATCGCCGTCGGGCACGCCCACCTGACTCAGGCGGTGGACGTCGTTGCGAAGCTCCTCGGGCGTGGTGCCGATGGCGGCTGCCGCCTCAGACACCAGCGCACCCTCGTACCCCTTCTTTGCCAGGTACGGCACCATGAACAGAGCGCGCCGCAGCCGTTGCTCCAACTTCTTCATGGTGCGCCCCCTTCGGCCCGGCAGGCCCAGCAGCGGATCGCCCCAGTCCTCGACCGCAAACTGACGGACACCAGCGCCACGCCGCCGGCTGTAGCGACCAGGTGCTTTCCGCCCCGACGGTTCTTCCGCGGGTGGTATCCTCGCAGGGCGTGGCGTGGAAATTTCCCATGACCAACTCAACAGCGAACTCGACCTGGGCGATGGCGCTAGCAGGCAGGTGTTGGGCGTGGCTCTCCATCCTCGTGCTCTTTGCCGGCTGTCAGTCGGCCTCGTCGGCGTCGAGCCGGGATGCCGCGGAGTCTGGCTTGGACGGCGCAAGAGCCACGCCTGACATGCCGGTGACGACCGATGTGGCTGGTCAGGTGAGCCGCGCCGACGGCGGCGTGGTGATTGTCGCAGCGACCTTCACGCCGGTGGCCATCACGGCCGATGCACAGGAACTGAGCAACCCGCTGCGCGGGCAGTATCAGTGGCTAGGCGTGCCTCCGTATCCCTCGACCTGGACTGACAACGATTCATACCAGCGCTGGAACTGGAACGATTTCGAGCCCACCCAGGGAAACTACAAGTTCACCCTCATCGACAACGAGATCCAGGCCGCGAAGACACGCCACGGGCGTTTCGGGATGCGCATCATGCCGCTCTGCCAGGACTGCGCGACCCACACCTACAAGGGGGCACAGAGTTCCATCCCCGATGATCTGGCGGCCGTGTCGAATCCCCTGATCGCGGCGCCGCCGGGCGAGAGCACGCCCTACCTATTGCCCGACTGGAACAGCGAAGCCTACCTCACGCGTCTGCAGCAGATGCTCAACGCGATTGGCGCGCGCTACAAAGACGAACCGACCTTCGCCTGGTTCGATGTGTCCAGCTACGGCAACTGGGGCGAATTCCACCTCTGGCCGTTCAGCGAGTCCGGCGGACCGTACGACACATCGACGCAACGGCCGATCACCGATGCCAACGCCCGACGCATTGTTCAGATGAATGCCGCGGCCTTTGCGGGCAAACTGTTGGTCATCAATTCCGAGCAGCAGGCGGCGCTGGCCGAGGCGGTGGCCACCACGTCACCTCCCATCGGGATTCGCGTCGACTGTTTGGGCGCGGACGGACTAGGCGGCGGGCAGAGCCCGATCGACGCGGTCGCGGGCGCACTGGATCACTGGCGAACCGCGCCCTTCATCACCGAATGGTGCCAGACCAACATCGGAGGCTCGGGTGCCGACTTGTTCGTCCAGGGCGCCCAGCAGGTGAACACCTATCACGTGTCCATGCTCTCCTCCGGCAACTTCAGCGACCCGCCGACGGCTGGCGCCGAGGCCACTGCCTTCCGCCAAGCCAATGTCGCGGCCGGCTATCGGCTGCGCACATCCAGTGTGGACGTGCAGATCAGGGCCGCGGGCGACGTGGCGGTGACCATGGAGTGGGTGAACGATAACGTCGCGCCCACGTACCTGCGCTGGCAGGTAGTGTTCGTGCTCGACGGGCCGGTTCACATCGAGTTGCCGGCGGCGTTCGACATGAGAAGCGTGATCGATGCCCCGGTCGTCGACGTCGAGACGCTGCATCCGGCCCAACTGCCGTCGGGCACCTACCAGGCGCTGCTGCGGGTGGAGGACGTGCAGGCCATCTCGCCGCCCATGTTCCTGGCCATGCAGGGCCGCGACCCCAGCGGCAACTACCTGCTGGGCTCGATCACTGTGCCGTGAGCAGCGGCGCCGAGAATCCCGGTGATTTTGTGGAGCTGAACGGGATCGAACCGTCGGCCTCCTGAATGCCATTCAGGCGCTCTCCCAGCTGAGCTACAGCCCCATGGGTCCCCTTGCGGGGCGCTAAGATAATTACCAGCCGGCGCGGCGTTGGTCAACCTCGCGCGCGGCTTGCTTGCTTGACAGGGGGGTAGGGGGTGGCAGAGTCTCCCCTTCCCCGGGGGACGCAATCCCTGGGTTTGCAAGAGATTTTCTGCAGGAGAAGCCATGGCAACGATCGATTTCGGTGGAGTCAAAGAAGAAGTCGTTACCCGCGACGAGTTCCCCATGAAGAAGGCCCTCGAGGTCTTGAAGAACGAGACCGTCGCCGTGATCGGCTACGGCGTGCAGGGGCCCGCCCAGTCACTCAATATGCGAGACAACGGCGTCAACGTCATCATCGGCCAGGCGTCGGGGTTCAAGCGCGACTGGGATCGCGCGGTCAACGACGGCTGGGTGCCGGGCAAGACGCTGTTCGAGATCGAGGAAGCCGCGGAGCGCGGCAGCATAATCCAGATGTTGGTTTCGGACGCCGCGCAGAAGGCGATCTGGCCCGACCTCAAGAAGCACCTCAAGAAGGGCGATGCGGTCTACTTCTCACATGGTTTCTCGATCGTCTACAAGGACCAGACCGGCGTCATCCCGCCCAAGGACGTGGACGTGATCATGGTCGCGCCCAAGGGCTCGGGCCTAAACGTGCGGCGCAACTTCCTCTCGGGTGCGGGTATCAATTCGAGCTTTGCGGTCGAGCAGGACGCCACGGGCCGGGCGCGTGAGCGCGCGCTTGCCATCGGCATCGCGGTGGGTTCGGGCTACCTGTTCCCCACCACCTTCCAGAAGGAAGTGTTCAGCGACCTAACCGGCGAGCGCGGCGTGCTGATGGGCGCTCTGGCCGGCATCATGGATGCCCAGTACGAGGTGCTGCGCGCCAACGGCCACAGCCCGAGCGAGGCATTCAACGAGACGGTCGAGGAGCTGACCCAGAGCCTCATCCGTCTGGTCGACGAAAACGGCATGGACTGGATGTACTCGAACTGCTCGGCCACCGCTCAGCGGGGCGCGCTTGACTGGCGCCCGCGCTTCAAGTCCGCCGTGCTCCCGGTCTTCCACTGGCTCTACGACCGCGTGGCTTCGGGCAAGGAAACCGCGCGCGTGCTCGAGTCGACTGGCGGCCTTAACTACCGGGAGCTGCTCGGCAAGGAACTGGCCGAGATGGGCAACAGCGAAATGTGGCGCGCGGGCAAGGCCACGCGGGCGCTGCGCCCCAAGGAGCCGGCCAGGGCCATTTCCGCAGATACCAAGGGCGTGGGCGGACGCAGCGAGAACTAGATTCTCTAGATCCGCCGCCGCACGAGAAGCAACCCGACGCCCACCACAAGCAGGTGCCACAGGCGGGGCCCATACACCATCAGGCTGGCCAGCAGGAACAGCGCCAGCGCCACGGCCGTGATGACCGGCAGGTTGCCGCTCGACTTGGAACTCCTGCGATGCTCGTCTAACGGGTCCACGCCTCCGGTAAGGGTGCGCCACAGGGCGATCGGTTCGCCCGCCCTGCGCGGACGGCTGCTCATTTCGCGCGCGGCCCGTGCCTCCATCTCGGCCCGTCTGGCGGCTTCCTGCTGCGGCGAAAGAGCGCCGCCCTCAGGGGCGGACACGCCGGACACAGATTCCGGCGGTTCCAGGTTGGGCCGACTGGCCCGCCACAGCTTCTCGTTGTGGGCACGCGCTTCGGGGGTGTCGAGCCGCGCCCCACAGTTGACGCATCTCCGGTCGAAGAGATTGTTGGGCCGTTCACAGTGGGGGCAGTCGTTGCGAGGCACGGCCTTGAAGCCTTCTGCGTCGACCGAGATTGACATGGGGTGCTCAGGGGCCGGCCGGAATGCGCTGGAGGGGCGACTGGGGGGTGGCTTTTCACCCGGTGCCAGCAAGGCGTCGAAGCGTTCACTGGTGCGCGTGTTGGCCGGCTCGGAAGGGGCGTCGCTGCGTGGCCCTTCGAGCTGGCGGAAGCGGTCGCGGGTCTCTTCGTCCATAGTTGGCGAAACTCCGCGCTAGACGGCACCGATCCTTCCCGGCGGTACGGGTTCGGGCGTGGACGCCGGGCGGGTGCGCGTGCGCGCCCATTCGCGCAGGCGCGCGATGTCCTCGCGCATGGTTACGGCCAGAGGCATGGTTTCGCCGAGCGCAGCGAGCAGATGTCGCTGTTCCAGTTCCACGCCGTCGGCAAAGGCTGCGTACAACCCGCTCACCACGACTTGCTCGATTTCAGCGCCGCTGAAATGCTCGGCTCGGCGGGCCAGCTCTTCGACGTCGAAATGGTCAGGGTTGCGGCCAAAGCGCTGTAGATGAATCGCGAAGATCTGAGCACGCTCGATAGCGGTGGGCAGGTCGATGAAGAAGATCTCGTCGAAGCGCCCCTTGCGCAGGAGTTCCGGCGGCAGGCTGTCGATACGGTTGGCCGTGGCCACCACGAACACGGGCGCGGTCTTCTCCTGCAGCCAGGTGAGAAAAGTTCCGAACACGCGCGCGGTGACGCCGCTGTCGCTGATGCCGGACGACCCGATCCCGGCCAGGCTCTTCTCCAGCTCATCGACCCACAGCACGGCCGGGGCGATGCTCTCGGCAATGCGCATCGCTTTGCGCATGTTCTCCTCGGACGAGCCCACCAGGCCGCTGAAGATGCGCCCCATGTCCAGGCGAAGCAGCGGCAGGTGCCATTGCGACGCCACGGCTTTGGCGGTCAGGCTCTTGCCGCAACCTTGCACGCCGAGCAGCAGCAGGCCCTTGGGCGCGGGCAGCCCGAACTGGCGCGCGCGCTCGGTGAAGGCCGCGGTTCTCTGACCCAGCCAGGCCTTCAGATTCTGCAGGCCGCCTATACTGGCGAAGCTCTCGGCGGTTGCGTAGTACTCCAGAAGTCCGCTCTTGCGGATAAGTTGGCGCTTCTCCGCGAGGACAAGCTGGATGTCCGCTGCGTCCAGGCGCTGGTCCTTGGCGATGGCCTTGGCAAAGGCGTTCTCCGCCTCGGACAGCGTCAGCCCCAGCGCGGCTTTGAGCAAGGGCTCAACGTCCTCGTTGCGCAGATCGATGACCGCCTTCTTGCCTTCGCGCACCACGGCCACGATTTCGCGCAGCAACTTGAGCAGGTCCTCGATGGCGGGCAGGGGTACGTCCAGCACCGAGACTTCCTTTTCCAGTTCGACCGGGATGTTGAGCACCGGCGAGACCAGCACCATGGTGGTGAACGTGCTCTTCAGGGCGCGGGCCAGATCGCGTGTGCGTCGGATCACCGTGGCATCGTTCAGGTAGGGATGAAAATCCTTGAACACCACCAGCGCCGGCTCGGCCAGCTTCTCAACCGCGACCAGCGCCGCACCCGGATCGGTGGCTTCGCCGGTCTTGGGCGGCGTTCGTCCGTTGTCCGTGGGGCAAAGGCCCTGCGTGACCGACCACGTGTAAAGCGCCTTGCCGTGTGCTTCGGCCAGGGTGGCGAGGAGCGCCTCGATGCGCTGCTCTTCCCAGGTCACGAGGTAGATGAGCGGGTAGCGGGCGCGGATGAGGACGTCCAGTTCATCGACGAAACCGGACAGGGAAGGGCTGGTCGGTGAGGCTGGCACGTCTCGCCATTATGCGCCTGTCTTGTGGCAGGTAGAAGAAGCCCCTGCTTTGCCGGGCTCGACAACCTGCACCCATCGCCCGCGCTCCCCTCGCTCAAGCCAGGCGCCAGAACAGACGAGATTCGCCTTAGAAAGTCGACATCTTCCAGCCCGCAGGCCGAGCTGCGAGCCGTCCTCAGCGCAGCGAAAGACCCATTCCGATAGACGGGAGCCAAGCTCCCGGTGGAGGAACGCGTGAACGCGGTCAAGAACAGAAAAATCCTGGTCGTCGAAGACTCCCGGCTCATCCACAAAATGTACGAAGTCATGTTGCGGCCAGCCACCTTGGTGTCCGCCTTCGACGGGCGCGAGGGGCTGGACAAGCTTAGCCAGAGCCCGGACGTGGACATGATCATCCTGGATATCAACATGCCCAAGATGACTGGGCTGGACTTCCTGGGCCAAGTGAAGGCGACCCCTGCCCTGGCCAAGATTCCCGTAATCATCGTCTCGACCGAGGGCAAGGAAGAGGACGTTGCACGCGGCCTGCAGAGCGGCGCCGTGGCCTACCTCAGGAAACCGTTCCAACGCGAGGATCTCCTCAAGATCGTCAACCACATCGAATCCAAGCAAACTGCGGCATGAGCGAGGGAACAAACATGATCGATCCGCCCCTGCTTGCGGACACGCCCGGCGACGGGGATGCACCAACCCGTGGGGGGCGAGATGCGATGGCCACCTTGCGGCGGGCGCAACAGTTGGTTCGCGACGCGCAGGCGGCCATCGAAGAGGCGAGCCGGGTGGTGGGGCAGGGCAACGGGGC
>Ga0247845_1000260_pt1 | contig 11315 bp, 10 predicted proteins | sample PFST25metaG_2_FD_186008 | JGI IMG/M metagenome (GOLD analysis project Ga0247845, IMG submission 186008) | Peat soil microbial communities from Stordalen Mire, Sweden - P.F.S.T-25 | ecosystem: Environmental > Terrestrial > Soil > Wetlands > Peat | place: Sweden: Norrbotten County, Stordalen Mire...
ATTTTGGGGGCACCAAAGAAGAGGTCGTCACACGGGAAGAATTTCCCCTGGCGAAAGCCCGCAAGGTTCTCAAGAATGAAACCATTGCCGTGATCGGTTACGGTGTACAGGGACCGGGCCAGGCATTAAACCTTAAAGACAACGGATTTAATGTTATCATCGGGCAATCAAAGCAATTTCCCGAGGACTGGAAACGGGCAGTGGCCGACGGCTGGAAGCCGGGAGTCGATTTATTCGAAATCGAAGAAGCCCTGAAACGCGGCACCATTTTTGAATTACTTGTTTCGGATGCGGCGCACAAGCAGGTCTGGCCGCTGATCAAGAAATATCTGAAGCCAGGCGATGCGATTTACTTCTCACATGGTTTCTCAATTGTTTATAAAGACCAAACCAAAATAATCCCGCCGAAAAATGTGGATGTCATCATGGTCGCGCCGAAAGGCTCCGGGACATCGCTGCGGCGTAACTTCCTTTCCGGCGAAGGCATCAATGCCAGTTTCGCGGTCTTCCAGGATGCCTCCGGCAAAGCTGCCGAACGCACTATGGCATTGGGTGTCGGTATTGGCGCCGGTTATCTCTTCCCGACGACATTTGAAAAAGAAGTCTTCAGCGATCTGGTAGGGGAGCGCGGTGTATTAATGGGTGCGCTGGCCGGCATCATGGAAGCGCAATATGATACCCTGCGCAAACACGGCCATTCACCGAGCGAAGCTTTCAACGAAACCGTGGAAGAATTAACCGAGAGCCTGATTCGCCTCGTCAGCGAGAACGGTATGGACTGGATGTATTCCAATTGCTCGGCAACCGCACAGCGCGGCGCCCTGGACTGGAAACCGAAGTTCAAGAAAGCCGTGATGCCTGTTTTCAAAGAGCTTTATGAAAGAGTAGCTTCCGGCGCCGAAACCGCCCGCGTCATCCGTTCCTGCGGCGGACCCAACTATAAAGTCCAACTCGGCAAAGAACTGTCGAAAATGGGTAACTCCGAAATGTGGCAAGCAGGAAAAGCCACCCGGGCATTACGTCCGCAGCGGCAGGGAAAGGGTTCCACCGAAAAAGCAGCGGCGGGTACCGGCGGCAGAAAATCAAATTAACCATCAGTCACACTGACTGAAGTCAGTAAGCTACTTAGTTTTTAAGACGTGGTAAGGAAACAATACATTTCTTACCACGTCTTTTTATATGTTGTGAATTGTCTTAATTCCCCCATCTAATCGGCGTAATAACATCACTGTCTTCTTATTGTCAGGTTATGCCCGTTTTCATCAAATTGTTGGTCCGGTATGACACAAGCACGCCTAAATATATTTCAAAATCGAGCCTAATACTATTGACAAATATTATGTTATGTGCGAAAATGGTAGATGTTGGGAACTAGTGGGGAAGTGTGTGGAATAAGGACATTCGATGTTTCTGGGCGAATATAATTACAAGCTAGACGAAAAGGGCAGGGTGCCTGTCCCGCCAAAATTCCGCGGGGAATTGAGGGACGGTATTATTCTTGTTCCCGGTCCTGAAAAATGTATCATCGCCTATACTCCTGAAGAATGGAAAAAAATTTCCGAAAATATGCGTACCGGTAGCCTGGCGAAGGACAAAATGCGGAGATTAAACCGCGCGCTATTCTCAACAGCTTTTCATTTGAACCTTGACGGACAGGGCAGAATTGCTTTGCCTGCTCCACTCAGAACATTTGCCGGAATTGGTGAGGAAGTTGTAATCACGGGGGCTAATACTTATCTTGAGATATGGGACAAAACGTTGTGGGAAGAAGAAAAAACCAATAGTCTGGCACAAGCCTGGCAAATAATCGAAACCTTATAAAAACATTAAGGAGCCGAAAGTGTTATCGGTCGCCCACAAGCCCGTATTACTCAAGGAAGTGCTGTCCGCACTATCAATCCAGCCCGGAGGGCGGTACGTTGATTGTACCCTCGGCGGCGGCGGACATGCCATGGCCATTATCCAGGCCAGCGCACCCGGCGGGCAATTACTGGGAATTGACGCCGACCCCGAAGCAATCAGGGCGGCCGCCATCAATCTCTCCCGGTACACCGATTCGGTACTGCTTGTTAACGATAACTTTGTAAACATCGATACAATCTGTCATCATTATGATTTTTATCCCGTTCACGGGATTTTGTTAGACCTCGGACTGTCTTCGATGCAGCTTCTTGACGACCCGCGCGGTTTCAGTTTTCAATACGAAGCAGCGCTGGATATGCGCTTCAACCCGAAACAGGAAATCACGGCGGCTGATATAGTGAATAACTACTCAGAAGTTGAATTAGCCCAGTTAATCAGAAAATACGGCGAAGAACCGCACAGCTTTAAAATTGCCCGCCGTATTATCCAGGCAAGACCGGTCAATACGACCACGCAACTGGCGGCCATCGTCGAAGATGCACTGGGCGGACGCCACGGCCGAATTCATCCGGCAACCAGGACTTTTCAGGCGCTGCGTATTGCCGTTAACGAAGAACTGGAACACCTGGAAGAAACCCTCGAGAAAGCCGTCGACCTGCTGGGCATCGGCGGACGATTAGTCGTTATCAGTTATCATTCACTGGAAGACCGCATCGTCAAACAGTTCCTGGCGAGAGAATCCAAAGATTGTATCTGCCCGCCGAGCATTCCGGTATGCCAGTGCAAACATGCGGCCAGTTTCCGGCTGATTAATAAGAAGGTTATTACACCTTCGGAAGCAGAACTTGATGAAAATCCGCGCAGCCGCAGCGCACGTATGAGGATTGCGGAACGCATTGGCAGCAGCAGTACTCCTGTGAAAATAGCAAATACCAAATTCAGTTTCAATGAGTTACGGAGAGGGTATTCTCTCAACTAAAAAGAATATTATCCAAAGTTAGTATACAAAATTTTACCAAGGAGGAAAACATAATGGCAAAAAGGAGAACAATCTCAGCAATCGATGTTGGAACTACCAAGGTGTGCACTCTCATTGCTGAAGTGGGCGATAACGGCCAGATGCGTATCGCCGGGGTGGGGAATGTGCCTTCCAAAGGAATGCACAAAGGGATGGTAGTCAACATCAACGAAGCCAAGGAGACGATCCGCGAGTCCGTAAAGAAAGCGGAACAATCCAGTGGCTACAAGGTTGAATCTGCCTACATCGGTGTCACCGGAAGAAGTGTCACCGGGCAGAACAACAAGGGTGTCGTTGCGGTGACGCGCAATGACCGGCTGGTACGCCCTGATGATTTACGCAGGGTTTTACAGAACGCCCAAAGCATGAAAATGGGCGCAGACCAGAAAATCCTGCACATGATTCCGCGCCACTACGGATTGGACGGCCAGGACGGAGTCCAGAATCCTATCGGGATGCATGGTTTCAAACTGGATGCAGAAACACACGTCATTACTACCGGCGTAGCTTCTGTCCAGAACCTGGTTAAATGCGTCCGCGGGGTGGGCGTTGATGTCGAAGACCTCGTTTTCGAGGCGTTAGCCAGCAGCGAAGCCTGTCTGACCGAAGATGACAAAATGGCCGGTACAATCCTGGCGGATATCGGCGGCGGTACAACAGATATCTCTGTATTTAAAGATGGAACTATCTGGCATACCGCAGTTGTTCCTGTGGCCGGTTATCAAATGACACGGGACATCGCCATCGGTTTAGGTCTGCCCTTTGAAGTCGCCGAAGAAATGAAGAAGAAATACGGCACAGCTATCCCTGTTTACGAAGGAAAGGCAGAGAATGATTCCATCGCGCAGAACGGCCACAACATTTCATATCAGGGGTTGTGCGACATTATCCGCGCCCGTATGGAAGAAATTTTGAGACTCATCGTCCTGGAATTACCGCAAGGTGAACAGGAAGCGTTAGTACCTGGCGGACTGGTGCTTACAGGTGGAAGCTCCAACCTGGCGGGCATTGATGCACTCGGCAGAGAAGTTCTAAAAATGCCGGTAAGAGTAGGCGCGCCGCTCAATGTTTACGGCATCAGCGACCAACTGACAGACCCGGCTTATGCAACCGCAGTCGGACTTTTACTCTGGGGTTTGAAACCGAAGAGCAATGTCAAAGCAAAACAGAATCTCTTTGGCGACGGCATTGTTAATCTCATGTCTCGCATCAAGGGTTTATTTGGCAAACAAGCACAAAGCTAAAAGCAAAAATAGATAAAAATATTAATTAATCTGAATAGGAGGATTTACATAAATGGCAAGGTCAAGTTTTTCCGCTAGTCCGGTTAGAATAAAAGTTGTAGGTCTGGGTGGTGGTGGATCCAATGCCGTAACCCGTATGGTTAGAGACGGAGTTGATGGTGTTGAATTCATCGCGATGAACACGGATGCGCAATCACTGGCAATCACCGAAGCTCCAATCAGAATTCAACTTGGAGAAAAGCTGGTAAGGGGTTTAGGCGCCGGCGGCGACCATCATGTCGGTCAGAAAGCAGCCGAAGAATGCCGTGATGAAATCAAAGAAGTAGTTAACGGCGCAGAAATGGTTTTCATTACCGCCGGTATGGGCGGCGGCACGGGCACAGGTTCTGCCTCCGTAGTAGCCGAAGTAGCCAAACAGAGCGGCGCTTTAACAATCGCAGTCGTTACCAAACCCTTCGGATTTGAAGGTTCACACCGCATGGCAGTCGCCGAAGACGGCATCAAAACATTAATGCCGTTAGTCGATACCCTTATTATCATCCCGAACGATCGGCTGTTCACTATGTGCGACCAGAAGACCGGCGTCGATGCCGCATTCAGACTGGCCGATGAAGTTCTTGCAAATGGTGTACAGGCAATCGCTCAGGTTATCACCGTACCCGGTATGATCAACCTGGACTTCGCTGATGTCCGCTCGATCATGAAAGATGCCGGACCTGCCTGGATGTCAATCGGTAAGGGCAGCGGACAGAACCGCGCAGTAGATGCCGCGAAAGCCGCCCTGGCCAGCCCGTTACTGGATGTATCCGTCTCCGGAGCCAAGGGTGTATTGTTCAATGTCGTTGGCGGCGAAAACCTGTCACTGTTCGAAGTAAACGAAGCCGCTGAAATCATCAAACAGGCCGTTGACCCCGATGCCAATATCATCTTCGGTGTTGTCCGCGACAGCCGCATGGACAAAGATATCAAGATTACCCTTATCGCCACCGGTTTTGAAACAACCTCGATGAGCGGCGGCAATGTTAACGAAGCCGAAATCAGCGGTTACCTTAAGACATTAAAGGGTGACAGCGAAGAACAGCTGGATGTTCCGGCTTTCTTACGCCGCGCTCAATTCAACCAGCATCATGTGCCCACCCCGGCCCCTATGCCGCAGAAACAAGCACAAAAAGCCCCGTCCTACAATTCATGGACCCGGTAAAACATCAAATCTTGAGACTGAGAGAGGCCTAGGGCTAATAACCTGACAGTCCGAACTCTTTAGTTGGGTGTTATTGGGTAGACCAAACCACCGGTCTACCCGATAGCACCCCGATTTTTTTATCCGCTATTTGTCTCTTTTTCTACATATCGTTATTTCCCGCGGTAATAATCCATCATTCATATGAAAATATTTCCGTCACACGCTCGAAAAACTCTTGACAAACCACAACATCTTGTGGTTTAATACCATTCCTACCACCAAATGTAGGGTAGTGATTATTGATAAATTGAGTGTGGGATATGAAATGTCCCCATTGCGGTTATAACGATTCGAAGGTTCTGGATTCACGCGATGTAGATGACGGCGTCCGCCGGCGGCGTCAATGTCTTTCCTGTGACACCCGTTTTACTACCTATGAGCGTGTTCAAAGAACAGGTTTGTTTGTCATCAAAAAAGACAAAAGAAGAGAATTGTTTGACAAAGGCAAATTGTTAAACGGGATTCGCAAAGCCTTCGAAAAACGTCCTGTCGCCGCTAATACGATTGATAAAATTGCTGATGATATTGAAGCCGGATTATACAAACAGGGCCGCCAGGAAGTTCAGAGCGCAATTATCGGCGATATGGTGATGAACAGTTTGAAACAGATCGACCAGATTGCGTATATCCGTTTTGCCAGCGTTTACCGTGATTTTGCGGATATTACCAAGTTAAAACAGGAAGTGGACAATCTGGCGCGGGGAATCGGGCGGAGTGTGCCGGCTGAGCAGTTACCATTAATCCCGGAGAACGAGCCGACCGTTGTTGAAACGGAAAGCCGGGGTAAACGGAAATGAACGGCAAAAATAAAAAGCAAACGCAGTTGGGTCAGTTCACCCTGCAGCAAATTGCCAAGGCAACTTTTGCAGCGGCAGAGCGGATGGGTATTTCCGACAGGGCGTATATCGAAAATCTCACCCAGCAGGTAATCGAACGGCTGGAGAAGAAGCTGACTCCGGAAAAAATAAATCCCATGCAGCCGTTGCCCGGGATGGAAGAAATGGTATCCCGTCCCAATAACCAGGAAAAACGCGTACCGACGAATGAAACCGAGATACTGGCACTGGTAAAGGAATTTTTAGATGCGGAAGAACCTATAAAAACGCGGGAGGATGTACAATCAATGAAAACGGTAAAGGCAGAAGAAATGGAAAATACGCAAAATAACGATATCAAGTTAACCGAGAATGCTTTAAAAGTTCTTGAAAAGCGTTATTTGAAAAAAGATAAGAACGGGAAGCCAACCGAAACACCGGAGCAGCTTTTCCACCGGGTTGCGCATGCTATTGCAGCCGCAGACCTGATTTATGACCCGAAGGCGGATATCGCGAAAAGAGAAGATGAATTTTACAGCACGATGGTGAATCTCAATTTTCTGCCTAACTCCCCGACCTTGATGAATGCCGGCAGAGAATTAGGACAGCTTTCCGCCTGCTTCGTGCTGCCGATAGATGACTCGGTGGGTTCGATTTTTGATGCGGTGAAATATACGGCACTGATTCATCAGAGCGGCGGCGGTACCGGTTTTTCATTCTCCAGATTGAGACCGGAAAACGACCGTGTCGGTTCCACCGGCGGCGTCGCCAGCGGCCCGGTATCTTTTATGCGGGCGTTTGACATTGCAACCGATGTCATCAAGCAGGGCGGCATGCGGCGCGGGGCGAATATGGCGATTTTGAGCGTCGACCATCCGGATATCATGAAATTCATCAATGCTAAAACCGAAGCGAATGTCTTGACTAACTTTAACATTTCGGTGGCGGTAACCGCTGAGTTCATGGAAGCCGTGAAATCCGGCACCAATTATAACCTGATAAACCCGCATAACAAAGAAATTGCCGGCCAACTAAACGCCAAAGAAGTTTTTGACAAAATGGTGGAGATGGCCTGGAAAACCGGCGACCCCGGTATTGTCTTTATCGACCGCATCAACAACAGTAATCCGACGCCGCATCTGGGTAAGATTGAGAGTACTAATCCCTGCGGCGAACAGCCGCTATTGCCTTATGAATCCTGTAATTTAGGTTCAATTAATCTGAGCAGAATGCTGGTAAAAACAGGGGCGAAATATCAGATTGATTATCCCAAACTGGCACGGACGGTGAAAACCGGGGTGAGATTCCTGGATAATGTCATCGATGTCAATAAATTCCCGCTGCCGCAAATCGAAGAAATGACCAAAAAGACCCGGAAAATCGGACTCGGCGTGATGGGTTTCGCAGATATGCTGCTGATGTTAGGGATACCTTATGATTCCGAAAGGGCGCTGGAGCTGGTGGAAGATGTGGCGGGCTTTATCCAGGCGGAGTCCACTAAAGTTTCGGCGGAACTGGCCGCAGAGCGCGGTGTTTTCCCGGCTTTTAAGGGCAGTAAATATGATGTGCCCAGCGGCATCAGGGTCAGGAATGCCACCCGCACAACGATTGCCCCCACGGGTACGTTATCGATTATTGCCGGGTGTTCCGGCGGCATCGAACCGTTATTTGCCCTGGTCTATACCCGTAATATTTTGGACGGAACGAAGATGATCGAAGCCAATCCCTGTTTTGAAGAGACCGCTAAAAAGGGGGGATTCTACAGTGAGGAATTAATGAAACAACTGGCGGGCGGCGCCCACCTGAGCGATATCCCCGGTGTGCCGACCGAAGTCAGGAAAGTATTTGTTACCGCGCATGAAATCAGTCCCGAGTGGCACGTCGAAATGCAGGCCGCTTTCCAGAAATATACGGATAATGCGGTTTCTAAAACCGTAAACTTCTCGCATGAAGCCGCCAAAGAAGATGTCGCCAATGTTTATATGTTAGCTTATGAGAAAAACCTGAAGGGTATTACTATCTACCGCGACCGGAGCCGGGAAGGGCAGCCGATGAGCACCGGGCAGGCCTCACCTCAAGCCGCGGTAGTCGAGAAGAAGCCTGAGACCAAGATTCAGCCGCGTAAGAGGGCCAAACGCACCATGGGCATCACCGAGCGGGTTAATACTGGCTGCGGGTCATTGTACGTTACCATCAACTCTGATGAAGACGGATTATGCGAAGTGTTTTCGACACTGGGTAAAGCCGGCGGCTGTGCTTCCGCCCAATTGGAAGCCGTTTGCCGATTGATTACGGTAGCTTTAAGGTCGGGAGTAGACCCGGCATCAGTGGTCAAACAATTGCGCGGCATACGCTGTCCGTCCATCGCCTGGGAAAGCGGCAAATCAGTCCTTTCTTGCGCCGATGCGATTGGCGCTGTTCTGGAAAAGCATCTCAACGGCGAAACTGAAACGGAAAATACCCAAAAAATAGAAATTCATGAAGGCAAAGCCGCCACCAAGACGGAAGACTTCGGTCTGGTCAGAAACATCGCCGGGCAATGTCCTGATTGCGGCGGTTTACTGGCCTATCAGGAAGGCTGCTTTGTCTGCCCGAACTGCGGCTATACAAAATGCTAGATGAAAGGAATCTCTGTTGAGCATTAACGCTTATCCTGTTATTGATTTAGAATTAGGAAAAGTGAGTTTTAACCTGTATCGTGACAGGAACTTATCAGATTATTTAGATGCCGAAGTCGAGTTATACGGTAAGATTCATGACGGCTCGGGCTTGGTAGATATTCCGGTGAAGGTTTTAAAGAAAGCGATGAGACGCTCCGAGAAATTAAAGCTTGATAATAGGACTATCGACCGGCTTCAATCTGACATTGCAGCCGCCAAATCCGGCAAAGATGAGGTCGTTACTTATTACTGTTTTTAGCATCTCAAGATACTTAACATAATAATATAAGACTGTTGAAGGATGGTGATTAGTGGACAGAGATGACAGGGTGATGGTTTTCATCGACGGCAGTAATCTTTACCATTCCCTGAAAGATGTCTTTCGCCGTACTGATTTGGATATCGGTAAACTCTGTCAAAAACTAATCGAAAAGAAGCGGCTCATCCGGTGCTACTATTACAACGCCGCAGTCGGGCTGAAACAAGAACCGGACCGCTATTACCGTCAGCAGGCATTCCTTGACAGCGTCCAGGCAACTCCCTATACCGAATTACGTCTGGGGCGTTTGGTCTACAATAACTGGCCGGCAACGCCGCCCTATGAAAAAGGGATTGACATAATGTTAACTACGGATTTGCTGACGCACAGCTTTAAACGTAATTATGATGTGGCAATCCTGGTGGCCGGCGACACCGATTATGTGGGAGCGATTCAAGCGGTGAAAAACAACGGTCAGAATGTCGAAGTGGCGCTGTTCGGAAAAGAAAGCAATTCCAGAACTTTGCGGGAGGTTGCCGACCGGGTGATTACCATCGACGGCCGGCTATTAAAGAACTGCTGGAAAAACTCAAACCGGAATCAGGCAGTCTCTCCGATGGCGAAAGCTACCGCGTAGTCTTTGGAGTGAGACAGGCTGATATTAATCTTAGCAATCGCGGATGCGTCGGCGTGAAATTTAGCTCTCCCGGTCAGGTTCACCATCGGTTTTCCACTGCCTTCGGCCAGGATTTCGATGTCCTGCCAGCTGATGCCTTTATCACAGGCGCCGATTGCTTTTAAAACGGCTTCTTTGGCGGCAAAACGCGCTGCTAACGATGAAGTATTACTGTATGATTCCAATTCCGAAGGGGTGAAAACCCGTTCCAGAAATGTTCTACCCCAGCGTTTGATAACAGCCTCGATACGGCTGATTTCAATAATGTCTACCCCGATATACTGCATTTCCACGTTCCGATTGTTATTGTACGGTAAAGGTGACATTATGCTGGGTATTGATGGATGCAACGTATTTGCCGGGGGTACTTTCAACTACCTGGAAATTTACCACCTGGCTGGCTCGGGGGCCCAGCGTGATTGCTTGGGTGTTAACCAGATTGCCGCCAATCAGCAGGTTAATGTTAAAAGCTCCCGTCACGTCGCCGTTGTTAGTAATATTGACGCTGACCGTTTCTGTGGCTCCGACCGCGACCGTAGGTGATGAAACGGTAGGAATATCGATTGCTAATGCCGCCGGGATATAAGGCGGATCGGTGATAATGTCCGCCAGGACATCATACCAGGATTTATCAACGGTATAGACATCGGTATTACTGGACAGTCTGACGTAATAGTTGGAGCCATCCGGATTGCTGTCACCGACATAAACTTCATATTGCACCGGCGTGCCGCTTACAAGGATAGTCAATTTAATATCCATATTCAGCGGTTTAATCGCGGGGTCTAAACCGTATTGCTGCAATTGAGCCTCGGTGGCGGACTGTAGAATCATCCTGTTGGCCTGAGGGCCGCTGAGCAGGGCCGGAATACCGCCGCCCCAGCGCTGGTTATCTACTTCCGGTCCGTTAACCACATCAAAATAAAATTCCTGATTATCCGGATGTTTATCAAAAGATTCGGTCAGACCGCCGTTGCCGGCTTTGGGCAGAGTAAACGTCACGTTTTGCAGCTCGTCCATATCGAAATTCCAGACGAAGTGTTTCGCTGTCGGCTGGGTCGCCGCTTTGGGACGCGTGACAAAATAATAAGTTGTTCCCGCTACAGCTAAAATAGCGACCAGTATCAAAATAGCTTTTAATTTCAAGGTCTGTCTCCTGTCAGCGAAGAGTATCGACTATCTGCGCCGCCACCACATTAGCACACCGATGATGAGGACTAACGCCGGTAACAAGGCAACACTGGAAATATTAAGGAAATTCCTCTTTTCAGGCGTGAGGATGAGCATACGTTGGGCAAGGTTTTTATTCGGAATGGTTACTACTTCGGAACCGGCGCCGAGATAGCTTACCAGCCGCAGGAACAGGTCGGCGTTGTTGGCGCTGTAAAAATTGGCATTGGTAATAAAATCAGAATCGCCAAATACAATAATATAAGGCCCGGGATAAGGTATTCCGCTATCGTTTCCAGCACTATTCAAGATATCGGTAGGTTTAATCAGAACCCCGACGGCATATGATTGTTGAATCTCGGTCGAC
>Ga0247845_1000264_pt1 | contig 11301 bp, 9 predicted proteins | sample PFST25metaG_2_FD_186008 | JGI IMG/M metagenome (GOLD analysis project Ga0247845, IMG submission 186008) | Peat soil microbial communities from Stordalen Mire, Sweden - P.F.S.T-25 | ecosystem: Environmental > Terrestrial > Soil > Wetlands > Peat | place: Sweden: Norrbotten County, Stordalen Mire...
CCGAGGGCCTGCGCCTGGCCGAGCAATTCGTGCCCAGCGCCGTGTTGCTCGACATCAACCTGCCTGACAATTCGGGGCTCTCGGTCCTCGAGCACCTGAAGCACAACCCGGGGACGCGCCACATTCCGGTCCACGTCATCTCGGCGCTGGAGCACGCCCAGCAGGCGCTTGAGATGGGGGCGGTGGGCTACGCCATCAAACCGGTCAAGCGCGAACAGCTCATCGAGGCGATCCAGAAGCTCGAGCAGAGGCTCGAACAAAAGCTCCGGCACGTGCTGGTGGTTGAAGACGTCGCGGTCCAGCGCGAAGGCATTGTGCAGCTTCTGCACGCTGAGAACGTGAATATCGTTTCGGTCGCAACCGGCGCCGAGGCGCTGCAGCGGCTCAGGGAACGCACCTTCGACTGCATGGTGCTCGACCTCACCCTGCCGGACATGTCGGGATACGATGTGCTCGACAAGATGGCGGCGGGCGAAGCCTTCGCGTTTCCCCCGGTCATCGTCTACACCGGCCGCTCGCTCGATCGCGGTGAGGAGGAGCGTCTACGTCGCTATGCCAGTTCCATCATCATCAAGGGCGCAAAATCGCCGGAACGCCTGCTCGATGAAGTGACGCTCTTCCTGCACCAAGTGGAAGGCAATCTCCCGGCGGAGCAGCAGCGCATTCTGCGAGACGTGCGCAACCGTGAGGCGGCGCTCGAAGGCAAACACATCCTGGTCGTCGACGACGACGCACGCAACGTGTTCGCGCTGGCCAGCGTTCTTGAAAGCAAGGGCGTCAAGCTTCGTTTCGCCCGCAACGGCAAGGAAGCACTGGCTGTGCTCGAGAACGCCCAGGCCCCCGGCGGCATCGCCGTGGACCTGGTCCTGATGGACATCATGATGCCCGAAATGGACGGCCTCACCGCCAGCCGTGAGATCCGCAAGAAGTCCGATTGGAAGACCTTGCCGATCATCGCGCTGACCGCCAAGGCGATGCCCAACGACCGCGAGGAGTGCCTGCGAGCCGGCGCCGACGACTACATCGCCAAGCCCCTCGACGTGGACAAGTTGCTCTCACTCATCAAGGTGTGGATCCCGAAGTAAAGGTGCGGCGTTGCCCGGAGAGTTCGATATCGAGCTGCCCCTGCTGCTTGAGGCCATTCACCTCAAGTACAGCTATGACTTCCGACGCTACGCAACCTCCTCGCTCAAACGTCGCCTCGAACAGGCGCTGCAGAATTTCGATTGCCGCTCTCTTTCGGCGCTGCAAGAGCGCGTGCTGCGCGAGCCTGAGGTCATGCGCGGGCTGCTTGCCCACCTGACCGTGCAGGTGAGCGAGATGTTCCGGGACCCAAGCTTCTACCGGGCCTTGCGCGACAGGGTCGTGCCCTACCTGCGCACCTATCCCTCGCTCAAGGTCTGGATCCCGGGCTGCGCCACGGGCGAAGAGGTCTACTCGCTCGCTATTCTGTTGCGCGAGGAGGGACTGCTGGAGCGCACGCTCATCTACGCGACCGACATCAACCCTGAAGCCCTGCGCAAGGCCGAGGCCGGCATCTACGACCTGGATCGGATCGCCGATTTCAGCAAAGCCTATTGCCAGGCCGGCGGCCGCGCCTCGCTCTCTGACTACTATACGGCCGGGTACGACGCGGCGGTATTCGACAAGACCCTGCGCGAGAGCGTGCTCTTCTCCGACCACAGCCTCGCCACTGACAGCGTCTTTGCCGAGGTTCAGCTCGTCAGCTGTCGCAACGTCCTGATCTACTTCGACCGCTCGCTACAAGACCGCGCGGTTGCTCTCTTCCGGGACGCTCTCTGCCGCAAGGGCTTTCTCGGCCTGGGCGCCAAAGAAACACTCACCTTCTCGAACCAGGCCGCGGAATTTGCGGAATTCGTGCGAGAAGAGAGGATCTACCAGAAGCGATGATGGAGAGATGATGGGCACGGTCATGCCACCCGTTCAATGGCAGGCACCCGAGGCCATTCTTGTCGGCGGCTCTGCGGGAGCAATCGAAGTTGTGTCCTTGCTGCTGGAAGCCCTGCCTGCCGATTTCGCGCCGCCCGTCGTTGTGCTGATTCACCTGCCCAGGCACAGGCCGAGCGCGCTCGACGGGGCTCTACGCGGAAAGTGCCGGCTTGCCCTGCGCGAACCGGTGGATAAGGAGCCGCTGGCGCGTTCGACCGTGTACCTGGCGCCGCCGGGCTATCACTTGCTCATGGATCCCGGGCCGTCGTTTGCCCTGTCGGTGGACGAGCCAGTGAACTTCTCGCGGCCATCTATCGACGTGCTCTTCGAGTCTGCCGCCGATGTCTTGGGTCCGCGCTGCGCGGGGGTGTTGGTTTCCGGCGCGAACCCGGACGGCGCCCATGGGCTACACGCTATCCAAGAGGCCGGCGGCGCGGTTGTCATCCAAGACCCTGAAGAGGCCGCACAAGGCGCGATGCCCGCAGCGGCGCTCGCCCTTTGCCCGAACGCGCTCGTGCTATCCGCAAAGGGAATTTGCCGGTGGGTGCAACAGCTCTCGGCGTGGCAAACTCCAAACAGGCGAAGCGCAACATGAGCGATCTGCCCAAACTCCTTTTGGTTGACGACCGCCCCGAGAATCTCCTGGCGCTTGAGGGCCTGCTCCGGCGCAGCGACGCCGAGATCCTCAAGGCCGAGTCGGGCAAGCGCGCTCTCGAACTTCTCCTCGAACACGAAGTGGCGCTGGCGCTCATCGACGTGCAGATGCCCGAACTGGATGGCTTTGCCCTTGCGGAGCTGATGCGCAACGTGGAGCGCACGCGCGAGATCCCCATCATCTTCGTAACCGCCGGACTCCACGATCGGGATCGTGTGTTCAAGGGCTACGAATCGGGTGCGGTGGACTTCCTCGTCAAACCCCTCGATGCCCGCATCCTGGCGAGCAAGGTCAGCGTATTTCTGCAGCTCTATCGACAAAAGCAGTTGCTCATCGCGGCCAACGCGCAGCTGGTCGAGGCCGATCGGCGCAAGAATGAGTTCTTGGCGGTACTCTCCCACGAGCTGCGCAATCCCCTTGCTCCCATCAAGAACAGCCTCTACATTCTCGACCGCGCCGCTCCCGGCGGGGAGCAGGCCCGCCGCGCTCTGCGCGTGATCGATCGCCAGGCCACGCAACTGTCGAATCTGGTCAACGACCTGCTCGACGTCACCCGGATCACGCGCAACAAGATTCGGCTGCAGAAGGAGCGTCTTGACGTCAACCAGCTTGTCCGTCGCGCTGTCGAAGACAGCCGCAGTTTTTTCGAACGGAGCGAGGTGCGGCTCTCGTACGATCTCGCTGCGACCCCTGTGCTGGTCCACGCTGACGCAACCCGGGTCGCACAAATCGTGGGAAACCTGCTGCAGAATGCAGCGAAGTTCACTTCCCACGGAGGACGGACGCATGTTTCCGTCGTGGCGGAGGCAGGCCAGTCCGTCATTCGCGTGGTCGACAACGGAGTCGGGATGGCGCCTGATACGGTCGCGCGTCTGTGTCAGCCTTTCATGCAAGCGGATCAGTCTCTCGACCGCAGCAAGGGGGGCCTGGGGCTTGGGCTTGCCCTGGTCAAGGGCTTGGTCGAGCTGCATGGGGGCAGCATCGAGGCCCAAAGTGACGGGCTCGGGAAAGGATCGGCGTTCGTCGTCCGACTGCCCCTTGATGAAACGCTTGCGCCCGAGAAGCCGGCCCTGCGCGCCAGCGGCCCGCAAGTTAGCCGGCGTGTCCTCATCATCGAGGACAACCTCGACGCGGCGGAAAGCTTGCGTGAGGCACTGGAACTCTCTGCGCACGAGGTCGCGGTGGCCAACAACGGGCCTGACGGAATTGAAAAGGCTCGAAGCTTCCGTCCCGATGTCGTCCTTTGCGATATCGGCTTGCCTGGCATGGACGGATACGAGGTGGCGCGCGCCATCCGACTTGACGCGACGTTACAGTCTACCCTACTCATCGCCCTGAGTGGCTACGCGTTGCCGGAAGACCTGGAGCGGGCGGCCTCCGCTGGCTTCCAGCACCACCTTGCCAAGCCACCAAGCGTGGACGCGCTGGAACGAGTCTTGTCGGACCTGTCGGCAACGCCACTACCGCTAGGGCTGGGCTAGAAACCCCTAACGGACGTCCGGCTACTGGAACGACAGAGCCGTCACGCAGAAGTCGAACGACCCAGCAGTGGGGAGCGAACTGGCCAGGAACTGGATGTTCGGGGTATTGGGCGCGCCCGTCAGCGTCATGCCGGTGGTCGGGGCCCAGCACGCCGTATTGAAGCTGGTCCAAGAAATGGTCTGGGTGGCCGTGGTCATCACGGCACAATACGGCGCACCATCCACGGTCACTTGCACATGCATATTCGCGCCTATGGGAAGGCTGCTGAGCGCGACGGTCACGCTCGTTCCTGAAAGCTGAACCGGCGCAGGGGTGGCGACCGTGCTTAGCGGCGACAGGTTGAATCCGAAAGCTGCTCCCCAAACCGTGTAGCCGGGCGGATTCTGCGCACCGGTGGTGCCAGCCCCGCAGAGACTGCCCGCCGACATGCAGACGGACGACTTGCCTGTCTTGTCATCAAGGCTGAAATCGTAGCCACTATACAGTCCGACCGTACAGTAGCCGGCGGGGCAAGAAATGCCTCCGATGCTATTGGGCGCAGGCGAGCAGGTGGTTGTTGCCCCGTCTGTGGGGGTCGAGGCGCTACCACCCGATCCGCCAGTTGCCCCTGCGTCTGCAACCCCACCGCTACTGCTTGCGCTGCCTCCACCGCCGGATCGACCCGCGGTGCCAGTGATGCCGCCACCGGAGCCGGCCACCCCTGCGTCGGTGACGGCAGAACCTCCGACAGTCGCGGTGCCGCCTGTGGCGGTCTCGGCGCCTCCCGCACTGCCGGCCTGCCCCGCAAAGCCACTGCCGCCGGCACCGCCCGAGCCGGCCACTCCTCCGTCACTACCACCGGCACCCCCGTCCAGCGGCGGGCTGACATCAGCAACGTAGGGGACGTCAATCCCGCCATCCGCAGGCACAATCCCATCCGCCTGCAGGCCAGCGTCCGCCGCGACGCTTCCTGCTGCGCCACCCATCGCCTGGGCCGTCGTTCCACCGGCCTCCAGCAGTCCACCGGCCCCGCTTGTCGTCGCGTCACCCGGCGCCATCCCGCCTCCCGAACCACCGCTCGCAGCATCCGGTCCAACCGCGACAACTCCACCGCCGTCCCCCGTCGCGGTAGTCGCGGTATCTGAGGCGGCGCCATCCTGGTCGCCAGCATCACTGCGCCCCGCCCAGGGTAGGGTAAGGTTCACACAGGCCGTAAGAAGGGAGACTGCGGCGACTGCTGGCGCGGTGAGTGTGAAAGAGCGAGTCAAGTTCCTCCTATTTCGCAAACGGTCCCCGGATAATGCCATCATCCGCGGCCTATTCCCCCACTACTTCGTAGCAAGGGGGGGCGCCTGCAACGAGCTTCACGCCCTTGTTGAAAATCGCAGCTCCGGCATGGCCCTCCTCGTTTGCCGTGAAATTCAGCATACCGCCCCCGACGTGAGCGGCCCGCGGATTCTCCAGCCCACCGTTTATACCGCCGCTAGAGCCCATGTCCACCACAGCCGGAATGACGTTACCTTGCTCTGCGCAGCGCGATCTCTCGACACGATGCCCGGCCTGGCCATGTTCGGGGAACATCTGTTTTGGGCGCGTCCCGGCCGAGCGGCACGGGGTCCTGCTCGACGAGGTCGCTATCGCCGCCTCGATCCTGTCACCCAGACCTGACCTCAAGCATCTACGAAGATACGCGAAGAAGGAGAGCACATGACGATAATCGCAGCGACGCTCACGGCTGGGTTCCTGATAGCGACGACATCCCTGGCATCGGCAGGAACGGTTGCGGTCAAGAGCAGGATCGTCGAATACAAGATGGGCAACGAAATCTTCGAGGGGTTGTTCACGTATCCCCAGACCAGCAAGGGCAAAGTTCCCGGAGTTCTGATGGTGCACAACTGGCTCGGGCTTTCTGACGAGACCAAGAAGCAGGCAGAGCGCGTGGCCAAGCTGGGCGTCGCTGTCTTCGCAGTCGACGTCTATGGCAAAGGCGTCCGGGCCAAGGAGACGAAGGAGGCCATCGCACTGTCGTCCAAGTACAAGGGTGACCGCAAGCTCTTCCGCGAACGCCTCCAGCGGGGCCTGGACGTTCTGCGTGAACAGAAAGGGGTCGACGGCAGCCAGGTGGTCGCCGTCGGCTACTGCTTCGGGGGTACGGGCGTGATCGAGCTCGCGCGTGCGGGCGCTGACGTAAAAGCCGTGGTCAGTTTCCACGGCGGACTCGACAGTCCCAATCCTTCCGACGGCAAGAACATCAGAGCCCGAGTGGTTGTCCTGCAAGGCGCGGATGACCCCTATGTCAAACCATCAGACATCCTCGCGTTTCAGAACGAAATGCGCTCGCACGGCGTGGACTGGGAGATGACGGTCTATGGCGGTGCCGTTCACAGCTTCACCGACGTGAGCGCCGGATCGGATGCGAAGACCGGCGCGGCCTACAACGAAAAGGCCGACGCGCGTTCGTTCCAAGCCTTCACGGACCTACTGAACGAACTCTTCCCTAAGCGATAGAAGGGTTCTTCACCCGACGCGTGACGGCTTCGTCACACGAAACGCCAAGCACCGCGGTTGGTTACGCTTTGATCCCGCGCCTTGCCGCGGGATTGGCGGTCGCGAGATTGGGGCAACTAGCGCAGAGAGCCGTGGGTATGATGGTAGACATGCGGCCGACGCGGTGAATGAGGCAGCGTTCGCCAGCAGCAGACGCAGCATGCCGCAGGTCGGGGCTGGGTGATTGCCGCACTCGCCGTGGTCGAGGACGGAGAGCAACCCTCTTTCGTGGTAGATAGGGAATGGCTGGGGTTTGTCGTGACGGGCGCGTGATCAAGAATGCGACGGGGGTGGTCACCTCTCTTTACCTATCGCCGAGGGGCAAGGTGTCCCTCGGTTCCTTGCCGAGACAGGGCCAAGAAACTGGGGCTATCGCACATGGAACCTGCATTACCCAAACGACGTCCTGACCATGATCAAGCGGCAATCTGACCCGGACACCGCTGGCGTAGAGGTCGGGCACAGGCGTCTCGCGCGCCTGTATGCGGTGCTTAGCCAAGTCAACGAAGCCATCGTCAGAACGCGCGACGAGCAGGCCCTGTTCGCCGAGGTTTGCCGGATCGTCGCCGAGCAGGGTGAATTCCCGCTGGCCTGGATAGGGCTGGTCAAAGAGCGTGCGGTCGTGCCTGCGGCCTCGTGCGGACCAGAGGCAGTCTACCTGGCCGAAATCAGAGTCGAAGTCGAGGGCGAGCTGGGCATGGGCCCAACCGGAACCTGCATTCGGGAGGACCGGCCCGTCGTCAACGATGACTTCGCGACCAATACGAATACCGCACCTTGGCGCCAGCCAGCACTTGGCCATGGGTTTCGCGCTTCAGCGGCATTTCCTTTTCACAAGGATGAGAAACCCATCGGTGCGCTCACGCTCTACGCGGGACGGCCTGGCGCCTTCGATCCGGCGCAGGTGGGACTTCTCAAAGCATTGTGCGCCGATCTCTCATACGCCCTCGCGGCCATAGCGGACGAGCGGCGACGCAGCGAAGCCGAGCAGGCACTGCGCGACAGCGAGGCACGCTACCGGGCATTCTTCGAGAACCTGCAGGAGCTGGTCGCCGTCTGCGAAGCCGTCTTGGATAACAACGGAAAGGTGGCAGACCTGCTTCTCCTCGATGCAAACGATCGTCACCTGGAGACATTCGGCCTCAAGCGCGAGGACGTTATCGGCCGGCGTGTCAGCGCGGTGTTCGGGCAGGAGGCCGTGGGAGAGAAACTCGACTTGTATTCGCAGGTCATGGCGACCGGGAGGCCGATCTCGTACGAGAATCACTTCCGCGGCCGGGTTTTCTCCGTCACCCTGTTCAGAATCGACGGCAAGACCTTGGCCCAGACTGGGACCGACATCACCGAACGCAGGCGTGCAGAGGAAGCGCTGAGAACAGCCTACGCGCAGTTGGTGGAGGATGACAAACGCAAGAACGAATTTCTGGCGGTCCTCTCGCACGAGCTGAGAAACCCGCTCGCCCCGATCAAGAACAGCCTCTACATACTCGGCCGCTCCGCACTAGGCAGCGACCAGGCGCGCCGGGCACAAGCGGTCATTGCCCGCCAGGTCGGGCACATGGGGCGGCTCATCGATGATCTCCTCGACGTCAGCCGCGTCAGCCAGGGAAAAATTCAACTCCAGCGCAGGAAACTCGAATTCGGCCAGCTGGTGCGGCGAACGGTGGAGGACCATCGCGCCACCTACGCTGCCGCTGGCATCCAGCTCGACTGCAAGTTGGCTTCCGAGCCGATGTGGCTTACGGCCGACAGCACCCGCCTCGCTCAAGTAGTCGGCAACCTGCTCGGCAACGCGGTCAAGTTCACGCCGCGCGGGGGCCGCGTGGAACTCACACTCGAACCGCAGGACAGGGCAGCGCTCTTGTGCGTGCGCGATACTGGCGTGGGCATGACGGCCGCCGTGATCGAGCGCATATTCCAGCCTTTCGTGCAGGCTGAAGAGACGCTCGACCGATCCCATGGCGGTCTTGGCATCGGCCTTGCGTTGGTCAAGGGCCTGGTCGAGCTTCACGGGGGCTCCGTCGGCGCTGCCAGCGAGGGACCAGGTCGTGGCGCCGAGTTTACCATCAAGCTGCCGCTGGAGGACGCGCCCGAGCAGCCAACGCCGGCGCCGCACGAGCGCCCGGTTTCGCCGCGCCGAATACTCGTGATTGAGGACAACGTGGATGCGGCCGACAGCCTCAAGGAGGCTTTGGAGCTTTCCGGCCATCAGGTCCAGGTGGCCTACAATGGTCCCGAGGGGATCACCAAAGCGCGCCAATTCAGACCCGATGTCGTCCTCAGCGACGTCGGCCTGCCTGGTATGGACGGCTACCAGGTCGCGCGCGCCTTCCGCGCCGACGCCACACTCAAAACTACGTTTCTCGTCGCGATAACCGGCTATGCGTCGCCCGAAGACACGCAACGGGCAACAGAAGCCGGTTTCCAGCGGCACCTCGCGAAGCCGCTCAGCCTGCAAGCTCTGCAGGATTTGCTCGCCGCACCTGAAGCCGGGACACGCTTGTTCATCGGCGACGAGATGTGACCTTTCAGCGGCACAAGGTCAACGTGTGCTTCGCTTCGAGCCGGACCGGGTGGTACGAGAGCTTGGCCCGGCGCAACCCCGGGTCCCCCAGATCCTCTTCGCGGTTGATGAACGCCAACCCCTGGGCCGCGATGGCGCGAGCGGTCTCCTGGTTGATTACCTGATAGAGCCCCTTCCTGTTGCGGAGCGCGCGTTCAAACAAGACCAGTCCGGTCGTCGGGTTCAGACGGTCGTAAATGGAAAAGGCGGCCGGCCGATCGTCAATGCGCAAGAGAAGTCCATGAAGCCCGAGCGCACCGAATTCGTGAATCGCGGTCGCGAGCGCCCGGCCTTCCTGCTGCAGCGTAACCGTCGTGCGTTTGGCAGCAATGTCGTCGCCAACTTCGAGACATTCCCGGCTATGCTGCGGGCCGAGCGGCTCGATCCGCCAGGCGTAAAGCCGCGTGGCCTGTTGGATCAGGTTGCGCTTCTTGGCGTAGCGACTGCCGGTCAGCGCCGCCAGGTCTTCGGTCTGGTACACGTAGTTGGCACTGTCGCGATTCGCGACCACGTGGAAGTGCGCGGCAAAAACCGGATGTCGCGCCAAGAACTCGGCGCTGACCGATTCGATGATCAGCGGTGTGGGCAGTTCCCGGGCGTGGGCGAGCAGGGTTTCCTGCAGGGTCTCGGAAAATCGTCCCAATGGTTGCAACAGCCTCGGCTGGGGATCGGGGTCGACCCGGGCATGAAGCAAGAGCGTATCCGGCTCGCCGACGGCAAGGTGGTACTGGAAAACCGACGACCAGATGCACAGCGAAGCAAAACCGTAGTCAGACAGGGATTGCGGGTGGCGTGTAAGAAAGTCGGTCACGAGCGCGCGATGCTCGATCTCGATGAGCGCGAACGGGAATCCCAGAAAGGCCGTCACCGTCAAGAACGCACCTGGTAGAGCATGGGTTGAAAGCCAGTGAGTGGGTGGAATCCCAGCTTTTCGTAGAACTTCTGCGTGCCCGGCTCGGCCACCAGGCCAATCCAGGTTAGGCCCGCATCCACGCACCGATCGGTCAGGCGCCGGATGATCTCGCGGCCAATGCCGCGTCCACGGAATTCCGGGAACACGACCACGTCCTGGATGTACCCATCGCTGGCGCCGTCTGAAATCACGCGCCCCATGCCAACGATGCGGCCCTCGGACGCGCGGGCCAGGAGGAAACAGAAACTGCCGCGCACCATCTGCGGAATCGCCGCGCGCCAAGCGGGCCCTTCTTGCCACCAGCCGCCGGCCCGATACAGGTCCACGATGGCCTCGGTCGGGGCGCTGGTGACGTTTTCATAGACAATGTCGAGCATCGAATACCGGTTCCTTATCGAGTGCCTTCTTTGTACCATTGACTCCCATCCCGAGAAACCGATGCCAAGAAATTTGCCAGCGTGGGCGCAGGTCGACCGCTCGCTACCGGCCGGAGAGTATCCCTATCTGAAGGTTCTTCCGGCGGTGAAGTCCAGCCCGGCCTTGGCACGCATCGCCGCACTTCCGGCCGCGCGCGATCGCCTGCTCGAAGGGGCACGTGTGCAGATCCGCGGTGATCGCGGCTACGCCTTCGTCGACGTCGAGGTGCCCTGCATCGTGGTGTCGGAGTCGTACTTTCGCAGCGGCACGGATCGGGATCTCTATCTCGACCTTCTGCACGAGCTCACGCATCTGCGCCAACTCGACGAGGGGTTGGATCTGTGGGACGAGAGATTCGCGTACGTGGATCGTCCAACCGAAATCGAAGGCTACGCGGTCGCCATCGAGGAAGGACGCCGGCTGGGCATGACCAGCGACGACGTCTCCGACCATCTCGCGGCTCCCTGGATGACCGCGGATGATACCGCGCGGCTGCTCACACACGTCGAAGGTTTCCTGGCGACCGGGGTGCTGCCCAATCTCGCGGCTGCGAAAATCCCGGCGCTGCGCCGTTCGCGGCGTCCTTGGTAGGGAGCGCGGCGTGAGTGCGGGATCACGAGGGCGTCTGCGTGGCCGGGCCTTCGACGACTTCCTTCCGCCGCCACAAATAGTAGATTGCCGGATAGACGAGCAACTCCATCGCGAAAGACGTGACTAGGCCGCCAACCATGGGCGCGGCGATACGCTTCATCAGGTCGGCCCCTGTGCCGGTGGACCACATGATGGGCAGAAGGC
>Ga0247845_1000273_pt1 | contig 11174 bp, 7 predicted proteins | sample PFST25metaG_2_FD_186008 | JGI IMG/M metagenome (GOLD analysis project Ga0247845, IMG submission 186008) | Peat soil microbial communities from Stordalen Mire, Sweden - P.F.S.T-25 | ecosystem: Environmental > Terrestrial > Soil > Wetlands > Peat | place: Sweden: Norrbotten County, Stordalen Mire...
GCTTATACGAACGGCGCCTGCCCATCCTGGCAACCCTGGCCTCCAACTCGCCCTACATCGGCCTGTTCGGCACGGTGCTCGGGATCGTGCGCGCCTTCAAGGATCTGTCGAAGGACATCGCCAGCGCAAGCTCAGGCGTGATGGCGGGGATTGCCGAGGCCCTGGTGGCCACGGCCATCGGCCTTCTGGTCGCGATCCCGGCCGTGGTGGCCTACAACGTGTTCAAGGGCATGGTGAAGGACGCGGTGACCAACACCGAGTCGCTCTCGCGCATCCTGCTGGCCGAGCTGAAGGCCGCGGGCGACGAAAAGAGCGCGTAGGGAGCCGCCATGGCTGCGTCGCTGAGCAACGGCAACGGCGAGGACGAGGGGCCGCTCGCCAGCATCAACATCGTTCCCTTCGTGGACATCGTGCTGGTGCTGCTCATCATCTTCATGCTCACCTCGGCCGCCATCGTGCGCGCCAGCATGGTGGTGAACCTGCCCAAGGCCGCCAGCGCGGGGGCGCATGTGGAGTCGACCGTCAACCTGGTTTGCACCAAGGAGGGCAGACTGCTGCTGAACGGGAGGGAGAGCAACCTGGAGGAAGTGGCCCGCCAGGTGAAGAGCGAGCACGACGCCAACCCAAAGTTGCAGGCGGTGATCGCGGCTGACAAGGGTGTGGCCTACGGCCGCGTGATGGATCTGATCGATCTGGTCAAGCGCAACGGGGTCACGGCGTTCGCGCTTGATGTGGAGCGTGCGCCAGCCCCAGAGGGCAACTAGAGGCCGGTCGTCGTGGTAGGGAGTCCCTCTTCACACCCGCAGCCGGTGCGGCCGCCTAGCCCACGGCGCGAGCCGCACCGCCGCGGCAATCCCTTTGTCGAGAAGAGGAATCGCCAGCGCCAGCTCGCGCGGGCGCGGGCCATGGCGCGCGTGCGGGTTCCGCTATCGTCCGATTATCGTGCGCGCCGGGGCCTGCACCGTATGCCGTCGTGGCTGCGCGCGGCCGTCGGCATCCTGGTGCTGCTGTTGTCCGCCGGCTTGCACGTGGCCTTCGTGGTCACCGCCTTTGGCATCAGCCGCCTGAGCCACCAGAAGACGAACACGCGCCAGCAAGTGGCCATCGAGGTGCGCGAGCGCGAGGTCAAGCCCAAGCAGCCCCCGCCCAAGGAACCCGAGCCGGAGGTGAAACCTGAGCGCGCGGTGCCGGTTCGCCAGACGCCCCAGCCCAAAGTAGAGGCACAGCCCAAGGAGCCGCCCAAGGCGCAGCCGGCGCGGGTGGTGGGGTTGAGCTTCGAGTCGACGGTCGGCGAGGGTGCAGGGGAAGGCGAAGGCCCGGCTTTTGGCGTGGGCAACACGCGCATGGGGGAGACAGCCAAGACCGCGGCCTCCGCCAAGGACGTGCCCAAGCAGACGATCGACAAAGGCCCGACCACGGTGAAGCCCACGTCCAACGCCGTGGCCACGCGGATTCCCGCGGCTGGGGTCGTATTCACGCAGGCGAAGCGAAAGAAGGAAGTGAAGCCAGAGTTTCCCCCGACCTTGAAGACCCAGGGCATCGAAGGCGACGTTCCAGTCATCGTCTGGATCGATGCAACCGGCAAGGTCACGGCCGTCAAGATCCTGAAAGAATCGCCCTATCCTGAGTTCAATGAAGCCGCCAAGAAGGCGGCCATGGCCGATGAATTCGAGCCCGCCACCCGCAACGGCGTCCCGACACCCACCACGCTGAAATACAACGTCTCGTTCCGATTGGTCGACTGATGAGAACCACTATCACCACCGTGATGGCTGGCGCCGCGCTGGCCCTGTTTGCCTGCAGCGGCAGCGGTTTCAACACGCCCGCCTTGCTCAACAAGGTGCGCATTCTGGCCATCCAGGCCGACCCGGCCCAGCCCGCGCTGGGTGCATCCACCACTCTGCGCGCGCTGGTCTACCAGCCGCCGCCGTCGGCCGACGGCGGGACCGCAGGCGTAAGCGTGACCGCCTATAGCTGGTCGTGGTGTCCCTTGGCGACCAATTCAAGCAACGGCTACGCGTGCCCCATCGATCCAGATGCCGGGGAGTCGTTGTTCGCCAGCATTCCCGGCGTCCCGCCGTTCGACCTTGGCGCGGGCGAGACAGCGACCTTCACCAATCCGTTCCCTGCGCCGGTGCTTGCCGCTCTTTGCGAAAACAAATTGGACGCGATTCCCGCGTTGGCCGCGGCCGTGGCGAGCCTGGGCGGGCTCACGGCGAATGGGGGTCTGAACTTCGCGTGCACGATCGCAGGCTTCCCCATCACGGTGAATCTGGTCGTGCACACCACGGCCGGGGACTTGCCCGCCGTGTTCAACGTGTACCTGCCCGTCAACGACAGCCTCGCGCCGAATCTGAACCCAGTGTTGGTGGGCGGCGTCAGCGTCACGATCGACGGGGTCGACTATCAACTCGACCAGGTAGGGACGCAGGGGATTCTGCGCAACTTCGACGTTCCCATCAGCATCGACATGCCTCTCTCAGATGCCGAAGTCCTGCCTGATCCGAACGACGTCTTGCCCCCTCCTGATCCCAACGATCCCAACAATCCCTATCTGCTCCCGAACGACACAGTCAACGAGCGGCTCAATGTGTACTGGTTCGCGGAGTGCGGCGACTTTGGCAGCGATTCAAAGGGCGGCCGGCGCACCGGCTATCTGGGCGGGGATCCGAACGACCCACTTTCACCCTTCAGCGCGGCTCTGCAAAACACCTGGAACATCCCGACGCTTGATAACTACGCCGCGAATTTCGCGCGCATCATCGTGGTGGTTCGTGACAGCCGGGGTGGGGTGACGTGGACTAGCGGGGTCGCTCACCTGGGCGACACCAACGCGGGGCCCGATGCCGGGGCGCCCGATGCGCCGGAAGCAGACAGTGGCGAGTCGGCCCCTGATGCAGGAGCGCCCGACGCCGAGGAAGCGATCAGCACCGACGCCCTGCCCGAGGCCACGCCATGACCGCCCGTGGTTTCGCCGTGCTGGCAGCCCTGTTGCCCTTCGCCGCCGCGGGCGCGGTTTGGGGCGCTGAAGAATCTGGCCCCAGGGAAGAGAAGGAAGCAGCGGGGCGGGCTGGCGAGGCGGACATAAGCGCCAAGGACCAGGGGCCCACTATCGACGCCAGCGAGCTCAGCAAACCGCCCAAGCTGACCAGGCCAGCCAAGGTCACCTATCCGCCAGGTGCGATTGGCAAAAGCGAGGAGGTCGAGGTGACCCTGCTGGTGGACCTGGACGACAAGGGAGAGGTCACCGGTGCGACTGTAATCGAGCCCAAGACGCCCACCGGTCTCGGCTTCGAAGAAGCGGCGGTCACCGCCGCGTACAGCCTCGGGTTCGAGCCAGCCGAGGTCGCGGGCAAGCCGGCGACGGTCCAGATCATGTACAAGTTCAAGTTCGTCCCACCCAAGCCACCTGCGCCTCCGCCCCCGCCAGTGGCTGCGCCAACCAACGCGCCGGTCGAGGCGCCCAAGCCGCCGCCGGTGGAGAATTTCGTCGGCGTGTTGGTGGAGCGGGGAACCCGCCTGCCCATGTCAGGGATTCTGGTCACGATCTACCGCAGCGGGGGCGAAGAACCTGTCGGGTTCGAGAACATCACTGACGCCAAGGGGCACTTCCACTTCTTCGATCTCACACCTGGCACCTGGAAGATCTTCATCGAGCCTCCCGCCTACTATCCCTTCCGTACGACCGAGGAGATTCGCCCGGGCGAGGTCATGCATGTCACGTATTTTGTCGAGCGGGGCTCCTACAATCCCTTCGACAAGGTGGTCACGGCCGAGCGCGAGCGCAAAGAAGTGAGCCGCACCGTGATCGAGAACGTGGTCATCGACAAGATGCCGGGTGCGATGGGCGACCCCTTGACCGTCATTCAGAACTTCGCTGGCGTGGCGCGCAGCCGTGCTGGTTCGGGCGACATCATCGTGCGCGGATCGGCGCCGCAGGACACCCAGTACTTCGTCGACGGCGCTGCTGTGCCTCTTATCTATCACTTTGGCGGCATTCGCAGTGTCTTGCCCGTGGGCATGATCGACGGTCTGGAGTTCTACCCGGGCAACTTCTCGCCCTACTACAGCCGCGCCACCGGCGGCATCGTCGACATCTCGACCAAGAAGCTCAAGCCCCAGAAGGCGGGCGGCTACTTTGACGTGAATCTGCTCGACTCCGGTTTCTATCTTGAGACGCCCATCGGTGACAAGGCCGCGGTGGCGGTGGCCGCCCGTCGGAGCTACATCGATTGGATCGTGAACGGCCTGATTCCCTCCAACGCGCCCATCACCGACGTCACACTGCCCCGCTACTACGACTACCAATTGCTGGCCAACTACCGCCCGGCGCCCGCGCATGACCTGCGCCTGTTCGTGTTTGGTTCGTCTGACATATTCAGCATTATTCTACGCAACGCCGCCCGCGCGGGCACAGAGATCGCCGGCAACCAGATAGCGGATTCCACCAGTTTCTTTCGTGCCCTGGCCACCTATCGCTACGTCCCGAGTGACAAGTTCGAGAACACGCTTCGCCTAGCGCAAGGCCACGAGAACGGAGATATACAAATCTTCCAGTTCTACTCGCACTACACGGTCGACCTGACCCACCTGCGCAACACGGCCCGCTACGAATGGTCGAAGAAACTCGCCCTGACAGCCGGTCTCGATGTGGGCTACTACCGCTTCAGCGACAGTGTGTACATGCCCAACGCCCCGCAGGAGGGTCAGGAGACGCAGCCCAGCCTCACCAATACCCACCAGACAAACGTGTCGGGGGACAACGTCTTCTTGCCGGGCGCCTTTGTCGAGCTGGAGCTCCGGCCACTGAAGGGACTGCTCATTCTGCCCGGCCTGCGTTTCGACTACTTCTCTGACATCTCTGAGGCGACCTTCGCGCCGCGCCTCACAGTTCGCTACCAGCTCACCAAGCCCGTGGCCTTGAAGGCAGGTGTGGGCCTCTTCTACCAGGAGCCGGACCCCTACACGGGACAGCTCGACAAGAACTTCGGCAATCCCGATTTGAAGGCCGAATGGGCCGTTCACTATTCGGCGGGTGTCGAGTGGAAACCGCGCGAACACGTTAACCTGGACGTGACCGGCTTCTACAAAGACCTGAACCACTGGATCAGCACCACCACCGCGACCAGGGCTGATGGGACGCCTCTGCGTTTTGACAATAGCGGCGCCGGACGAGTCTACGGCATCGAGGTGGTGGCGCGCCACGAACTGACCAGCAAGTTCACCGGCTGGCTCAACTACACCCTGTCACGTGCCACCAGGCGTGACTCGGGCAGCAGCACATACCGTCTTTTCGAGTTCGATCAGACGCACATCCTGAATGTCTTTGGCACCTACCAGTTGCCGCGCAATTGGCAGATCGGATCGCGCTTTCGCCTAGTCAGCGGCGATCCCACCACACCGGTCACGGGAGCGGTCTACAATGCCTCGACCCTCAACTACAATCCGCTCTTCGGCGCGAAATACTCAGACCGCTTGCCGCCGTTCGTCCAGCTCGATCTGCGCGTGGACAAACGCTGGATCTTCAACCGTTGGATGCTGAACGCGTATCTCGACCTGGAAAACGTATTCAATCGCGCCAATCCGGAGGCGATGCAGTACAACTACGACTACACCAAGAAGCAGGTGCGCGAGGGACTTCCCCTTTATCCCATCATCGGATTGCGGGGTGAATTCTAATGCGTCGCCACTGGATGCTCGGTCTGGCTGCCCTGGTCGTCTTGGCTGGCAGCGGCGCGCGTCCGGCGCACGCCCAGACCCTCGAAACGCCGCGCGCGCGCCAGGGCTACTGGATCGGCGTCGGCTTGGTCGACGTGGCCGCGCACCTGAACGAGGAGGGGAAGAACCGCGGTTTCTACTCTGGCAGTGTCTTCAGCCTCCGCATCGGCCAACTTCTGACCGAGCGGCTTGGCCTGGGCCTGCTGGTCGAGCTCGGTGGCGTCAAGAAGGGCAGCGACCAAGGAGGCATCGAAGGGCTGAGCCTGGAAGGGAGCGCCACGCTCTGGCGTGGCCTATCCGCCCACACCGGAGTGGGACTGGGCGTGGTGTATGTGACCGACCAGAACGCCCTGGACAAGACCATGCGGGGCGGCTATGGCTCAAACTACCTTGCCGGTCTCAGCTATGACTTCTTCCCCTGGCGCAAGCGTCTGACCGGAGGTTGGGCGCTCACGCCGACGGTGGACTTCCACGCCATGCCCGACGGCAACATTCACGCCTACAGCGTGTTCTTCGGCTTGCAGGTGGTTTGGTGGTCGGGCTTGCCGCGCCAGATGCTGCTCCTGCCAGAAGAGTAGCGGGTTCGCGGCGCGGCAGCGGCGCTTAACTTTTCCCGCCCAGGTGCCGACAGATTTTACGTGAACCGAACGGCTCTGATGTCAGCGAAGCTTCGGGGAATGGCCCGTCTCCTGGATGGGGCCACACCCAACGAGGTGGATTTGCGCGCAGCCAAGGGCCTTGCCAAGTGGAGGCGTTTCGATGCTGGAGCCATGGATCATCGATGAAATCCTTCGTCGCGAAAAAGATCGTCGACGCGACAATCGTCCACAGCTCGAGCTTCCCGTCCCGGACTCCGATCGGCCTGCTGAGGACGATCCCGGAATGGATTATGACGAGTGGGGCAACTGGGTGCCCGAGCGCGGCGTGGCCATCATGAAGATGTGATTCTTCACTGACCCAGGGTTTCCCGTATACCGTCGTAATCGAAAACGTCCGCCATCCGCCGGAGCTGGGCGGCTGTGTTCGGGGCCGTGATCCGAAGGGTTTCGATGAGCTCGATAATCTCGTCGTAGCGCGCAGCGATCGCCGCCTGGCGCAGCCGATTCAGCACGTCGGAAGGAAGCGCTCGAAAAGCCTCCCTGTCCGGTAATCGTTCCTTCATCTCGGTATCGGCTTTGGCCGCCTGCTCGCGCCCATCGGCGGGGTCGGCAGTAGCGCTGTCCAGCATTTCGCGGACCTTCCCCTTGAGATCCGCCGCGCTGAACGGCTTGGCAATGAAATGGGTTCCCGGGTCAAGCGTGCCCTGGTGAACGATGGCATCGTCGGTGTAGCCCGACATATAGAGCACTTTCATCCCGGGACGCGCCAGCACCAGGCGCTCGGCCAGCGCCCTCCCGCTCATCTGCGGCATCACCACGTCGGTCAGCAGTAGGTGGACTTCACCTTGGTAGGCATTGCAGATCAGCAGCGCATCGTTTGGACTCGCGGCGGTCAGCACAGTGTAGCCGGCCCCGCTGAGGATCCGCTTGGCAATGTTGCACACGGCTTCCTCGTCTTCCACAACCAGGATGGTCTCAGTCGCCGTTGGCGGGGTCACGACCGCCGCGAGTCGGCTGGCAGTCACCGTCGTGCTGCCCGAGAGCTCCCGCGGCAGATAGATCTTGAACGTGGTCCCCTGGCCGGGCTCGCTGTAGACCCAAATGTTGCCGCCGCTTTGCTTGACGATGCCGTACACGGTAGAGAGCCCCAGACCGGTTCCCTTGCCTTTCTCCTTGGTGGTGAAGAACGGCTCGAAGATCCGAGCCTGCGTCTTTGCGTCCATGCCGCAACCGGTGTCGCTGACCGCGAGCTGGACGTAGGGCCCGGGCTTCACCGCCACGTGGCGGGCCGCATACTCCTCGTCCAGATCCACGTTGGAGGTCTCGATGGTGAGCTTGCCTCCCTCGGGCATGGCGTCCCGGGCGTTGACCACCAGGTTCATCAGCACCTGCTCGATCTGGCCTGGGTCGGCCCGGACCCTGCCCAAATCTGGCGCAAGCACCTGGACATAGTCGATGTCTTCGCCCAGGATCCGCCGCAGCATCTTCTCGACCCCAGCGGCGATCTGATTCAGGTTCAGCACCACGGGCTGCAATACCTGCTTGCGGCTGAACGCCAGAAGCTGCCGGGTCAGAGACACCGCGCGCTCGCCCGCCTTCTTCACCTCCCAGAGTTCGTTCCGGACATGGTCCTCCTCCCGCACCTTGGCCATTGCGAACTCCGTGCAGCACAGGATCACGGAGAGCAAGTTGTTGAAGTCGTGCGCAACGCCCCCCGCGAGGCTGCCTACGGCTTCCAATCTCTGCGACAAGCGAAGCCGCTCTTCGAGCTTCTCGCGCTCTGCCTCGGCCTGCTTGCGCGCGGTGATGTCCCTGAAGTGCCACACCCGACCAAAGTGCTTCCCGTCTGCGCCGATCATCGGTGCCGAGTAACGGTCGAACGTCCTGCCGTCTTTCAGGGCGACCTCGTCCTGGCTCCTTTCATCGCGATTTGCGTAGAGGTATTTCACCTTCCTGATGAACCCCTCAGGATCTACCAGCCTCTCCATCGCCGCCTGCAGGGCCCGTCCATCGGCTCTGGACTCGATGATGTCGGGAGAAATGCCCCACATATCAGCGAACCGCCGATTGGAAGACACTATCTTGCCGTCCACATCCACCACGAGGATGCCGTCGACGGACGCTTCCTGTTGGGTTGACAGGATGAGGTTCCTGAACCGCAGTTCATCTTCCGCACGCTTGCGTGCGGTGATGTCCCGAATGTTGCATTGGACGACCTTCTGGCCGTCGACGGGGTAGACGTTGCTGACGAACTCGACATTGACATTCCGTCCATCGCGGGTTTGAAGGGGAAGATCCTCGTAGCGAACGTACTCCCGGGCTTGCAGTTCGGCGAAGGCGGCTTTAGAGGCCGCGATATCCTTGAACGGTCCGATCTCCCACAAATATTGTCCCAGGAACGCGTCGCGCGAGTACCCCGTCAACTCCTCCATGAACGGATTGACGTCAACGATCCGGCCAGTGTCCGCGTCGAGAATCAAGATGCCGTCCTTGGCGGCTTCAAACAGGCGGCGGTACCGCGTCTCAGATGCCTCCAGGTCGTGCGCTATTCGCTTTCGCTCGCTGATGTCGACCACACTCGTGATCAAGCAGCGGGGAGCCCCCTGGGCGTCGCGCAGCAGGGTCGTGCTCACGTCCGCAAACAGGAAATGTCCATCCCGGTGCCTGTAGCGCTTTTCGATTCGGTAGGCGGCGCGCTCGCCGGCAAAGAGGCATCGAACACATTCCCGGCTTTCAGCGACATCATCGGGATGGGTGATGTCGACGAAGGTGACCTGTTGCAGCTCCTTGATCGAAAAGCCCAGCATGTCGGCCAATGCTTGATTCACCTTGAGCAGTCTTCCATCGGGGCCGGTCAGCGACCTGCCGATGGCGGAGTGCTCAAAGGTATCCCGGAAGCGCGCCTCGCTCTCCCGCAGTGCCTCCTCAACCCGCTTGCGCTCCGTGATGTCATTGAAGGTGACAATCAATCTGTCTGGCAGGAAGGTGGCGTAAAGCTCGCAAAGACGCACCGAACCATCGCGGCAGGTCACCCGGTATTCTCCGGTGTTGACCGTTTGGCCGGAAACTCGCGCCCTTTCCAGAACGGGTTTCCACCGCTCAATCACCTCGCGCCGGTAATCGGGATCCGGGTAGGCTATCTGATACCACTCCAGTGCGGTGGGCGCGGTATGTCCGAAGAGTGTGAGAGCGCTGTCACTCCAGAATTCAATGTGGTTGTCCTGAACGTCGACCAGGGCAATGGGGAACGGTGTTGCATTGAGAACGGAACGGAGTTGTGCCTCGCTCTTCCGTAGAGCGTCCGCGGCCTGCTTGCGTGCGGTGATGTCGGTGCCATACGCGTTAACGTAGTTGGCGCTGCGAATCGGCACAATTGTGAGCGAGTAGAAGATACCGCCCACGCTAGCCTCGACCTCCCGGGTTGCGCCGGTCGCATGCGCCTCCGCGATCGTTCGGCGCACTTCGTCTGGAGGCCGGCTACCGATCCGGCAGCCCCACAGGTCGAGCAAGGCCGCGCTGCTCGCATTGGCGTACAGGAGGGTGCCATCGGCGGCAAAGCGCTGCACCGGGCTTGGGTTCTCGTCCGGGAGCTTGGCCGCATTGCCGGCACTCTGGAGCGTGGTTTTGAGGCGTCCCACCTCCGCCCCCAGCGCTGCAACCTGGCGTCGAAGTGCTTCGTTCTCCCAGCCCAGTCGGTCGGGCCCTGCTGTGCCCTCGCTCATCGCCTTCGTCCCTTCGTCACTGACTTGCCAGACGCAACTATCCCTGGCCGACGGGTATTTTACACTATTCGCCACCAACTGGCAGCCGGATCGTAGATGTGGTCCCTTTGCCTACCTCGCTCTCAAAGGTCACCAGCGGGCCATACTGGGAGGCGCTAGGTTATGGACGGGCTCAGCAATTCCCTCATCCCATCATAATCGAAGAGGTCCGCCATCCGCCGCAGCTCGGTGGCCAGGTTTGGATCCGTGATCCGAATGGTCTCGGCGAGCTCAACAATTTCGTCGTAGCGCGCAGCGATCACCGCCTGACGCAGCCGATTCAGCACGGCCGGAGGAAGCGCACGGGAAGCCTCTCTGTCCAGCAACCGTTCCTTCATCTCGGTATCGGCTTTGGCCGCCCCCTCGTGCCCATCATCGGCAGGGTCGGCAATAGTGCTGTCCAGCACTTCGCGGACCTTTGTCGTGAGATCCGCCGCACTGAACGGCTTGGCAATGAAATGGGTTCCCGGGTCAAGTGTGCCCTGGTGAACGATGGCCTCGTCGGTGTAGCCCGACATGTAGAGCACCTTGATCCCCGGACGCGCCAGTACCAGACGCTCGGCCAGCACCCTCCCGCTCATCTGCGGCATTACCACGTCGGTCAGCAGTAGGTGGACTTCACCTTGGTAGGCATTGCAGGTCAGCAGCGCATCGTTTGGACTCGCGGCGGTCAGCACGGTGTAACTGGCCGCGCAGAGGATCTGCTTGGCAATGTTGCACACGGCTTCCTCGTCTTCCACAACCAGGATGGTCTCAGTCGCCGTTGGCGCGCTCGGGACCGCCGCGAGTCGGCTGGCAGTCACTGTCGTGCTGCCCGAGAGCTCCCGCGGCAGATAGACCTTGAACGTGGTCCCCTGGCCCGGCTCGCTGTAGACCCAGATGTTGCCGCCACTTTGCTTGATGATGCCGTACAAGGTGGAGAGCCCCAGGCCGGTTCCCTTGCCTTTCTCCTTGGTGGTGAAGAACGGTTCGAAGATCCGAGCCTGCGTCTTTGCGTCCATGCCGCAACCGGTGTCGCTGACCGCGAGCTGGACGTAGGGCCCGGGCTTCACCGCCACGTGGCGGGCCGCATACTCCTCGTCCAGATCCACGTTGG
>Ga0247845_1000278_pt1 | contig 11137 bp, 4 predicted proteins | sample PFST25metaG_2_FD_186008 | JGI IMG/M metagenome (GOLD analysis project Ga0247845, IMG submission 186008) | Peat soil microbial communities from Stordalen Mire, Sweden - P.F.S.T-25 | ecosystem: Environmental > Terrestrial > Soil > Wetlands > Peat | place: Sweden: Norrbotten County, Stordalen Mire...
GTGGGATCGCGACGTCCGGAGGAATCACAGCCGCGGGCGGCACCACGGCCAGCGGGGGAACTCCAGGGGGCGCCACGGTTGCGGGCGGAAGAACCGGCGGAAATACCGCTACCGGCGGGAACACCGGCGGATCAAGGCCCACGGGTGGAACCAGCGCCACGGGTGGAACCGCCGGCACGGGTGGCGCTTCTGGCGGTACCACAGCCGGTGGCGCGACCGGCGCAGTGGGGGACGCCGCGAGCTTCCATTGCGTCAACTGGGCTGACCCGGGCGACAACTTTCAAGCCGGGGTGCTTCAGCCCTCTGGGCTGTCCTCCTCGGATAGCTACGCCACGGTTCTAGCCAAGGCCAATGCGATTCTGTCTGGGTTTCAGACAGCGCTCAGCGCCAACTCCATACGAATTCCCATCAACGAGCCAACCGTCAGCAATGCTTCCTGGTGGGCCGCCTACAAGGGCATCTTCGATGCAGCCATAGGTAAGACCATGAAGGTGATAGTCGCCTACTGGTACAAGCCAGGGGTCGGGACAGTGCCCGACATGAACGCATTCTATGCCATGTGGCAAACCGTTGTTGATGCATACGGAACCAACAACTTAGTGTACTTCGACGTCATCAACGAACCCTCAGGATACAGTCCGACAACCTTCATTAGCTTGGTCGTTCAATGGATGGGCAAATACCCGAGCGTTCCCGCGAATCGAATTCTCGTGGCCGGCAACTACAATGACACCGACGTTAATCAACAGGGCGCCGATTCTCGCTTGGCCGGTTGTATACTAAACGTTCACATCTACGCTATCGGCAGCACCGACACGAACGAGGCCAACTGGACCACCAAACTCAAGAATGCTGTCGGCCCCTATGCCAATCGGACCGTGGTTTCGGAGTACGGCGCGCCCATGACCAATGGGACCGACTACAGCGGAGCCGTCGGCAGCAACGCCTTCGTCGCCTACATGAATGCCGTCACCAGCCAGATCCGGGCTTCTGGAATGGGGAGCTGCTATTGGCCTGGCTTGCGCAACGGAGACTGGTACAGCATCACCACTTTGAAAGGCACGGGCTCGAATCTCTCGCTCACCGTGAACAATGCGTCCGGACTTGCCCTAATACAGTCGGCTTGGGGCATGTGACCTCAGCAACAAGCAAATAGCGCTTCTCGCCAGTGTGCTCGTACCGCCGCCCTGAGCACCGCGGTCTTTGCAGCAAGAAGTGGGAAGTAGTCCCATTCCAATGACCAGCCTGCCGAGAGTCGCGATCCGTAGACAATTTCTCCATCTCCATCACCGCGTTTCTTGCTGTACCGGCCGCGGGTTGAAGTCAGGATCGGCTACGTTCAGCGCTCAGTGAACCCGACTCTGACCGCCTGGCTTGAGCAGGAAGCTTCTACTTTCTGCGGTATACCCTTGCTGCATTTGCGGGTGCATTTCTTGTGCAAGGTGAAAGGTTTTGCACGGAACCGACACTAGGAAGGATGATATGATCAATCCTAGGATCTCGGAGGTACCAGCCGGCGAGGATGCCCACCCGTGCCGCCAGTGTTCTTGTGTGCTGATGCCGACGATTCGCGGGTGCTGACGACCAGGACGCACCCAAGATGCCGCAGAGCCCGATCACTCACCGGCCCGAGCCGCGCGCTTCCTACACCGCGCCAGTGCGCGTGCTCGTCGCCGCCATTGAGGATGGCCACTCCCGCCGGGTTGCTCACGGATTGGCGAAGGCGGGATTCTATGTGGTGGCCCGGCACAGCCCCGACCTCGCGGCTTTTCCGCGCGAATTGGGACCGTTTGCGGTCGCCCTTGTCTTTGTCGACAGCTTCGGGGATGCCAGCGACAGGGCGCTCGCAAGCGTGGAGTCTCTCTTCCCACCTCCGCAAGTCATTCTCCTTTGCCTGGACCTCCGGCATGTGCCGCCAGAGTACCTGCTTCGCGTCTTTGCCGCGGTGCCGCAGGAATACGACGACACCCTGCTGCTCGTTCTGGTCGGGGCCGCAGCGAGCGCCGGGCCCCCCTCTGCTATAGGACGGTTTTGCTCGCGCTATCGGCTCAGCCAACGTGAACGAGAGGTCGTCGAATTGTTTTGCGCGGGACGCGCGAACAAGGAAGCCGCGGACCACCTCGGTCTGAGCGGAAGGACGGTCGACGAATACTGGAAACGCATCTTTGCCAAGACCCAAAGGCGCTCCCGGCGTGAAATCGTCGCGCTTCTGCTCGACAGCGACACTTCGTTCCAAAAACACGGATCGAAGCTACCGGCGGCCACGACCGGCCCACTCACAATTCCCGCGTGTCAGTACTTTCCCGGACAGCGGCTCTCCGCACAAGACTCGGCGGACGAAGATCCATAGTGTCCGGCATCCTCGCTTTTCCGGCGCAGCCTGAAAGGTTTTGCAGGTAGCCGACACTAAAGGGGGTCACGTGATCAATCCCAGGATCTCGAAAAGGATCGCGCTCCAAAGCAAGCCGGAAGCATTTGGGCGCTGGACATTCGGCTGGCGCCCTCACTGGCAACGCGAGTGTGACGGCGCTCACACCTCACCCGCCCCTTCACGTTTTGTTTTCAATTAAGTTGAGCCGCTTGCGCGATCCGCCTCACTGCCGTGTTCATGTTTCCGGCTCCCCTTCCGTCCGAAGAGCCGATTTGCCTGCGCTTGGCTCGGTTCTTCTGCTTAACAGGGAGCTGACCAAGAACTGTTCGTCCCGCCTAAACGCAAACGGATTGCACGAAAACAACCGGGTTATTGATGGAGGTAACATTATGACGTGTCACAGAAGGTCCGTTCGGTTGCTCCAGGCGACTTGCTTGGGGCTGGTGGTTACCCTGGCAGGCGTCGGCTGCGGCGGAGGCGGCGGTGCGCCGCCGTTGCCCAACGATGCCAGCATGGGCGGTAGCATGTCTGTCCCGGACGGCGCGACTTCCGACGGTCCTGGATTTGTCTCGGACGTTGCCGTATTCGGTCTGGAGGTCGCTCAGGGGCCAGTACTGACGGTCTACCCGGCGGCACTCAATTTTTCTGAAGTAGAAGTCGGACAAATCAGTCCGACGTTGGCGGTAACCATCACCAACACCGGCGCCCTGGTTGCGCTCAGCCCGAAGGTGGACGTCACCGTATTCGGTGTCGCTGGCACGACCTGCACAACCCCCGCGGCAAGCTGCACCATCTCGGTTGTGTTTGCCCCGACGTCGGTGGCGGTGTCGAGCGGGACACTCACGGTAGCCCCGGGCCTTACGGTCTCCTTGAGCGGCATAGGCAGTCCTCCGCGTTCGTTCAGCGCAATTTCCTCAGCGCTTCCGGCGACGGTGCTTCCCAACCAGGCCGTACCATTTTCTGTCACCGTCCTGGCCACGGCCGCGCTGAGCGGCCTGACCTGTGTTTCCAGCAGTCCCGACCTGACCGCGGATCCTACGCCCGCGAACACCACCTGCACCGGAGCCATGGTGGCAAACGCCCCCTGTGTCTACGGCTTCATATTCAAAGCGGCCACGCCTGGAGCGAAGAACGATACCATCGTGTGCAGTGCCGGTACCACCGTGAGGAACGTCTCGGTAACCACAACTGTGGTCACGCCGGCGATGCTAACCATCGCTCCCAGCCCGGCCCCGTTCACCTCCACGGTGGGCGGGACCAGCCAGCCCGTAGTTTTCAGCGTCGGCAATGCCGGCGGGTCGGCTTCTGGCATCTTGTCCGCGGTGCTCGGTGGCACCAGCGTCAGCGAGTTCGTGATCACGGGCAACAAGTGTGTGGTTCCACTGGATCCACGCGCAAACTGCGAGATTCAAGTCGTGTTCAAGCCCACCACCCCTGGCGCCGACAAGGCCGCCACCCTTACGGTGACCGACGCCACCGCAGGGTCCACCCCGGTTGTCGCGAGCCTGACCGGAATCGCGATTACCGAGGCTGGTATCGTCATTTCGGGCCCGCCCAACCTGGGTAGCGTGCAGGTTGGACAGTCGGGGACCGCTGCGACCTTTACCATCACCAACAAGGGCGGAACCGCGACCGGCGCCCTGACGGTTGCGGCGGGCGACGCCGAGTTTGCGATTGGCAGCGATGGTTGCACCGGGTCTGCTCTGGCAGCCGGCGCCACCTGTACGTTTTCGGTTACCTTCACCCCGACATCTCCGGCCGCTAAGGCCACGGTCTTGACCGCTGCGTCCGGAGCAACGGTGCTGGGGACCTACCAGATCTCGGGGACCGGCACGGCACCGCCAGGCCTCCCTGCCATTGGCATGCTGCCGCCGAGACTGGACTTCGGAAGCATCGGCGTGGGGACGGTCAGTGCAGCGCAGAGCTTCACCATAACCAACACCGGCGGGAGCGCGACCGGTACCCTGACCGTAGCGAACGTGGCCGTGGGGGGCGGCGCCTCCCAGTTTAGCTACACGACCACCTGCCTGGCGGCGCTTGCCCCGGCCGCGACCTGCCAGGTTGTTGTGACCTACAAACCGACGGTGGTGGGCAACGCTTCGGCGACCTTCACAGTGAGCGACGGAACCTATTCGTCGCCCGACCGGACCGTCGCGGGTACCGCTCTCACTAGTCCCGGCATCAGCATTACTTGTCCCTCATATGATTTCGAGGACACCGTAGTCGGCCTCATCTCGACGGCCAAAGTGTGCACCGTTTCCAATGCCAGTGGGGGCACACTGGCTTCGGGAGCCCTCACCCTGACAGCGACGGGCGATTTCGCCACGACCCCGGGAACCGCGGCCACCGACTGCGCTGGCAAGTCTTTGGCCGGAGGTGACCAGTGCACGGTGTCCATCGTGTTCAAACCCACGGCCAAGGGTGACCTGGTTGGCTCCATCACTGTAACCGCGGCCAACGGTGGTACCGACAAGAAGAACTTGACTGGCACTGGGCTAAGCATCATCGAGATCAAGCAGTTCACCGCCAACGGCTACAACCTGACCCCGGTGAGCGCCACCAACCCCGCTTTCCCCTCCTCGGTCAGCGCTGGGGCGACCTCCGATACCACAGTGATCCTGGCGGTCTTTGTCAGGGCTACCGGAGTGGGCAACCTGACTGTGGCCGCCACTGACTTCACCACGGCGACTACCCCGGCCGACTTCACACAGGGCACCGGGTCGGTTGATGCCATTTGGGCGGCCGGCGCGGCCCACAAGGCTGTGGCCGCGTGTGTTGTCGGGACCACGAGCGCACCGCCTGCGGCTGCCACAGACGCTCCGTACTGCACAATGCGTGTGTCGTTCACCCCACAGTCAAAGACGCCAGCCCTGAAGACGGGCACCGTAACCGCGAGCGGAGCCACGGCGGGCACAGACACCGCAACGATTCAGGGCACGTCTGCTGGCCCAATCTCCATCACTCCCTCGCAACTGACCTTCGCCAAGGTCGCAGTGGGCACAGTGGGCGCGGCCATGACCCTGACGATCTGCAACACCGGAACAGTCGCTGCCACAAGGGCAAGTTTCGCCATCACAGGGCCGAACGCGGCTGACTTCGCGGTCACGCTCGACGAAGTCTCTTACGCCACGATTGCTGCCAATGGCACGCCTTGTGTTCACCTGGCGTTGCGCCTCGACCTTCCGGCGGGCACGGACGTGGGAACCCTGAGCGCCACCGTCACGGTGAGCGCCAGGATAGGCACGGGAGCTGCTGCGCCAACCGAGACCGACATGGCGACCCTGGTTGGGACTTCTGTCGGTGGGGCGATACTCACAGTTCCCGCCAGCCCCGTGGCATTCCCAGACACCGCCGTCACTGCCACCAGTGCCCCTGTCACGTTGACCGTGGGCAACACGGGTGCGGTGGCCACCGACCCGCTGAGCTTCACAATCCTGGACGGGAGCGAATTCACGCTGGCCCCGCCCACCGGCCAGAGCCAAGGGACATGCCTGACCGGGACCACGAGCGGGACCTGTGCGCCGTCTGCGATATGCACCGGCCGGGCTTTGGCTGCCTCCAGCGATAGCTGCACCCTGAAAGTTTGGTTCCAGCCCAAGGGCACGCTTGGCTTGACTTCTCGTTCGGACACGCTGGCGGTCGGCAGCGACAATGCCGGGACCAAGTTCCTCACGCTCAACGGGAATGCCACCAGCCAGCTCACGGCGACCCCTGCCATTGCCATAGTCAACGGCGACGCACCGATAGCGACCGTCACGGTTGCAAACCACGGGGCGGCCATTGCCGCAGGCCTGAGTGTGACCTTCGAGGATCTTGGCCTGCAGGCCGGCCAGGGTGACTTCCAGACGGTATCGAATAACTGCCTTAACCCGGTCGCCAGTGGCACGCCCGCCCCTACCTGTACGGTCGGGGTTGAGCTGACACCCACTGCCATCGCCAAGCTCGGCACCAGCTCGACCACCGTGCGAGTGGTCAACGGCAGCAACGGACAGATGGCGACCGTAGTGGTAACTGGCACGGGCTGGACTGGTGCCGACCTCGAGTTCACTCCGGCGACCAGGATCGCCCGGGACTTTGGCACCGTACGCCGGGGCGATACATCGGCGCCCATCAAATACACGATCACCAATGTGGGTGGCGTGACATCGGGCAAGATGACCTTCGGTGTCTACAACTCCCCGGTTGCGACCCCGGCTGTCGCCTCGTCGGATTTTGCCGTCCTCGCCACTGGGACGACATGCGTCAGCAGCACGACGACGGGTACCGCGCTGGCTCCCGGTGCAAGCTGCGACATCATGCTGACATTTAGTCCTGGCGCCACAACGGTCAACACAGAGCTGAGTGAGAGCCTGGTAGTTAGGGCGGACCCGGGCGCTGCCACTGCGGCAGGTCTTCAGTCCCCGGTTATCAATGCCGCAACAACCACGACCAACGCGGTTGTCTACATGGTAACCAGCTCCACCGCGACCCCGCCCAACGCGGCTCCGTACGACTTTGGCATTCGCACTACTTCCGTCAACGCCCAGGCGATTCAGCTCGCCATCCACAACGCGAGCGCGACCGCAGTCAGGGCGGGAGCGCCGACCTTCAGGAATGTCGACGGGGCGGCAGCAAATGCCGAATTCGCCATCGTCACCGGCACCGGCATGGGGACATGTGATTTCGCTGGGACGGGAATGGCGTTGGATCCCAACCAAGTCTGCACCTTCACTGTGGGATGGACGCCGGGAACAGCGGTGGGCCCGCGCGCGATGGTCGCGGCGTCGGTGATGGACACTGCCGCGACGGCTAGCATGGTGCTATTCGGGCGGGTGCCTGGGCCGGCCGTGTTGACGGCGACCCCGGGCTCGCTCGACTTCGGCGAGGTGCCGCAGGACGCGAATTCCCCGACGCTGACCGTGGTGGTGACGAATACCAGCGAGTGGAGCGTGCACGGGGATCTGCAGGTTACCAAGACCGGTGCTAGCGCAGCGGACCGGGTTCAGCTGATCTTGGTCTCGTCGACCTGCGACGGCGCCCCGCTATTGGCCGGAGCGTCCTGCAACCTGGTGGCCAGGGTCAACCCAACAAATCCAGGCGCGAATCCAAATGTCGGGTTCACCGTACAATCTGCGACACTGGCCACCGAAACGGTCTCAGTAGACGTCAACTGGACTGGCATGAACCCGCCCCTCATCAATCGCAGCTCAGGGGCGTTGAGCTTCGGGAACAATGCCGTGCTGACGACAAGCACCGCACAAACGGTTACCCTGACCAACCCGCCGAGCGCGGGCAACTCGCGGCTGCCAACCGGACCGCTGACCTTCACAGTTGGTGGTACCGACGGTGCGGACTTCGCGGTCCACGCGGGATCGACGTCGGCAGACTGTGGCAACGTCGCGTACTCCAGCAACGGGCTTGATCCCGCTACCGGCACTGGCAACGGTGGGGTTTGCTCGGTGACGGTAACCTTCACGCCGAGGACGCTTGGGGCCAAGAGCGGCACCCTGACGGTAACGTCCACCTCTGGGGCCCAGACATCGATCGCTCTTACCGGGACGGCGACAGCGGGGCTTACCCTACTCAGTGCCGCACCGGCGACCGCGGCTGAGGATCGGCTTAGAACCACAGGCGCAGGTGCCGGTTGCCCCCTAACTGGTGGAAACTATGCGTGCGGAGCGACGGATGTCAGTGCGGCAACAACCTTTGATTCGGAGACCTTCACCTTCCAGAACGCCGCCGGGTCTCCGCCCACCGGGCTACTGATGGCGGGCCTCGCCGGGACGGGTACGAATGCGGCGCAGGATCTGGCGCAATTCGATATCGTCACTGACACCTGCACTGGACAAAGCGTGGATAGCGGTGCCAGCTGCAAGGTGACGGTGCGATTCCAGCCGGTGGCCACGGGTAGCTGGGCAGTGAGACTGACCGTCAGCGGGACACCGGGCGACAGCGTTTCGGTGAATCTGACCGGGACAGGAAATTAGTCGCCTAGGCAAAGCCGCCCGGGTGTCGGTAGCCGATCCCGGGCGGTCTGGGGGCCGGAGGAACAGCGCCGACAGGCCATGGGCGGATCTCTTTGCTGGCGCCGTTTGGCAGCGGGCAGGCGTCAGAGGCAGCAACTCTGTGCGTTCCCGACTGAACCGCGGTATTCTGTCCCACAAAGGACCGGCAGGATCACCGTCGTTTTCACACGGAAGGCCTACAACAGCACATCCCATGATCATCGAGACACAGGCCTACGCGCGCGCCGGTCTTTTGGGCAACCCGTCAGACGGGTACTTCGGCAAGACGGTTTCCATCATCGTGAAGAACTTCTCCGCCTCGGTGTCCCTGTACGAGGCGCCCGAACTGCGCGTCGAGCCGATGGATGAGGACCTGAGCGTCTACCGCAGCATCCACGAACTGGCCGACTCTGTTGAAGCAAACGGCTACTACGGCGGCGAACGCCTCGTGAAAGCGGCGATCCGCACCTTCTACCGGTATGCGCGCAGGAGCAACCTGCAACTGCACAACCGCAACTTCGCGGTACGCTACCGTTCTTCTATTCCACGCCAGGTGGGTCTTGCCGGATCCAGCGCGATCGTCACTGCGACCATGCGCGCACTGATGAAGTTCTACCAGATCGACGTTCCCATCGAAGTGCTCCCTTCCCTCATTCTGTCAGCCGAAAAGGACGAACTGGGGATCAACGCCGGACTGCAGGACCGGGTCATCCAGACCTACGAGGGATGCGTCTACATGAACTTCGCCAAGCAGATCATGGACGCCCAGGGACACGGCCAGTACGAACGCATCGACACGTCTCTGCTGCCCAATCTCTACATCGGCTACAAGACCCAGCTCAGCAAGGTGTCCGGGGTCGTGCTCAACGATCTGGCAACCAGATACAAGAACAATGACCCTCTCACCCTGCAGACACTGGCCCGTCTGGCACAGGTGGCCGAGGAGGGAAGGACCGCGCTGCTCAAGCGCGACTATGTCACGCTCAACCGGCTGATTAATGAGAACTTCGATCTCCGGCGCAAGATCATGAACATCAGCGACAGCAACATCGAGATGATCGAGTGTGCCCGGGCCTGCGGCGCGTCTGCGAAGTTCCCCGGCTCGGGCGGCTCGATCATCGGCATCTACCCGAGCGACGAGGTGCTCAACAAGCTGATCGTCGAACTCAAACAGATCAAAGTCAGGGTCATCAAGCCATACGTCAACTGACCCATCCCTTCCCTGCCAAGGAGTGACTCATGGTTCGCAAAGCAGTAATCCCGGCCGCCGGCCTGGGAACCCGGTTTCTTCCCGTCACCAAGGCGCAACCCAAGGAGATGCTGCCGATCATAGACACACCGGTGATCCAGTACGTTGTGCAGGAGGCAGTCGACTCCGGCATCGAGGACATCCTGATCATCTCGGGCAAGGGCAAGCGCGCCATCGAAGACCACTTTGACCGGAACTTCGAGTTGGAAGACCAACTATCGAGCAGAGAGGACGAAGCCATGTACCACGAGGTGCGCCGCCTGTCGGAGATGGCCAACATCCACTTCATACGGCAAAAGGAACTCAACGGGCTGGGCGACGCCATCTACTACGCCCGCCACCATACCGGCAGCGAGCCCTTTGCCCTGCTCCTCGGCGATACCATCCTGGACTCGGTGATCCCGGCGACCCAACAACTGATCGACATCTACGAGCAGTTCCGTGGCACCGTGCTAGGGGTGGAGACCGTGCCCAAGGAGAAGGTATCTCGCTACGGCATCCTGGGCGGGAAGATGATTAGCGAGCGGGTGATGGAAGTGCATCAATTCGTGGAAAAACCCACCCTCGCCGAAGCGCCGTCAAACCTGGCGATCTGCGGACGCTACGTGCTGACCCCGGCGATCTTTGCCGCCATCGAAAAGACGGCCCGGGGCAAGAACAACGAGATCCAGTTGACCGACGCGATACGGCTGCTCAATGAGCGGGAGAGCGTCCACTCGTACACAATCGAGGGCAAGCGCTTCGACATTGGCAACAAGCTGGACTACATCAAGACCACAGTGGAGTACGCACTGAAGCGCAAGGAGTTCAGGGACGAGATCCTGCCGTATCTGAAGGAAATCGTGGGGCGGTAGGAGCCCGGAAGATCTGCTTGAGCGATATCTCATCAATAACACAACAAGGGAACAGCGGGAGGAGATAGTCAGAGATTCGCTCGGATGCGACGGGGGCGGCTGTGAGAATTGCTCCGCTCCTCGTTGGCCTTGCGGTCCCCGCCCGTGGTTCCTCTCTTGACGTCGATGATCGCCGAGTCCACTTCCATGAAGCCCGCACGCGGAAGCGGCAACACGGCTAGCACCGAGGCCGTGGCGTAGCAGGGCAGGACTGGCCGTGTTCCAATAGAGAGCGCGATGCGTGCTCGGGGAGAGCCCCGACAACATGCGTTTCAAGTTCTTCCTCGAACCGTCCCTGTATGTTCTCGTCACTGGCCAAATTTGCCGCGCATTGCGCTCGGCTATCGTCGCTAGCAAGGCGCTGGCGATTCACTGGTCGCAGCGCCCGCAGGCCACGTGAGCCGCACGGCAAGCATGGCTGGCTCTACCTGTACCAGCTCGACAGCCGCCCCAGAGCGGATCGAATAGTGGGACAGGACCCGCCGCCGCGATCCTACGCCGTCACCAAGGTCCCCACGCCCTTCTCGGTGAAGAGCTCGACCACCACACTGTGGGGCTCGCGGCCGTCGACCACGTGCACCGCCTCCACTCCGCCCGCGAGCGCGCGCAAGATGGCCTGCGCCTTGACCTGCATGCCGCC
>Ga0247845_1000282_pt1 | contig 10992 bp, 8 predicted proteins | sample PFST25metaG_2_FD_186008 | JGI IMG/M metagenome (GOLD analysis project Ga0247845, IMG submission 186008) | Peat soil microbial communities from Stordalen Mire, Sweden - P.F.S.T-25 | ecosystem: Environmental > Terrestrial > Soil > Wetlands > Peat | place: Sweden: Norrbotten County, Stordalen Mire...
GCTCTTGCCTGCGGGTCCGGGAACAAGGGCAGCCAGTCTCGAGAGCAGCGAACGGGGATTCGCCGGCGACGAGGCTGCTGCGCGGCTTGCGTGCTGGCAGCGCGCCGCCGGCGCCTTGGCGCGTCAGGCGTCCACATTTCTGCAGCCGACTCCCGCCGGCGCCCGCTATGTGACCCTGGATCTGGACGTGGTCGAGCCGGCGGCACTTATGACGCTGATTCAGCTGGTGAAACGCCTGGGCGCGGTGAATGCAGCCGAGGTCCGTCACGTGACCACACGCCAGGCCGAGATACGGGTTTTCACGCGCATGAGCGGCCGCGAGATTGAGACCGCTCTGATTCGCGACGTCGCAGGTCGGCTACTCGTGACCGAGGTGAAGCCACCGGCCGATCGAGTGACACTCCAGGTTCGCCTGGCGCAAGCCGGCGATCCGCCACCGGGGGCAGGGGCCGAACCGCCTGCAACAAAGCCATGAAGTCGATTGGGCTCGTCCTTTTCGCTGTCTCTCTGTTCGCCGGCTGTGCTTCGCTGAGATCCGAGGGCTCGGCCGCTTTCCGGGTTGAATGCAACGTGCCTGAGGCCGCCGTGCTACTTGACGACGTGCCGATGGGACGCGCTTCGCAGTGGGCGAAGTCGGGTCGTTTCATCCGACCTGGCTTTTACCGGGTCGAGATACGTCACCCGAGCTACTACTCACACTTCGAGGAGATCAGGGTGGCCGATGGAGGCTCGGCGACGGTGAAGGCTGAATTGCACCCGTTGCTGGAATAGTCAGCAATTCTATCCATCTTCGCCGAACTCCACCCGCGCCGGCACCTTGTGTGGTGCCAGGTGCCTGGCACAGTGATCGATTAGCTGCTTCGGCGTACAGGGACCATCGCGTTGCACACGGGCAATCACGCGGGAACCACCGCTCTCGTCATGTTCCAAGCGAGCCTCCGCGCTTCGCACATTGGCAAAAGCCTCCAGGCAACCTTCCACCTCGCCCAAAGCCACACGCCGGCCGTCGACCTTGACCAAGTCATCTTCCCGACCCAAAAGGGTCAGGCGACCATCGGGATCAAGACTGCCGATGTCCCCGGTTCGCAACCAACCGTCGCATTGACCACGACCGATGGGGACCTCGCTGGCGCGCATGCGCAGCTTGACCGGCGGGACAAAGGTCGATGACACGCCCGCGCTGCGAACCCAGACCGGCCCGCGCGCGCCGGAGGGCATCTCCGCGGCCTGGCAATCGGCCACACGGATCTCGACACCCACGAAAGGCAGTCCAACGGTGGTGGGATTTCGACCTCCCAGATCGATGGCCACCGGACCGGTCTCCATGGCCTGGTAGCAAGAGAGTACAGGCACTTTGAATCGCTTGCGGAAGGCCCGCGCCACGGCAAGGGTGAGCGGTTCACCTGAGCTGATGCAGCGGATGTGGCGCGATCGGCATGGTTTGGCCGTGGGCATACGCGCCATGGCGGCGAACAGCGCAGGCGTGGCAGCCAGGACATCGGGGGGGTGCTCGGCCAGCACCCTGGCCAAGCGGGCCGCAACCAACTGATCGTCGAGAACCAGACCGGCGCCCTGGGCCAATGCCGCGCAAAGGCCGAGATCGAACCCTTGGCTGGTATGCAGTCCGGCGGCTGTGCTTACGTGGGTTGAGGGGCCGATGTCTAGCGTCGAGGCGAGGGCGGCGCCGATGCCTTCCAGTTGGCGGCGTTCGCGCACCACGCCCTTCGGATCGCCCCCGGCGTCCAATGTGAAGAGCACGACCTCGGGGACCGCGTGCAGCTTCAGCGGCGCGCGTTCGAAGGTGGCACAGGTGAGCAGGGTGCCGGATATGCGGCGGCGACTTTCGAGTACTGCGCAAGGCCCCTTCCGGCTTCGCTCCGCGGGCAGCACGCCTGCAGGGGCCGCAAAGGGGGTCAGGGCGTTCGGCCGCGTGACCAGCGCCCGGAGGCGTGTGGCCGCGAAAACCATGTCAAGGTCTCGTCCACTGAGCGTCGGGTCGAGAGGCACAACGACAGCGGCCAGCTTGGAGAGGGCGAGGGCCAGCACGACGAACTCCGGCACGCTGCCCAGCATGAGGCCGACCCAGTCGCCGGCGTCGATGCCGAAGCCCTTGAGCTCGCTCGCGCGCCGATTGACGCGATGCTGGAGCCCGTGCCACGAGAAGTAGGTGTCCCGGTAAATGAGCGCTTGGCCGCCGCCAATAGCTCCCTGGCGGGCGCCTGCGGCGTTGTCAAGCCATTCGTACAGCAACGACATGCATGCACCCGGGACGAAGCCAAGCCCAGTGTACCCGTCGCGTCCGTCGGGGACAAGCTCCAACAGCTCCAACAGAATGCCTCAATCCCGCGACAAGCGGAGCGGAGGGGCAGACGGACTCGGGGAAACAGGCCTTTCCAAGATCGAGTCGCGCACCCAAGTGGAGCGATCGGTGGTGGTCGTGGACGTGGTCCACCACCTTCTGCAGCTACCCCGGGACTAGGGACGCAGCCACTCTGTGTCGCCAGGGACGTTTCTTGGTAGAGTCCCAAGGTCCAGCGATGGCAAGTACACCACCTCTCAAGATCAAGCTCTTCGCCGATAGCGCGGAGGCCACAGCCATGGTGAAACGGTACCGGGAGGGCTTCGTACGCGGCTTTACTACGAATCCGACCTTGATGAACAAGGCGGGTATCCGCGACTACCAAGCCTTTGCCAAAGAGGTGTTGGCGGTCATCGTCGATCTTCCTATCTCTTTTGAGGTCTTTGCCGACGACTTTGCGGAGATGGAGCGCCAGGCCCTGCTCATCAGAGGGTGGGGACCGAACGTCAATGTCAAGATCCCCATCACCAACACCCGCGCCGAATCGGCGTTTCCCGTCATTCGTTCGCTGCTGGCCAGGAAAGTGAAACTCAACATCACCGCCATCCTGGCCAGCGAGCAGTGGCTGGGGTTGCGCGACTGCCTGTCCCCCGACAGCGAGGTGATCGTGTCGATCTTCGCGGGCCGCATCGCCGACACCGGGCGAGACCCGATACCCATCATGACCCAGGCGGTAAGAGACTTCCGTGCCTTCCCCAAGGTGCAGGTGCTATGGGCCAGTCCACGGGAGGTGCTCAACATCTACCAGGCCGAGGACTGCGGTTGCCACATCATCACCGCCACTGACGACCTGATTGCGAAGGTACAAACCCTGCGCGGCAAGAGCCTGATCGATTTCTCCCTCGACACCGTCCGCATGTTCCACCGGGACGCCAGCAAGGCCGGATTCGAGCTGTGAGCGCGTGGGTCCCAGCCGCATGACCACATAGTCGTACACGTGGGATCATGTATTGTAGGACCTGACATCGTCATGCGTCTTTACCGGGATGCGGTCCTGTCCTAACCTGAGAAGTCACTTGCCACGGGTTCCACCCAAACCAGCCGACCGTTCTTCGGATTCCGATCACGTTCGGGCCAAAACGGTTGTCACCAGCATCAACAAGATTGCCGAACACGCGCCCACCAAGGAGGCGTGCTTGGTGGTCATCTACGGGTCTGATCTGGGCCGCAAGTACAACCTGGAAGCGCCAGCGTTGGTCGTCGGGCGATCGTCGAAGTCTGACATTCAAATCGATCAGGAGTCGGTGTCGCGTGCGCACTCGAGGATTCTGAACTCCGGGCGCGCCATCCGGATTCGCGATCTCGGATCGACCAACGGCACCTACGTCAATGACGAGCTCATCGACGAGCGCACGCTGGAGGACGGCGATTTCATCAAAATCGGCCGGACCATTTTCAAGTTTCTTTCGGGCGGCAACATCGAGCGCGCCTACCACGAAGAGATCTACCGGCTCACTACCGTCGACGGCCTGACCCAGATCTTCAACAAACGTTACTTCCAGGAGTGCATCGAGCGCGAGATCGCCCGGGCCCTTCGCTACCGGCGTGAAGTGTCCCTGGTCATGTTCGACATCGACCACTTCAAACAGGTCAACGACACTCACGGACACTTGGCTGGTGATTCGGTGCTCAAGACGCTGGCGCTGACCGTCAAGAACAAGATCCGGCGTGAGGACCTGTTCGCGCGCTACGGTGGCGAGGAATTTGCCATCGTGTTGCCCGAGATCGACGGCCACAACGCCCATCAGTTTGCGGAGAAGATCAGGCGCATCGTCGAGCTCACGGACTTCCGGTTCGAGGGCGTCAAGATGGACGTCACGGTTTCTTTGGGCGTCGCGGCCCTTGACCAGGAGACCACGGACGCGGCGGGGCTGATCAAGCGCGCGGACGACCGCCTCTATGAGGCCAAGAACGCGGGACGCAACTGCGTGCGCGGTTAGTACCGCCTTTCGTAGGTTCGTAGAAAGAGTGCTGATGAACACAGGCAAAGTCTGGTGTGGAATTTCAGTCTTGCTGGCGATGGCGCTTTCCGCTTCTCCTGCACGCGCCCAGTCTGAGGCACAGAACAAGCAGGAAGCGAAAGAGCACTACGAGAAGGCCACCCGGCTCTATGACCTGGCCAGGTACGGTGATGCCATCGGTGAGTACGAGGCGGCCTACTTGCTGGTGGCTGATCCCAACCTGCTCTACAACATGGGACAGGCCTATCGCCTGTGGGACAAACCGGAAGAGGCCATTCGTTGCTACAAGAACTACCTGCGCAACCGGGCCGACGCCTCCAACCGGGCCGACGTCGAGAAGCGGATCGCAGAGCTGGAGCGGACCATCGAAGACCGTCATAGGTCCGGAACGGCGTCTTCTGCCCCGTCGCCACCGCCCGTGGCCGCGCCAGCCCCGCCGCCGGTTGGCGAACCGCCGCCCGTCGCGATCGAGGTAGCGGCCCCTGCCGCAACGCTCGCTCAGCCCGCCGGCACGGTGAGCGAGTCTGCGCCTTCGCACCTCGGCAAGCCGAGCCGGGTCTTGCCCTACACGCTCCTGGCCGCGGGTGGGGCTGGCTTGGTCACGTCGCTGGTCACCGGCCTCGCCGCGGCGAACAAGGCGAAGCAGATTGCGGATGCTTCGAAGCAGCCCAACCATCCGGTCTTCGATCCGTCGGTGCAATCGGCAGGCAAGACACTCAATGCCGTGGCTATCGTCGCCGGCGTGACCGGTCTCGCGGCTGGCGGAGTGGGTCTCTATTTCTACTTCCGCACGCGTCGTGCATCCGCGACCGCGGCGTCCGTGACTTCCGGAACCCAGGCGGCGTTTTTTCCGCTGGCCGGGCCTGGCTTCGCTGGAGGCGGGGCCAGCGTGGATTTCTAGGAGATGACGTCATGACCCGATTGAGTTCGAGTCTCGGCCTGCTTGTCGCGACGGGGTTGACGGCAGGCTGTTTCAACCTGAAAGACGTTCAGAGTGGAGGTCTGAAATGCGCGCCAGACCGATCCTGTCCCGACGGATTTTCTTGCAACCTCCTGGACAAGCTCTGCTACCGCAATGGCATCGGCGGACCCAGTGCGTGTACCGCAGCCGAGGCCCAGGCACCCTTCGGCCCGTTTGCAGCGTGCACGGCCCCAACCAGCACCTCGCCGGGCGACCTGTGCGATCCGGTCTGCCAGAGCGGTTGCCCCTGCAACCAGCGTTGCCAACTGCTTGGCGACCAGCTCGGTCACTACAGTTTTGCGTGCGAAACGCCGCCGACCGGGACGCCGCTGGACAACTTCCAGCCCTGTGACCCCAACAACGATCTGTGCAAACCAGGCCTTCGCTGTCTTCCGCCTCCTCCCGAATCGACCGGCTGTGTCGCCCAGTGCTATCGGTACTGTCGGCAGAACAGCGACTGCCCACTCAACAGTCTCTGTGCGCTGAGCATCGACATCGTCGGACAGGATTCAATTCCCATCTGCACGCCTCCCGAAGTAGCCTGCAATCCCGCCCTTCAAACCGCGGCACCGGCCTGTAGCTCATCGCTCACCGGGAGCACCTGCTACGCGTTTTCGAGGGAACTGCCCGACCAGACCATGTGTGATTGCACGGGAACCATCGTGGCTGGGAGCGACTGTACCGACTTGCACTCGTGCATGGCCGGATACGAGTGCGTGGCTGGGAAGTGTCGGAAGGTGTGTTTGCTACAGACCGGCGGCCTCGCCTGTGCGGCGGGGCAGACTTGCGTTTCTCTCAATTCCTCGACGAAGTACGGAACCTGCCAGTAGAAAACTGCCGAAAACCGCGGCTCGGGGGTCGTCGACCCGGCGCGCGAACACCAAAGGCCCCAACACGAAGAGGTTCTTGACCCACTGATGAAAGTGGAGGGATTTGAGGAGGGCGAGGACCGTGGGGTGGGGGGAAGGCGAAGTGTAGCGCGAACCGATCGAAGGTCTATGCTCGCGGGCTCCAGTAGCCTATTCTGGGCACCTCCCCCGAGAGGGACCCCATGCCCCAGAGTGACACCGATCACAGCCCCAACGGCCTGAAGCCGTCTGCACTGGCCGGTCTGACCGACGAGGTGCTGGTGGCGCGAGCGCGCGGCAAAGACGTTGCGGCGTTCGAGGAGCTTCTGGGCCGCTATGAAAACAAGCTCTACCGGTTGGCCATGCGTTTTGTCCGCAACGAGAACGATGCGCAGGAAATCCTGCAGGACGTGTTTCTGTCCGCGTGGCGGAACCTGCCAGGATTCGAGGGGCGGGCGCAGTTCGGGAGCTGGATGTATCGCGTGACCGTGAATGCGGCGCTGATGTTCCTGCGCGCGCGCAACCGGCATCCCGAAGTCATGCTGGACGACGTAGAGCCGGCTGTTTTGCGCGGCGCGTCCGAGGAGTCTGTGCATGGCTCGTCGGAGGATTGGTCGCAACGGCCGGACGAGCAGCTGCAGTCGGAAGAGCTGCGGCGCCACATTCAGGCAGCGGTAGACGCCTTGCCGGACGGACTGCGCACGGTCTTCCTGGTGCGCGACGTGGAGGGACTGTCTACTGAGGAGACGGCCGAGCTGCTTGATTTGTCGCTCCCTGCGGTCAAGACACGCCTGCACCGCGCCCGCCTGGCTCTGCGCGAGGTTATCGGGCGCTACTTCGCGCGCTAGAGCAGCGCAGGGCCGTGATGAAGATGAGCTTCGTCTGGCGAGCAGCCTACGCCGTGAGCCGTTCAGTGCCCTTGGCGTTGCTTGTCGCCTGGCTGTCACTCGTGGCGGAGAGTAGGGCGCAGGGTGACGCGTGCGAGGACCGATTCGAGGGCGAGCGTACGGCTCTTCTGGTCCGCAGGGCCGCGCCTGAGGCGGCGGCAGATTTGGCCGCTCTGGTGCGCATGGATGCGATGCTCAGCCCAGGACGGCTGGCCGCCGTCCTGCGCGACTTTGTCGAAGCACAAGGCGCCGCCCGGGCGGACCCTCTGGTGGCGGCGCATGCGTCCTACTTCCTTTCCCTGGAGGAGGACCGCTCGGGCCAGCACGAGCAGGCAGACTCGCGCCGGCGCGGGTTGGGCTTGCTCAGCGACTTGTGGGTGCTGGGGCCTTTCGATGCCCTGGGGCGTAGCGGACTAGATCGCATCTATCCAGCCGAGCTGGCTCCGCCCGATCCGCGCGGCAGTCAGTGCTACCCGGGCAAGACGCACGAAGCCTGCTGGCGCCGGACCTCGGCCGAGGTGGCTCGGCAGGGGGCGATCATGCTCGGCGCACTCTTGCGTCCGGACAACGATGCCGTCGCGTATGTGCTTGCCTACGTGCACAGCGATCGGGGGCGCTGGGCGGCCTTGCGGCTAGGTTCACCCGGGCCGGTCAAGGCCTGGCTCAACGGCCGCCTGGTGATGAGTCGGGATGTGGTGCGGCCGGCTGGGCTGGATCAGGATTCGACTGCTCTCTGGCTTCCGCGCGGCGAGAGCGCGCTGCTGGTGAAGACGGTCATCACTGCCGGCACCTGGCAGTTGTTCCTTCGCTTGACCGACCCGCAGGGGGCCCCCCTGCCTGGGGTGACGGCAAGCGCAGAAAAGACTGACGCCGTCGTCGCGACCGCTGCCCATGTCGGAAGTCCGCCGGTCGTGCGCGACCTCAAGGAGATCATGCGCCAGCGCGCCGAGCACGCGCCAAAGGCCGAAGCGGCCTCGCGCTGGCTCGACTTTGCTCGCGTTTTGGATCTCTTGCGCAGCGAAGACCGTGAGAGCAAGGCCGCTGAAATCGCGGCCGGCAGGGCGGTGAGCGCAGAGCCTGCTTCCCCCGCGACGCGATTCGCGGCGCTCGTGTTCTTGGGTCAGGCGGCACGCGAGGAAGACGACGCGCGACAGGCACTGGAGCGAGCGCTGGCGCTGGCGCCGGGGCCGGGGGAGCGCGCGCTGGTGTTGGCCGAGATTGGCGATCTGGCGCAACAGCAGCGCCGGCCGGAGACGGCACTCCAGCGCTGGCGTGAAGCCGCAGCGGCCGACCCAACCTCGGTTCCGGCCCAGCTCGCCTTGTCGGGCGAGGAACGTGAAGTGGGCCTCTACGCGGCGGCGTTGCGGCGCCTGGACGCTCTTTCCGCCCCAGCCAGAAGGATCCCGGCGGTGCGTGAGGCGCGCGCTCGCGCGCTTGAGGCCCTGGGCCGTCTTGTGGAGGCGGAGGCCGAGCGGAGACAGCTATGGGACACGCGTCGCTCCGAGGCGGACCTGCTGCGAGACTTGGCCGGGGCTGCGCACAGGCGCGGCGATCAGAGCCAGGCGGCCCGGCTCTACGGTGACGCGGCGGAGTGGCGGCCCGACCTCCATTTTCTGAGCATTGAGCAGGCGCGTATGCTTGAGGGAGTGGGACGGAGTACCGAGGCCGAGGCGGTGCTGCGAAGGGCCTTGCTGCGCCTGCCCGACGAGCCCCGCCTGCACGAAGAGCTGGGTCGCCTGCTGGCGCGAATGGGGCGTGTGCAGGAGGCGGCGGCTCGCCTGCGCCGATCGTTGCGCCTGCGACCGCAGCAGCCGGCGCTGCGGCGCTACGCCGAGTCGTTGGCCGTGTCCCCGGATGGGGTGGGTGGGTCGACTGGCGTCGAGGATCTGGCGCGACGCTTTGCGGCTGACGGCGCGATGGTGAGCCGGCCGGCACTGCTTTCGCCTCCGGCAGCAGCGGACCGCGATCCGGCGGTGATTCTGCTCGACCGCCACGTCACACGGGTACACCCAAACGGTCTCGCCGATGTGTTCGTTCAGCGCATCGTTCACCTGCGCACCGAGCGTGCGGCGCGCGACAGCCAGGAGATGCTGGTGCGCTACGTGCCCGGCGAGCAGGACGTGGAGATCCGCGAGGCGCGCGTTCTTCGCCGCACCGCTGCCGGGGAGGTCGAGTCTTCCCGGGCGAGCGGGCGAGACGACCGCGACCTTTCCGAACCCTGGTACGGCTTGTACTACGACGCGCGTGCCGAGGTGGTGACCTTCGAGAACTTGCGCGCCGGCGACGTGATCGAGGTGCAGTACACCGTCGCCGATGTCGCCTACCAGAACGACATGGCCGACTATTTCGGCGAGCTCGCGATCATTGGCGACGTGTTGCCCAAGCGGAACTGGGACTACACGCTCATCGCGCCGGCACAGCGGAAGTTCACCTTCAACCAGCCCCGCCTGCCCGGACTCAAGCGTCAGGTGGAGCGCCAGAAGAATGAGGTGGTCTATCGCTGGGCGGCTACCGATGTGGCACGCGTCGACATCGAGCCCGCGATGCCCGGGTTCACCGAGGTCGCGCCCTACCTGCACATCAGCACCTACCAGAGCTGGCAGGAAGTGGGCCGCTGGTACTGGAGCCTGGTGGTGGACCAGTTGCGGAGTGACCCAACCATCAAACAGGTGGCGGCCGAAGTCACATCTGGGCTGCACGGCGACGCTGAGAAAGTGCGGGCGTTGCATCGGTTCGTGATCGAGAAGACGCGCTACGTGGGACTCGAGTTTGGCATCCACGGCTACAAGCCCTATCCCGCCAGCCAGGTGTTGTTGCGCGGGTTTGGCGACTGCAAGGACAAGTCCTTGTTGCTGGTGGCCTTGTTGCGCGAACAGGGCATCGAGTCCGAATTGGTCTTGCTGCGATCGCGCCGGGCCGGCCTGGTGGACAGCGAGCCGGCTTCGCTGGCCATTTTCGACCACGCCATCACCTATGTCCCGAGTCTCGACCTCTATCTCGATGGCACGGCGGAGTTTGCCGGCCTCGACGAGTTGCCCAGTCAGGACCAGGGGGTGATGATTCTGCGTGTGGGATGGGGGGGAACCACGCTGGCGCGCACCCCGGTTTTGCCCGCCTCGGCCAACCGCGCTGCGCGCGTCTGGAAGGTTGCTCTGGCCGCCGACGGTAGCGCGCAGGTTGATGAGACGGTGACGGTCAAGGGTCAGGCAGCGCAGGAGTGGCGCGCTCACTACCAGACGCCGGGCGAGCGGCGCGAGCGCTACGCCAAGGTGTGGAACGGCCATCAGGCGGGTGCGCGCCTGGAGGCGGTGGAGATGGCCGGCGTGGAGGACCGCAACCAGCCGGTTGTCGTGCGGGCGCGCGCTTTCGTCCCGCATTTGGCCCAGCCCAACCAGCGGGGCGAGCTGCATCTGCCTTCGAGTTCGCGTGAAGCCGACCTGACTCAGACCTACGCGCGCCTGGGCGCACGGCGGTGGCCGCTGGTACTGGGGTTTCCCTGGCAACATGACGAGGAAGTCGAGTACCGCCTACCCAACGGATTCCACCTGCTGCGCGCGCCGACTGGGCGCCAGTTGAAATCCGCCTTCGGCAGCTTCGTCCTGGAGGTGGAGGCTTCGTCCGACGGACGCGCCATCAAGGTGCACTCGATCCTCTCCGTGGAACGCGATCGGATCGCCGCCAGCGAGTATGGAGACTTCCGCGGCTTCTTGCGCGATGTCGACAACCTGCTCGGCGAACCTATTGTCATTGCAGGGGAGAGTGGGCGATGAAAGCAATTCCGCGACAGCCACCGGAGGTCGTGGACGTAGACGTGGCCGTGGCCGTGGCCGATGATAGTCACGCCGGCCACGGCCACGAAAACGACCAGGACCACGTCTACGACCACCATCGGTCGCTCCGATTGGGTGCGCGGCTTGATCATGGAAAGGGCTGTCTTTTCGGGGGAGCCCGCCCCTTCGCTCTGCTTGTCGCGGGA
>Ga0247845_1000283_pt1 | contig 10969 bp, 7 predicted proteins | sample PFST25metaG_2_FD_186008 | JGI IMG/M metagenome (GOLD analysis project Ga0247845, IMG submission 186008) | Peat soil microbial communities from Stordalen Mire, Sweden - P.F.S.T-25 | ecosystem: Environmental > Terrestrial > Soil > Wetlands > Peat | place: Sweden: Norrbotten County, Stordalen Mire...
CGCCGGAACCTCCCTGAGCACTGGCCCCGCCTGCGCCGCCCAGCCCGCCGTCGCTGCTGACGCAGCGAAGGCAGGTATACTGCACAGTTGGTGGCGAAGCGGAAGCATCTCGGTTCCAGTTCGCATAGTCGAGCTTCGAGCAAGTGTCCGTGACACAAGTACCCGCTCCACTGCGACACGAGGCGCCTGCCTTGGCCGACTGGCAGTCCGCGACGTCCGGCGGAACCACATCGGCACGAGCCACGCTGGCGGCAGCCGCCAACCACACCAACGCTGATACGAAAGGCTTCACTGTCTTCATTTGTGCCCTCACGGCAGTGATTTCAGGATCCCTCCCCTCACCTCGCCCTGTCAACCAGACCACTCATCTCGCGGTGCATTGGGTGTGCGCAGGATCACACTCCAGCCGTTCGGTTCGCGGGCTTGCGCGGCCGCCCGGTAGCTAGTTTACGTCCAGACCTTCTCACGCCGCCCCTTGGCCCGACGGCCTTCCTCCCCTGGAGGGCAATGTGGGGTTCTATGGGTTCTGCGTCTACCTTCGTCGCCTGTCCGGACCGAGAGGCGACCCGTTGGAAACGAGTTAGGGCAATCGGAATCTAACTACGCGGGGTGGGCAGATCAAAAAGGGAGATGGAGCTTTAGTTTTGCGAGCGCCCACCGATTCTCACATAGAGCGGGGAGGAACTGCTGTCCATGAGTCGAACCAACCTCTTGTGCGCAAACGCTTGCAGCCTCGGAGGCATACCATGACCGACCTCGTACCACACATCCGCGTCGTGGCTGCCGTGATCGAGCAGCAAGGGCGATTCCTCATTACCCAGCGACGCTCGACGGCTGTGCTCGCCGGCTTGTGGGAATTTCCGAGCGGCAAGGTCGAAACCGGCGAGAGTGACGAGGCCGCCCTGCGACGGGAACTGCGCGAACGCGTCGGCGTCGATGTAAGCGTGGGCGGCTCCAGCGCTCACCGCACCCACCGCTACGATGGCTATGTCGTCGAGTTGGTTCTCTATCACGCCAGCATCGCGCCCGGTCAAGAACCCCGCCCGGTTCGGGTGGCCGATGTTCGCTGGGTGGCGCCTCAGGAACTGGAGAACTACGCCTTTCCCCCGGCTGACCAGGAAACCACCGACTTGCTCCTCGGGATCAACCGCGACCCCTGCTTGTTCAAGCCCGCGAATACGAGAAGCTCGCGCACGCAAGTGCTGCAGCCTGAGACTCACTAGCGCCTGGCGCGCGGACGGGCCCGTAGCTAGACCGCCGTGACTGGCCTGCGGATCGCCACGACGCGCCTGTTGAAACGCGGCCGCGAAGAGATGTAAGCTGGTGTCTCTCCCGCGCCATGTAGGTTGATGCCCATGCCTGCCGATCGTTGCTCCGCGTTTGCCTGCCTGGCCCTGGGCTCCCTGTTTCTCGCCGGTGCCTGTGTGGATCTGACGGCCCCGTGGGACCAGCGGACCGCTGGGGGCGGGCAAGGCGGAGACAACCTCGACGCAGCGATCTCCACTGTGGTGGATACGCCAGGTACGGGCGGTGCAGATGGCACAACCGTGGGCGGCGCGGGCGGCGCGACAACGGGCACCGCCGGCGGCGCGACGACGGGCACCACCGGGGGAACGACGATGGGTGGTGCGACGACCGGCGGCACGGGGGCCGTCAATACGGGTGGCGCGAGTAGCGCTGGCGCAGGCGGCGAGGGAGGCGCTCGCGCGGGCGGCGCAGGGGGCGGCAGAACGGGTGGTGCAGGAGGAAGTCCAACCGGAGGGGCAACAGCGACGGGAGGGAGCACGAGGCCCGGCGACGGCGCGGTTCCGCCGGATCTGCGACCGGCGAGCGAGGGCGCTGCCCGAGCTGAAGTGGCTCCACCCCCCGATGCCGCGATAGATGCGCCCGGCGTCCCCGATGCAGTGGCAGTCCCCGACGTCGCCCAAATCCCCGACGGCGCCCAAGTGCCCGATGTGCCCGCCGATACCCCGACGGCTACCCCGGGACTGGTCCTCTACTACAGTTGCGAACAGGCCACTGGGGCCGCTGGCACAACGCTCCCTGACATCTCCGGCAACGGCAACAATGGGGCCCTCGTGGGCGCCGTCAGCATCGGCCCAGGCAAAGTGGGAAACGCGCTGGTTTTCACCCCCACGAACAACGCGGATGCGGCGGCGTCGGGTGGATACGTGACAATGCCACCGGCGCTCCTTTCCACGTCCCCCGACATGACGATTGCTACCTGGTTCAAGATCAACACCAACCCGGGCTTTCAACGAATCTTCGATATTGGCACCAGCAGCGCGATCTCATCCATGTATCTCACACCAAATGGCAATTCCGGCTACCTTCAGTTCACCTTCCGGAGCGGAAGCACATCGCGGGAAGACATCATTGATGGGACAGCCAAGACTATGTCGACAGGCGTGTGGGAGCATGTGGCCGTGGTGCTCGATGCCTCTGGGGGCCGCCTGTATCTGAACGGTGTCCAGGTCGGCAGTAACACGACGATGAAGATGCGTCCACCCGCCTTGGGTAACACACCCAACGACTGGATAGGGCGTTCGGAATACAGCAACCCCTATTTCGATGGCGCGATCGACGAGTTTCGCATCTACAGCCGCGCGCTGAGCGCAGCCGAGGTTCTCGCGCTTTACAACGGCCACTAGATCTGCGCCGCACGAGAGTTGTGAGGCGATCGGGATAGAAAGCGGTCGGACATGCAAAACGCCACCGCCAAGAAGAAGCCCAAGCCGTCCAGCCAGGCGACCGCCACAAGCGAGGGCCGCTTGCCCGCGGAGTCCGAGCCGCCCGAGCCGTCATCGGTCGGGCTCCGCTGGTGGCCCGCCGTCATTTTTACCTGCTGGTCGTTTGGTTTCACCACCATGCAAGGCTCGGATCTCTGGTGGCACCTTGCCGGCGGTCGCTGGATCGCGCAGACCCGGACTCTCCACTTCACCGATCCTTTCTCCTTCACCTGCCACGGCCGGCCCTGGTTCCATCCCGAGTGGCTGTCGGACGTCATTTTTTTCGCCTGGGCCAGGCTATTCGGCACGGATTCCTTGGTCTGGTGGAAGTGGGGCCTCGTGGTCGCGACCTTCGGCCTTCTCTTCCGTTTGTTCCGGCAGATCAGCGGCCATTCAGGAACCGCCTATCTGGCCATGCTGGCCGCCATTGCCGTCGGGGCACCCTTCTTCGACATGCGGCCTCAGCTCTATACCTTCCTGGGCTTTGTCGTGATTCTCTCTTTCGCGTTGCCCTTGTCGCGCAGGCTGTGGGTCCTGCCCCTTGTCCTTATGCTGTGGGCGAACCTGCACAGCGGTTTCTTGCTGGGATTGTTCGTTGTCATGATGGTGCTGGCGGTCTCGTTCTTCTATGGCGAAGCTCCTCGGCGGGCGGCCTACCTGGTGCTGGCCTGCGCGCTTGCCTGTTTCGTCAATGGCAACGGCAGCGAGGCCCTCTTCTGGCCCATCCGGTTTGCCCAGGACACTCATTCGCCCTTTCTTCGGGTGGCCGAGTGGCTGCCCCCGTACGAGCCGGGAGGCATCCGGAGTCGCCTGTACTATCCCTCGATTGCCGCCTTCGTGGTGTCGCTCTTGATCGTGGTGGGCTCGGGCACCTACCGGCGGCAGCCCCGTCTGACACTCTCCAGTGTGGCCGTCGGGCTGGTCACGCTGGTTTTGTCCATCAGAAGCCGCCGCTTCATTCCGCTTTTCGGCATCTCGCAAGGCTTGCTGCTGGCCCCCGCGCTGGCGGTGGTCTGCTCCTCACTGCGCCGGCGCATCGTGCGCAACCTGCCCTGGCTCGACCGACCCCGTGTCTGGCAGATCGCCCTTCCGGTGGTCGCCATGGTCTGGGGCGGCTTGCGGCTGGCTCCCTTTCCGCTTTCCCGCAACGCCTTCCTGTACCTGACCGCCCTAGACAGTTTCCCCGTGGAGGCGATGAATCTCGTCGAGGCCAATCACATTCAAGGCAAGGTCTTCAACTGGTACAACTGGGGTGGCTTCATCGATTGGCGAACCGACGGACGCTTGCAGGTCTTTATCGACGGCCGTGCTGGCACGGCGTTTGACGAAAAGACCTACCGCCAGTACTTGCGGGTCCTGGGCCTGAGCAATGGATGGGAGGACGTGGTTTGGACCTCGGGTGCTGATTTTGTGCTGTGGCCCCGACGCTACCCGAAACCCATCGAGCAGCTGCGCAAGTCCGGGCGCTGGCGACATCTCTACTCCGACCACGTGGCAGCCTTGCTGGTCCGCGCCGACCGCCCCCAGCCAGAGCCCCTTGTGCCTACGCCCGATTCGCCGTGGCGGGATCTGACGTTGGGCTGGTCGGCCTTCCGTGCCCACGAATACCCCACTGCGGAAGGCCATTTCCAACGGGCCCTGCAACAGATGCCGAGCCTGCGCCCGGCGTGTGAATGGCTCGCCGACACGCAAGACCAGCTGGGCCGCCTGTCCGAGGCTGAAGCGACCCTGGGTCGGTGCGAACGGATGTTCCCGGATTCCGCGCGCCATATCTTCCGCGCCCGAGCCAGTGGCGGCGGCGAGCCGACGCCCTAGACGCGAAAAGTGCGGAGCCTTGGGAATCCGAAGTAGAACCCTGGCCCATGGACGACGTGCTCGCAATCATTCTCGGAGGCGGACGCGGGACGCGCCTCTTTCCCCTCACGCTCAAGCGCTCGAAGCCGGCCGTCCCCATCGGTGGCAAGTATCGCCTGATCGACATCCCCATCAGCAACTGCCTGAACGCAGGGCTGCGGCACATTTTCGTGCTCACGCAGTTCAACTCCGAAAGCCTCAACACGCATGTCGCGATGACCTACAAGTTCGACGTGTTTTCTTCCGGCTTCGTGACCGTGCTGGCTGCTGAACAGACTGAGGAAGGTGGCGACTGGTTTCAGGGAACAGCCGACGCAGTCCGGCAGGGTCTGCGCCACATGCGCCGGAGAGCGGCGCGTGACCTGATGATCCTGTCGGGCGACCAGCTCTACAGCATGGACTTCCGTCAGATGCTGCGCACCCACCGCGACAGCGGCGCCGACGCGACCGTGGCAGTGATCCCCGTGGCTGAGGACCAAGCCAGCGGGTTCGGCATCCTCAAGATGGACGGAACCGGCCGCATCGTTCAGTTCGACGAAAAGCCGCCGCGCGAGCGACTCCCCGCCCTGGTCTCCGACATCCCCGGCCACGGGCCCGGGTACCTTGCGTCGATGGGCATCTATATCTTCCGGCGAGAGATCCTGGAAGAGGCGGTCTCGAACCCGCAGCTGGTCGACTTCGGCCGCCACGTTATCCCCCACGCCGTCCCAAGCCAACGCGTGCAGGCGTATGTCTATCGCGGCTACTGGCAAGATGTCGGAACGATTTCCTCCTACTTCCAGGCCAACCTGGCCCTGTGCCAGCCGATTCCGCCGTTTGATTTCTACGATGCTGCCCGTCCCGTCTACACCAACCCTCGTTTTCTGCCAGCCTCCAAGCTGGATCGATGCGTTATTCACAATGCACTCATTTCCGAAGGTTGCATCCTGCAGGGCGCGGACATCGACCGCGCCGTCATCGGCATCCGCAGCCGCATCGGCAAGAATGTGCGCATCCGCAACAGTCTGCTTATCGGCGCGGACAGCTACGAGACATTGGATGAAATGCGCGCCCCCGAGACGAGCGGCATGCCGCCGGTCGGCGTCGGCTCGGATTCGATTGTTGAGGGCGCCATTATCGACAAGAACGCCCGCATCGGACGCGGTGTCCGCATTGTCAACCAGGCGGGGGTCAAAGAGAAAGACGGGGACGGCTATTTCATCCGCGAGGGGATCGTGGTCATTCCCAAGAATGGTATCGTCCCTGACGGCAGCGTCATCTAGAAGGCTTCGACCATGCTTCGCTTCGGTGTGCTCGGCACGTCCCACTTCGCGCTCACGCGCATGATCCCTTCCATACAGGCCGGGCGCGATACGGCCGTCGTGGCGATCGCATCGCGCGACGGCCGCAAGGCTTCAGAGGCAGCGGGCGCCCTGGGCGTTGCGAGGGCATACGATTCCTACCAGGAGCTGCTGGCTGACCCGGACATCGATGCTGTGTACAACCCGCTGCCAAACCACCTGCATGTCCCATGGTCGGAACGTGCGGCCGCGGTTGGCAAGCACGTCCTGTGCGAAAAACCCATTGCCCTCGACGCCGCGCAGGCCCGCCGGCTGATCACCGCTTCCCGGCAGAACCGCGTGCTCATCTGCGAGGCCGCGATGGTACGCGTCCACCCTCGCTGGCTGGCGGTGCGGACGCTCATCCGGCAGAAGAAGATTGGCGAATTGCGTGCCTTTGTCGGGACATTCGGCTACCAACTCGGCTCGCGCGACAACGTCCGTTACGACCCGGCCATGGGCGGCGGGGTTCTCCTCGACACCGGCTTCTATCCGATCACCATGAGCCGCTTCTGCTTCGATAACGAGCCAACCGCGGTCATGGCCCGGGCCGATCGCGACCCGGATCGGGGCGTGGACCGGCTGACGAGCGCGATCCTCGAGTTCCCGCAGGGACATGCCATCTTCACCACTGGCATGGAAACCTTCCCTGTGCAGCGGGCCCAGCTCATCGGCAAAGACGGCCACATCGAAATGGTGAATCCCTGGAATCCGCCCGGCAACTTGCCCTCGGAGATCGCAGTCACCACGAGTCCGAGCCTCGAAAAGCCAAGCCCTGAGCATCTCTCGTTCGATCCTGTGGACCAGTACACCGTCCTGGCCGAGTGCTTTGCACGCGCCGCCGAGGCCGGTGGACCAGGCCCCATTCCGCTCGAAGATTCGATCAAGAACATGACAGTCCTGGATGCACTCCGACGATCGGCTGCCAGCGGGCGAGCCGAGTCGGTGGAGCCTGGCTGACGCAAGGACGTGCAAGCCGTCCCAAGATGAACACCAGGCGATCCGAAACGATCCGGGTCAACTCCACATGGCGATCATGGAGGAGTCTAAACTATGAAACCAGTTTAGCGAAGGGATACGAGGCCGCCTGAATCTTGACCGTAAGTGCCCGCAATTGTCCTATCTGGTTACAAGACGCACCCGCGCGGCGCTCAATGTCCGCCAGAAATGAGTTCCATCCCCCATCGACGATCTCGATGCAACCAAGGCTCCCGCCCACCTCTCGTCTGCGGCTGTCCGCGCCCTCGTGGATCAGGAAGCCTTGGCCGGCAATCAAACGCCATGCACCTTGACGCCCGGTTCCGCTGAAGCTGTGAGGGCTGTAGTAGGGCAACCATGCAGGCGTGCAGGAGCGCTCGTGCGACAACCCGGCGTCACAAGCGCGCGTTGAAGGCGTCCTTCCAGTGTTGCGCAGGGCGAAGCGCACGGCTTTGTAGGTCCCTGCGTCCTCGACTCGCACTTCATAGATTGGGACCTGGTAGAGGACAGGTTGCACAGGGCGCCCGGGCGCAGGCCTGTGCAATTGAAGTCCCTCGTGATGATTGTAGGGCACAACAAATCCACTCCCGACGACCTTGCTGCTCACTGTAACGACGACCGCATTGGCCATTGAAAGGCTCCTCAGGTCATTCGACACAATCCGAAATGCGACGCCCTGTTTGGGCGATGCGAATGTGCTTGGTTCCTTCGACCAGTTCGGCCTCCATTTGGAAGCTGTCGGGGCTGCCCACGACGACAGTTCCCGCGAGGCGTGCCACCCCGACCCTGCGGACCCTGCATGCGGATTCTATCCTGTACTGGTTGGCGGAAGTGTGCCAGGAACTGAACTGGCATCCAACCCTCTCAACAATTCCAGGACCCCAGTAACCTGCAAACAACCAACTCGGATCCGTGCAGGCGTGCGCGGTTTCCGTCGACTTCTTGGGCTTTCGAGCGCCGACCGAAACAAGACTGGTCATCTGCCAAACGCCCTTAGCAATCTGCGGCCACTCTTGTCCTTCCACTTTGCTGGCCGCGTCCGCGCTGGCTGTCTCGCTCGATGAGGCGTCAGCAGGAGGACGCTTCAACGTTGCAGCCTCGCTTTTGCCCACCACGGGGTACCTCTCGCCCCGCGACCTCTGTCCATGTGGCGGAACACTCGGGGGAGTCTCGCGACTGCAAGCCAGCGCGGCGCACGCGAGCAACATCCAGGAGACCAGACAAGGCCAAGCCTTCAATTTCACCTCGGAATGGAAGCTATTCCCATGCGTCCAGCGTGTCAAGCACAGCTGTTGGCGGCTGCTATTGCAGCCGGAAGCTTGCCCGAAAACGTGCCCTTTCGACCAGATCCATTAGCTCGGCTAGCAGTCGCCGCGATTTCATTTTCACATGACGTTCGCGCCAGAGATCGCGTGGGCTACCTCCGCCGGCGGCGGTGAGTGCGTGTGCGCGCTCTTTGCCCTGGCTTTTCGCGAGAGGCTCCGTCCGTGTCCGGCTCTGGCCCGTCGGAGGCAAAGGCAGCCGCGCCCGCGCCGGCCAAGGCGAGACGGCGCTGGGTGAGAAACTCCCAGACGATCGCGATGAACGCGATGAGCGTGCCGAGCGACATCAGGGTGTACTGTTCGTCAAGCGCAGTGGGCATGCCTTTGATCGGTGCCCACGCCACGAACTGTGTGAAGGCGGTGAGCAGCAGCAGGCGCTGGGCGAGCCGTTCGCTCTTCACGCACAGCAAGGCCACGACGATGAGGAAGGAGTAGTAGTAGCACGTCAGCTCGACCCCAAAGGGAATGAAGGTGGCCGACAACGCCAAGGCGGCCCACGGCTCGGCCTGGCGTACGGCAAGACCGAGCAACACCAGAAAGGCGGCCACCACGGCAAGATACACGGGCTTCGCTCGCTGGAAGCTGTCCAGCCGCGCCTGCTTCCATTTCGCCCACGGATCGATCTGGCCTTCGCTGCGCAACTTCCCGCTAGCCTCCCAGGGCCGGTAAGCCACCACCGTGCGCAGGCCCATGTTGTTGGTCAGGGCTGTCCCGGAATGCTTCTCCGTGTTGCGTACAAAGTCCTGATAGGTGCTGGCGCGTCCGACCACCGCCATGCCCGCAGGAATCAACAAGGCCGCGCCCAGGGCAGCGCCGACGAAGAAGCGCAGGGCAGTCGGGGGTAGCTTCCGATGCCGGATGAGGTGATAGGCTGCGGCCAATATCGGCGCGACAAAAAGGAAGATGGGAAAGAGGCGCAGAAGAGTCGAGTACGCCAGCGCCAGTCCCGCCTCGACGGGGTGTTCCTTCTTGAGGAGGCACACACTGGCGATCATCCAGAACAGCCAGTCCCAGCGCAGGAACGCGCCCCCGGTCCAATAGAAGCGCGAGGGGAAGTTGGTGGCAAAGATCAGCAGCGCCACCGCCAACACACGCCAGCCGAAGGCCCACGCAATCATCAAACACCCGGCGGTCAGATAGGCAGAGTCCAGCGAATTCAGAATGTAGATCTGGACCTTGCTGGCGGGCGCCAGGTTTGCGAGCAGCGAACCCGCAATGTTCCACACCGGGGTGCCGTTGTAGCCATGGTCGGTCTGCGCGTCGTCCCAGCGGCGCGCGCTCTCGAGTGTCCGGAAGTAGGCCAGGTCGTGGTGGAAGGACTGCCAGCGCGCGGGGGTGAAGTACTGCTTGCAGCGCTCCGGGTGCGCCAGGATGTCGGCGGTGGTTTCCAGGACATTGGTGCGCAGATTGGTGAGCTTGCGCAGCTCGACCCGACGGCGCAGCGCCGGCAGTTCGGAATCGGCCACGGCCACGCACTCGTACAGTCGATCGTAGCTCAGCTCGCGCGAGTACTTCGACCCAATGTAGTAGTGAAAAGTGTCCCAGCCATGAATGAAATTGGGAAAATGGAAGAACCCGAAGTTGAAGTAGGTCAGAAACGCGACCAGTCCCAGCACGGCCAGGATGGCGCGGCGGGCTCTCCCCCTCACCTGCACGAAACGGACGAGCCAGTCCACGATACCGGGGGCCTTCTCCGTGGACTCGCTGGCTGCGCCCTTCGACACCCATTGGTCCCACCACAAGAAGAGCAGCCCCAGCAGGGCCAGCACCAGCTCCCAGCGTGCGCTTGCAATGTCATTCCAATAGACCTTGGCCACCACCGCAGCGGGTGCGTCCACCACCCGCATCCGGGCCGGAAAGGGAGTGGGTTTCTGGCAGTAGGCGGCGACCTCGGAAACCGAGTACGAGCCATCGCCGACACCCTCGCCGACGCGCAGGTAGCGGACTGCCACGCCTCCGGTTTCGATGGTACGCGTACGCAGGCCGTGGCTGGTAGCCGGGTCGATGTGCCCCAGGACGCGGTAGTCGCGACCGTCGAGCGAGCCCCACGCTGTGTAGGTGTCATTGGCGTCCGCCTGGATGGCCATGGCGTTGATGGTCGTGGCCGCACCCAGATCCCAAGTCACAGTCGACGCGCCTGTGTCGAACAGCACGGCCAGCTCCGCGTCCCACACCGCGCCTTCGGGCGCCAAGGTCTCGTCGGTGAGCAAGGCCAAATCGCGACGCGTGTCTTGCCAACTTATGGGTCGCCGTCCGGCCAGCAAATTGCCGGCAGGACAGGTCGCGAGCGGTGAGTAGTCCTCTGCGCAGGCCTCGGGCGCCGGAAGAACGCCGGCTAGGAACGGCAGCAGGGCGCAAAGGGCGCGCGACATGAAGGTTTCAGTCTAGCCTGTCCAGCGCCTGTGCATATCCGGTCACGAATGCCCGCGTGTAGCCCCACGCGCTCACGTAGCTGGCCACCAGGCCCAGGCCGATGATGGAATAGGCGGCATAGGATAGATACGGTTCCAGAGCGGGCAACAAGCCCGCGACGGACAGGTAGGTTGGCAAGAAGCTCCACATAATAAGGTTGGACTTGGCCTTGCCCGCTAGGCTGCTGGGGATGTTCATATGTGCCGCTGCCATGAACCGCCGCAAGGACGCCACCCAGAACTCGCGCAGAAGATACGCACAGATAACCAGGGGCGGAAAGAATCCCTGCACCGTGGCTATGATGATCAGGAATGATTCATAACAGAGGTCACAGAATTGGTCGAGGATCGCGCCC
>Ga0247845_1000285_pt1 | contig 10948 bp, 9 predicted proteins | sample PFST25metaG_2_FD_186008 | JGI IMG/M metagenome (GOLD analysis project Ga0247845, IMG submission 186008) | Peat soil microbial communities from Stordalen Mire, Sweden - P.F.S.T-25 | ecosystem: Environmental > Terrestrial > Soil > Wetlands > Peat | place: Sweden: Norrbotten County, Stordalen Mire...
CCGATAGCGGGCGTTGGTGACCTCGTAGCGGTCCATGGTGAATGCGGAGCCATCCACCCGGTGAACCGGCTTCTCGTCCACTGCCCCGTTCTCGCTGCCCATCAAGAAGGATCCCGCTGGCACATGCACAGGGCTGGGATCCAGGGCGGGCGCCACGCAGCCAGGCCCATCGTCGACCAGGCCATTGCAGTCGTCGTCCTTGAAGTTGCAGGTCTCGACCGCGCCCGGGTGGATGGCCGGATCGTGGTCGTTGCAGTCAGGCCCGGCGGCACACCCAATGCCATAGCCGTCGCCGTCCGCATCCGTACAGCCCGCCGCGGGCGCGCCGCGCAGCGGACCAGCCTTGGCCCCGGTTCGCGCGAAGAGCATGAAGCCGGCAGCGCCCGCCAACAACGAAACCCCAATCAAAACGACAGAAGTGTTCTTCATGGTTCGTCACCCTTTGCAAGTGCCCAGCCAACGCAGGAACGGCCTGGATTCCAGCCCTTGCCGTTGGCGAAAACGACACGATCGGGGCAAATATGTCAGCCCCCACCACACCGGAGACCGTCATCATGCGCCCGGTACTCGGGGAAAAGCAAACCGAGGGGACTGGTGGTACGGTGGGGACGTGCCCGAGTTGCCCGATCTCGTTCACGTGGAAGCTGTGCTGCGCCGGTCGGTGTGCGGCTTGCCCATCGTCGATGCGCGCGTCGGCGATCCAGTGGTGCTGCGGCTCATGGTGCCCGACCCGTTCCCGGCGGTGCTGGTGCATCGGCGAGGTTAAGCGACGCGGGCAGTTTCTACGCTTCGACTTGGTTGCCGCAGGACCTCGTTTCCGCCATCGTCGTCATAACATTTGTGGTATACTCACAATCGTGACCTCGACCGAAGTCATCCGCGAACTCAGACGCGACGGCTGGGTCGAGGTGAGGGTACGAGGCTCACATCACCACTTCACGCATCCGACGAAACCAGGGATTGTCACGGTCCCACATCCAAAGAAGGACGTTCCAGTTGGCACCCTTGCGAGCATTGGGCGCCAGGCTGGCTTCAAGCTGAGGTAACAACCATGTACTACACGGCCATGATCACGAAGGAAGGCAGGCAGACGTTGGCCGACTTCCCCGGGTGTCCGGGATGCCAAACGTTCGCCGATCCGGGGGAGGACATCGGCGATCGCGCAGCGGAGGCTCTGATGGGATGGCTGGAAGCGCATCTGGTGTCGGGTCAGGCGCCTCCCGAACCCAAGACGGTTCGGACGAAGGGTCGCGCACGGGCGCTGCAGGTACCTGTTCCGGCCAAGCTCGCGGTGAAACTTGCGCTTCGGTGGGCGCGTTTGCGTGCTGGGCTGACGCAAGCCGAGTTGGCTCGGCGGGCGGGACTGAGCCAGCCCGCCGTGGCCCGCCTGGAGGATCCCGATCACAATCCCACACTCGACATGCTCGAACGAGTAGCCACAGCCCTGGGCGTACGCCTGGAAGTCGGTCTTCGGGGGCCGCTTGACTGAGCCGGGGCGCTCCACGTCGCGTACTGTCGTTCTTGAATGTTGTCCGTGAATGTGCGCCAAGCACCGCGATCTGCGGTACCATGGCGTCTGGCTGGCGGGGACACTGTGAACAAGAAGGACCTGTCGGAACGGGACATCTGTACCAAGTTCATCACCCCAGCGCTGACCGCGGCCGGGTGGGACATCAATTCCCAGGTGCGCGAGCAGGTCTTCTTGACCGACGGTCAGGTCATTGTCCGCGGACGCATGGTCCGACGGGGCGAGCGGAAGTTCGCCGACTACGTCCTGTTCTACAAGCCGAACATCCCCATCGCAGTGGTGGAGGCCAAGGACAACACGCACCGGGTTGGGGACGGCATGCAGCAGGCCCTGACCTACGCCGAAATGCTGGGCGTGCCCTCAGTCTACAGCTCGAACGGGGATGGCTTCCTTGAGCACGACAGGTCGGGCCAGCAGCGGCGTCCCGAGCATGAACTTTCCATGGATGCGTTCCCCTCGCCGGCCGAGCTGTGGAAGCGCTACTGCACCTGGAAGGGCATCAGCGGCGCCAGCTTGCCCACGGTCACGCAGGACTACTACCTAGACGCCAGCGGCAAGCAGCCGCGCTACTACCAGAGCAGGGCCATCAACGCCGCGGTTGAGGCTATCGCCAAGGGTCAAGACCGCGTCCTGCTGGTCATGGCCACCGGGACCGGGAAGACCTACACCGCGTTCCAGATCATCTGGCGTCTGTGGAAGGCGGGCATCAAGAAGCGCATCTTGTTCCTCGCCGACCGCGACATCCTGTTGTTCCAGGCCAAAAACAACGACTTCAAGCCGTTCGGTCGGGCCATGCACCGGATCGAGAACCGCCAGGCCGAAAAGTCCTACGAGATCTACCTGGCCCTGTACCAGGCCATTTCTGGCAGCGAAGAGTCGAAGGACATCTTCAAGCAGTTCTCCCCGGGTTTCTTCGACCTGATCGTCGTCGATGAATGTCACCGCGGCAGCGCCGATGCCAACTCGGCTTGGCGTGAGATCCTGACGTACTTCTCGTCCGCCACCCAGATCGGCCTGACGGCAACGCCCAAGGAAACCACGGACATCTCCACCACGCACTACTTCGGCGATCCGGTCTACGTCTACTCGCTCAAGCAAGGCATCGAAGACGGCTTCCTGGCCCCCTACAAGGTGGTGCGCATCGACCTCGACAAGGATTTGCAGGGCTGGCGGCCCGAGCAGGGCAAGCGCGACAAGCACGGTGAGATCATCGACGACCGCATCTACAACCAGCGCGACTTCGACCGCACCCTGGTTCTGGAAAAGCGGACGGAACTTGTGGCGCGCAGGGTGACCGAGTTTCTCAAGGCCACCGACCGCTACGACAAGACCATCATCTTCTGCGAAGACATCGATCACGCCGAGCGAATGCGCCAGGCCCTGGTCAACGAGAACGAGGACCTGTCTTCCGCCAACCGCAAGTACGTCATGCGCATCACCGGGGACAGCCCCGAGGGCAAGGCCGAGCTGGACAACTTCATCAATCCCGAAGAGCGACACCCGGTCATCGTGACCACGTCGAAGCTGATGAGCACCGGCGTGGACGCCCAAACCTGCAAGCTGATCGTTCTGGACCAGACCATCCAGTCCATGACCGAGTTCAAGCAGATCATCGGGCGTGGGACGCGCATACGCGAGGATTACAACAAGCGCTTTTTCACCATCATCGACTTCAAGCGGGCAACCGAGCTGTTCGCCGATCCCGACTTCGATGGCCAGCCGGTCCAGATCTACCGACCCAAGCCTGACGAGTCCCCGGTTCCACCCGATCCACCGGGCGAAGACGGTGCGGCCGACGCCGATCTTTCTCCCGGCGCCAGCCCTGAGTCGTCGTGGGGTGGCCCGGGTGACGCTGGCGCTCCCGACGGCACCCATCGCAAGAAGTTCATCGTGGACGACGTACCCGTGACCGTGTTCGCCGAGCGGGTCCAGTACTACGGCAAAGACGGCAAGCTGGTCAGCGAATCCTTGCGCGACTACGTCCGCAAAGCCGTGCGCAAGGAGTTCGCGTCCCTGGATCGGTTCCTCAAAGTCTGGACCGAGGCCGACCGCAAGCAGGCCGTCGTGGCCGAGCTGCGCGAGCAGGGCGTCTTCTTCGAGGAGCTGGCCGAGGAAGTGGGCAAGGACTTTTCAGCCTTCGATCTCGTGTGCCACGTGGCCTTTGACCAGCCCGCCCTGACCCGCAAGGAGCGCGCGAACAACGTGCGCAAGCGGAACTATTTCACCAAGTACGGTCCCGCGGCCCGCGATACCCTGGAGGCGCTGCTGCAGAAGTACGCCGACGAGGGCGTGGACGACATCGAGACCATGAACGTTCTCAAGCTGAACCCGTTGTCCCGCCTGGGTACCCCGGTCGAGATCGTGGAAACCTTCGGCGGCAAGGACAAGTACCAGCAGGCTGTCCGCGATCTTGAGGACGAGCTGTACAAGGCTTCTTGACGTCGGGCCTGGCCTGACCGGAGATCTTTCCCATGTCCCTCAGTACGACCATCAAGACGATCCAGGACATCATGCGCAAGGATGCCGGGGTCGATGGCGACGCCCAGCGGGTCAGCCAGCTCGGCTGGATGTTGTTCCTCAAGGTGCTGGACGACCGCGACGCCGAAAAGGAACTGCTGGACGACGACTACAAGTCCCCCATCCCGCAGCGCCTGCGCTGGCGGACCTGGGCCAATAACCCCGAGGGCATCACCGGCGATGCCCTGCTCGACTTCGTGAACAACGACGTGTTCAAGGCGCTGAAGGAACTGCCCGCCACCGGCAAGCAGGCCAAGCTGGCCGCGGTGGTGCGCGACGTGTTCGAGGACGCCTACAACTACATGAAAAGCGGTCACCTGATGCGCCAGGTGATCAACAAGCTGAACGAGATCAATTTCAACCGCGCCACCGACCGCCACCAATTCAACGACATCTACGAACAGATCCTGGCCGACCTGCAGGGCGCCGGGAACGCGGGCGAATACTACACCCCGCGGGCAGTGACCCAGTTCATCGTGGACATGGTCGACCCCAAGCTGGGCGAAACCGTTCTCGACCCCGCGTGCGGCACCGGCGGCTTCCTGGTCTGCGCCATCGAGCACGTGCGCAAGCAGTACGTGAAAAGCGCCGCGCAAGAGGCGAGGCTGCAGGAAAGCATCCGGGGCATCGAGAAGAAGCCCATGCCGCACCTGCTGTGCACGACCAACATGATCCTGCACGAGATCGAGGTGCCATCCAACATCCGCCACGACAACGCCCTGGTCCGTCCCCTGCGCGACTACGGCCCCAAGGATCGCGTGGACGTGATCGTCACCAATCCACCCTTTGGCGGCATGGAAGAAGACGGCGTGGAGAACAGTTTCCCGCAGACCTTCCGCACCCGCGAAACCGCCGATCTATTTCTGGTGCTGCTGATGACCTTGCTCAAGCCCGGCGGCCGCGCCGCCCTGGTCTTGCCCGACGGGACGCTCTTCGGCGAGGGCGTGAAGACCCGCATCAAGGAAAAGCTGCTGGAAGAGTGCAACCTGCACACCATTGTCCGCCTGCCCAAGGGCGTGTTCAGCCCCTACACCGGCATCAAGACCAACCTACTGTTTTTCGAGAGAGGCACGCCCACCAAAACCGTCTGGTACTACGACCATCCCTATCCAGCCGGCTACAAGAGCTACAGCAAGACCAAGCCCATGCGCATCGACGAGTTCGCGCCCGAGAAGAAGTGGTGGGCCAAGCGCAAGGAAACCGACCAAGCCTGGAAAGTCAGCATTGAGGACATCAAGGCCCGCAGCTACAACCTGGACATCAAGAACCCGCGCGCCGTGGACGATGGGCCGGGCGATCCGGATGAGTTGCTCAAGCAATACAGGGAAGCGGCGGCGGAGGTGGACAAGGTGCGGGAGAAATTGCGAGCAGAGCTGGGGAAAGCCCTGGGAGCAAGTACGTGAAGGACACGGCGCCCTTTCCCTTTGAAGGTCTTGAGATCCTTTTCAAAGCCCAGACGGCAACCTCAGTCCTACGCGAGATCGTCTTCAAGCTGGCCATGATGGGCAGACTGGCCAAACAAGATCCACGAGAAGGCACTGGGGAGGACGCCATTGCGGCCTGCCGGAGTCATCGACAGCGGCTCGTGGCGCGGTGCAAGCTTCGCAATCCAGCGGCCCTGCCGAACGTCTCGCCCGACGAGAGACTTTTCGTGGTTCCCAACACTTGGGCGTGGACGCGCTTCGGTGAGATCGGGGACTGGGGATCAGGCGCAACCCCATCGCGCCACAATAGTGCCTACTATGGTGGCAAGACGCCGTGGCTCAAGTCGGGCGAGTTGAATGACGGCTACGTCGATCAGGCCGAAGAACACGTCACTGATCTCGCACTTCGGGACTGTTCGCTCAGGCTAAACAGTCCTGGCGATGTCCTCATTGCAATGTACGGCGCAACCATCGGGAAGGTTGCACTGCTGCGCACTGTCGCCACGACGAACCAGGCCGTGTGCGCGTGCACATGTTTCGAGGGCATGGACAACGAGTTTCTCCTTCGGCTTCTCCGGGCGTACAAGTCCATCTTCGTGGACCAGGGCGCGGGGGGCGCGCAGCCGAACATCTCCAAAGTGAAAATCGTGGAGACCCCGTGCCCGGTGCCTCCGCTCGCCGAGCAGAAGCGCATCGTGGCGAAGGTCGATCAGCTCATGGCCCTCTGCGACGACCTGGAGGCCAAGCAAACCAAGAAGCGCGACCTCGCCACCCAATCCACCCGCAGCGCCCTGACCGCTCTCACCACCGCCGAGAGCCCCCAAGAATTCACGACCGCCTGGACTCGCGTCCTAGAAACCTGGCCCGTCATCCTCGACCTCCCCGAGAAGGTTGGGGAGGTCAGGAAGGCGGTCTTGGACCTGGCGATAAGGGGTTCGTACTCCAGCAAGCACTCAGGAGGTCCCGACTCTAGGGGCGTTCCCCTGAACGCTGACGATAGCGCTTCTTGTAGCGATCGATACGGATCGTCGGACGAACTCCAAAACATTCCCAAAGACTGGCCCCGACGTTCTTTTCGCGAGATCGTTGCTTTCTCACAGGTTGGTATCGATCGCGGTCGGGCTGAGCAGGGGGCTGGCCGTCGCTTCTCTTACGTCAAGATGAACAACATCACGGCTGACGGGCAATACAACGACAGCGACCTGACGAGGATTGATGCCTCCGACGAGGAAGTCTCTCGATACTCACTTCGCCACGGCGACTTCTTGTTCAACACGCGGAACAGCGCTGAACTTGTCGGGAAGGCTTGTGTCTTCGCGCCAATGTCGAAGGAGCCCCATTTGTTCAACAACAACATTCTGCAGGTCCGCTTTGTGGACGAGGTCGATCCACAATTCGTAGTCTACTGGCTTGGTTCGTCCCCGGGCCGTGCCCTACTGGAGCGTAGGAAGTCCGCGACGACAAACGTCGCTGCGATCTACCAGGGACAATTGATGACCGTTCCTGTTCCGATCCCCACGCTCAGCGAGCAGAAGCGAATCGTCGCCAAGGTCGGTCAGCTCATGTCCATCCTCGACGACCTTGAAGCCAAGCTCCGCAAGCAAGAGGAAACCGCCACCCGCCTGGCCGAGTCCCTGGCCGCCGCCGTGGCCGCATGAGGTGACTATGCCGCGAACCCGGAAGATCGACTGCGAGTGGCACGCGCCTCAGGCCGGGAGGCTGACGGGCGCAACTCGGCTATGTTCTCTGAAGAGAGGTCATGCGCACGCGCTGCGTAACGCTTTTCTCTCCCCTTCCCAAAAGTTTCGATTCCGATACGCTGGACGGTGCATACTAACTAGGCAGACATGAACAACGAAGACGAGAAGCGGGCTCTTGATGCCTTGGAGAATGCCGGAAAGCTGTACCAGCGATATGTCGAGATCGCCCGGGTCGCGCAGATTTCGGTCGAATTGTCTGAGGAAGACCCGACTTCATACGAGCGCTCCTGGGACCACCCGCTGGGGTTGACCGTCGTGACTACTGGCTAGGTGAGGGCCAGGATGCCGTCCTGGAACGAGCTGCTCGAGACGTTGGAGAAGCAGCCTGACGATGTGCATAGGGGCGCATGGCTCACGGCAAAGATACGCGAGGCGCTTGAGGGAATTTCTGCCAGGAGGAAGGGCCGAAACGTAATTCTGTACGCATCAGCATTTCTCCAAAAGCCCGGAGCGCCGCCGACATCGCTTCAGCTGACTCATGAGGAGATCAATGGGTTCATGTCCGTGATGCACGGGATGGACTGGACCAAGGGCCTCACACTGGTTCTCCACACGCCGGGCGGATTGATCAACGCTGCCGAGACGATAGTCGCTTATCTTTGGAGCAAATTCTCTGACATCGAGGTGATTGTTCCAACATTCGCGATGTCAGCCGGCACGATGATCGGCTTGGCTTCAGATCGGATCATCATGGGGAGACAGAGTCAACTAGGTCCCATCGATCCTCAGATGCCCCTTGGCGGTCGACTGGTTTCCGCTCGCGCCGTTGTTGAACAGTTTGAGAGAGCAAAAGCAGAAGTAATGGGCGATCTAACATGCGCACATGTTTGGGCGCCGATACTTCAATCCATGGGCCCCGCTCTGCTGCAAGAGGCGCAGAATGCGCTCGACTTCGGCGAGCAGATGGTCGCCAAGTGGCTGACAACTCGAATGTGTTCGTCGACCGCAAATCCAGCGGAGCAAGCCGCCAAGATTGCTCGCCACTTCAACGATGCCACCGCGCACAAGAGTCACGGTCGGCGAATCGATCGAGCGGAAGCGAGAAGCATCGGGGTCGTAGTTGAAGATCTAGAGGACGATCAGCAACTCCAGGAATGCGTGCTGACGGGCTATCATCTTGTGTCGATTTCTTTCGAGAAGAGCCCGGCATCAAAAATGCTGACCAACAATGCAGGTCGCAGTTGGGTGAAGAATCTTCCCATGGTTCGAATGATGCCCTAACTTTCGGGCGGCTGGCGGCGCATAGCCAACGAGAAGGTGACGGGCGTGACCGCCTCGTTCTGGACCAAGCGTGAGCGCCCGTGCCGAGAGGACGGCAAACTACGCGTGAACCAGCTTCGCCGTCGCGCCTGAACGACGCTTTCGCACGCGCGGCCGCGGACCACCTATCGCCAATGCCTCGTGCGCGGCTTCGATCTCGTCGTCGATGAACTCGGCAGTGACGATCGATTCCAGGATGACGGGGATGGAATGGGTTCACGCCGTCAAGCCGCGGACGCCGCTGAGAGACTATTTCCGACTTTTCCTGCGAGCGTCCCGCTGCGACCTGCGCTTGACCTTATGGCCCTGACGGCCACCGTGGTGCCGCGGGATGTCCGCGGGAAGATTTCCAATGATGTCGCAGTGTCCAGCCTGGCCATCATAATCAAGGCGAACATGGCGAAGGAAATCCCTTCCCAGAAGCCCGTTGAATGGCCTCGGAGTCGGCGGCGTTGTCATGCCGATCATCTCTGAAGTGAAGATGAGAGTGGACGTTCGACTGCCGTCGGTGAGTCCAATCGCGACGCTCAGAAGAAACACGGGGCATTCCTCTGGCACGTGTGAGATTCCGCTCATCTCCTCAAAGCGGATGGGCTCGAGACCAAGCGCTTCGGCTATGCCTCGATCTATGACAGTCTTGTAAGCCCCCGTGTCGATCAACATCTTGACCTGGATAGAGGCGGCTTGTTGAATCTCTTCAGGTGTGGTCCCGGGCCTGCTGAGGGCGACGTTTGCGATCGGCCCATACAGGATCATGGCACCCTTGGAGACGTCGCCCTGGGTATCTCTCCATTCGCAGCGATGTCTCACGCGTGGGTCAGGCCAAACAACACGGCGGCCGTTACCGGGGTTGGGTGAGTCTCCGTAACAGGCGCAATCACATAGCCAGCGCCCGATCCAAATTCCTTGACGGCAGCTTCATAGGCCGCCTTCTCGTCGTCATGAATGCCGCGAACAGCACCATCTTTGAAGACCACCCACTTCCCTCGATGGGTTTCGAGCAACCCCGGAAGCGCGGCGCGAAACCGCTTGGTTTCCTCAAGAACTCTTTCAGACACGGTTGACATGGCCCACCCTTCGATTCCATTCGATGGTACCACGTGGAAGATTTTCGGCACGAACTCGATGGCTATCAAACTGACTCCCTGCCGCCATTGACGCGACCAGCTCCGAGCACAACTGCCCAAGCTCCGAGCGTAGCGGCCTGAGCTCCGAGCACAACGGCGCCGCTCATGGCGCAGAGGAAGCCAGCGCTGGAGGCCATCGCCGCCCCACTCCAGCGAAAGCGCCGCGTGTCGCCCGATATGATGCGAGAGACGCTGCTGCGGCTCTGCCAAGGTTGTTCGTTGAGCCTGGCCCAGCTCGGCAAGCTCACCGGTCGATCGTCGACCACGCCGCGGACCCACTACTTGTCCGCCCTGGTCGAGAAGGGGAAGATGGCCCTCCGACACCCTGGTAACCCCACGCACCCCGACCAGGGGTACAGTGCTGGGCGACATCGACCGCCTCGCGCTCCACCACAGGACGCATCCGAGGCTTCACGCCGCGGGTGTGACGAAACGTGGTCGAGAACCCTAGGGAACGCAGCAACGGAATCCGACGTTGTCGTAAGCCGCGGAGCGGTATGTGGAGCTGAACTGGCTGCACATGGGCATGAGTTCGCTTAGGCGAAAGGAGAAGCCGCGCGCCCTGCAGCCGTCCGCCTGCCCGGCTGACCCGTAGCAGTTGTCTTCCCACTCCGACACATTGCCGATCAGATCGAAGACTCCTGCGTATCCGGGTATCGGAGACTGGCACTCCGGCATGCTAGCCACCGGCCCGGTTGTGGTGCTGAACGTCAGATAGTCATTGCAGTTGCCCCTGACAGAAGAATTGCCGTAGGTGAACTGGTTGACTCCGTTGGACGAGCAGGCATTGTACCATTGGCTCTTGGTCGCAATGTTGAGGGAGAGGTCTGGAGCAGTCGAAGAGACTGAACCACCGCCGATCGCGCCGCAAAGTCGCTTGCCAACAGCATTGCAGTAGGCGGATGCGTCGCACATGTCGATGCATGGTTGGGGATGGTTTGCACACTCGGTGCCCTGACAAACGGAGGGTTGCGCCATGCACGTGGCGTTTGGCGTGAAACTCGTATTCCAAGAGCAGACCGCTGCCTGTCCGGTGGTAGCGGGATTCGTCGCCAGCCACGCGGCATATTGACCGCGTGTCACTTCCGTGGCGTCAATGGAAAAGCCCGCTGGGACCGACACCGACTTTGCGACGCAGAGCTGCCCATTCCAACATTGCTCGAGGGATTGGCACCCGGTGCAACTGCCTGCTGAGCCGCCGGTACCGGATGTTCCCCCGTTCCCAGCCGCGCCGCCGGTCGAACCACCGGAGCCGGCAGCTGCGCCGCCGGTGGTTCCGGTAGAGCTGCCGCCTGGGCCGCCGCTGCCACCTGACGCAGAACCGCCGCTGCC
>Ga0247845_1000291_pt1 | contig 10851 bp, 5 predicted proteins | sample PFST25metaG_2_FD_186008 | JGI IMG/M metagenome (GOLD analysis project Ga0247845, IMG submission 186008) | Peat soil microbial communities from Stordalen Mire, Sweden - P.F.S.T-25 | ecosystem: Environmental > Terrestrial > Soil > Wetlands > Peat | place: Sweden: Norrbotten County, Stordalen Mire...
CCCCCACCCGGTTCGCGTGATGAGCCCCATGGTCGTCAAGCATGGTGGTCACCAGTGGCGCCACTGGGCGCATCCGGAATTCTCGCGTCCTGTCTACTATTGGAACTGGGCCATCATTCAAAGCGTGACGTGCATCGCCGAAGACTCCTACGGCGATCAGTATCCCGTGACCGAGACAACGTTTGCGGGATTCGGCTTGGTCAACATGACCACGGTAGAGGATGATGCGCTCGACCGATGTGCCGAGGAGTCAGGCGGAGACCTGAGCTGCTATCTCGCGACCTGCTCTTACTTCTGAACACCGGTTGGATTGGCAGACAGGTGAGGTCGATGTCGCGGCGGCCTCTTCTGCACGCCCACTCTCTGGCGGCTATTGGCCATTAACCAGCCGGTCGGCGGTAGGTGGAATGGGGTAGCATCACGGATTCGAACCCGATTTAACGGAAAAGCAGCCCAAAACCGGCCAAAAAGTGGTCTGACCTGTTAAACGAGCTCTCTGGCGATTAAACGCTCTCTGCTGCTCTCTCCCCAGTGGCCCCCACAGAGAGCACGCGGAGCCACCCGATCGCCCTCACCAACTTCGGTGGGCTGGCGATTTAACTGCGGCCCCGCGGCGTCCCGTCGAGCCATCGCGCTTTTTGGCCTGTATTCGCGGGTGCTTCACCTTCGTCGCCCGCGACCTGCACGGCGGCGTGGGTCTTGTGTTGCCACCGGACTGAGCGGGTCCCTTTTTCAGCGGGATCACCGGGACCCGGGGACCAGCTTGGCGTGAAAGTAGCGCTGGGTGTGTTCCGGGTCGAGGCTGGCGCGCAGCGCGGATCGTAGAAAGGACGAAGGCCCGGAGTTAGCGCTCCGAGCCTTCATGGGCAGCGCGGGTGCGCCGCATAGCGAGGATCTCGGCTACCAGAATGCGGCAAGGCGGTGATGGTGTCCAGTTCTTCAGCCTCGCCGAGGCCCACTGGAAATCCGACTACGACATTGCAGGCACTGCGACGGCGAGTTCTGGATACACCCCAGGTGCGACCACGGCCACGTCTACTGCGGCCAGGCGTGCCGCGACGGTGGCCGGACGCGGACAGCCCGCAAGGCGCGTAGACGGCACCGGGCCAGCGACGAGGGACGCGCCGATCACCGCGACCACCAGCGCGCCTACCGCGCCCGCGAGCGGGAGCGCCGCGTGGGGGATCATGGTTCCAAGAAGTTGACGACCCCGGCATCTGTAGTCGCGACCGATACGGAAACCACGCATGGATAGCGCCGCACCGATGTTGACCTCGGTAGCGCGGCGTTGCTGACCCGGATCTGCCCGGCGACAGGCCGCTGATCACGTCGGCACGTGCGTTTCTCGCTGTTTCTCGACGGACAGCAGACGTGAGGGCAGCGACGTTTGCGCGTCGAGGGCAGACGTCGGCCCTGGCGAGGCGCCGCGGAAGAAGCGAAGAAGCACCGTTGGTCAGCTCGGCGGGGCGGTGGCGCCCAGCTCGGCACACTTCACGCCGGCGAAGCGATGCAGCCACCATGTGCCGGCGGGGAAGATAGCCTCGCGGCCAGCCAGGTGGTCGGCGCGGGCTTCGCGGTACCGGTCGATGAAGGCCTGATTGCGCTGCAGGGCCTCGACCCTGGCCCAGCTATTCCTACATGCCACGCGCGGCGAAAGCCCACGGCGAGGCTCGCGTGTGCCCGGATGCGAGTTCCAGTGCTGTTGTAGGACGCCCCTGCGGCCGGGCAGCTTGATGTCTTTCTCCCGGCGCTCGGCAGCGGCTTTCTCCTCAGCCTCACCGACCTTGTCACGCAAAAGCCTGGAATACTCGACGTGGCTCAGGTGCTCGAAGCCTGGCGCCCGGCGAAAGTGCAGGTCGATGACATCGGGCAGGTCGTTGTTTTCGGGGTCGAAGAATCGAATCGGCTTGGTTGCGGTCAGAGGCACGTTGTGATCGATGGCGGTGAGCGATTCCACACCTGGCCAGTGATGGACCTTTTCGACTAGGTTGCCAGCGACGGGGTTGGTGATGGCGTAGATCATCTTTGCAAGCACATCTTCCGGTTTGACCAACTCTCTGCTCGCTGGCCCAGAACGCTTCCCACCTTCCGCGGAGGGCGTTCTGGTGTTTGGCGTACAATTTATGGAAATGTTCGAGAAACTGGGGCAGCCGGCCTTGGTTGTCGACGAGCAGGGCATGGTAGTGGTTTGAGAGAGTGCCGGCGCAGACGATGCTGACGCTGGCCTTGCGAGCGGCGAGGGCGAGGCAGTAGATGAAGGCGTTGTTGGTCTCGCGGTCGTAGAGGCAGATACACTGCGGATCGGATAGCGCGCACGACGGATCTCACGGTGCGCATTACTCTTCCGGTGCACCCATGGTGTGGGCAAGAAGTGCTGGTATTGGCTGCTCGCGGGGAGCGTGAGGTACACGCGGAGCTTCCCGATGGACGCCGGTGCTATCTGCCGTTGGTCTGGACGGATCGCCACCCGCGGCGGGTGGCAGAGATGGTGGGTGGGGTGCCGGTTCGGTTGACCGTGACGGGAGTGCGCTCGCTGGCGGTCTGGATTTCGGATAGGAGGAAAGACCGACAAAAACTTGACTCGGCAGATCGAGACGCCGAGAAGAGCCACGATGAGATCGTCGAGCGGCCTGCAGCGGCTGTTGCCGTGGTGGGGGAAGCTCGCGCATCGGGCATTGAGCGCGCAGCTCGTCGAAGAAAGCGGAGGCAAGGGCAGTGAGGAACAAGCTCGCGACGAATCAGTTGGAGCGTCGAGCATGTGTGTACGTGCGCCAGTCGACCGCGATGCAGGTGCACGAGCATGTCGAGTCGACAAAACGCCAATATGCCCTGGTCGATCGAGCCGTCGGACTGGGTTGGTCGCGTGATGATGTCGAGGTCATCGACGAGGATCAGGGCAAGAGCGGAGCCAGCGCCGACGAACGCGCGGGCTTCGTCCGCCTCGCGGATTCTGTCGGACACGGTGAAGTGGGAGCGATCCTGGCAGTCGAGGTATCGCGTTTGGCAAGGTCGTCGATGGACTGGCAGCGGCTGCTTTCCTTGTGCGCGGTGACCGGCGTCGTCGTGATCGACGAGCAAGGCATTTACGACCCGGCCGATCACGATGACCGGCTCCTGCTCGACCTCAAGGGAACGATGTCGGAAGCCGAGTTGCATTGGCTTCGGCTTCGCCTCGTCGGAGGCCGGCTCAACAAGGCCAGGCGCGGCGCCTTGCACATGACACCTCCGATCGGGTACGTGTGGCGAGATGATCGATTTGCGCTCGATCCCAACGAGTCGGTTCAGCGAGCGGTTCGCCTGGTGATTGAGCGGTTATCGATCGAACCGAGTCTCTGTGCCGTCGTCCGATGGGCACACGAGAGTGGCCTCAAGTTTCCGCGGCGCGTGGGAGCTACCGACGGCACTGGGGAGGTGCAGTGGGGAGATCTTACGGTGGGACGCTTGAGTTCAATCTTGCACAACCCGATCTACGCAGGTACATACGCATACGGTCGTCGCCAGAAGGCTCAGGTCGTCGTCGATGGAGAAATCCGGTCTTGTCGAAAACGGCTTGCCGAGCGTGAATGGGCGGTGCGAATCGTCGATGCGCACCCGGCATATATCGATTGGGAAACGTTCGTGTCCAACCAAGAGCGAGTACGGAAGAACCAGGCCCGCATGCATGGGGCGATAGGCGGAGCGGCGCCGAAAGAAGGGCACGCGTTGCTCGCAGGAATCGTGATCTGCGGACGATGCGGCAGTCGGATGCGTGTCAACTACACCTCGCACGATCGGGTCAGCTGGCGCTACGTCTGCGTCGGGAACACGGACAAACGCGAGAGCACTTGCTGGTCCGTGAATGGTGAGGCAATCGACAACATGGTCGAGAAACTCTTTCTCTCGACGATGGTGCCCGAAGAGATCGATCTGACGATCGCTGTCGAGCAGGAGGCGAGCAGTCAGGCGCGGTCTCTGGAAGGGCAGTGGCAGGCACGACTCGAACAGGCGCGATACGAAGCGAGGCGCGCCGAGCGGCGCTACAAGGCGGTCGATCCCGACAATCGCGTGGTGGCGCGTACGCTCGAGCGCGAGTGGGAGGTGCGGTTGCAGGATCTAGAGGATGTGGAAAGGCAATATGCCGATGCACGGCGTGCCTGTCGTGTGGATCTTGGTGATCGCGATCGCGCAGCGTTGCGAGACATCGCAGGTGATCTGCCGGCGGTTTGGCGGGCCCCCACTACGAGCGCGGCCGATCGCAAGGCGATGTTGCGGTTGGTCATCGAGATGATCAGCCTCGAGCCGATCGAGATTCCCGTGCGCAGCACACGCGTGAGCGTCCAGTGGTGCAGTGGAGCGGTTGACGAACGCAGGGTCGAGCGACCTCCGTACCCCGTCGCGTCTCCACGTCCGACCGAGCTGCTCGATCGTATTCGTACGATGCTCGATGAAGGCCTGAGCAACGCGCAGATCGCACAACGGCTCAACGATGAGGGTCTGCGGACGGCGAAACTCAACCGATGGAGCCCTTGGTCCGTGGCGCATGTGCGGCAGAACCACAATCTCCGTCGAGCGCGGCCGCATCGCTTCGCGTTTCTTCCTGACCGTCATCCCGAAACCGGGCGTTACTCGATACCCGGCGCAGCACGACGTTTCGGAGTGACCACCAACCAGGTCAAGCAGTGGGTGCGGCGGGGTCTCGTCGCAGTCCACCGTGAACGCTACGGCCGCTACGACAACGCTTGGTGGCTGGATATCGATGAAGCCCGCGCTGCCGAGTTCGAACGCCTCGCACACCGGTACGAAGCGAAGTAAACCCACGCCTCAAAGACTCATCGGCGCTCGCACCCAGTACATACAAGGAGCCGCACTTTGAACGTACCTACTCCGGGCGCATGAAGAAGCGGCGCTCGGAACAGCGACGCGTGATCATGTAGCGGCGGCCTGGGACGATGGCGCGGGGAAGGGACATGCCGAGATTGTCGGCAATCGCGATATGCAAGTTGCTTGCCGCGGGCAAATATTCGGTACCAATCGCATTGGAAGATCCAGACGCCGGCCCGCAACATCGTGGGCATCTGTAGCGGATCTCACGAGAAAATGGTCGACCTTGGTGAGGTATTTTCCAGGCTCCACACGCCCCTCGCCGCCGCGTACCGCGGCCCGATGTTCAAGATGCCAACCGGTGTTGCAGCCCTTGTCGTAACCCACCGTGGCAACCCCAAGTCAATTTCCTAGCGCGACACCGGCCCTTTGCAGGGCGGGCACTCGGTTGGCGATCCACAATTCCGCCATCATGTCAGTGAGGTGTCCGATGCCAGCAATCGAATCCAGGGGGTCATTCCCGTTCCCAACACGACGGCTCGGCTGCAATGGGGTCTTCTGCTTCCTCGCGGTTTTTCTTTGGGGCTGCTCGGATCCGATTCGCGGGACGGGTAGCTTCGACGCATCGAACTTGGTTCCCAACATGTGCCCATCGACGATGCCCGGTACTGGCACACGCTGTGTCTCTGCGGGCGAAACATGTGCGTACGGCGGCTGCACTGCCTGTGTTTGCGTGTCGGATGGTACTTGGGTTTGCACAGGAGGCCCAGGCGATTGTGCGTCGTGCCCAACCACGGTCACTGCAGACTCGCCGTGCAGCAGGAATGGGCTAACCTGCGTTCGCTGGGCCTTTTGCGGAGGCGAGTGCTCTTGCGACGGGACCGCCTGGTCTTGCGCGCCGTGCGGCGGTGGCGCATGTGGAGGTTCGGCTTGCTCTTCTTCGCCCTCCTGTCCAAGTACGATGCCCAACGATGGGGAGACGTGCGGGGCTCCAGGCAACTCCTGCGTTTACGAATGGCCAGCGGGCTGCGTGAAGGCAACTTGCTCATGCGCTGTCGCAGGCTGGTCGTGTTCCTATGGAAACTACTGCCAGGACGCCGGGCAATGATGTTGCACACCCACGTCCCGTGCCCATTGCCGACCGTTGCGGTTTCGTCCTCCAGCTCAACCGTCCGCACCGCGTTCAGTTCAACTACTGAGTCATCGTGTCTTTCCCGCTTCGCCGCCTGCGCTGTTGATGGCTGGGGTCGGGGCGGTCGCGGCGGCCTGGGTGACAGTCGCGTGTGGGCGCGACGGCCGGTGCACGAAGAACGGGCGCGCGGCGATCCAGCCCACTAAGGCCGTGGCGGTGACCACCGCGATCGTCTTCCACCACAGGCTGCCGTCGTTGAGGTTCGGGCTGGGGACGATGGTCGTAGAGGAGGGCGCCTTGAACCCCGCCAGGGTGCTCGAGATAGTGCGCGCTTCTTCCAGGGCCGCGAGCAAGACTTTCTTGAGGTCGTCGGCCGAGGCCGGCCGCCGGGCTGGGTCCCGAGCCAGGCACCGCATGACGAGGGCTTCGAGGTCGTTGGGTAGATCGGAACGATAGTGGCGAAGCGGGGTGGGGTCCTCGGTCAGCTTGCGCTGCCACACGTCTTGTACGTTGCTGCCCTCGATGGGGCAGTGCCCTCCGCTCAGCATGAAGTAGAGCAGTCCACCTACAGCGTAGATGTCGGCGCGAAAGTCGACCACGCCGCCCCCGCCGATCTGTTCAGGCGCCATGAAACGGGGTGTGCCCACCGCGGCGTCGGGGACGGTCACAGTGACGCCGCCTTCCTCGCGCAGAAACTTTGCGACGCCGAAATCCAAGACCTTGACCAGATCGCCCTGCTCATCGGATGCCCGCATCAGCATGACATTGGAGGGCTTGAGATCGCGGTGAATGATGCCCGCCCGGTGTGCCGCCTCGAGCGCCCGGCAGACCTGAACCGCGACGAGCAGCGTCCGTTCCACGGCCATCGGTCCGTCGCGCCTTATCAGCGCCTCCAGGTCGACGCCGTCGACAAACTCCATGACGAAGAAGAAATCGCCCTCTTCAGTCGTCCCGCAGTCGGTCACATCCACCACGTTGGGATGGCCAATCTGCGACGGCGCGAGGGCCTCGCGCTGAAAACGGCGGGCCAATTCACTCTTCCGCCGTTCCGCGCGACGAGGGATCTTGATGGCCACGCGCTTGCCGATGCCCGTGTGATGGCCTTCGTAGACGCGCCCCATGGCGCCTTCACCGATGCGCCGGCGCACGTGGTAGCGATCACCCAGCACCGTGCCGACCAAGGGATCGGTTTCGTTGGACGCGCTGTCGGACGCCTCCAGCGGCGGAACCTGCGCGCCCAACGCGGCGGTGCGCTGGAGCAGTTCACGCTGCTCGGCCGTCTCGGCTCGCATCTCGGCGTCGAAGAGTTGGGCAATGAAGGTGGCGGCTGCCAGCTTGCCGCCTCCGTCGCGTGGCATCTCGGCAAACAGCGCCGCGCTCATCTCCTCGCCGGTGGCAAAGCGCTCGGCCGGATTCCAGGCCAAAGCCTTGCCCACCACCTCGTCCAATTTGGTGGACAGTGCGTCGTTGAGGGTGGAGGGTGCCAGGATTTTCTGGTCGGGCTGGCGCGATTGGGTGGCCGGGAAGAGCTGCCGTCCGGTAAGCAGCTCCCACAGGATAATGCCCGCGGAAAAGAGATCGCTGCGGTGATCGACGGGCTTGCCCAGGTACTGCTCGGGCGACATGTAGCTGACCTTGCCCCAGTTGGTGCCGGCCGCGGTCTGGGCCACTTTGTCGTTCCACTGGGCCAAGCCGAAGTCGATGAGCTTGAGCCCGCCGGTGTAGGTCAGCATCAGATTGGAAGGCGAGATGTCGCGGTGGACGAGGTTCATGCCCTCCAGCCGATGCGCGTAGCCGAGCGCCGCCACCAACTCGCCGATCAGGTAGATGGCCACTCCCGTGGGGAAGCCGGTGTGTTTGACGGCGCAGCGGTTCCATGCCTCGGTGATGGTCTTGCCCGGCACGTACTCCATGGCGAGAAAGCCCTGGCGATCTTGCAGGCCGAAGTCAAAGACGTAGACCAGGTTCTCGTGCGACAGCTTGGTCACCACCTTGGCCTCGTCGAGAAAACGCTGGGTCATTTCCTCGGCGTGGCGGCCGGCCTGGAAGCTGCGCAGGATCTTCAGCGCGCATACGCGCTCGACGCCGGCCTGGCCGGTCAAGGCCATGAACACGCGGCCCATGCCGCCGTGGCCCAGTTCCTTGAGCAGGACGTAGCGCGGCCCGAAGCGGCGGGGAAAGCGCGATGGGTCCTGCGGTTCGATGTTCGAGGTTGGGGACACGGGATGCGCCTAGACTGTACCCGTTCCGCGAGATTGCGGGTACTTCAGTTCTATTCCTCCTGCAACCGTTCGGGTGGCACCAAGGGGCTGGGCGTGCCGGTGACCAGCAACCACAATTGGTGCGCGGCCCGGGTCACCCCGATGTGGAACAAGTGGCGGGATTCATCGTCGCTACCGTAGCTGCTGGCGTTGGTGTCCAGCATCACGACATAGTCGAATTCCAGACCCTTCACCTGGCGCACGTCGGTGACGTCGACGCCCGGTCGAAAGGTGAACTCCTGGGCGCGCACGCGACGCAGGGCCGGCACCTCGGCTCGGCGCAGGCCGTCGAAGGTGCGATCTGCCTGCTCGGGGTAGCGGGCCAGCAGGGCCACCGTGGCCCGCGGCTCGCGAACCAGGAGATCGCGCAGCGCTTCGGCCAGAAAGGCCACGGCTGCGCCCACGGCGGAGAAACGAAAGGCCTCAACCGGGGCGCCTCGTCGTTTGGCCTCCGCCGGCACGTCGATGGGCAAGGGCCCCATGGCAAAGCGGGCCAGTTCCAGGATCTCGCAGGTCGACCGGTAGGCGATGCGCAGGGGCTCGATGGCCACATGGTCCAGGCCCAGATGCGACAGGACCGCCCGCCAGTCGCCGAATCCGTTGTCCAGAAACAGCTTCTGTGCGGTGTCGCCCGCCAGGGTCAGCGAGGGGAGCCGGCGCGTCGGACCGGAGCGGGTCTGCCCGATCAGTGCGGCCAGCTTCATGGGCGAGAGATCCTGGGCCTCGTCGACGAAGAGATGGGCCAGGGGGTTTTCCACCGGCCGCACGAGCTGATTGGCCCGCACCAGGATGGCCAGGTCGTCGGCGTCGAGCAGGGGTTGGTCGTCCTCGGTGCGCTGGCCGTCGATTCCAATCTCACCGCGCACGTTCTCGTCGTCGTCCACCTCGTCGCGCTCGCTTTCGAAGCGCCGCACGCCCTCGGGCAGATCCGCATCCACGGTCTTTGCACGAGGCCCCTCGGAAAGTCCAATGGCCGCCCACGCGCCGGGCGCCGCCAGATCTTCTCCTTCGTCCCGGCGCCGGGACCGTCGCGGCGCATGCCTCTTTTCGGCCGCACGATCGCGCGGATCCAGGCCGACAATGGCCTGCACGCGCGTAACCATGATCCGGTGCGCCTCCAGGATGTCGGCTTCTGACACCGGCATCTCGGGATCGTTGCGCAGCAAGGAGAGCAGCAGGCCGCGGTCAGTGAGCAAGTCGGCCCACAGCTCCACCGCCGCGCGCGAGCCGCGCTTGGCCTTGCGGGCTGCGGCCTTGCGCTCCAGCTCGTGCAGCAGGGCCGGATGACTCTTCACGCGGGTGACCGCGGGCACCACGTCCTGCGTGAGGGTGGCGTGGATCCAGGGGATCGCCTTGTGCAGCTCGCGCTCGGCCCATTCGTCAAAGGTCACCACTCGCACGCCCGGCAGACCCAGGGCCGGCAGCACCTGGCCGATGTACGCGGCCAGACCCACGCCTTGCGTGACCACCACCATGCGCTTGGCCGGGAAGCGATCGGGAAAGGCGAAACCCAGGTAGGCGAGGCGGTGCAGTCCGATGGTGGTCTTGCCGCTGCCTGCGCCGCCTTGGATCACGACCACACCTGAATGCGGGGCCGTCATGATCTCGAACTGGCGCGGATCGATGAGCGCCGCGATCTCGGGCAGGTGCCGGTCCAGCCGTTGCTCGTCCTCGCGCGCAGCCCCCAGCATCCCGCGGCGGGGAACAGGCCGGGTGGCGGTTCGTTCGCCGCCTGCCAGTTCGCGCAGGGGAGCGTCTGTGCGCTGCCAGATCGCGGGGGACCCGTCCTGGCCCGGGAGCCGTCGCTTGACCCAGATCCCCTGCGGGCAGGCGATGCGCAGAAGCGTTCCATCCTGGATGGTCACGGTACGCCGGACCAGGATATCGCCCTCCACCTCGCGCTCGCCGAAGCTTTCTTCGTAGTCGCTGCCCTCGGCGTAGCGGTAGTAGAGCTGACTGACAGGGGCGTTGCGCCAGTCCACGATGGCAATGCGCGTGCGGGGATCGGTGAATGTGGCGCGGCCGATGAAAATATCTCGCTCTACCTCGCCCCGGCCGGCCACCCGCTCGCGCAAGCGCAGGTGCGCGAAGTACGGCGAGCGGGGATCCACCAGCATGTGTTGCAGGCCGGCGCGGGTGAGCGATACCTCCTGCAAGCGTTCCATCTGGGCGATCAAGGCGGGGACGTCTTCCAAGCGCGCCTCACCGATCTCGTCGCGCAAGGCCATCAATTCGGCATCGTAGGTGTGGGGGCGACCCGCCGGCTTGCCGCTGCCGGCCAGTTTCTGCGCCGCCGCCGCCGCTAGGCTCTGTGCCACCCGTGCGAGGAGTTGTTCTTCCTCGGCGGGGATATCCGCGGGCGAGCTGAGTGAATTCTCGTCCATGCAGTGGGCTAACATGACCCTGTTTTGACCCACCACCAAGCTTGCGCCGCGATCCAACATCACGCCCACGGATTTAGTCGAACGACCGGGCGGAAATGTCGCGGTCCTGTCGTGTCGGATCCTCATAACATAGAAATGAACGCCCGCAGGGACGCAGGATTCTAGGGCCGTGAGTGGCGGCACGTATGTTGCTATGATTCCCGAAGCAATGACTATGGCAAAACTCGCGACGTCTTGGCTGCTCGGGGGACTGGTCGCAGGAGTGCTGTCAGGG
>Ga0247845_1000296_pt1 | contig 10773 bp, 8 predicted proteins | sample PFST25metaG_2_FD_186008 | JGI IMG/M metagenome (GOLD analysis project Ga0247845, IMG submission 186008) | Peat soil microbial communities from Stordalen Mire, Sweden - P.F.S.T-25 | ecosystem: Environmental > Terrestrial > Soil > Wetlands > Peat | place: Sweden: Norrbotten County, Stordalen Mire...
GTCCACCTATAACGAGGCCCAGGTTCGCACGGAGTTCATCGACCCGCTGTTCGAGGCGCTTGGGTGGGATGTGACCAACAGGCAGAGCTTCGCCGAGGCGTTCTGTTCTTGAAGCGCGGCGGTGTCGATGACTTCGACTTCGCGACAAGTGAGGCGTCGCCTCCGCGACTCGACGCGGTCGCGTTTTCACAGAAGAAGGCCTCAGATCTTGGGCCACAACCATGGACGTTCTCGGACGAAAGGCATCGCAGCCTGCTCGCCAAGCTGTCCAGCGGCACCGTGCCGTTGCTCGATCTTCCCGCAGACATGAGCCGGGGAAGTAGCACTGGCGACGACGAGGTTTTTGTATTTCAGAAGGGTCAGCTCGACATCGAGCGAGAGGTTGTCCGCGTGCCCGTGTTCGCCAGCGACTTCGGGCGGTACCGTTTCAGCCCTGGCGACAAATGGCGCGTTATCTTTCCCTATTTTCGCGACGGGGACGGCTTCCGCCTGATGCAGGAATCGGAACTGCGGAAAGACTTCCCGAAGGCGTATACGTACCTTCAGGAAAACACTGCCAAGTTGCGAAAGCGCAAGCAGTTCCGGGAGTGGTTCGGCTTCAGCGCGGCCCGGAACTTGGAGATCCACGAACGGGCTACCATCATGGTGCCGCTATTGGCCGACCGCGGGCTGTTCGCCCTCATCCCTCGCGAGACCCGAGGCAAGCTATGCCCGATGGCCGGTGGGGGCTTTAGCATCACCCTCGGGCCGGACGTTCAGCTTCGGCCGGAGTACGTCTTGGCGCTGCTGAATTCCAAGTTGCTCTTCTGGCGCCTTCGCGGGCTGAGCAATCTGTTTCGCGGCGGCTGGATCACTTGCACGAAGCAGTACTTTGGGCAGCTGCCCATTCGATCCATCGATCTGTCTCAGCAATCTCAGCGGGGCATTCATGACCGCATCGTTGCGCTCGTGGAGGAGATGGCGTCGATGGACGATGTGTCGACGGCGGCGCGGACGCCGCATGAGCAAGAGGTAGTTCGGCGCAAGCTCGCCGCGACAGACGCGGAGATTGACCGGCTGGTCTACGACCTGTACGGCCTGACCAACGACGAGATCAAACTGGTCGAGGAGGAACCGCAGGCGTAGTCACCATCGGCCACGGCCACGACCACGACCACGTCTACGGCCACGACCGATTGTGGCCATCGCTGGATCGCGGGCCGTGACTGGGCTTCACGCGTGGTACAGACCATGTGGCGTGAGCGCCACGGGATCGCCAGGGCGGAAGGGCGGGTAGCTGGCGTAGACGAAGGCCTGGTAGCCGCCGTCCTGGAAGCGGACCCACACCTCGTAGCTCCTCCGCTCAGACGATCCCGAGCTTGCTGCCGCACCCACGGCCGCGCCGCCTGCCGCGCCAAACAAAGCGCCCGGGCCTCGGCCGCCGCCCAAAATTCCGCCGATGATGGCGCCCGCGAGGGCGCCGCCTGCGGGGTTGCCCTCGCGACGCTGAATGACTTCGCGAACCGTCGTGACGGTGCCGTAGCGCACCCATTCTGCCTGGCCTTGGCCCCATTCGGTGGAGGTTGTGGTCGTCGTGGCACATGCCGGCATCACGGCAACCAATAGAACCAAGGCAATGCGGCGAAAAGTTTTCATGGTGAACCCCCGATTCGTATGGAAGATGATCCCGGACTTGAGCCCTTTCTACAGCATGTTTCGGGCCAATCTTACCCCCGCCGGAATTGCTTTCCACCCCCAACCTGGGCGACCATAGGCGCCATGCTGCGTCTTCTGCTAGCCGCCATGGCTTTTCTGGCCGCGCCCCTCGCCTGGGCTGGGCCGCGCGTGGCGGTGCAGCCGTTTAGCGGCCCGGGCGAAGACAGTAAGCTGGTGCGCCATCACGTGGCGCGCATCGTGGCCAACCACGGCTTTGCCGTGTTGACGTCGCTTCCCGCAGTGTCCGGCACGGGACAGTATCCCCAGATTGCACGCGACCGTGAGCTCAAGGCGTTCGTCGTCGCCGACATCGAGCAGAAGGGTAAGAAGCTAGCGATGACGTTCCTCGTCTGGCAGGGCCTCGACGGCTCGGTGGTGGGGCGCTGGGAACTCGCGGCGCACAAGGAGAAGCTCGCGGGTGTTCTGAAGAAGGAGTTCTGGAGAAGGCTTGGGCCCGCGATCGCAAAAGCAGTGGCGCCGCCGTCCAACCGCTTGGCCCCCGCGCCACCCATGCGCATCGACGCGAGCTCACCATATGACAGCGACGTGGAAGCCGTGGCGTGGCGGCGGAGGTAAGCTAGCTATTCCTCACAGAGAGCACTGAGAAGCGCAGAGGTCGGATGAGGAGAAAGGTTTGGGGTCGCGGAGAGCCCAAACCTTCCCTCTCTCCTCCGGCTGTGCCTCCTCTGTGGCCTCTGTGCGAACAAGGTAGCTCAGACGTTCTCGTACTGCCGGAACAGGCGTCCCCAGGATGTATCGCGCTTCCAGTTCTCGAAGGTCCTCTTGTCCTTGACCGGCCAGCGGTAGTAGTCGTGGTAGGCCTCGCTGGCGGCCACGAACACGTTGACCAGCGGGGTGTGGAAGAAGAGCTTCTGGATGGCCTTGAGTGGGCCGAACCAAATAAGATCGCCGGCCATACTGGCTAGGTTGTCGCCCACCTTGAAGCCCCAACTCTCGTGTGAGATGTCGTCGCCGACGATCTCGATGTCGCGCGGATCGCCCACGCCCAGGCCATCTTCGTGTGCCACGCTGATATATTCCAGCGACAGGGGATCGAAGCCCATCATCTTGGCTGACACCGCGTCGATGGCGACCTGATCCGCGCTCGCCAGAATGTAGTTCTTGATCACGGGGATCATGGTGCGCGGCCCAGGACCGTTGCCGGCCGTGGTGGCGTCCATGATGGCAAAGATGCCGGTGTGAATCTCCTTCTGGATGGCCAGCAGATCCACCAGGGTGCGGTGAATCCAACTATGCGTGTAGTGCCGATGGGTGGCCAGCAAGCCTCCGAAGGCGTTCTTCATCGCGCCGGTGGTCGTGGTGTAGATGTGGCACTTTGCCGTGGGCAGGTGGACGATGTTCTTGCCCAGGAAATAGTCAGGGATGCGAATCCCGTCGGGGAAGATGCGCGGCAGGACGTGCATGCGCGCCTTGGGCTTGTACTCGACCCAGCGCATGTCGCTTTCCTTGAAGTTGTAAAGCACTGGAACGTCGTACTTGCGGAAGAGCGGCACGTAGTGGTTGAGGTCCTCGCCCTTGAAGGCGTTGGTCACCACGGTCTTGTTCTGCACGCAGGTGATGTCGGCATACCCGGCGGTGCGCAGGGCCTTGATGGTTCCCTCCATCTGCCAGGGTGTCGTGTTGGCGCCTGGGAAGGGGTAGTGCCACGAGATATTGTCTTTGAGGATGGTGGTCTTGCCTGCCGCCAGCGCCTGCTTCATTCCTGCCAACTCGCACAGGCGCTCGAGGTCGGTCAGGATCGTCTCGGGCGTGCATTTGAGAACTGCGACTTTGGCTTTGGCCATGGATTCTTCCCTACCGCAACTGATACCAGGTCGCCACCCGCGCCGCTAGTCCACGCCGCCCACGGTCGAGGCCTCCATCGCCTGAAATGAAAAAGGCCCCCTGGTCGAGCCAGGAGGCCTTTGGAACTTCGTGCTCTCGTTCTAGCCTACTCGGCCTTCTTGGCCTTGGCCTTCTCGGCCTTCTCGGCTTTTTCGGCTTTGGCCTTCTCGGCCTTCTCGGCTTTTTCGGCTTTGGCCTTCTCGGCCTTCTCGGCTTTTTCGGCTTTGGCCTTCTCGGCCTTCTCGGCCTTCTCGGCCTTCTCGGCTTTGGCTTTCTCAGCCTTCTCGGCCTTTTCGGCCTTGGCCTTCTCGGCCTTCTCGGCCTTTTCAGCCTTGGCCTTCTCGGCTTTCTCGGCCTTCTCTGTGGTAGCCGGAGCATCGGCCTTGGCAGCGGGCTTCTCAGCGGCGGCCACAGGAGCTGGGACCTTGGCAGCCGGAGCAGCGGCTTTGGCGGCGGGAGCCGCGGCCGGGGCGGCCGCCGGTTTGGCCGCAGCGGCCTTGTCTTGGGCCTGGGCCAGGCCGGCAATGGGTAGGACAGCGGACACAACCAAAACTAGAAACATTCGCTTCATCGGGATCCCTCCTTGACGTTTAGCGTCTCAGGTCGGGAATAATACAGGTCAAGAGAAAATCCGCCAGATCTTAACGAGCTTGCGGCAAGGCATGACCTTCTGCGACCATAGCCTCGGCAGGAGGCCACGCATGCGCAAGGTGAAGATCGTCTGTACCCTGGGGCCTGCGACCGCGGGCGTGCCCCGCCTGTTGGAGCTGATCGAGGCGGGCATGGATGTCGCGCGCCTCAACTTCTCGCACGGTGACACCGAAACCCACCGCAAGACCTACGACGAGCTGCGCGCGGCGGCCCGTCAGGCGGGCCGGCCCATTACCTTGTTCGCCGACCTTTGTGGCCCGAAGATCCGCGTGGGCCGCATGACCAACGGTCAGGTGCCCCTAGAAAAGGGCAAGAGCATCTGCCTGACCGCTGCAGACGTGCTGGGCACGAGCGAGAGGGTTTCGCACACCTACCTGCCCTTGGCGCGCGACGTAAAACCTGGAGATCCTATCTTGCTCGACGATGGCCTCTTGCAGCTCCGGGTGGAATCCATCAAGGGCGACGACGTGGTGTGTCGCGTGGTCGACGGCGGCGTGCTCAAAGACCACAAGGGCATGAACCTGCCCGGTTCGGCTCTGTCGGTGCCGGCTCTGACCGAAAAAGACAAGAATGACATCGTGTTCGGCCGTGAGCTGGGTGTGGACTGGTTCGCCTTGTCCTTTGTGCGAACCCCGCAGGACGTGAAGGAGGCCAAAGAGCTGGCCGGCGGGATCCCCATCATCGCCAAGATCGAGAAGCCGGAGGCGGTAGGCCGGTTGGACGAGATTCTGGACGTGGCCGATGCGGTTATGGTGGCGCGGGGCGACCTGGGCGTGGAAGCAGGCAATGAGAAGGTGCCGTTGATTCAGAAGCGCATCCTGCGGGACATCAAGTTGCGCGCCAAACCCGCCATTACCGCCACCCAGATGCTCGATTCCATGATCAAGAACCCGCGGCCCACCCGCGCCGAGGTTTCGGACGTGGCCAATGCCGTTCTCGACGGCACCGATGCGGTCATGCTCTCGGCCGAAACCTCGGTGGGTGACCATCCTATCGAAGCAGTCAAGACCCTGGCGCGCATCATCGACGAGATCGAAGGCAGCGACTTCTACCACAACCTGTGGAAGGAGCGGCCTGATGTGACCGAGCGGACCTACTCCAGCTCGGTGGCCGACGCCGCCGCGCAGATCGCCGAGGACCTCAAACTGGCGGCCATCGCCGTGTACACCGAGAGCGGCCATTCGGCAGCCGTGCTCTCCGCGCAGCGCCCTCTGTCCAACATTGTGGCGTTCTCGCGGCACGAGGCCGTCCTCCAGCGGCTGGGCCTCTACTGGGGCGTGCGCCCGCTGTTTGGGGCCTGGGTCAAGGGTGTCGCCAGCGTGATCGAACAGGCCGAGCGCGAGCTTTGCGCCCACGGCATGGCCAAACCCGGGGACGACATCATCGTCACCTATGGCCTGGTGTTCGGGGATGAGCCGTTCCAGACCAACATGCTGACGCTGCACGCGATACGACTGAGCTTAAGCAGCGGTATGGCGTGCCCGGCCTGATGATCAACTATCTTGAAGAGATCCATGTCTATGGACCGACTTCTCGCCCCGTCCTTCGCCAACTCGTCATCCGGGACCGTCGGGTGGCCGATTCTGGGTAGAGGGTGAGGGCGAAATCGTGCTCGCGCGCGAGCGCGCCCACCTCGGGCACGCGATCGGCATCGGATCGGGGGCTTCCTCGTCGAGTGGGCAGAGGTTGGCCATCCATGTCGGCGTCGGCGGGGCAGAGGCTTGCGCCGGTCAGGCCGCACGAAGAAGTCGATCGAGGCCAGCGAGCTGAGGTGGTTGTCGAGGAACGTGCGCCAAGTCTGCGAGGGTGGCTTGCGTGGCCTCGGCGGCATGAGGCGGGACACACTTCGTTCGCCGATGTCGATGCCAAGCTTGAGCAGTTCGCCGTGGACTTTGGGTGCGCCCCAGAGTGGATTGGTTGGGGACACGCCCTAGTTACATTCGCATGGGAGCACAGTTACCCACGCCGTTGCATCGTCTCGATTTCACACGGTAATTCTGGGCAACGCGGACGCAGCAGGTCTAGGCCTACCTTTCCATTGACAATGGAAAGTGTCCGACTATCATATCCACTGCCAATGGAAAGGCGCCTGCTCAAGGAAATCCTGCTCGACCAGCGGGCGGTCTTCGAGAAGAAGCGCCCAGGAACGCGCCGGGACGTCCTTCCCGATGTGGGTCGTCACATGGATAAGCCTCACGTCATTACGCTTGCCGGGGTCCGGCGCTGTGGCAAGTCGACCTTGTTGCGCCAGATCGCGAAGCAGTTCCTTACCTCCGGGTACCACTACTGCCACTTTGAGGACGAGCGACTTCTCGGTTTCGAGGCGCGTGATTTCGCGCTTCTGCACGAAGTGCTCATCGAGTGCTTCGGCGAGCAGAAGGTGATGCTGCTAGACGAAGTTCAGAATGCCCCAGGGTGGGAGGCCTTCGTACGCCGCATGCTCGAGTCGGGGCGAAAGTTCATCATCACCGGCTCGAACGCAGCGCTGCTCTCCCGCGAGTTGGGCAGCAAGCTCACCGGCCGCCACGTCACGGTCGACCTCTTTCCATTCTCGTTCCGCGAGTACCTCCGGCACATGGGTGTGGATGCGAACGAGGCACTGCTGCTCCGGCCCTCCGGCCGTGCCACCCTCGCGCGCCACTTGGTCACGTACCGGTTGCACGGGGGGTTTCCCGAGCCGCTGGTCTACGATTCTCCCGACCTACTCACGCAACTTTACGACGACATCCTTTACCGGGATGTAGCCACCCGTCACGACATCAAGAACACCCGCGCCCTGCGCGAGCTGGCGCTCTACTACATGAGCAACGTCGCCACCCTGGCCTCGTTCAACAAGCTGAAAGCCTCGCTGGGTTTGGGCAGCGTCACCACGGTGTCGGCGTACACGGACTTCCTGGTGCAAGCTTTCGTCCTGGCCACAGTGCCGGTGTACGATGCCTCGGTAAAGAGACGGTCGATCGCCCCCAAGAAGGTGTACGCGGTGGACACGGGCCTGGCCAACCGGGTTTCGCTCAGCTTCTCGCACAACCTGGGCGCGCTCACCGAAAACATGGTGTTCTTGGAGCTCCTGCGGCGCGGCGCGGACGTGTCGTACTACAGGACTGCGAGCGGCCGCGAAGTCGACTTCGCCTGCCGCCGGGGACGAGCTCTGGCCGAACTCGTCCAGGTAACCCTGTCGCTTGCCGATCCACAAGTGCGCGCGCGCGAGGTGAGTGCTATGACCGAGGCGCTGGACGAGCAGAGACTTGATGTCGGATTGGTGCTCACCGAGAACGATCGCGAGGACATCGTCGTTGGCAAGCGGACGATCAAGGTGCGCCCCCTGGCCGGCTGGCTCTGCGGGTTTTGATGGCTGAGACGGAGCACACGCGTCCCATCTGGTGCCAAAACTCGATCGCAACCATTCAACACCCGGGCTCCGGGAAAGCGCACCAGAACGGGTCAGCTGGTGCATCGTTCCGGCCCTGGCAAAGGTGGTAGTCGGCGCGAAGGCTGTCATCGGGCCGCCGGAGGCCAGTTGTCCTTCGCCAACTCGTCATCCGGGACCGTCGGGCACCACGGTGTCTGGCTTGACAGCGACGAGCGGGCGGAAACTGAAGCCTGGCGGGTCGACTACAACGAGGTCCGCCCGCACAGCTCTCTGGGAAATCTCACACCGAAGGAATATTCAACAACGGTCGGACTCGCATAGAAAGTGGACCAGATCCTGGGGGCAGGTCAACAGCGCTCTTCATCGGCCTGCTAGGAATGGGAGGCATCGTTAGTCGCAGAATATTCCCCCCAATTTCGAAGTCGGCACGCAGAGAGTCCGCTTGAGGAAGCTCTCGATGCGCTGTCGGACATCGTGTTCCTTCATGTCCCAGGAACATGGTACCGCTTTTCGGGTGCACAGGATGCACGAAGCCTGGATGATGGTTTCTGAGCTTCTGAGGAGCGGTAGACGCATCCAGCCAAGGCTGCTTAGAACGCGATGTCAAAGCCAAAATTCCGTCTGCGAGCACGGACGTGATGGTGGCGCTGGATGCGCGCTGAAGAAGGGCGTCCAAGCATGGGCGTGTGCCGCTTGGACAGCCATCGTCCAGCACCTCGAGAAATAGCGGCGACGCCCTTGGGCGGATCTCGGCCACACTTGCCCCACGCGAACGCCAGCGCGACTCAAACAGCGAGGCGTTCGTAGCGGTGGTGGAGGCCGCCGACTTCGGGCAGCTCGACGATCTTGCCCATCTCGGGTGCCTGCAAGGCTCTGCGCACCGGCGCGTCCTTGCCCAGCGACAGATGCGTTCGCAACCGATGGTAGTAGGCGAAATAGAGTTTCAAAATCCGATACAAGTGCTGCTCGCTCAGGACGATGAACCGCGGTGGGAGACCAGGTCAATCTCCGTAAACTCGGGCTCTGGGTCCCCGTCTCCGAACGTGCGTATGCTCACCTGGCTTCGAACCAGCGGTTTGGTTCGGTTCCGCCGTCGTCCCGGCAAGGCGGCGCGCGGCCCGGCCAGCACACGGTCGATGGTCGCGGCGCTGGCCGAAAGAACTCGGCACCGAACGCCTTCGTCGAGGCGGAGGTGGCCGTGTCGCTCAAGCGAGGCAACCAGCAGCGGGAGAAGCGGCTTCAGGGCAAGCAGCTTTCGAAGCTCTCGGCAAGACCAGACAAGACCCGCTGCGCCCGAAGTCAGCGAATTTAGGCCACAATTTTCGCGATGAGTTTCTGGACATCACGGGGTCGTGCCGTCGGCTACGAATGTGGTCACGCTCTGGGCGTCCAGCGAAACCGTGAAGGAATTGTTGGTCACGGTGACAGGACCGTCGGCGCTGAGCTTCTTGGTGTTGGAAGTCGTGTACCGGTGGACATTCGTGAAGTTTCCACTCGAGATTGTGAAGGTCTGTGACTTGGCCGAGGTGTTCCGATTCAGGGCGACGATGACATTGTTCGTTCCGGAAAAGGCCTGGACGTTGACATTGGTCTGTGGTTGGTAGGTCGCAGTGACCAGATGTGATCCCGGCCGGATGTACTTCGAGAACTGCGCCATGATGTACCCCTTGTTCAGAATCGCGCCACTCGACGTGATGAGGTTGCATCCCGGCATTCTGAGGTACCACCAGACATAGGCATTCATCTGGTTCGCCAGACAATCCATGATTTCCTTGCCCATTGTCATCATCGTCCCAATGTCTTCGGGATTGTAATAGTGCTCTGTTTGCCAAATCTTCTTCTGTTGCGTGACCGCGAGGGTGTAGGTCTTCATCGTTGAGCCGTAAATGTGCAATCCAATGTAATTGACATGGGAGGCAGCAATCGGGTCATTGAGTGTCGAGTCGGAATATGATGTGTCGTAGTTGTAGGTCTCCGGCATCATGAAAGGTGCGCCGATGTCTTGGGCATTGTTCTTGGTGAAGTTGTAGAGTTGGGTCGCGCTCCAAGTGGCGGAAATGTAACTCACTTTGATATTGGGCTCGTTTTGTACGGAAATCACGTCCACGTTGCCCATGTATTGGTAGAAGGATTTTAGGTACGCCGCGTAATCGGCGTAGGAAGTCGTCTTCAGTTCGCCTGCGACCGTGTTGTTGTTGGTTTTCATCGAGGCCGGAGGACTCCATGGAGTGGCGAGCACGTACTTACACCCCCGCGCCTTGGCATTCGTAGCATTGGTCTTCTGCGACGCCCAAGCCGACTGTCCCGCCGGGTCGACGTCCACGCGAAGAATCGACAGTCCCAGTTGCGTGTTGTCGTCATTCTTGAATGACGCATCCAACTCGGCTGTGCCGAGCACTCCGTGCCAAGCGGAGGAGGCGCCGAAACCATCGATCTCTTGCTGGACATTGGAGAACTCGATGCAGGCGGACGAGGAGGCGCAAGCCACGGCGGTGGTGGTACCGCCAGTTGCGGTCGTGCCGCCAGTCGTGGGGGCCATACCGCCTGTGGCTGTGACGCTCCTCAGCCCTCCGGTTGCTCCGACACTTGTCGTGCCGCCCGCGGCTGATTTGCCGCCTGTTGCGGGCGCTCCGCCTGTTGCGGGCGCTCCGCCTGTTGCGGGCGTGCCGCCTGTTGCGGGCGTGCCGCCTGTTGCGGGCGCTCCGCCTGTTGCGGGCGTGCCGCCTGTTGCGGGCGTGCCGCCTGTTGCGTTGCCCCCACCCGCGCTCGGTTCCCCGCCTGTACCCGGGTTGCCGCCGCCTGTTGCTGCGCCTCCTACCATCGTGGCACCCCCTCCAACTTGCGCAGCGCCGCCTCCTGCCCGCGAACCACCGGCTGTGCTCGGGTGCCCGCCGGCACCCGCGGAACCTCCAACACTTCGATCGCCGCCCACTCCAGGGCCTGGACTGGGGCTATCCCCGCCACTGCAGCCAATGAGGCAAAGACCAACGGTCAGGGTGATCAATTCGAGTGACACTTTGCGCAAAAGTGTATTCTCCGAGACCAAGCATCATACGAGTGTGGCGTCCGGTAGTCGAGCTGACAGGTCTTCAAGCCTAGCACTACTGATTGAAATTCTCCCGTCGCCGTCGCTGCTGCGGGCCCTGTCCGCTTTCTCGCTCCTCAGTCAGATACGTCGAGTATCTTCCCTCGTCGCTCGTCGCGGCCAGGGC
>Ga0247845_1000301_pt1 | contig 10695 bp, 10 predicted proteins | sample PFST25metaG_2_FD_186008 | JGI IMG/M metagenome (GOLD analysis project Ga0247845, IMG submission 186008) | Peat soil microbial communities from Stordalen Mire, Sweden - P.F.S.T-25 | ecosystem: Environmental > Terrestrial > Soil > Wetlands > Peat | place: Sweden: Norrbotten County, Stordalen Mire...
GTATTTTAGATAGCCTTTGGTGAAATAGAGCACTTTTCGTTTTGAATAAACGCACGTGTATTTGGTTAAGGCAACATCCCGCACCGAATCCATTGTTATCTTGCTGATAATGCCGTGCGTGCAGTTCCAAACAATCTCAGCCGCTTTGTTCATCCAGTTACTGCTTTTCCGGTCAAGACTTTCTACACGCCATTTTTTGTAATCATTAAGTTGGTTTAGCGAGAACGTCAATTGGAGCGAAGCGAGGCTTTGACCGTTCGCTGAATCGTTTGGGCGTGTTATGCTTGTCTCGTTACTGACCAAATCCGACTCAAATGGAGTAAGCGATCTATAAACTCCTTTAAAAGCAAAAAGAGCTTCAAAAACAGGAGGGACACTCGACAGGGCTCCATGATAGGCTGCTACACTACCCGGGCTTGCGCACGCAAAGCGACTGCCTGACGCAGCACAGCTTACTAGCCAAGTATCGATAATAAAGCTTTCTGCGAGGGTAAGCGAGCCTCAGAAGCAATATAGAACGACATGACACTTAGCACACGCGGGGCACGGGATCGCCAAGTGGAGCATCGACAAACCGCGTTCCGCCAATGCGTGTCATCATCAGGACTTTCTTACCAGCTCTAACCTCGCCAATTATGGCAGCGTTTCTCCCGTACTTGGTCTTCTTGATCGCGTTGAGTGTTGCCTCAGCACTGTCCGCTTCTACGCCGATAATCGCCTTCCCCTCATTGGCAACTTCCAGCACGTCAATGCCAAGCATTTCAGCCGCAGCCTGGATTGATTGATTAATCGGCAGAAGCTCTTCTTCGATAACGACCTCCACTCCGCTTTTGCGTGCCATGTCGTTCAGGGCGCTCGCCACGCCGCCCCTCGTGGGATCCTTCATAGCTGTTATTGCAGAAGAGTCAACGTCGAGCGCAGCCTTCACGGTGTGCCAGATAGGGGCGACATCAGAACGCAGCTCAGTGCGAAAGTGAAAATCCTCCCGCTTGGCAAGCACCGCGATGCCGTGATCTCCGATCGTGCCTGTGCTGATAAGCTTGTTCCCGGGCTTAAGACCGCAGTCACGCACCGGCTTCTCAACACAACCGATGCCTGCCGTGTTGATGATGATCTGATCGAGCGCACCCTTCTCCACGACTTTAGTATCGCCGGTCACGATCGCCGTGTCAACCTCCTGGGTCGCCTCGTCCATCGACGCCACAATCCGGCGCAAATCGCTGATCGCAAAGCCGTCTTCCATGACGATCGCACTTGTCAGCGCGAGCGGCGCCGCGCCCATCATCGCCAGGTCGTTGACCGTCCCTGATATCGACAGCCGTCCGATGTCCCCTCCGGGAAAGAAGATCGGCTTGACCACATGGGTATCTGTCGTGAGCACGAGAAAGCCACCCTGCGCCAGCGGAATGGCAGCGCCGTCGTCCAACGATTCCAAGCCAATGCCACCGACGTTCTTGTTCTTAATCTTCGTCAGAACGTCGGCAATAAGGGCGTTCATCATCTCGCCGCCCGCCCCGTGAAGCAAGCTCACGCGTTCGTCGCCCTGTGCTCCTTGTGTTTGCATAATTCTGCCGCCTCGCTGTCTAGCTCTCGTCTTCGAGCTCGACCTCAAGATTCTTAATAGAGATGCCCCGTCCTGAGAGCAGCTCGTACATACCACCGCACTTAGGACACACGTAGTCTTCGTCGCCCAACGCGCCCTCAAAGCCACACTTGCACTTCGCGACGGCGGGAAGCGTTTCTACTTTCATTTCGACGCCCTCAAACGGACCGCCTTCAGTAATCATCTCGAAGGAGAACTTGAGCTGCTCGGGGTTCACCATCGCGAGCTGCCCAACCTCGACGGTTACCGAGATCAGCCGTTTCACCGGTCGGCTCTCGACCGTTTCCTTCACGACGTTGACGATTTCGGTCGCGATGCCAAACTCATGCATTTTCCTGCTCGAACTCTTCCAGCTCCTTAAAAATCGCAAGCGTTTCGAGAGCAGCTTCCTTGCTGAGCTTCTCGATGGCGAACCCTACGTGGATCAGCACGTAGTCTCCCGGACGGACGTCCTCGACAAGATCCAGGCTTATCTCCTGTTCTAACCCGCCGTAGTCGACGACGCCTTTGTTCCCCTCGACCTTAATAACCTCAGCAGGAATTGCAAGACACATACGGATTGACTCCTATAACAAGCAACAGTGCGAAGCCTATCGCGACACCCGGTCACAGAGAGAACCGCGTGAGCTTCGTGTTCAGTATGTACTTTTGTCCCGCGGTAATATATAGCTTCCCTCGCCCCGCTTGGCTGTATACGCGCTAAAAGGTTTTTAAATAAAGCGCTCACTATATCTTCTGTCGAGCGACCTGCTGCAAGACGCGTGGTCCTTTTTGACTTTTTGTCCGTGTGCAAGGCGGAGTTCTACCGATATGAGCAACCCAATCGAATCAATAAAGCGCTACGAATTCAAGCGCGTTATCGAGAACCTCGAGGGAAAGAAGGGCCAAGCGACGGAACTAATCACCATCTACATCCCGCCCGACAAACAAATCTCAGACGTAACGAGTCAGCTGCGCGATGAGTACGGCCAGGCGGCGAACATCAAGTCGAAGAGCACCCGAACCAACGTGCAGAGCGCGCTCTCGTCGATCATGTCGCGCCTCAAGTACTATCGCTTTCCGCCGTCGAAAGGCCTCGTGATCTTCACCGGGACGATATCGCTTGGCGGCGACAAGACGACCATGGAAACGTTGGTTGTTGAGCCTATCGAGCCCATCAAATCCTATCAGTACCGCTGCGATTCGACCTTCAACCTCGAGCCCCTCAAGGAAATGCTCAAGGAAAAGGACGTCTTCGGACTCGTCGTGGTCGACCGAAACGAGGCGACAGTCGGTATCCTCGACGGTAAGCGCATCAAGCCGATCAAGCACCTTACTTCAGGCGTTCCGGGAAAACACACGAAGGGCGGACAGTCGCAGCGCCGTTTTGAGCGGCTCCGGCTCATCGCCATCCACGAGTTCTACAAACGCATTGGAGAAGCGGCGAACAACGAGTTTCTCCAACACCCTGAACTTAAAGGCGTGCTCATCGGAGGCCCCAGCCCGACCAAGGAAGAATTCGTCGACGGCGAGTATCTCCATCACGAACTGCAACAGCGTATTCTCGGGGCGTTCGACGCCTCCTACACGGACGAGTTCGGCCTCTCTGAACTCGTCGAAAACGGCGCGGAAGTGCTGCAAGAGCTCGACTTGATGCGCGAGAAGAATGCAGTAGAGCGCTTCCTTAAAGAGCTGGTGCACGATTCTAACAAGGCGACCTATGGAGAAAAACAGGTTCGAAAGGCGCTGGAGCTGGGCGCCGTCGACACCCTCCTTCTCTCAGAGGCGCTTCGCATTCAACGTGTGACCAACCGCTGCTCTCTATGCGGGTTCACGCTCGAACAGACGATTCGCGCGATAAAAGGGGCGGGGGTGTGCCCTAAGTGTGAGGGCTCCATGGAACGCGTGCACGAGGAAGACGTCGTTGATGAGCTGATCCGCCGAGCAGGAGACACCAGCACAGCAGTAGAATTCATCTCAACCGATTTTGACGAGGGAGAGCAACTAATGCGAGCATTCGGTGGCATCGCAGCAATTCTGCGCTTTGCGATCGACGAGCACTAAGGAGGACTTGGTGTTTCTGACCTTCCGCAAGCACGTCGAGCAGCTGTTAGCTGAGGCGTTGGAGAAGTGCCAGTATCCTAGCAACGACCTGGCACTTACCGTCAAGCCCGGCTATGCCGATCTGACCAGCCTCATTGCCTTTAAGCTCGCGCCCGTCCTCAGGCTGAAGCCGCAGGAGATTGCGCAAAACGTCGCCGAGTATCTTGGCGCCGATGAGCTCGTAGCGCCGGCTCAGACAGCGGGACCGTACATCAACTTCTTCGCGAGTAACGACTACTTACGTCAAACGCTCAGCACCGTGCTTGAGGCGGATCGTGACTACGGCGACATTGACGCGAAGGGGGTGGTGATCCTCGAACACACCTCGGCGAATCCGAACGGACCCCTGCACGTCGGTCACATTCGTAACTCGGTGATCGGCGACACACTGAAGCGCTGTCTGCAGCAGGCAGGGTACGACGTGGAGACCCAGTACTACGTCAACGATATGGGCAGACAGATCGCGCTCGTCGTCTGGGGCATCATGAACTTCGCGCTCACCGAGGGGAAAAAGTCAGATCATGCCACCGCCGACATCTATGTCAAGGCAAACGCCGACATAGAGCTCCACCCCGCGAAGCTTGTTGAAGTCCGACAGCTCATGCAGCGCTTCGAAAGCGGCGATCAAGACGTAGAGTGGCTTTTCAAGGACGCAGTCGAGTTTTGCCTGCGCGGCATTAACGACACCCTCAAGAACCTTCACGTCGCCCACGATCGGTTCGTGTGGGAGAGCGAGTTCCTCGACGACATCAACGGCATCATCGCCGAGCTGAAAAGCCACGGGGTCACCGAACGTGACGGGTCAATGCACGTCGATTTATCGCCGTTCGGGATCAGCAATAACCTCGTGGTGCGGCGCTCTGACGGCACGTCGGTGTACGCGACGCGCGATATTGCCTACCACGTTTGGAAGGCGGGACGATGCAACCGCATGATCGACGTGCTCGGCGCCGACCACAGGCTCACCGCCCTCCAGGTCGGCAAAGTGCTCGAGCTCTTGAGCATCAACGCTCCCGAAGTCGTATTTTTTGAGTTCGTCTCGCTACCCGAGGGCTCAATGAGTACGCGCCGGGGCCATTTCGTCAGTGCCGACGAGGTATTAGAAAAGGTGACCGAAAAAGCGTACGAGGAGGTCGACAAGCGGCGCCCGGCGTTGTCAGAGGACGAGAAGCGCGCGATAGCACAAGCAGTGGGTATCGGCGCGACGCGTTATGATATGCTCCGGGTGTCGGCAGACAAGTCGATGGTCTTTGACTGGAACGAAGCCCTCGATTTCGAACGGCAGGGAGGACCGTTTCTGCAGTACGCGCACGCCCGCGCGACCGGTATCCTCGCAAAAACCACGTTCGACAATAGTTACGAGCCAGACTTGCTGACCGATGAGTACGAGGTGAAGCTCATAAAGCTGTGTGCACTGTTTCCCGCAGTGATCGAGGACGTCACGGCGAACTTCAGCGTAAGCGCGCTGGCCGCCTACGCGCGCGAGCTTGCTGAGGCGTTCAATCAGTTCTATCGGTTCATGCCCGTTCTCTCAGCAGAGCCCGCGATGTCCCGCGCGCGGCTAGCTTTAGTGACGTGCGCGCGCATCGTGTTACGAAACGTACTGAACTGTCTCGGAATCGAACCCGTGGATTCGATGTGAGCGCACAGAGAGTGCCTATTTATGCGACGAAAGAAGGCTAGCGAGTCAGCCCCCCTCTCCTACCGCCAAACGCTGGCAAGACAGGGTTATCACGCCATCGGCTGCGGCGGTGCCGTCAAACCCTGTCTTTGGCTGAAAAAATCACTCCGAGGCGAAGGCGTGTGCTATAAAGAGCAGTTCTATGGCATTCACGCTCACCGGTGCATTCAAATGACGCCAACGCTGCGGTGCAATCAGCAGTGCCTCCACTGCTGGAGGGCTACTGAGCTCGACGCTCCAGAGAAGGTTACCTTCGACGAGCCGCAAACCCTCGTTGAAGGGTCGATAGCGGCACAGAGAAGGCTTATCTCAGGCTATAAAGGCTCTTCGACAACGGACGTGCACAAGCTGGAAGAAGCTTATGACCCGAGCCAAGTGGCTATCTCACTTAGCGGCGAACCAACGCTCTACCCGTATCTCGACGAGCTTATCAAACGCTACCACGGCGAACGCATGACAACCTTCGTCGTATCAAACGGCAGTCACCCGGAGGTGCTCGAAGACGTACGCCCGACCCAACTCTACGTCTCACTCAATAGCCCAGACGAAGAGCATTTCTATGCGGTGTGCAGGCCACAAACGCGTCGATTTGAGCACCTGCTCGAGTCGTTGCGCGTTCTCGCTGATCATCCCTCGCGCACGGCGATTCGCATCACTATCGCAAACGAGGTCAACGCGTTTGGAGAGCCGGACTACGCGAAGCTGATCGAATTGGCCGAACCCGACTACGTCGAGGTGAAATCGTACATGCACCTCGGCTTCTCGCGAAAACGACTGCCACGCACGGCGATGATATCGTACGAAGGCGTTATGTCGTTTGCGCACGATATCGCAGAACGAGCAGGCTACGCTGTCGCTGCGGGATCTCCCGTTAGTCGCGTCGTCGTGCTCTCAAAAAGCGGGTCGATTGCGAAAATTTCTGACTAACTGTTTGTTGACAACGCGCAGAATCCACTCGCCGAATCAAGGTACGTGCATATGCGAACGAAAGCCGATATTGCGAAGCTCAAGGAGAAAAAAAACCTCTACGGCCTTATTAACGCACTGAAAGACCCCGACGCAGACATTCGATCACAGGTAGCTGAGGGGCTCGGAGAGCTGAACGACGAAGCTGCAACAGACGCACTGATAGAGGCGCTAAACGACGATCACTGGTCAGTACGTCGGAATGCCGCCTGGGCGTTGGGAGAAGTCAGCTCTGCACGGGCTGTTCTGTACCTCATCGGCGCCTTCAGAAAAACCTGGGAGGGCATCGACGCGTATTGTGCCGAGGCGCTGGTGAAAATCGGCCGACCGGCCGTCAAGCCGTTGCTGCGGGTCCTTGATGGCCCGGACTTAAACACGCGTTACTGGTCGATCGAAGCCCTCGGGCAGATCGGCGATGCACGCGCCATTGAGCCCTTGATCGCATTGCTTTCCGACCGAGATGCAATCATCCGATACAGCTCAACGAAGGCCCTCGGAGCGATCGCCGATAGCAAGGCGTTCGATCCATTGATCAAAGCGCTCCGAGATCCGAGTGACATGGTAAAGCGGCGGGCACAAAAGTCAATACGCAAATTGGTGTCGCAGGAATCCGCTCAGAAGATCGACCTGCAGGCTGGAAAGCTGATCAAATTGATTGCAGTAGTAGAAAGCGATGACGGGGCGGTCAAAAAAATAGAAATCGACCTGAAATCGCCCGAAGAAAATACGACGCACGAGTAAAGGGTCGACCCAACTTTTTCCCTCTCCCCGCGATTCCTAGCCTAAAATAGAGACGTAACGGCGATCCTGACTACCAGGCTGGAGGTAAGCATTTATACCAGAATGACGTGGTAGCAATTTGAATCAGCCGATCTTAAAACGAGCGCTGCGTCACTTTGGCGAGCGATCAGCAAGCGACACACTGCTCAGAATTGACATTGTTATGGCTCACGTGCCCCTTTTTATCGACTTGAGCGACAAGTGCATCGTCATATTCGGCGGTGGACACGTCGGAGAGAGGAAGGCCAAGATGTTTTGCGCTTACGGGCTAACCAAAGTGGTGAGCACGAGCTTCACCCCTGAATTAATGAAAATGGCAGGCAGTGGACTTGTCGATACGATCGTCGACGATCTAAAAGACGTCAAAAAGTACCTCGACGGCGCATTCATCGTCGTTCCTGCGACTAACAACCGCGCGCTCAACGGATTGATAGCTGATCAGGCAAAGGCTATGCACATCCTCGTAAACCAGGTAGACGACATCGGCGAAGTCATCGTGCCATCGGTCATCCACAAAGACGATATCCACATCGGGATCTCAACGATGGGCAAAAGTCCCGCGGCGGCGCGATTTCTGAGGCTGCGCATCGAAGAGCTCATCGAGAACGTTGCCCTCATGGTTACGCTCCAAAACGAGCTGCGAAGCGTTCTAAAAAAGGAGATTGACAGCCAGCTTGAGCGAAGGCGCATCCTTGAGTCAATCATCAATGACCACGGCGTGTGGATGGCACTAGCGCGCAGCTACGACGCTGGGCTCCGCACCGCGCTTGAAATCGTGGAACGCGAGCGAATGAAGCCACGCGCCACGACATAAGGGGTTCTCACGTGAATGGGATCATCAACCTCTCAATCTCGCACAAATGGGCCAGCCTGAATGACCTCGAGTGCGCCCGCATTGAAAACCTAGAAGACGCGTTGCGGGCAATGCGTTCAGCAGACGGTGTTCGTGAGTGTGCCATCGTGCAGACGTGCAACCGGATTGAGCTCTACCTCGACGTCAACGGCGAGTTCGACGTCGCCGCTTTCACCGGACGTTTCTTCCCATCCGTGCACCAGGAGCTTATTGCCCACTATGAGTCACGCGAGTCACTCCGACACCTGATGCGCCTAGCATCAGGCCTCGATTCAATGATCGTCGGTGAGGATCAAATACTCGGTCAGCTCAAGGATGCGGTGGAAACCGCGAGCAAAGAGCGAACTCTAGGACCCGAGTTGAGCTTAGCATTTTCCAAAGCCATCAAGGTCGGCAAGCGCGTGCGAACCCAGACGCAAATCAACCGCGGTTCAGTCTCCGTCGGCTCTGCCGCCGTCGACCTGGCCGAACGTCTCATGGGAACCCTCGACGAGAAGTCGATTCTGAGCATCGGTGCCGGTGAGCTGGGGACACTTGTGGCGGTCGCCCTCGCCGAACGAAAACTGAAAGCGATGTTCGTGTCTAATAGAACCTTTCGGCGGGCCCAAACCCTTGCCAAGCAGCTTGGCGGAACGGCGATACGATTTGACACAATAGACAACTACCTGTGCGAAGCGGACCTCGTGATAAGCGCGACGGCCGCGCCACACTATATATTGACGAAGGATCAGATCAGGCGAGCAATGCAGCGGCGAAACAACCACCCGCTCGTCATCATCGATATCGCCAACCCGCGCGACGTCGAAGAGGCCGCAGCGACGATCGACAACGTCCAGCTGCATAACATCGACGACCTCCGCAAAATCACCGAGGAAAACCTTAAGAAGCGGCGTTCTGAGATCGGAAAGGTGGTCGCGATCATCAATCAGGAGTTAAACCTTCTCGAAGAGCAGTATAAGAAAGCCCGCGCGAATGAGCTGATCGCGGGCTTGTATCAGAGCGCTGAGGAACTCAGGGTTCGCGAACTGGAAAAAGCGCGCAAACGCATGCAAAGCGCGGATGACCTGCGCAACTATCAACAGATCCTAGACGATCTCACCGCTTCGATCGTCAACAAGCTGCTGTTCGAGCTCACTTCTTCGCTGCGAGAGGCGGCGGCTAACGACGATGATGACCTAATGCGCTCGGCACACAAGCTCTTCAAACGCGAGGCTGATTAACGTGGCCCGACCTGCACGGCTCCGAAAAAAGGGCATCAGCACGCTGGTTCGAGAGACGTCACTGCACCCGGGCGACTTGATTTGCCCGCTGTTTGTCGACGAGAACCTGCGAGCGCCGGTCTCGATTCCCTCCCTGGCGGGGTTTTCTCGTCACACCGTTGAAACCGCTATACTCGAAGCCGAGGAAGTCACGGAGCTGGGCATTCCCGCCGTGATCGTGTTCGGGGTGCCACGCCACAAAAACGAGACGGGGAGCTCCGCGCTCAGCGGCATCGTGCAAGATACCATAAGCGCGATAAAGGCGAATGTGCCAAAAGCCACTGTTATCGCCGACACGTGCCTGTGCGAGTACACGAGCCACGGACACTGCGGCATCGTCGATGAAGCGGGCACGATCCGCCGTGATCCAACCCTGGAGATGCTCCAACAGGTCGCGGCATCGTACGCGCGCGCTGGGGTCGACATCGTCGCGCCATCGGGCATGATCGACGGCATGGTCGGTGCGATCCGAGCGAAGCTCGACAAAGAAGGGTTTGACGCGGTCGCCCTCATGCCGTACGCCGCAAAATATTGTTCGAGCTTCTATGCACCATTCCGGGACGCCGTGGACTCGGGGTGCGCGTTCGGCGATCGCTCAGCACATCAAATGGACCCTGCTAACACCAACGAGGCGGTGCGTGAGGTGCGTTTGGACTTAGAGGAGGGTGCCGATATCATTATGATCAAACCGGCACTGCCGTATCTCGACATTATCTACCGAATTAAGCAAACCTTCAACGTACCGGTCGCGGCGTACAGCGTCAGCGGGGAATACGCAATGTTGCGATCGGCGATCGACAACGGCCATTTGACGGATGAAGCTATTTACGAGACGCTCCTTTCAATGAAGCGCGCCGGAGCCGATATGATCGTAACGTATTTCGCTAAAGAGGCGGCAAAGACACTGGCTTCCCAGTGAGGGGGTGCACCGATGCAAACAAACGAGTCTGCGAAGCTGTATGAAAAAGCCCGAAAGCTTATGCCTGGCGGCGTTTCAAGCCCGGTCCGAGCGATTGACCCGTATCCGTTTTACGTCCAGAAGGCAAGTGATTCTCGGATATGGGACGCCGACGGAAACCTGTACATTGATTACTGCATGGGCTACGGCCCACTCATTCTTGGCCACGCTCACCCAGCGGTCTACGCGGCAGTCGCCGAACAACTGAAGTCGGGGTGGGACTACGGAACCCCCGTCAAGGCTGAGATCGACCTCGCAGAGCGCATTCAAGCGGACTTCCCGTCAATGCAGATGCTTAGGTTCGTATCGACGGGAACCGAGGCCACGATGAGCGCGATTCGCGCCGCCCGTGGGTTTACCGGAAAAGACACCATCGTGAAGGTTGAAGGGGGCTACCACGGCGCGCACGACGCGGTGCTTGTAAAGCCAGGATCGGCCGCCATCTCGGCTGCGAGCTCGTTAGGGGTTCCCGCCGCGGCGGTGAAACACACCGTGCAAGTGCCATTTAACGAC
>Ga0247845_1000302_pt1 | contig 10675 bp, 9 predicted proteins | sample PFST25metaG_2_FD_186008 | JGI IMG/M metagenome (GOLD analysis project Ga0247845, IMG submission 186008) | Peat soil microbial communities from Stordalen Mire, Sweden - P.F.S.T-25 | ecosystem: Environmental > Terrestrial > Soil > Wetlands > Peat | place: Sweden: Norrbotten County, Stordalen Mire...
GCATCGAGGCCAGCGTCCTGCAAGGCGCGACGCATGGCCAGTGCCGCACCGGTCCCCTCGGGCTGCGGAGTGGTGGCATGGTAGGCGTCGCAACTCATGCCCGTGCCGAGAATCTCAGCGACGATCGCAGGTTGCTTCGGGGCGGATTCGAGCAGGAGGAAGCCGGCCCCCTCCCCCACCGTCATGCCGGCGCGCTGGGCATCGAGCGGCGCCGATCCATGGGGAGCCAGCAACTGGAGTTCGCGAAATCCATGGAAGGTGAGCCGGCACAGGCAGTCCGCTCCGCCCGCCAGCACCCGGCGAGCCTGCCCGGATCGGAGAAGCGCGCTTGCCAAAGACAGCGCAACCGCCGCGCTCGAACATGCTGTCGATACGGTAATAGCTGGCCCGCGAATCCCCAAGGAGGTTGCCAAATGCTCCGCCACGGTGTGAAGGCCGTGAAACCGGTATGCCTCGGGCGATGTGGATCCAGCCTGCAGGGCAAACTCGGTGGTCAGGATGCCACCGGTGGTCGTGCCGAGCACGATCGCATCTGGGGCAGGACCGGTTCCCAGCGCCTGCTTGGCAGCCTGCAAGGCCAGACGGTGGGTTCGCGGCAGGGAATCGGGCAGGGCGAGGTCCAAGCCGGAAACCTGCGCTACCGGCAAGGCCGCACTTTCGCCCGCGGCGGGGAAGACAGTGGGTGGCGCAAACCGCCGCTTGGGCGCCAGCAGAAGTCTGCGCAACTCGGCGACGTTACCCGCACCAGCGCAGATGACGCCTAGTCCAGTGACGAAAACCCGGGGCCGAGCAATCATGGAGACGAAGCGGAGCGATGCTGGCGAATGTACGCGGCGAGCGCGTTGAGAGACGCGAAGGCCTCAATCCCGGCGGCTCGGGTGTCGATCTTGACCCCGTAGTCTTTCTCCATCATGACGACCAGCTCAAGCGTGTCGATGGAGTCGATGCCCAGCCCGGCGCCGATGAGCGGAGCCGCCGGGTCAACCACCTCGGCCGTCGTGTCGAGGCCGAGGGCTTCGACCAGCTTGTGGGCAAGCTCAACCACCAGGGAATCGGTTTGTTCAGTCACCGTGGCTCCTACCGCATTTGGGGATTGGGAAAAGGCAAGGGCAAACCAAGCATTCTTATTACCGGGGAATCGTCTCGGGTCACTTCTTCACCTTACAGCAAGCGATGGAAAATCAAACAGGTGTTCGTGCCACCGAAACCAAAGGCGTTCTTCAGCACGTACTCCTGGTCTGGGTGGGGACGCGTCGTGGTCACGATGTCGAGGTCAATCTCGGGATCGTGACTGAAGTTGATGGTAGGAAGCAGCAGACCAGTTTGCATTCCCTCAAGCGCGAGCATCGATTCAATCACACTGGCCGCACCCATGGCGTGCCCGAGCTGCGACTTGTTGCCGCTTACTGGGGGCACATGGTCTGGGAAAACATCGTGAAGTGCCTCAGCCTCGACCTTGTCGCCCAGGCGCGTGGACGATGCGTGCGCATTCACCGCCGCGATCGCGCTCGGGCGGAGTCCAGATGTCGCAATCGCGTCGGCCATGCACGCGGCAATGGTCGGGCGAAAAGGCGCCACTGGATGGTGCGCATCGGAGGTCAACGACCAGCCGCAAAGTTCGCAAGTGGGGTGGAGCCCATGTGCCTTGGCGAAGTCTGCCGTGGCCATGACCACACAGCCGGCGCCTTCGGAAATGACAAAACCGCGTCGGTCGACCGAGAAGGGCCGGCTGGCCCGTTCGGGGTATCTCGCGTCTTCCTCGGTCTTCGCCCTGAAAGCGCCGTTCATGGTGGAAAAGCCCGCCACGATCGACTCGACCAAAGGAAAATCCACCGCGCCCGCGATCACCAGGTCGGCCCGACCTGCATCCATCAGCATGGCCCCCATTGCCATGGAGGTGCTACCGGTGGCACAGGCGGTGACGGTGGTAATACACGGTCCGGTGGCCCCGGCCAAGATACCGATCTTTCCCGCGATCATGTTCACGCAGGAGTTCGGATTCATGTAGGGCAGGGGAAGCGCGCCGGTGGCCACGAACGCGCGGTCGGCATCCACCAAGGCGTCGAGTCCGCCAATCGCCGTGCTGAAGGTCACCGCCACGCGCGGCGCCAGGGCCGGAGTTATGGTGATTCCCGACTTCTCCAGCGCCCGCTGCACCACCAGCATGCTGTAGCGAAACACCGGCGACTTCCAGTGCGCCATTTCGCGCGGCCGCAAGCACGGCGGACACGGGTCGATTGCCTCGGGATCGAGGTTGACCTGCCCGGCGATGCGGACCGGGAAATCCGGCCGCAGGGGAAAGCGGGTGAGCGGGCCGATGCCGCTCTCGCCCCGCACCGCCCGTTGCCAGGCCTCGGACCAGTTGAGCCCCAGGCAGGAAACCCCATCCCATCCGAGCAGCACCGGTCGCGACTGTGTCATGGCCGGCCTTCGGCTACCACGGGATGAAGCGATACAGCTTGGCGAACATCTCGTAGACCTCGATCCAGTTCTGCAGATCCTGGGACGTGCGCATGTGCGCTCGCTTGTTCACCATGATCCAGCTCATGTGGGCCGCGCCATCCTTGCAAGTGCTGCAATCCCGGGTGGCGGAGGTGCAACAACGGTGGGTGGTCTTGAGATCGGCCGACCAGCGGATGAAGCGAATCAGACGGCGCGGTTGCGGTACCCGGGTGTCGTGGGTTTCCGACACCGAGGGACATTCCTGCCAGCCGAAACGCCGCCCCAGCATCGTCCCGGTGGTCAGCACCTGGTGATAGTAGCGCGAGGAAATCACGGTTTCCGGGTAGCGGTCGAGTAGTTCGTCCATCTCGCTACGCAAGTCCGCAAGCTGCTCCGGCTTCCAGGAAAAACCGTCGGCGCCCTCGTCATTGGACAAGAGCTGAAAGTGAACCTTGACCCCGATGTCGCGAATTCGCCGCACCATCGCTTCCACCCGACCCACCTGTTGCGACGTGATGGTGTCGAGGTAGTAGGTGTAGGCATCCCCCGCGTAGTTCTTCGACGAAATCGCAAATGTGTCGCGCCCGCGCAAAGCCTTTTCCGTCTCCGTGTCCCCCCACAGAGAAATCCCCACCATCATCTTGGGAAAGCGATCGCGCGGCACCTTGATGAGGCCGTTGCTCGCGCAAAAGGTCGGCAAGCGTTTGAAAAACGCCTCTACCCGATCGAGGTGCAGGGTGGGCTCGCCCCCAATCAGGATGGCGAGGTTCACTCCGCGTCGCATCTCCGCGTCGATGAAACCCTCCCAATCGTGGACATCTTTCGCCTCGCCGGTCAGGTGCTCGTCCGAGGAGAAGAAGAAGCATCCCTGGCAGCGCAGGTTGCACGCGTTGGTCACATCGTAAATCGAACTGCGAATATTGAGATTGCAGATCTTCTCGTAGCGCTGGTACCAGGCGTCGTCGAGCAGGGAACGAACCGTGATCATCGGGCGGTTCCTGCGGCACGCCCATTGCGCTTGTCCTGCCCCATTGCGAGGCTGGGCGAAACCGGCGTGGCGCACAAGTTGTCGCCTTTGGCATAGCCCGGAACCCAAACCGCAAGGTAGGTATCCACGTAGTCAAGCCACGCTCGGAATTGCTCCGGGCTGGAAATGTGGCGATTCATCCGCGCGGTTACGATGGCGCTGCCCGCGGCATAGTGCCGGCAATCGGCGCAGTCGGTGTCAGGCACACAACAAGCGGCCTCGCGCACCCAAGTCAGGTCAGACCGGTACTGGCGAAAGGACCGTCCCAGACCAAACTGCCCGGGGTTCTGTCGCGGGTACGGGCACGAAAACAGCAAGTGCAGCGAGTTTTCGTCGGTGTGCACGGCTGCACTGTAGGGCGAGAAGACAACCTGCTCGGGAAACTCGCGGAGCAGTTCCAGCATGGTGTGCCGGGTTTCCACCAGCGATGCCGGCGTGTGCGACAGCGGACCCGAGTAGCCAACCGTGGCCGAGAATACGCTGAAGCTAACGCGACAACCCTTGCTCGCCAGTTCCTGTACTACGGCTCGCGATTCAGCGATGTTCTCCCGGGTGAAGGTGTAGACGAAAATCGCGCGGTCATCGTCGGCGTAGTTTTCCATCTGCCGCGCCAGCATCCGCTTGGCCTGCCGCGTTCGCTGCGAGGTCGCATCGTTGCCCCACACCGAGATGTGAATCCGGTAGCCAACCGACGGCGGTATGCGCACCAGCCCATTGCTAGCGATGGCTCCCAGAGGAATCTCCCGGTAGCAGACCTCAAGTAACTCGGGAACCAGCGCCGGCTCCGCCCCGGCAAGCACCACGAAAGTTATGCCGCGCTCCTTTTCCGCGTGCATCAGGGCTCGCCACGCTTCCGGATCGACAACGTCCCGCGCATTCTGCTTGTCGCCTTCGTAGTAGTAGCAGCCGTGGCAACGGATGTTGCACCGGCGGGTCATGTCGTAGGTCGACTCGCGCAAAAAGAAATAGCCGCGCACCTTGGCAAAACGAGCCGCGATGTCCGGACACTTGAGGATGTCCGAAAAGCTCCACGCGCTGGGCGGCGATGCTGTCGAAGACTTTGCCGAAACTGGGGCGTGAACGACGAGGTCCATGTCCATGTCGGTCTCTACCACCCCTTGCGAATTATGCTAGAGCACCGAACGGTTTGACGGACCGAGTGAAATTGCGCAGTTGCAAGCGGCCCGAGGCGCGAGGCGGGAGAATACTCGACGTATTTGACCGACGAGCAACGAAGGGACGCGACGCAAATGCGCGATTTCACGACGGGAGGCAAACCGTTCGGTGCTCTAGGTGGCGACCCCTTGAAGCTGCTTGACCTGCGCCGCGATAGCGCGGACCGTTGTCAGAGACGGGTAGCTGTCCTCATCGAATTTCACCTGGTATTCGCCCTGCAGCACCAGGACCACCGTGGTCAGGTCCATGCTGTCAATGCCAAGCTCTTTGACAAGGTCGGTCGTTACATCAAATGTGTCCGGCGTGACGTTTTCGAGCTTGAGTTCCTGAATCAGAATCTCAGCGATACGTCGTTCCATCGAGCCATTCTGCGTCTGGGACATCTGAGTTCGCCCACCTTCTGAGGCTGCCTCGCCCTTTAGCATGCTTTTTCATGGACCGTCAAGCGTGCGCCCCCTCACGTAGTCCCGCGGCAAACTTGCGCCGCGGCGGCGGACGCCCTCGGAAAAACTGCTTTCTGCGGCTGGGTGGGGCCCGCTTGCGCTTCCCTGGTGGACCGTGCAAACTGCGCGCACAGTCGGGGGGGCCTTGCAGCCAATCGACTCGTGGATCCCCGGCTGGAGCGTGTCCCATTTCTACCCTACCTGCTCTTTCTACTATCGAATGTCGTGCAAATCATCTGAACCTTGTGTCGTAGGCGCTGGTCCGGTTAGCATCGATGCGCTCATTCGGGTGGCCATTCATGGGGCAGAGGTGCGGCTATCCGAGGATGGGGATTGGCTGCGGCGCATGACCGCCAGCGAGCAACGGCTAGCGGGCGCTGTGGCGGATGGCACTCCCATCTATGGGGTAACCACCGGGTTCGGCAGCAACTGCGGCGCTCGGGTTTCGGCGGGAAGTATTGCCGCCCTTGGGGCGGGACTGCTGCGCTTTCACGGATGCGGAACCGGGCCTGCGCTGCCGGTGCCCGCGGTGCGCGGGGCGATGTTGTGTCGGGTATTGTGCCTCATGCTGGGCTATTCGGGGGTGCGGCCCGCGCTGGTTCGACGGCTGGTTGACTTCCTCAACCGCGGAATCACGCCGGTGGTTCCCGCGCAGGGATCAGTGGGGGCATCGGGGGACCTAACCCCGATGTCCTACGTGGCCGCGGCATTGGCCGGAGAGCGTGAGGTCTTCTTTCAAGACCAACGGATGCCCACGGCGCGTGCGCTCGATTTGGCTGGGCTCGCTGCTTTCGAGTTCGCGGTAAAGGAACCTATCTCCCTGCTCAATGGCACGTCCGTCATGACCGGCGTGGCTGTCCTGGTGGTCGACCAAGCTCGGCGCATCTTGGCCGCGGCCACGCGGGCAACCGCCATGGCCGTGCACGCCATGGCCGGGCACGAACATCACCTGCACCCGATTCTTTTCGAAGCGAAGCCCTTTCCCGGACAAAAGGCGGTCGCCGCGCACTTGCGCTCGCTCATGCGTTCGCAAGGGTCCGCGCCCGAAGCCGAGGTTCCCGAGTCGCTTCAGGATCCCTACTCCTTGCGGTGCGCGCCGCATGTGCTCGGCGTGCTGGCGGATGCGCTTCGCTGGGTCGAACCCTGGGTTGAGGTGGAGGCAGGCGCGGCGACCGACAACCCGCTTTTCGATCCAGAGTCGGGGCGACCACTCATGGGAGGGAACTTCTACGGCGGGCACATCGCTTTCGCCATGGACGCGCTGAAGGCAGCGCTGGCCTCGGTCGCGGATCTGTGCGACCGCCAGGCGGCGCTGCTGGTGGATGCGCGTTTCAGCCGCGGCTTGCCGGCACATCTGGCCGTGCCTTGCTCGCAAGGGCTGGCGCCCCGACATGGGTTCAAAGGAATGCAGATTACCCTGTCCGCACTTACCGCCGAAGCGCTGCAGGCGTCGATGCCAGCGGCGTCATTTTCGCGCTCGACCGAGTCGCACAATCAGGACAAAGTGAGCATGGGGACGATCGCGGCGCGCGAGGCACTGCGTGTCTGCGAGCTGGTCAGCCACGCAGTGGCGGTGCACTTGCTTGCCACGGCGCAAGCGTGCGAGCTGCGCGGTGGGCTGGGGGCGCGCCCGGCGGTTGCGGCCTTGGTGGGTGCGGTGCGCGGGTTGAGTCCGGCGCTGGAGGACGACCGTTGCCTCGACAGCGACATCGAGGTGGTCAATCAGGCTGTGGTGGCGGGCGAGATTGGACAAGCACTGGAAACCGGCGCAAAAGGAAGCTAGTGGACCCGCGCCGCTGCGCTATTGTGCGCCTTAGCATTCCGTTCTGCGATGTGGACGCGATGCAGGTGGTCTGGCACGGCAACTACTTCAAGTACTTCGACGCCGCTCGCGATCGGCTGTTCAGCGACGCGGGGATCGACTTGTACCAGAGGGTCGGGGACACTGGGCTGGTGTTTCCCATCACGCGTACCCAAACCAAGCACATTCGTCCCTTGCGTTTTCGCGACGAGGTCGACTGCAAGGCCGTGGTAGTGGAGGCCGAGTGTCGCTTGGTGCTCGATTTCGAAATCCGACAAGCGGCGAGCGGAACACTTTGCGCGAAAGCGCGGATCGAACAAGCGGCGGTTCGGATTGCAGATGGAACCCTTGAGCTGCGCTTGCCCGAGTCCATACGCCGCGCGCTGGGCTGCGCCGGCGATGGCGGTGAATGACGGCTAGTATGGTTGCGGACGAAACCGCAGGCGATCTGCGAACCGCGCTGCGCGCTGGGTACGCCTGCACCGTGGCCTGGGCGGAACTACTCGATCGCATCAATGTTTTCCCGGTGGCTGACGGGGACACCGGGCGAAACCTGGTAGTCAGCCTCGCACCCCTGCGCGATCCGGTAGTGAATGACGCCACCGTGGCCGAGCGCCTGCTGCTCTCGGCGCGCGGGAACTCCGGCAATATCGCCTGCGCCTTCGTGCGCGCCCTACTCGTCGGCACCCCAGCCGAGAGTCTGGCCCAGGCTTGCGTGCGCGGGGACGCGCTCGCGCGGCAAGCGGTTGCGGTTCCCCAGCCGGGGACCATGCTCACTGTGCTCGACGCGCTCGCGGACGAGGCGAAAACCGGCCTTGCCAGCCCCGCAGTGGACCGCCTGTTGGCGCACCTCGCGCAGATCGTGAGCGAGACCACCTCCGCCCAGGAGTCCCTGCGCCAGGCCAACGTGGTGGACAGCGGGGCGCTGGGAATGCTGGTCTTTCTCGATGGGATGTTGCGCGTGTACTTCGGTCTCGGCCAGGCGCAAGACGCTTTGGCTGGGCGTTTTCGTTCCCTGGTTCTCTTCGAGAGAGGCTCTGCGCCGGCGCAAGCCGAAGTCGGGTTCTGTGTCGATGCGGTCGTGCATGGCCCGCGCCCTTCGGACGCGGAGCTTTCCCGCATAGGCAGCGAGGTGGTGGTCCTCGACAACGGCGACTTGTGGAAGATCCACCTGCACGCCCCCGACGTGGTTGTGGCGCGGGCCGCGCTCGGCAGGCTGGGCGAGATCGTTCGTTGGTCGTGGGACGACCTGCACGAGCAGATGTCGACAAGGCCAGCCAGGGCCAATAGCGACGACGTCCACATCATGACGGATGGCGCGGCTTCCCTGTCCCGTCGCGAGGCTGAGGCACTGGGAATCACCTTGCTCGACAGTCACATCAACCTTGGGGATATCTCGCTGCCTGAGAGCAGGCTTGAGCCAGAAGACCTTTACAGTGCCATGCGCCGGGGAGTGCGGGTGTCGACCTCGCAGGCGTCGACCTACGAGCGCCACAAACACTATGAACGTGTGGCATCCCAGTGGGGAAGCGCTCTCTACTTATGCGTAGGGTCGGTCTACACCGGCAACTGTGCGGTGGCACTGGATTGGCGATCGTCGCATTCCGCCGGCGCCCGCATGACCCTGCTCGACTCGGGCGCGGCGTCCGGCAGACTGGCGGTGGTGGTGCGCGCCACCGCGCTCGCCGCCCGGGCTGGCAAGCCGGCGGCAAGGTTGGCCGACTTCGCCCGAACCGCCCTGGGCTGCGCCGAAGAGTACATCTTTCTCGAGCGCCTCGAATATCTGGCGCGGGGTGGCCGCATGTCCAAGACCGGGGCGTTCTTCGGCGACGCCCTGCACTTGGCACCGGTGGTCTCGCCCATGCCGGACGGCGCTCGCCGGGTGGCGCTTCTGCGCAAGCGGGAAGACAAGGTCGCATTCGCGTGCGAGCGTGCGGCGCAAGTGTTCGGCGCTGCCGGTGCCACGGGATACCTGCTCGCCGAATACACCGACAATCGCGCGTGGGTGGTCGAGCACGTGTTGCCCCGCCTGCGTGCCGCCGCGCCAGCGGCGGAGATCGCAGTTGGGGCTTTGTCGCTCACCACCGGAGCTCATACTGGGCCAGGCACTTGGGCCATCGCAATGCTTCCTGAGCGGCCATTGCAAGGTGCGTGACAGGGGCACCCGACCCCTGGCATGCTGTCGGTGCACATGACCCGAGAAAAACGCGTCGTAGTTACGGGAATCGGCCTGCGCTCGCCGCTCGGGCACACGCTTCCCGATCTGCACGCGGGGCTGCTTGCAGGACGAAGCGGGATTCGCGCCATGCCCGCTTGGGCCGCGCTGCAAGGCTTGCGCACGCGTGTGGGGGCGGCCTGCGACGGCATCGATGCCAATCAAATCCCTCGCAAGTACAGCCGGACCATGGGCCGGGTTGGAATTCTGGCGGCGCTGTCCGTGCGTGACGCCATCGTCGATTCCGGACTGTCCGCCGATCTGGTGGCCTCGCCCTCGTGTGGGGTGGCGTTTGGCTCGACCACGGGCAGCTCCGCGGCGCAAGAGGATTTCTTGCGGCCCATCCTGCAAGACAAGTCCATCCGCGGCCTGCTGTCATCCTCCTACTTGCAGTTCATGAGCCACACTTGTGCCGCCAACATCGCCCTCATGTTTGGCTGCAAAGGGCCGCTCATCGCCTCGTGCACAGCGTGCACGTCGGGATCCCAAGGGATCGGGATCGGCTACGAACAGGTGCGCTTTGGTCGCGTACCGGTCTGTGTCGCGGGCGGGGCGGAAGAATTGCACGTCCTGCACGCGGGGATCTTCGACATCATGTTCGCTACCTCGTCGGGCTTCAACCAGACCCCCGAGCAAACCCCGCGCCCGTTTGACCGCCGCCGCGATGGCCTGGTGGTCGGCGAAGGCGCGGGCTGCCTGGTGCTCGAGGAGTATGAGCACGCTCGCAGTCGTGGCGCCGCCATCCACTCGGAGATCATCGGATATGGTTCTGGCTGCAACGGCACACACCCGACTAATTCCGATCCGGACGGAATCTGTATCGCGATAAATGCAGCCCTGCGGGACGCGGAACTGGCGGCAACCGACATCCAGCACATCAACGCACACGCCACCGGAACCGACGTGGGCGACGCCGCAGAGGCGGAAGCAGTTCATCGCATCTTCGGCGCCAAGGTGCCCGTGAGCGCACTCAAGGGCTACCTGGGCCACACCCTGGGTGCCAGCGGTGCGCTGGAATCCATCGCAACCATTCTAATGATGAAAGAGGGGTTCATGGCGGTGTCGAAGAACCTCGACGAGCCGGATCCCAAGATGCCGCCGCTCGATCATGTGCTGGGCAGCGCCCGGCAGGCGTCGATCAAGATCGCCATGAACAACAACTTTGCCTTTGGCGGGATCAACACCTCCCTGGTGTTTCGCGCGCTTTGCTAATGCAGGAATCACCGCCTTCGTGGGAAGCCTTGCGCGCCCGCTTCAACGCCTGTGGCCTCCCCTTTGCTTTTGTCATTCCGGCCTACAATCACCCGCGCAACCTTCGCTCCGTGGTGCTGGCCGCCCTGTCCAGCGGTGCGCCGGTGATCGTGGTGGACGATGGGTCCACTGATGGCACCGCCGATGCGCTTGCCGAGCCTATGGGAGCGGTGGTGGTGCGCCACGAGAGAAACCAAGGCAAGGGTGCGGCGATCCTCACCGGGCTGCAACTAGCGGCTGCCTCGCCGGTGGGCGCGCGTTTTGCGGTGACGGTGGATGCCGACGGACAGCACCGTCCCGATGACGCCCGCAATTTGCTC